>Ga0070665_100006920_pt1 | contig 11523 bp, 8 predicted proteins | sample KBSS13metaG_FD_65862 | JGI IMG/M metagenome (GOLD analysis project Ga0070665, IMG submission 65862) | Switchgrass rhizosphere microbial communities from Kellogg Biological Station, Michigan, USA - KBS S1-3 metaG | ecosystem: Host-associated > Plants > Roots > Rhizosphere > Soil ...
CCGCGTCGATTGTCCCGGCAATGCGGGTGCTTGCCGTGGACCCCACCATCGCCCTCCGCTCCCAGTAGCCGAAGGCTGGTGGACCTCGACCTGGATACTGGTCAGCTCACGCTGAACGGAATGGTGCGGCGGCCTCGGGATCGACATGACACAACAGCGAAAGATCATCGTCCATATCGCGACAAGCGCTGACGGCTACATCGCCCGCCCCGATGGCAACCTCGACTGGCTCACGAGTCGGCCCGCCCCAAAAGGGTTTTACGGCATGCCGGAATTCACGCGCTCGGTGGACGCCAAGCTCGTCGGTCGAAAGACCTTCGACCTGAGTGTCGAGATGGGCGCACCCTTCAGGGCGAACGACAGACACTACGTGTTCTCTCGCCAGCCGCCGCCTGCATCCTTGCCTGCCGGCGTCGAATTCGTCTCTCAGTCGGTTGGTGCGTTTGCCGAACGCCTCCGCGGTGAACCTGGCAAGAACATCTGGATGATGGGCGGCGGGGAGCTCATCGCGTCGTTCTTGGACGACAACGCGATCGACGAATTCATTATCACCGTTGTTCCGATATTCATTGGGGAAGGCATTCCACTCATCGCGCCACGGCATCGTGACGTGCCGCTGAAACTACGCGCGGTGAAATCCTTCCCTGATGGAGTGGTGCAGGTCCACTACGACATCCGAACACAGGACGGACCAACAGCGCGACGAGTTCGGCGGATTTCGACGTGAGCTATGCTTGGCTCAGGAGAGACCATGAGCCAATATCACGATTCCGCAGATCTGAAGCTGATGCCCGAACTGAAAAAGTTGGCGCCTCGAGAGTTCGAGGGCTTTGTTGCGCTTGATTCCATCGTCGGCAAGGAAGATGGCGCGATCCCGCGCAAGTATCGAGAGCTCATCGCGATCGCGGTGGCCTGCACGACCCAGTGCCCGTACTGCCTCGATGTGCACACCCGCGGTGCGAAGCGCGCCGGCGCGACGCGTGAAGAAGTCGCCGAAACCGTGTTCCTGGCGGCCGCGCTGCGCGCCGGGGCGGCAGCCACGCATGGCGCGCTCGCGTTGAAGCTGTTCGACGCCGTGCAGACAAAATAGCGCGCCGTTCCGCGCTTCTTCCGAACCGTCTCCAGTTCACCTTCGACTTGCATCCGTTTCGGTGCTCATGTTCGGAGCACGCCGTTCTTGGGCGAGAATGAGCCTATGTTCCTGGCGCTGGCACCGATCGCGCTGGCGGTCGCGGCATTCTCGACGGTTGCGTTCGCCCTGCATCGGCGCGATCGGGCTGCGCGCATAGCGGCCCTTCGCGCGGAGTGGGGCTGCGCAGCCGTCCGCGTCCGAGACATGGCCACGATTGGAGCGTTCTATCGCGGCTGTGGCGATCGGGAGGCTGTCGGATCGATCGACGATCGGACGTGGGACGACCTGAATATGAACGACGTGTTTTCGGTGTTGGACCGCACCGAGAGCGTCGTCGGTCAACAGGTGCTCTATTCGAGGCTACGCGCCACGCCCTTCACGGCACACCTGGATGCATTCGAAGCCCTGGTGATGCGAATGAGCGAGGATGCAACAGCACGCCAACGGGCGCAACTGGCGCTCGGCCGCCTGCGTGGGCCGGCTGGCTACGATCTCTGGTGGCTTGCGCAACCAGACTCGCTTGAGAGCGCACCGTGGCACATTCTGTTCCCCGTGGCGGCCATCAGCATGGCCGCTGTTGCCGCGGCTGTGCCGATCTGGCCGCCTGCCGTCTTCTTGTTGCTCGCCGGCGCGATCGGCAGCCTGATCGTACGAGCCTCGGTGGCCCGCCCTCTTCGCGTCGTCACCGGAGCATTTCGCCAGCTCAACCCCTTGATTTCGGCCGCCGACACCTTGAGCAGTCTCGATAGTGATCCGGCGACGGGTCCGCTGATCGGCACGTTGCGCGCGGACGCACGCCGGTTGGCACGCCTTCGAGCGATTGCGAGTTGGGCCGGCCGCGATCCTACAGCAGCCATCGGCGGAGACATGGTCGGGCTGCTCTTCGAATATCTGAACATGGTGTTCTGGCTCGACGCCAATGCGCTGTATTTTGGCTCGCGCCAGCTGCGCGCGAGACGGTCTGAACTGCTAAGGGTCCTCTCGGCCGTTGGAGAAGTCGATGCGGCGATCGGTGTGGCGTCCTATCGCGCCGATTCGACGGGTTGGACACGTCCGATCTTGCGGACGGGCACGGCCGTCCTGACTGAGGTCTGCCACCCGTTGCTGCCCGATGCGGTGCCCAATACGATCCGCCTGGCTCCCCCGCACGGTGTGACCATCACTGGATCGAATATGTCGGGGAAATCGACATTCCTGCGGACAGTAGGCGTGTCTGCGATTCTCGCGCAAACGATCAACACGTGTCTGGCTCGCCGATACGAGGCACCGGTGTTCGCCGTGCGCAGCTGCATAGGGCGAGCGGACGATCCGGCGGCGGGGAAAAGCTACTACCTGGTTGAGGTCGAGTCGGTGTTGGCCATGGTCCACGCGGCGCGCAGCACCGTCCCGCACTTGCTGCTCTTTGACGAGCTGTTCCGCGGGACCAACGCGGTGGAGCGCATTGCCGCCGGCGAGGCGGTACTTCTGGGACTGCTGGCCCCAGGGCCGGCTGGCGGACCGTCGCCGCATGTGGTGCTGGCTGCGACGCACGATCAAGAGCTGGTGGGTCTGCTCGATGGGATCTACGCGCCGCATCATTTCGCGGATACCGTCGACGCCGCGGGATTGGTCTTCGACTACAAACTTCAGCCAGGAGCCGCGACGACCCGTAACGCGATCCTCCTGCTTGCACAACGGGGCGCCCCGCCGGAGCTTGTCGCCCACGCCCTCGCCCGGGCGCAGGACCTGGATCGAACGCGCCCAACCACCTTCGGAGAACTGAAGGCGCCAACAGTAATGCCGTAAATCGTCATTGCACGATGCCGCCAAACGCCTTGTAGACCGCGACCACGCCGGTGAACACGCCCGCCTCGGCCTGGGCGACGGCGTCCTCGGCCTGCAGCTGCGTGCGCTCGGCGTCGAGCAGCGCCAGAAAATCGGCGACCCCTTCCCGATAGCGGGCGCGAGCGATCGCGGCGGCGCGGGTGCTCTCACGAGCCTGATCCCCGAGCTTGACCAGCCGCTCCTGTTCCTGGCCGTACGCGACGAGCGCGTTCTCGGTCTCCTCCAGCGCCTGCAGCACCGTCTGCTCGTACTCCGCCACGACTTCCTCGGTGCCGGCCTTGGCGCCGCGCAGCCGCGCACGCGCGCTCCCCAGATCGAAGCCGGCCCAACTCAACGCCGGCGTCACCGCCCAGGCTCGCGAGTCGGCGCTGCCGAACATGCTGCCCCGCCCCGCCAGGAAGCCGAGCACGCCCGAGATGCTGACCCGCGGAAACAGATCGGCGGCGGCGACGCCCTCGCGCGCCGCCGCGGCGGCGACGTTTCGTTCCGCCGCGCGGATGTCGGGACGCCGCTGCAGCAGCATCGCCGGATCGCCGAGCGGCAGCGCCTTGGCAATCGGCATGTAGGGGCGCACGCTGAGATCGACGGTCAGCTCGCCGGGGCGCTGCCCCGCCAGCACCGCCAGACGGTGACCCCGCGCGGCAATCGCGGTGCGCAGCGGCGGAAAGCTGGCCTCGATCGCCGCGACCCGCGCCGAGGCGCTCGCCACGTCCTGCTCCTCGCCGACGCCGCCGTCGCGCCGGACGCGCGTGAGCCGCAGCGTCTCCTGCTGGTTGGCGAGGCTGCGTTCCGCGACGGCGAGCTGCTGCTGGAGACCGCGCAGCTCGAAGTAGTTGCGGGCGACCTCCGCGGCGACGGTGACGCGGACCGCGTCGAGCGTCGCCGAGACGCTTGACGCCGTGGCCGATGCGGCGCGCACCGCCGACTGGACCCGGCCGAACAGGTCGATCTCCCAGAACGCGTCGAAGCCGGCGCGGTAGGTCGAGGTCCTGATCGGTTCATCGGTGAACCCCGGAATGACCTGCTCACGCTGATCGACGTAGGCGCCGACGGTCACCTTCGGATAGCGATCGCGCTTGGTCTCGTCGAACACCGCGCGCGCCTGGCTGACCCGGGCCACGGCCGTCCGCACGTCGAGGTTCGCGCGCAGCGCCTGATCCTCGAGCGCTTCGAGGATCGGATCGTCGAACTGCGTCCACCAGCGGGGATCATAAGGCCGGTCGGTGAACAGCGCGGGATCGACCTGTTTCACATTGGCCGGCGGCGTCGCCGGCGCTTGATACGGGACGCGGGCGCCGCAGCCGGCGGCGAACGAGAGCGCGGCGACGATCGTCGCCGCTTTGAGATGTTGGATCACTGTCCCTCCAGCATCGCCGCGGCCGGCACGGTCCTGCTGCCGGCGCGGCGGTTCGAAAAGCGTTCGACCAGCCGGCTGACGGACACGAAGAAGACCGGCGTCAGGAACAGGCCGAACACGGTGACGCCGAGCATGCCGGCGAAAACGGCCACGCCCATGGCGTGCCTGATCTCGGCGCCCGCTCCGGTCGAGAACACCAGCGGCACGACGCCCATGATGAACGCGACCGACGTCATCAGCACCGGCCGCAGCCGCACACGGCAGGCGTCGAGGATGGCCTGCCGGAAGTCCTCGCCTTCTTCCTCCCGCTGCCTGGCGAACTCCACGATCAGGATGGCGTTCTTGCACGCCAGCCCCGCCAGCACCAGAAAGCTGATTTGCGTGAACACGTTGTTGTCGCCGCCGGTGAGCCAGACACCGGTGATCGCACACAGCAGCGTCATCGGCACGATGAGGATGACGCTCAGCGGCAGCGTCCAGCTCTCGTACTGCGCCGCGAGCACGGCGTACACCAGCAGCACGCACAGCGGAAACACCAGCAGCATGGTGTTGCCGGTCACCGTTTCCTGGTACGCGAGCTCGGTCCATTCGAAGGACATGCTCGAGGGCAGCCGATCGTGCAGCAGGCGGGCGATCGCGGTCTGCGCTTGACCGGAGCTGAAACCGGGCGCCGGCCCACCGTTGATCTCGGCCGCCGGGAACCCGTTGTAGTGCATCACCTGGTCCGGGCCGTAACTCTCCTGGACCCGCACCAGCGAACCGAGCGGCACCATCGCACCGCTGGCGTTCCGCGTCTTGAGGCGCGCGATCTGCTCGGGCTGCAGCCGGAACTCGGATTCGGCCTGCACGTTCACCTGGTAGGTCCGCCCGAAGCGGTTGAAGTCGTTCGCGTAGAGTGAACCCAGATAGACCTGCAGCGTATCGAACACGTCGGTGAGCGCGACGCCGTAGGTCTTGGCCCGCTCTCGGTCGACGTCGGTGTCGATCTGCGGCACGCTCACCTGGAAGCTGGAGAACAGGCCGGCGAGCGCCGGCGCTTTACGCCCCTCCCCGATCGCGCCCTGCACCTGGTCGTGCAGCGCCTCGAACCCGACGCCGGCTCGCTCCTCCACGTACAGCTTGAACCCACCGACCGTGCCGAGTCCTTGCACCGGCGGCGGCGGAAAGATCGCGACGAACGCCTCCTGGATCCCGGCGAAACGGGCGTTGAGCGCCTGGACAATGCTCGCGGCATCGTGGCCGCGCCGCTCCTCCGCCGGCTTGAGCGTCACGAACACGATCCCGGCGTTCGAGGCGTTCACGAAGCCGTTGATCGACAGGCCTGGAAATGCAATCGCGCTCGCCACGCCCGGCTGCTCGAGCGCGATTGCCGACATCTTGCGAATCGCCGCTTCGGTGCGGTCGAGGGTGGCGGCATCGGGCAGTTGCGCGAAGGCGACGAGATAGTCCTTGTCCTGCACCGGCACGAACCCCTGCGGCACCCGCGCGAATCCGAGGACGGTCAGGCCGATCAGGCCGACATACACCACCAGCGCCGCCACGGCAACGCGCAGGACCCGCGCGACCCCAGACGTGTACGACACGGACATGCTCGTGAAGAACCGGTTGAAGAGCCGGAAGAACCAGCCGAACGCGCGATCGGCCACCCGCTGGACGCGGTCTTTCGGCGCCCCGTGCGGCAGCAGCAGCCGCGACGCCAGCGCCGGGCTCAGCGTCAGCGAATTGAACGCCGAGATGACGGTGGAGATCGCAATCGTCAGCGCGAACTGCCGGTAGAACTGTCCGGTGAGACCGCTGACGAAGGCGGTCGGCACGAACACCGCGCACAGCACGAGCGCGATCGCGATGATCGGCCCGGACACTTCGTCCATCGCCTTGCGGGTCGCATCGATTGGCGTCTCGCCGAGCTCGATGTGCCGCTCCACGTTTTCCACGACCACGATCGCATCGTCGACCACGATGCCGATCGCGAGCACGAGGCCGAAGAGCGACAGCGTATTCAGCGAGAAGCCGAACCCGAGCATCACCGCAAACGTGCCGACCAGCGAGATCGGCACGGCGACGAGCGGGATGATCGACGCCCGCCAGGTCTGCAGGAAGACCATCACCACGATGACCACCAGCAGGATGGCCTCGAACAACGTCTCGACCACGGCGCGGATCGACTGCCGCACGAAGATGGTCGGGTCGTAGACGATGCGATAGTCCATGCCGTCGGGGAAGGACTTCTTCAGCGTCTCCATCACCGACCGGACCTGCGACGACGCTTCGAGCGCGTTGGACCCCGGGCGCTGCGCGACGGCGATCGCCACCGCCGGCTGGTTGTCGAGCAGGCTGCGTAAGGCGTAGGTGTTCGATCCCAGCTCGACCCGCCCGACGTCGCGAACCCGCGTGATCTGGCCGCCCGGCGCCGCGCGCACCACGATGTCGGCGAACTCGTCCTCCGTGGTCAGCCGGCCGTGTGAGTTGATCGAGAGCTGAAAGTTGGTGGCGCTGGGCGCCGGCGGCGCGCCGAGCACGCCGGCGGCGACCTGGATGTTCTGCTCGCGGATCGCGCGGATGACGTCGGTGGCCGTCAGCTGGCGCGACGAGAGACGGTTCGGATCCAGCCAGACCCGCATGCTGTACTCGCCCGCGCCGAAGACCTGCACGCTGCCGATGCCGTCGATGCGGGTCAGCTCGTCCTTGACGCGAAGGAGAGCGTAGTTCGAGAGGTACAGCATGTTGTACCGCTCGTCCGGCGAGACCAGGTGCACGACCATCAGGAAGTCGGGCGAGGCCTTCTCGGTCGTCACGCCGACGCGCTGCACTTCCTGGGGCAGCCGCGGCAGCGCCTGCGCCACCCGGTTCTGGACCTGCACCTGCGCGTTGTCGAGATCGCTGCCGAGGCCGAAGGTGACGGTCAGCGTCATCGCGCCGTCGGCGGTCGCCTGCGAGTACATGTAGAGCATGCCCTCGACGCCGTTGATCTGCTGCTCGAGCGGGGCGGCCACGGTTTCCCCGATCACCTTCGGGTTGGCGCCCGGATACACGGCGCGCACCACGACGGTGGGCGGCACCACGCTCGGATACTCGCTGACCGGCAGGCGCAGCAGCGCCAGGCCGCCGGCCACGAGGATCAGCACCGAGATGACGGCGGCAAAGATCGGCCGGTCGATGAAAAATCGCGCGAGTTTCATGGCGTCCTCACTTTCCGCCTTCGCGCGTTTCGGGCGCGTCGCGCTTCGGCGGGACAAGCCCGCCGTCAACCTGCGCGGTCGCGGCCTGTTGATCCATCGCGACGAGCGTCGGCGCGACCTTCATCCCCGGGCGCACGCGCTGCAGCCCGTTGACCACCACGCGATCCCCGGGCGCGAGCCCCGAGCGCGCGACCCTGAGTCCGTCGACGATCGGTCCGAGCGAGACGGCGCGATACTGAATCGTCTGGTCCGGCCCGATGACCAGAACAAAACGTTTGTCGAGATCGGCGCCGACGGCGCGATCCTGGATCAGCAGGCCGCGATAGGCGCGCTTGCCGGGCAGCTTCAGCCGCACGAACAGTCCCGGCAGCAGACTGTGGTCGGCGTTCCGGAACACGGCGCGGCCGCGGATCGTCCCGGTCGCCGGATCGATCTGGTTGTCGAGGAAGTTCATCTTGCCCTCGCGCTGGAACTCGTGGTCGCTCGCCAGCGCGAGACGAATCGGCAGAGCCGCGCGGGCTCGCGTCGGGGCGCCGGTTGCATCCAGCTGCTCGAGCAGGGTGCGCTCGTCGGCGTCGAACGACGCGTAAATCGGATCGAGCGACACGACCGTCGTCAGCAGCGTCGCTTCCCCGCCGCCGCTGGAGACGAGGTTGCCGGGCGTGACGATCGCACGGCCGACGCGGCCGTCGATCGGCGACGTGACCTGGGTGAACTCGAGGTTCAACTCGGCCGCCCGCAACGCGGCCTCGACGGCCGCGACCTGAGCGGCCGACTCCTGAGCGAAGCTCGCGCGCCGCTCCTGTTCCTCGTGCGACATGGCGTTCTCACCCGCGAGGCGGCCGGCACGCTGAAGCTCCGAGGTCGCACGCTGGACGGTCGCCCGCGCTCGTGCGAGCTCGGCCCGCAGGCGATCGGCCTCGGCCTCGAACGGTCGCGGATCGATCTGGAAGAGCAGCTCGCCGCGGTGGACGATCGCGCCTTCCTCGAAGCGGACGGCGGCGACGAAGCCGGAGACGCGGGGACGGACCGCGACGGTGTTGACCGCTTCGAGGCGGCCGGTCACCTCGTCCCATTCGGTGACGTCACGGGAGATCACTTCGGCAACGGTGACCTGCGGCGCCGGCGCGTCGGCCGGTTGCGCGGCCGGGTGCGCGCAGGCGGAAAGAAGGATCAGCATCGGGAGGACGATGAGCACCGCGAAGGCGACATACGTCAGAGGATTCCTGAGGCCGAGAGGGTCGTGATGTGAGTCGGTGCGACGTGTCTGCATGGCTTGTCAGCATCGCACCCGCGCGGGGCCGCCACAATCGGGCGGTGGGCCGATCGGGCGCTCGCTCGAACGGGACAGCAGCCACCTGAACTTTCAGCCCGGCCCGATCTGCGACTTTAGGATGAGGCGCCGCTGCGTCCATTGGTGGACATCCGCGGCAGGGCGATCTGGCGGATAATCGAAAGCATGCAGGCCACCATCGAGTCGCTGACCGACGCGCTCGCGCGCGAAACCGCCGAGCGTCGTCGTGCCGAGTGCATGGCGCACATCCAAAGCGACGCCGTCCAGCTGGCGCTGGATCTGCTGGTGCGCGAGCCGGACATCACCGGCTTCTTCCGCGCCTTCATCAAGACACTTGTCGAGGAATCCGAGAGCCACGCCTGCGGCGTCTGGCTGCTCGATCACGATGGGACGAAGTGCGATCTCTGGATGGCGCATATCGACGGCCGCTTCGTCACCAAGGAGAGCCACGACTGGGACGCGCTGACGCTGCCGCGCGCCAGCGTCGCCGCGCACCTGCTGGCGGAGAAGCGGGGCTGGACCGAGACGATCGAGTACGGCGGGACTGATTCGCGTCTTCCGGATCCGGTGCAGGCGTTCAATCGCGCCAGCGGCATCGAGTCGCTGGTCATCGCGCCGCTCGTGCTCTCGACCCGCAACCTGGGTTGGGTCGCCCTCTCGACCGGATCGACATCGGACTGCGAAATCCTCTGGCGCCGGGCGCTGGTCGAAGCGATGGCGCGGCAGGCCACGCTGGCGCTGCATCAGAGCCGGGTGGCCGAGCAGAGCCGCGTCGAGGAGCGGCGGCAGGCCGTGCTCGAAGAGCGCAACCGGATGGCGCGCGACATCCACGATACGCTGGCACAGGGATTCGGCGCGATCCTGATGCAGCTGCAGGCGGCGCAGCGCTCGACCGCCGCGCTCCCGCCCGCGGTGGCCAAGAGTCTCGAAACCGCCGTCGACCTGGCCCGGACGCACATGATTGACGCCCGCCGCTCGGTGTCCGCGCTCCGCCCTCAGCCGGCCGAGAGCGAAGATGTCGCAGCCGCGCTCGTGCGCATGACCGATCTGGCGCGCCGCACCACCGACATTCCGATCGAGCTCGAGGTTGCGCCGCTGCCGCCGCTCGGCGGCGGCATCGACCGGGAGATCATCGGCATCGCGCAGGAGGCGCTCACCAACGCGGTCCGTCACGCCCGCGCCCGGCAGATTTCGGTGCAGGCCTCGTCGGTGCGGTCGGTCGGCTTCCGCCTGTCGGTCGCCGACGATGGCCGCGGGATCGCGCGGGAACACCGCAGCACCGGCTTCGGCATGACCAGCATGCAGGAACGCGCCGAACGCATCGGCGCATCGCTGACGATCGTGACCGCGCCGCGCTCCGGGACCGAAGTCGTGCTCGCCTGGGAGCCACCGTCCTTCTCAATCCCGGGAGCGGCCGATGCCGTCCGCTGACGCGGCCGCGGCCGTCGCCGTGCGGGCCAACGTCCTCGTGGTGGACGATCACGCTTTGCTGCGAACCGGTGTCGCCAACATCATCAACCAGGAATCGGACCTGCACGTGATCGCCGAAGCCTCCAACGGCCTCGAGGCGGTCGAGGCATTCGAGCGCCATCACCCGGACGTGACGCTGCTCGACCTCCGGATGCCGGTCATGGAAGGCGTCGAGGCGGTCCGCCAGATCCGCGAGCGCGATCCGCACGCCAAGGTCATCGTGCTGACGACCTACGACACGGACGACGATATTTCCCGGGCCCTGAAGGCCGGCGCCAAGGCCTACGTGCTCAAGGACATCTCGGCCGACGCGCTGGTCGCGTGCATCCACGACGTGCTGGCCGGGAAGACCTACCTCGCGCCGGCGGCCGCCGCCAAGCTGGCCGAGGGCGTGACCCACATTCAGCTCACGCCACGCGAGCTGACCACGCTGCGCCTGATGGCCGACGGCAAGTCCAACAAGGACATCGCGAACGAGCTCGGCATCAGCGAGCGAACAGTCAAGACCCACCTGGGCCACCTGTTCGAGAAGCTCGCCGTGACGAGCCGAACCGAGGCCGTGAAGATCGCGACGCGACGCGGCCTCGTGCGCCTCAACTGACCCGGCCGTCACGTACGAAGAAGAAACCGATCGTCCTCCGCGGTTTTTTCTTGTCTACGTCGCCGGCTGGGCGATGTCGTATTTCTTCAGGCGCACGTAGAGCTGAGTGCGCGACAGGCCGAGACGTCTGGCGGCCTTCGACTTGTTCCAGAGGGTCTCGCGCATCACCTGCTCGATCGTGCCGCGCTCGACCGCGTGCAGGTCGGTCGTCGCCTCGTGGATCGGACGCCGTGAGGAGTGGAGCGAGAGGTGCTGCGCCCCAATCAGTCCACCCTCGCACAGAATCGCGGCGCGCTCGAGCGCATTCCGCAGCTCGCGTACATTGCCCGGCCAGTCGTGGTCGAGCAGCGCGGCCCTCGCCTCGCGCGTCAGCCCGGCGGGCGGACGCCCGAACGATCTGGCAATCTCCTGCAGGAAGGCGTCGCTGAGCGGCATGATGTCGGGCTTGCGCTCACGAAGCGGCACCAGGGCGATATCGAACACCTGCAGGCGATAGAAGAGATCCTCGCGAAAATCGCCGCGCTCGACCGCCTTCCGCAGGTCGCGGTTGGTCGCCGCCACGACCCGCACGTTGGCCTTCTGCAGCCGCGTGCCGCCGAGCCGCTGGAACTCCCGCTCCTGCAGCACGCGCAGGAACTTGGCCTGCGCGGACAGGCTCATCTCGCT
>Ga0070665_100006921_pt1 | contig 11522 bp, 7 predicted proteins | sample KBSS13metaG_FD_65862 | JGI IMG/M metagenome (GOLD analysis project Ga0070665, IMG submission 65862) | Switchgrass rhizosphere microbial communities from Kellogg Biological Station, Michigan, USA - KBS S1-3 metaG | ecosystem: Host-associated > Plants > Roots > Rhizosphere > Soil ...
AGGCCGGCGAGGTGGCGGCGGACAAGTTCGACATCCCGGCGGGCTACAAGGTCAAGAACCAAAGATGAGGGGGCAGCCCCCATTTGCTGGCAAAAGGGGTCAGTGCTGGTGGGCCTGACCCCTTTTGCTGGGAAACGGGGGCTGCCCCCGTCTGTTCACATGCCCTTCGCGGTACGGGCCTTCCTGACCAGCTGCACGAACTCGGCGCGATAGCCATTGCGGTCACCGCCGAGCGCGCCGTCGGCGTCCTCGATGACGTCGTCGTAGCGCAACTTGCCGGTGTACTGGCCACCGCGCAACAGCTGCGCGAAGCCGGCCACCGCCGTGGAGAACTGCACGTCGCGCTTCACCGCGGCGCTCGCGGCGGGCATGGCCTTGCCGATGGGCTGTTCCAAGAGCTTCGATTCGCGACCGTCAGGTAGTTTGTAGCGGATCTTGAGGAAACCGTACTCGCTCGACAGCCCACTGGACTTGCCCGAAGCCTCGTCCGGCTTCGCCACATTTCCGTAGCGGCGCGGGTCGACCGAGCTGGCACCCGAATCCACCGGCGTGATCTCGTAGATGGCCGTCACGGTGTGTCCGGCGCCCACGTCACCCGCGTCCACGGCGTCGTTGTTGAAGTCCTCGCGCTTCAGCGCGCGGGTCTCATAACCCACCAGGCGGTACTCGGACACGGTGGCCTCGTTGAACTCCACCTGCAGCTTCACGTCCTTGGCGATGGTGAACAGCGAACCGGTGGCCTGTTCCACCAGCACCTTGCGCGCCTCGTTCAGCGAATCGATATAGGCCGCGACGCCATTGCCGTTCTGCGCCAGCGCCTGGGCCATCTCGTCGCGGTAGTTGCCCATGCCGTACCCCAGCACCGAGAGGAAAATCCCCTTCTCGCGTTGCCGCTCGACGAAGCCCTTGAGCTCCTCGGTGCTGTCGATGCCGACGTTGAAGTCACCGTCGGTGGCCAGCAGCACGCGGTTCACGCCGCCCTTGCGGAAGCTGGACTCCGCCAACTGGTACGCCAGCTCGATGCCCTCGGCGCCGGCGGTGGAGCCACCCGGCTGCAGGCTGTGCAGCGCGTCGAGGATCTTCTCCTTGTCACGCACCGGCGTGGGATCGAGCACTTTGCCGGCGGCCCCGGCGTACACGACGATGGCCACGGTGTCCGTGGGCTTCAGGCTGGCTAACAACAATTCCATCGACTTGACGGCCAGCGGCAGGCGGTCGGCACCGCTCATCGAACCGCTGACGTCCATGAGCAGCACCAGGTTTGCGTCCGGCTGCTCGCCGCGCGGGATCTCGTAGCCCTTGATGCCGATGGTCACCAGCTTGCGGCCCCTGTTCCAGGGCGAATCGCTGACCACCACCGTGGGCTTGAACGGCTCGGCGCGCGAATCGGCCGCCGGCCAGGAGTAGTCGAAATAGTTGACCATCTCCTCGACGCGCACCGCGTCCTTCTGCGGCAGCACGCCGGCCTGCAGTTGGCGGCGCACGAAGCTGTACGAGGCCGTGTCGACGTCCACCGAGAACGTGGACACCGGCTCTTCCGACACGCGCTTCACCGGGCTCACGTCGAAGTGTTCGAACTTGTCGCGGCCGACGTAACCCTCCTGCGGCACGGGTGGCGCCGGCGGCGCCACGTTGGCCAGGACGGGTTCGCCGCGGAACGCACGACTGCGTGAACCCGCCATGCTCTTGCCGGCTGGACCGGCCGGCGCCGGAAAACTGCCGATGTCCGCGGATTGGATCTCATCGACGACGCCCACCGCATCGCGCTTCATTTCCATCGATTGCTGTAGCTGGGCGCGCAATCCAGTGACGACCACCTCCTCCGCATCGGCATCTTTCTCGGGGACCTGCGCGGCGGGAGCGGCCGGGGCGATCTGCACTCTGACGCGCCCGTCGCCACGCTCCTTCTTGGACTGCTCCTGGCGCGGTTCCGCCTGCGCCGCGGCCTCTTCAGCGTCGCGCCGGGATGGCTCGTCCAGCGGATTCGCCGCCTGCTCCCGCGGGGCGGGCGCTTCGACCGGCGGCGGTGGCGGCAAATCACCGACTTCCTTGGTCGGCACGCTCACGGTCTCGTAGGCCGGCGACAAATCCGCCAGCGATGGATTCACGCGCAACGTCTTCCAGGCCAGCGCTCCGCCCACCACCACCAGGCACACGCTGGCCGCGCCGCCCAACAACATTCGACGTGAATACCAGGGCATGTCGTCACTCCTCTGTGTGTGCGAGGAGAGACGCAGCGCGCCTAACAAAGCTTGGAACATCGACCAGCGGGATGCGTCGGACTGGCTGGACGCCTCGGCCTGTACGCGCGCGAATTCCGCGAGCGCGGCCTGCCGCGCGACGCGGCGTGCCGCCGCGTCCGGCGGTGGCGGCGCGTCCTGCTGCAGCAGCTTTTCGAACGAATGAGTCATGCATTCACCCTGGCTTCGCGCTTGCCCAAGTGCCGACGAATGGTGTGCACCCGCCAGGAGATCGTGGATTCGGACACACCGAGAACCGCGCCCGCTTCCGCGTGGCTCATTCCCTCGGCATGCACCAGCAGCGCCGTCTCCTTCATGCCCTCGCCGAGGTCCTCGAGCTCCAACAGCACCTGCGCCAGGTAGATCTGGTCCTCGGTCTGCGAGCCGTCGGTCAACCACGCGGTCTCGAACAGTTCGTCGTGCTCGTGCCGCTGCTGGCTGCGCTTCCAGTCCTGCGCGCAGCTGATCACCAGCCGGTACAGCCACGTGGCGAACGCCGCCTCGAAGCGATACTGCGCGAGGCTGTTCGCGAGCTTGATGCACGCGAGCTGCGCGATGTCCTCGGCGTTGGCACGATGCCGGGACCAACGCCAGGCGAAGCGAAAAATGGTGTCGTAGTGCGAGTCCAATAACTCGCCGAAGGCGGTGGAATCCCCCGCCTGCGCGCGTCGTATCAGATCTCGTTCGTCCATTCCGGCTTCTTTTCCGATCTCATGGGTTGGACGGGCCCATCGTTCATATCCTTGGAACGCGCCGGATCAGTTCACCGGTCCAGTTGCCGGATGCGGATATTGCGGAACCAGATGGGCTGGCTCTCGGCCTGCAGCGCGATATGTCCAAAACCGAGCTGCAGCGGGGCGCCGGCCGCGAGCAGCGCCTTGGCGTCATCGTCGCGCGAATCCAGTTGCGGGTGCTGGTAGCGCAGCACTTCGACGCCGTTGATGCGGTGGATCACCTCGTCGTTGCCATGCACCTCGATCTCGGCGGTCACCCACTCGTCCAGCGGAAAGAACTTCGAGCTGGAATCGATGATGTGGTCCAGCAGCAGCTTGCCCTTCATCTCCAGGTTGGTGCCCGGCGTGCAGACATTGCCGGTCTGCTTGCCGGCGCTGGCGCCCCTGGCCAGGAACTGGAATTCCATGCTCACGGGAAATTCCTGCTCCAGCCGCATGCTCAGCGGGGATTGCGAATGGATCATCACGCCGCTGTTGAGCTTGGCCCAGGGCGGCGAGTCTTCGATGGCCGCCCCGGTGACCTTGTATTCCAGCCGCAGGATGTAGTTCGAGTACGGCTGGTTCGAATACAGGTGACCGAACTGCCGCTCGAATTTGCCGTACTTGTCGTACGACACCTTGATGACGCCGTCCTCGACCCGGAAGGTATCGGCGTAATTTTCACCCACCGGATGCTTGGCGATCTTCGGCGTCCAGCCGGACAGGTCGCGCCCATTGAACAAGGAATGCCATTCGTCATCGGCCCAGGCGGCCGACGCCATGCACATCAAGACCGTCGCAAAGATTTTCGCGTTCATGCGCTCCCCCCGTTTGGGGCGAGCATAGTGCATCGCGCCTCAGAGCTGCGCGTCGAGGTGGAAGGCACGCGCGAACCAGGCCTGGAACTTGCGCCAGCCCGACGCGCCGGGATCCGAAGCGTGCATTTCCTGGCCATCGTTCCAGTGCAGCTCACCGCCCTCGAGCGTCACCTTCCACGCGCGGTTGCCGTCGCTCTGCTTGCGGAAAATCGCCGACAGCTGCGCGGCCAGCTCCGTGTCTTCCACCAGCACGCCCTGCTCGCAATTGAGCCAGGTGGAGCGGGGATCGAGGTTGTAGCTGCCGACGAATGAGGCGTTGCCGTCCACGGTGAGCGCCTTGGTGTGCAGGCTGGCGCCGGAAGATCCCGTGAAGCTGGACGAAGGCGCACCCTGCGCCAGCGGCTTGAGCTCGAACAGCTGCACGCCGCCTTCGAGCAGCGCCTTGCGATGGCGCGAGTAACCGCCGTGTACCGAGGCCACGTCGTTGGCCGCCAGTGAGTTGGTCAGCACCTGCACCTGAGCGCCGGCCTGCGCGCGGCTGACCAGTAAATCGCTGCCGGCATCGCCGGGCACGAAGTACGGCGAGATGATCTCGGTCGAGCTTCGTGTCTTGCGCAGCTCTTCGACCACGGCCGCCGCCACGGCCGCGCGTGACGCATCCTTCTTCTGCATCGTGACCTTGGCGGGATCGTCGGACACGAAGCGGTACTTCGACGACCAGCGCAACGCCCAGTCACCCGCGACCAGCCGGCGAATGCCGTCGTTCTCGCGCAGCGCCCGCGCGTACTCGCCCTGCCGCGCGCCGGCGGTGTATTCATCGAGTCTGGCGCGCAGGCTTTTCAGCGCCGCTTCGTTCACCACCGAGGCGTCGAGCAGTTCCATGGGCCAGGCCGACGCCGAATTCCAGAAGCGATCGAAGGACGCGGACACATCGCGCACCACCGGCCCCACCATCGCGAAGTCCAGGTCGACGAAGTTCACCACGTCGCTGGCGGTGAAGTACTCGTCGCCGAGATTGCGGCCGCCGACCAGCGCGATACGGTTGTCGGCGATCCAGCTCTTGTTGTGCATGCGACGGTTGACGCGCCCGAAATCGCGCAGGCCTTCGCCCGCCAGGCGCAGTCCGCCACTGCGCGTGGCGAAGGGATTGAAGAGCCGAACCTCGATGTGGGGATGCGCGTTGAGTGCGCCGAACCCGACGTTCTTCGCACGTGCGTCGAGATCGTCCACCAGCAGCCGCACTCGCACGCCGCGGTCCGCGGCCGCGAGCAGCACCCGCGCGAGATACCGACCGGTGGCGTCGTCGTGCCAGATGTAGGTCTGCACATCGAGGCTGCGCGCCGCCAGAGTCGCGCTCTGCGCGCGAATCACGAAGGCTTCCATGCCCTCGATGACCAGGCGAAAACCGGCCTGGCCCGCGTGTTCGGCTTCGGCGCCCGCCACGGCGCGGTCGAGCGGCGCGTCGGTACCGGGCGGCATCGACGACTGCGGCGGTATTTCAGGCCGCTCGGGCAAGGAGGCGCAACCGTTGAGCAATGCGGTCAGACACGCCAGCGTGGAAAGCAGTCTTTTCATCGCCCGCGCGCACTCAAGGCGCGGTTTCGAATTCGATGGTTCCCCCGTCGGCCATCAACGAGAGGAACAGCCGCCCGTCCTTGAGGACATACGAACGCACATAGGGCCACTGGCGCACCAGTTCGTCGTGCAATGAGCCGACGGGACACAGCGCGCGCGTCAGAGCGAGAGGGCCGAACTCGAGGTTGCCAGCGCCGGAGGATGCCCAGCTGCCGCGGCCGCGATTGCAATCGAAGCGCACGTTGAGCACGCCGTCCCTGCCGAAACCGATGGTGTAACGCGAGCGATCGATGGCCGGACGAGTGACGCCATCGCTCATCGCGATCTGCACCAGGCGCCACGAGCTGCCTTCGAGGCTCGCCGATGCGGCGGCAGGCGTTGCCGCGAGAGGTTTGGAAGTCGATGCGCAGGCCGCCATCAGCATCACCGCCGCGAACGCGGTCAGCGTGCAACGCCAGCGCGCATGATTCATTTGGACAGCGGCTCGCGCGCGGAATCGAGCGCGTCGCGCAGCAGGCCGGCCCAGGTGGTGAAGGCCTGCAGCGCGTCCTTCGAAGTGCTCTGCTCGGTGGACATCTGCAGGTTGCCCACGTTACGTCCGCGATTGCGATCGATGACCCGCGCCAGCACGGCACCGCTGGTGGAGTCGCGTAGTTCGGCCGCCAGGCTCACGTCGGTGGTCGACACGATGTACTTGCCGGCGAGCGAAGCCGCCGCGGCGCTGGCGGGGGCGAAGTCCACGTCGAGCACCGTGGCCTTCACGCGCAGCACGTCCGGTGCCGGCTTGTCGACCACCGGATAGCCGCCCTTCTCGAGTTCCGCGGCGAACGCGGCGCGAAACAGCGAGGCCGCCATCGTGCGGACGTCACCAATCTCCGCGGCGGAGATCTCCGGGCGCCGCTGCTGCCAGTCGGCCTTGAAGGCCACGTCCAGCTCGTCGAGCATCACCCGACGATAACGCGCCAGCGAAGCCCCGGGTGCGGCGTAGACGCTGTCGACCCGGCTGTTGGCCCGCTTCTGCAGGCCATCCGGCGTGGTGGGGCCGGCGCTGGGTGCCACCACGCAGCCCCCCAGCATCGGCAGGAGCATCAATGAGGGCAGCAGGGCCGCCAGTGCCCGGTTCGATGGACGAGAAATCATGCAGACCTCCGCGACGCAACAATGGACCCTCGGGCCGGTGCCGTGGATCGGCCCTGCTGCTTATTGCGCCCGGCCGGCGATTGCGGCTGAAGTCCGCGCCGGGCGCGAGCCGGTCCCGCGGCACCCCTTCGTCAAACTACCCGGTCGCTCTCGTCCGCAAGGTTGTTAGGCGTCGCGCGCGGCGCGTTGCCGGAATGTCAATCGGTGAAACGCCGCGACGCGCGCGCGGAACACGGTCACTTGGCGAGACAACGTGGCCAGCACACAAGACAAGTTGGTCAAAAAAAGAGACAGCGGTCTCTACGTATGGACAGCGTTGTCGTCGCGCGTAACTTGGATCGCGTTTCACAGGGGGATCTCGTTTGACAGTGGTTGTCGTCGCGACGCGCGACAACCGCGATCCATGGAGTGACTCTTCCGGTGCACGGAATGCACGTGTCGCTTGCACGCGCGTTCCGCGCGTTGCACTCCCGGATCCAGGCGAGCCATTGGTAATGGTGCTACCAGGAGAAACTTCTATGTCCCGTTCATTCCGGTGGTTGTTAGCCGCCATCATTTCACTCGCGGGCGCGTCCAACGCGCTTGCGCAGGCCGCGAGCTGCAACATCACGTACACCTGGCCCACCTGGGTAGGTGGCAACGGTTTCGGCGCGAGCATCGACATCCGCAACACCGGCGCGGCCATCACCAATGGCTGGTCGCTGGTATTCAACTTCCCGAACGGCCAGACGCTGCAGAACGGCTGGCCCGTGAACGTCACGCAATCGGGCACCACGGTGACGGCGGCGAGCAACGCCGACTGGAACAAGGCCATCCCGACGAATGGCGTGTTCAACGTGGCCTTCAATGGCTCGTTCAATGGCACCAACAATCCGCCGACCGCCTTCACGCTGAATGGCACGGCCTGCAGCATCGGCACCAGCACCAACACGGCGCCGACGGTGTCGCTCACCAGCCCGACGGCCAACCAGAACTTCGCTGCTGGCGCCGCGGTGCCGCTGGCAGCCACCGCCACCGACAACGGCGCGGTGGTGAACGTGGTGTTCCGTGTCGATGGCAACGTGGTCAACACCGATACCACCTCGCCGTACAGCTTCAGCGCCACCGGTCTCGCCAATGGCACGCACACCGCGACCGCCACAGCCACGGACAACGGCAACCCGGCGCTCTCCACCACCAGTACGTCGGTGAGCTTCACCGTCGGCGGCGGTGGCAATACTGCTCCCACCGTTTCGCTGACCAGCCCGACCGCCAACCAGAACTTCGCGTCGGGCGCGGCGGTGCCGCTGGCGGCCACGGCCACCGACAACAGCGGCGTCGCAAACGTGGTGTTCCGCGTCGACGGCAACATCGTGAACACCGACACAACCTCGCCGTACAGCTTCAGCGCCACGGGCCTGGCGAATGGCACGCACACCGCCACGGCCACGGCCACCGACAACGGCAGCCCGGCACTGAGCACCACGAGCTCGACGGTGACGTTCACCGTGGGCGCGGGCGGCAACACGGCGCCGGTGGTGACCCAGACCAGCCCCACGGCGGGCGCGAGCTTCGCCACGGGCGCGTCGATCACCTTCTCGGGTACGGCCACCGACAATGTCAGCGTGCAACGCTGCGAATTCCTCGTGGACGGCAACATCGTCGGTACCGACACGACGTCGCCCTACAGCGTTGCGGTCACGACCGTTGCGGCCGGAAGCCACACCACCCAGGTGCGATGCTTCGATGCGGGCAGCCCGGTGTTGAGCACCACCACGTCCGCGATCGCATTCACCGTCACGGCTGGCAACACGGCGCCGACGGTGTCGCTGACCTCGCCCACGGCGGGCCAGAACTTCGCCGCGGGTGCCTCCGTTCCGCTGGCGGCCACCGCCACGGACAACAGCGGCGTGATCCGCGTCGACTTCAGCATCGACAACGTGCTGGTGGGCAGTGACACGAGCTCGCCCTACACCTTCAGCGCCACCAGCGTCGCCGCGGGCAGCCACACGGCCACCGCCACGGCGGTCGACAACGGCAATCCCGCGCTCAGCACCACCAGCACCGCGGTGACGTTCACCGTGGGCACCTCGGGCACGGTGTGGCGCGTGAATACGGCGGGCCGCATCACCAGGAACGGCACGGTGTTCCCGGTCCGTTGCGGCAACTGGTTCGGTCTCGAGGGCAGGCACGAACCGTCGAACGACGCCACCAACCCCAGCGGTGCGCCGATGGAGCAGTACATCGGCAACACCTTCTGGGCGAATGGCGGCTCGGGCACCGGCCGCACCATCCAGCAGACCATGACCGAGATCAGCGGCATGGGCATCAACATGATCCGCCTGCCGCTGGTGCCGCAGACCCTGAGCACCAACGATCCCCAGGGCACGGGCAGCGTGCTGAAGAATCATCCCTCGGTGCGCATCGCGAACTCGCGGCTCGCGCTCGAGACGATGATCACGGCCGCGGCGGCCAACAACATCGCGGTGCTGCTCGACATCCACTCCTGCTCCAACTACGTGGGATGGAGAAAGGGCCGGCTCGATGCGCGTCCACCCTACGTTGACGCGACCCGCGACAACTACGACTTCACGCGCGAGGACTCCTCGTGCGCGGCATCGGGCAATCCCGCCGGCGTGACGCGCATCCAGGCGTACAACACCACCACCTGGCTCAACAACCTGCGCACGCTGGCCGGACTGGGCACGCAACTCGGGGTCGACAACATCATCGGCATCGACATCTTCAACGAGCCCTGGGATTACACCTGGAGCGAGTGGAAGTCGCTGTCCGAGCAGGCCTATGCGGCGATCAACGCGGTGAATCCGAACACGCTGATCTTCGTCGAGGGCAACTCGGCGTCAGCGGGCAACCAGGACGGAACGCCGGCGACGGTCGACCAGCGGCCGCACGGCAACGCGGCCACCGTCCCCAACTGGGGCGGCAACCTGTTCGAGGCCGGTGCGAATCCGCTCACCATCCCGAAGGATCGGCTGGTGTTCTCGCCGCACGTGTATGGACCGTCGGTGTTCGTGCAGTCGAGCTTCATGGATCCGGCGCAGCCGCAGTGCGCGGGACTCGAGGGCGACGCCGCCGGCAACGCGAAGTGCAACATCGTGATCAACGCCACGCTGGAGCGCAGTGGCTGGGAAGAGCACTTCGGCTATCTCAAGGACCAGGGCTACGGCATGGTGGTCGGCGAGTTCGGCGGCAACCTCGACTGGCCGCTGGGCCAGGCCAGCATCCGCGATCGCAACCGCTACAGCTACCTCACGCCGGGCTCGGATGCGACCTGGCAGAACGCCTTCGTCGACTACCTGGTCTCGAAGGGCATCGAAGGCTGCTACTGGTCGATCAATCCGGAATCCGGTGACACCGCCGGCTGGTACGGCCACGCCTACGACCCGGTCAGCAACACCGCGGGCTGGGGCGAGTGGCGCCCCTTCGACCAGCGCAAGACGAACCTGCTGAACAGGCTCTGGGGTAGATAGAACCACCCCGACAGGTCCCGCGCCAGGGGCACCGATCACATCGGTGTCCCGGGCAAAGGAGCTCTCCCTTGAACCGCCCTACGGGGCGGTTTTTTTATGCGCCACGTCCAGGCGCAGCGTGGTGTGCTCGCGGCGCAGTGGATAGCTGCGCCCCTGCCAGGTGAATTCGCCGGGCAGCGTCCGCGGCCGGTCGATGTCCGCGGTCAACACGTCATCGGCGATGCGGTAACGAACGCTCACTGGCCCGTGCGGCGTGGCCGCGGTGGCATCCAGCGAGGTGAGCGGGCCCAGCACGGGCGCGACCCGCAGGCGCGCGTAACCGGGCGCGGCCGGCCCGATGCCCGCGACGATGCGCAGCAGGTCGGTGGTGGGATGCGCGCTCCAGGCGTGGGTATCCGAGCGCGTGTCGCCGCGCGACTCCGGCCACGTGGTGTAGTGCAGCGGCAGCAACGCGCGCCAGGAATCCAGCAGCGCGAAGTAGCGCTCCGCCAGTCCCGCGTGTTCGAAGGCGCGCACCAGGTACCACGCGAAGTAGTAAGTCGAGGTGTACATGCCGGGCGGCGCGTCGATGCCTTTGCCGGGCACGGTGATGCGCTCGAGGATGGCGCGCGCCTCCGCGGGCGTGGCGATGTCGTACAGCACGGCGAACACGTTCATGTGCTGGCTGAACACCTGCCGGTCCGCGTCGTCGGCGAACAGGCCGCGCGCCGCGTCCCAGCAGTGCAAGCGAATGGCGCTGCGGGCCTCGTCGGCACGCGCGCGATCCCAGTCCGCCTGGCCCGCGTCGCCGTGAGCCGCCTCCAGCGCCGCGCCCTGGCGCAGCGCGCCCAGCCACATCGCGGTCATCAGGCAGCTGCCATTGTCGCGGCCCCACGAGGGGAAGGTGTCGCGGTCGTCCCAGCGCTGGCCGGACCAGTCGATGAAATTCCACTGTGGATTCTTGCCCAACAGCCCGCGCGGGTTGCGCCAGGGCTCGAACCAGCGCAGCACTTCGCGCATGCGCGGCAGGTGCCGCGCGATGAGTCCCGCGTCGGGTTGTTCCATCGACCAATCGGCCAGCATGCCCACCCAGGCGAAGGAAAAGGTTGCGATCACGTTGGGATCGCGCGTCGGGTAACGACCCTGCACCAGCCCGCCGTCCGCGCGTGATTCGCCGAAGGCATCGATGGCCTGCATGGCGAGCCGCGCGTCGCCCGCGACCGCGTAGGTGATCAGCATTTCGAGCCGCGTATCGCCGGTGTACTGCAGCTGTTCCCAGTACGAGCTGTCCATGAAGGTTTCGTGCGCGTCGATGCGCAACGTGCGCCAGCCGATGTCCCAGATGGAGTTCAGCTCCGGATCGCTGCTGGCGAAGCGCGCGACCTGCTCGAAGGGATAGCCGGTTTCGTTGAGGCGCAGTGCGCGCAGCGTGACCGGCTCGGCGCCGGCGCTCACTTCGATCTCGATGAAGCGGAAGGTGCGCCACCACAAGGGCGCGAAGATCCGCGGCTGGCCGTCGGGCAGGAACGTGTCGCAGATGCCCAGCAGGCGGCGGTCGGCGACCAGGTCGCGGTCGGCCTTCCTGCG
>Ga0070665_100006922_pt1 | contig 11522 bp, 5 predicted proteins | sample KBSS13metaG_FD_65862 | JGI IMG/M metagenome (GOLD analysis project Ga0070665, IMG submission 65862) | Switchgrass rhizosphere microbial communities from Kellogg Biological Station, Michigan, USA - KBS S1-3 metaG | ecosystem: Host-associated > Plants > Roots > Rhizosphere > Soil ...
GTGCGCGATGGCATCCACAACGCCCTTAACAACCTGAATGAGCCCGTGGTGCTGGCAAATGATGTGCTGCAGGGCGATGGCGGCAAGGCCGCAAACACCGCCGGGCGCATTGTGATCAATTCCACCGTCGGCATCGGCGGACTGATCGATGTCGCCCGCAAGATCGGCATTCCCGGTCACGAAAATGATTTCGGCATTACCCTGGGCAAGAACGGCATCGCCGAAGGCTCTTACCTGGTGCTGCCCTTCGCCGGACCCAAGCCGCCCCGCGATCTTTTGGGCACTGCGGTCGACCAGGCCTTTGATCCCCTGACCTATGTGCAATTCCATGGCAGGGATACCTGGATGGTGGTGAAGTTCGGCGTCGCCATTCTCGACAGCCGCACCTCGCAGTTGGACGCGATCGAGTCTATCGAGCGTTCGTCCATCGACTTTTACGCGACCACCCGCAATCTGTATCGCCAAAGCCGCAATGCCCAGATCAATGAGGGCAAGCCCGGCGCCGCGGACGATCTGCCGAACCTGTAATCGGCCTAGCAGGCTTCACAGCGTTTCATCTGACTCTTCTCCCGCCTTTTGTCATTCCCGCGAAAGAGGGAATCCATCTTCTTAATGTGGATGCCCGCTTGCGCGGGCATGACAAGTTCTATTCGGCAGGCGCCGGAGACGGCTGATGGTCTTCGGGCTTGTCACCCATGATGCCGTGATACCACCGGTTCCAGAACCCGCTCGTCCAATCGCCGAACCGGTCCATGTACAGGAACACCACCGGCGTGGTGTAGAGCGTCAGGATCTGGCTGAGGAACAGCCCGCCCACGATGGAAATCCCCAGCGGCTGGCGCAGCTCCGAGCCCTGGCCCAGGCCGATGGCCAACGGCAGCGCGCCCAGGATCGCGCCCGTGGTCGTCATCATGATGGGGCGGAACCGCTGCAGACACGCCTTGTAGATGGCGTCATGCGAATTCAGGCCTTCGCGGCGCTGCAGGTCGATGGCGAAATCGATCATGATGATGGCGTTTTTCTTGACGATGCCGATCAGCAGGATCACGCCGATCATGGCGATCAGGTCGAATTGGGTCCTGAACAACAACAGCGCCAGAACCGCGCCCACGCCGGCCGACGGCAGGGTGGAAATGATGGTGACGGGATGGATCAGGCTTTCATACAGAATCCCGAGCGTGATGTAGATCGTCAGGACGGCCGCCAAGAGCAGGAAGGGCATGTTGGCGAAGGACTTCTGAAATTGCTGGGCCGTGCCCGCGGTCTCGCCATGGACGGAGACCGGCACGTTGATATTGGCCATGGTTTTCTGGATCGCGCCCAAGGCCTCGCTCATTGAAACGCCCGGAGGCAGGCCGAAGGAGAAGGTGGTGGCCACAAACGGTCCCTGGTGATTGACGGAAAGCGGCGTGGTGCCCGGCCCGAAACTGGCAAAAGCCGAAAGCGGCACCATGGTCGAGACACGGGTCGAAACCGAGGCGCCGGTGGAAGACCCGCCGCGCGAGCCCACCGCCACGGAATTGAGCTGCTGGTTGCGCACCGCGTCGGCGGCGACCGCGGCGGCATTGGCATCCGCGGTTGAGGCACCCGGCGTGGCGGAAACGCCATTGCCGGAAATCTGGAATGCGCCGCCCGCCGCCGCCGAGGATTGCGTGCCGCTGACGGTGCCGCCGGAGGTGGAAATGAAAATATCGTTCAAGGTTTCGGGGCTCTGCCAAAAGGCGGGCGCGACCTCCATCACCACGTGATACTGGTTCTTGTCCTTGTAGATCGTGGAAACCTGGCGCTGACCAAAGGCATCGTAGAGCGTGTTGTCGACCTGCGCCGAATTCAATCCCAGCCGGGCCGCCGTGATGCGGTCGACCTTCAGATCCACCTGAAGCCCCTTGTCCTGCTGGTCGGAATTGACGTCCTGCAGCTCCGGCACTTCCTGCAAGGCGGTGGTTATCTTGGGCACCCAGGTGTTGAGCTCCTCCAGCGTGTCCGCCTGGACGGTGTATTGATAGTCGCCATTGCCCTGGCGCCCGCCGGCGCGGATGCCGCCGCCTGACTGCAGGAACAACCGCGCGCCCGACACCGAAAGAAGCTTGGGGCTCATGCGTTGGATCACTTCGGGCGTCGACAGGCCGCGTTCGCGCAGCGGCTTGAGGATGACAAAGACATTGCCGCTGTTGGTGGCCTGTCCACCGGCGAAACCGCCCACGGTCGCCACCGCCGGATCGGATTTGATGATGTCGATGAATTGCTGGAATTTCTTCTGCATCGACTGGAAGGAAATGCTCTGGTCGCCGCGCAAGCCGCCCTGAATCATGCCGTTGTCGGTGTCGGGGAAAAAGCCCTTGGGCACGATCGCGATCAGGTAGATGTTCAGCACCACCGCGACCAGCAAAGTCGCCATGATGGTCTTGGGATTGTCGAGCGACCAATGCAGCGTGCGGCGATAGAAATTCTGCATTGCATCCAGGCTGCGGCGCGACCAGCGCATCAGCCAGCTGCGCTCCTCATTGACGGTGAAATCGAGATAGGCGCACATCATCGGCGTCACGGTCAGCGACACGAGAAGCGACATGAAGATCGCCGTGGTGATGGTGACCGCGAATTCGTGGAATATGCGCCCCACCATGCCGCCGATCAGCAGGACCGGGAAGAAGACCGCCACCAGGGAAATGCTCATAGAAAGCACGGTGAAGCTCACCTCGCGCGCGCCCCGCAGCGCCGCCGTCATGCGCGCTTCGCCATTTTCCAGATGACGGGTGACGTTTTCCAGGACGACGATGGTATTGTCCACCACGAAACCGGTGGAAACGATCAGCGCCATCAGCGAGAAATTGTTCAGGCTGAACCCCAACAGATACATCACGCCGAACGTGCCCAGCAGCGACAGCGGCACGCAGACGGTCGGCACCAGGGTGGCCTTGAAATTGCGCAGGAACAGGAACACCACCAGGATGACCAGGATGGTCGAAAGGATGAGAGTCATTTCGACGTCATGCACCGCATTGCGGATGGATTCGGTGGTATCGAACATGATATCGAGATTGACGCTGACCGGCAGCGCCTGCTTGAGCTCGGGCAGGTGCTCCATGATGCGGTCCACCACCTGGATGACGTTGGCGCCGGGCTGCTTGGTGATCTGCACCAGGATCGCGGGCTGACCGTTGAAAGTGCCCAGGTTGCGGACATTTTCCACGCCATCCACCACTTCGGCCACGTCCTGCAGCCGCACCGCCGAATTGTTGCGATAGGCGATAATCAGGCTCTTATAGTCGGCCGCCTGGGTCGCGATGTCATTGGCATAGACCTGGAAAGTCTGGCCTTTCTGCTGGATATCGCCTTTCGGACTGTTGGCGTTGGCGGCGCTGACCGCGGCGCGGACATCTTCCAGCCCGATGCCATATTTGAACAAGGCGCGCGGATTGAGCTCGATGCGGATGGCGGGCAGCGAGGCGCCATTGAGCGAGACGTCGCCAACCCCGGAAATCTGGGACAGCTTCTGCTGGATGATATTGGATGCCTGGTCATAGATCTGTCCCGTCGACAGGCTTTTGGAGGTCAGGGCCAGGATCAGGACGGGAAAATCCGCCGGATTGAACTTGCGGTAGGTGGGGTTTGAGCGCAGCGCCGCCGGCAGGTCGGCGCGCGAGGCGTTGATGGCCGCCTGCACGTCGCGCGCCGCGCCGTCAATGTCGCGGCTAATGTCGAATTGCAGCACGATCTGGGTGTTGTTGATGTTGCTGCGCGAGGTCATCTCCGTGACCCCGGCAATGGCGCCGAGATGCCGTTCCAGCGGGGTGGCGACGCTAGAGGACATGGTCTCCGGGCTGGCGCCCGGCATGTTGGCGCTCACCGAAATGGTGGGAATGTCGATATTGGGGTACGGCGCGACCGGCAGCAGGAAATAGGCCACCAATCCCGCCAGACCCAGCCCCAGCGCCAGCAGGATGGTGGCGACACGCCGCTGGATGAAGAGCTGGGAGAAATTCATTCGGCGGGCTCCGGTTCCGGTCCCGCATGCCCGGCACGGCGGCGCTCGCGCCACGCCCGCAGGTCATGCCCCGCCCGGTCGAAATAGACATAGATCACCGGGGTGGTGAAGAGCGTCAGCAACTGGCTGACCAAGAGGCCGCCCACGATGGAAATGCCCAGCGGGTGGCGCAACTCCGCGCCCATGCCGGAGCCCAGCATCAGCGGCAAGGCGCCGAACAGCGCCGCAACCGTCGTCATCAGAATGGGCCTGAAGCGCAGCAGGGCCGCCTGGTGAATGGCTTCCTGGGGTGTTTTGCCTTCGTTGCGCTCGGCCTCCAGCGCGAAATCGATCATCATGATGGCGTTCTTCTTGACGATGCCGATCAACAGAATAATGCCGATGATGGAGACGATGTTGAGGTCGTGGCCGGTGATGATCAAGGCCAGCAACGCGCCCACGCCGGCGGACGGCAAGGTCGACAGAATGGTCACCGGGTGGATGAAGCTCTCATACAAAACGCCCAGCACGATATAGACGGTGACGATGGCGGCCAGGATCAGCAAAATCTCGTTGGCCAAGGCCGATTGGAACGCCAGGGCGGAGCCTTCAAATTGCGTGGTTATGCCGGGCGGCGGGCCGGCATTGGCCTCGGCCTCCTGGATGGCATTCACCGCCGTGCCCAGCGAATAGCCGGACGAGACATCGAAGGAGAAGGTGGCGGAGGGAAACTGGGACAGGTGATCCACCTGCAGCTGCGCCGGGCGCTGTTCCACCCGTGCTATGGCCGCCAGCGGCACCTGCCCGCCCCCGGCGGTGGGCAGGTAGATGTTCTGCAAGGACTGTACGGAATTCTGCACCGTCGGGTCGGCCTCCAGGATCACGCGATACTGGTTGGACTGGGTGAAGATGGTGGAGATGATGCGCTGGCCGAAACTGTCATACAACGCATTGTCGATGGTGGCCGCCGTGACGCCGAAGCGCGCCGCGGTATCGCGGTCCACCACCAGGTAAGCCGAGAGTCCCTGGTCCAGGAACGAGGTGGAGACATTGCGGATCGCCTTCGCCTTTTTCAGTTCCGTCAGCAGCTTGGGCACGAATTGCTGGAGCGATGCGCTGGTCGCCGCCTGCAGCACGAACTGATACTGAGCCCGGGAGACCACGGAATCGATGGTGAGATCCTGCACCGGCTGGAGATAGAAAGTGATGCCCGGCACGCTGTGCGCGTCTTCCGCCAGCCGCTCCATCACCGTCTCAACGCCGTCACGCTGGTTCTTCGGCTTGAGATTGATCAGGAAGCGGCCGCTGTTCATCGTATTGTTGGTGCCATCGACACCGATGAAGGACGACAGGCTGGCGACGGCGGGATCCTTCAAGAGCTTCGCGGCCAATTGCTGCTGGCGCTGCGACATGGCGTCAAACGATACGGTGGGGCCGGCCTCGGTGATGGCCTGGATGAAGCCGGTGTCCTGCACCGGAAAGAAGCCCTTGGGAATGGCGGCATACATCAGCACGGTCAAGACCAGGGTTCCGACCGCGACCAGCAAGGTCAGCTTCTGGTGCTTCAGCACCCAGATAAGCAGGCGGTCATATTCCGCCACCAACCGGGCATAATAACCTTCGACCGCGCGTTGAATGCGGCTTTCGCGCTTCTGGTCCTCGTTATGGGTGCGCAGCAGCTTGGCGCACAGCATCGGCACCAAGGTGAGCGACACCACCGCCGAAATCAGGATGGTGACCGCCAGGGTGACGGCGAATTCGCGGAACAGCCGCCCCACCACCTCCTGCATGAACAGAAGCGGGATGAGCACCGCGATCAACGACACGGTCAGCGACACGATGGTGAAGCCGATTTCGCCCGCGCCCTTCATGGCGGCGTTGTAGGGCGTCTCGCCCCGCTCGATATAGCGGGTGATGTTCTCGATCATCACGATGGCGTCGTCCACCACGAATCCGGTGGAAATGGTCAGCGCCATCAGCGACAGGTTGTTCAGCGAATAACCCATCAAATACATGACCGCAAAGGTGCCGACGATGGAGAGCGGCACCGACAGGCTGGGAATGAAGGTGGCGGGCAGGCTGCCCAGGAAGCAGTAGATCACCAGCACCACCAGGATCACGGCCAGGATCAATTCGAATTCGACATCCTCGACCGAGGCGCGAATGGTCTCGGTGCGGTCGGTGAGGGTTTGCACATGCACCGAGGCGGGCAATCCCGCCTGGATTCGCGGCAGCAATTCCTTGATGGAATCCACCACCTGGATCACGTTGGCGCCCGGCTGGCGCTGGACATTGATCAGCACCGCCGGCGTGGTGTTGGCCCAACTGGCCAATTTGTTGTTCTGGGCGCCCTGCACCACATTGGCGACATCGCGCAGGAATACCGGCGCGCCATTCTTGAACGCCACAACGATGTTCTTGTAGGCCTCGGGATCCTGCAACTGATCGTTGGAATTGATGGTGTAGGACTGCGACGCGCCATCGAAGCTGCCCTTGGGGGAATTGGAATTGTTGTTGGCGATGGTGGTGCGCAGATCGTCGATGTTGAGCCCCAGCGAAGCCAGTTTCTGCAGATCGGCCTGCACGCGCACGGCGGGACGCTGGCCGCCGGAGATGCTGACCAGGCCCACGCCGGGCAGCTGCGAAATCTTCTGGGCGATGCGGGTATCGGCCAGGTCTTCCACCCGGGTCAGGGGCAGGCTGGTGGAACTGACCGCCAGGGTGATCACCGGCGCGTCGGCGGGATTAACCTTGGCATAGACCGGCGGCGCCGGCAGGAGATTGTTGGGAAGAAGGCTGTTGGAGGCGTTGATCGCCGCCTGCACTTCCTGCTCGGCGATATCCAGGGAAAGGCTCAGATCGAACTGCAGGGTGATGACCGAGGAACCGGCGGAGGAGATGGACGACATCTCCTTCAGGCCGGGCATCTGGCCGAATTGCTTTTCCAGCGGCGCGGTGACCGACGTGGTCATCACGTCGGGACTGCCGCCCGGCAGGAAGGTCTGCACCTGGATGGTGGGATAATCCACTTCCGGCAGGGCCGAAAGCGGCAGGAATTTATAGCCGGCCAAGCCAACCAGCAGGATGGCGATCATCAGCAGCGAGGTGGCGACGGGGCGCTGGATGAACGGCGACGAGATATTGGCGCCGGCATGCGCTTCGCCGTTATGGGGCCCTGGCGGCGCGGAAGGAGGTACGGTCACGGCGTGCCGCCACCGCCGCCGCCCCCACGGCGCCCGCCACCATTGCCGCGGCGCATCTGCGAGAAAGCCTTGGAACAGCCCGCGCTCAGATCGTCGCGGTTCTGGAACAGGCACATGCGCATTTCGCGGCTGCCCGGCTGGGCGGTGGGGCAGAGCTTCTTGATGTCCTCGCCGCAGGATTTGTTGACCGCCGCCCTGGCCTCGGCGAGGCGCGCGGCGCGCGCGGCATCTTCGCTGCCGCCCGACGGCGCGGCGATCTTGACCGCAAGATTGGGAATTTCGACATCGGCGCCATCGCGCAGCCGGTCGGCGCCATCCACCACCACCGTGTCGCCCGGCTTGAGCCCGGACAGGATCTGGATGTTGTTGCCGTCCTGCACCCCGGTGGTGACGCTGCGCTGGTTCACGGTCTTTTCAGGCGTGACCACAAAAACGAAACTTCCGTCGGCGCCGCGCTGAATGGCGGCGACGGGTATCGCCGTCTGATTGTGCAAGGTCTCGACCAGCAGCCGGATATTCACGAACTGGGCCGGAAACAGCTTGCTGTCCTTGTTGTCGAACAGCGCGCGCAGCTTCACCGAGCCGGTGGTGGGATCCACCACCGTGTCCACGGCGGAAAGATTGCCGCTGGTGAGTTTGGTGGTCTGGCTGCGGTCATAGGCGTCCACCGGCAAGGTGGCGCCGCTATTCACCCGGTCCAGCACCTTGTGCACATTGTCTTCCGGGATAGTGAAGAGCACCGACATGGGGTCGAGCTGAGTCACAACCACAATGCCGGTCGACTGGCCTGCCTGAACGATATTGCCGATATCCACCAGATGAATGCCGGCGCGGCCCGCCACCGGCGAGACGATATTGGTATAGCCCAGATTGATGCGGGCGGTTTCGACATTGGCCTGATCGGAAACCACGACGCCTTCGCTGGAACGCACCAGGGACTGCTGGGTGGCAACCTGCTGCTGCGAGATTGCGTTTTGCGCCAGAAGCGCTTCGTAACGCGCGAGATCGACCTTGGCATTGGCCAGGGTGGCGGCATCGCGCGCCAGCTGGCCGCGCACTTGGTCAAGCGCGGCCTGATAGGGCCTGGGATCGATCTGCGCCAGGGTCTGGCCGGCCTTGACCATCTGGCCTTCGGTGAAATTCAACTTGATCAGCATGCCGCCGACCTGTGGGCGCACCGTCGCGGTCGCCAGCGGGGTCACCGTGCCCAGCGCATTGAGCGTGACATTGATGTCGCCGGAAACCGCCTTGGCGACGCCGACCGGCTGCGCACCTTGATTGATCAGGCCCCGCCGACCGGCCTGCTTGGCGGGATAGATCGCCCAGATCAACAGCGCCAGAAGCGCAAGCCCAAGCGCGAACCACACCACCCGCGACAGGCGCGGATTGCGGGAGCTCCAGCTTTTGACACCGGACCAGGTGCGGCCCACCGGTCCGGACGCAGCCGACCGGGCCCGTTGAAAGTCCCCAGGCGAACGGTCGAGATTCATCGATAAATCCGTGTCATAAAAGGGCCCCAAACGCCCGGGAAGTTAAGTGTTAATGGGTTAGCAGCGCCAATCTGAACCGAGCATGAACTTATACCCCTAAACGGGCGGCGGCATGTATAGCCACCCGTTAAAGGGAAAATATGTCAAAAATGTCTCGCTATGGCGTGGCGAGCCCAATACCGCTATGTGGGCGTCCGGTCTGGAACTCCCCCCAACAAAGACAGGCGCAGCGTGCTCGGCATCTTTCACTGGTTTATGCATGACGCGCGCGATTGGGTGACGCTGACCGCGCAAGCCCATCCCTATTGGGTCTTTCCCATCGCCGCGGTGATCGCCTTTTCGGAATCCTTTGTCGGCGTGTCCTTCATCATTCCGGGCACCATCCTGCTGCTCACCCTGGGTACCGTTATCGGCGCCACCCATATCGGGCTGTTTCCGGCGGTTGCGGGCGCCATCATCGGTTCGGTGCTGGGCGACTGGATCTCCTGGTGGATCGGCTTTCACTATCACCATAAAATCGTGCATTTCGCGCTGTTCCGGCGCTTCGAGGCGGAGATCGAAAAAGGTCTTCACTTCTTTCACCGCTGGGGCACCTGGGCAATCTTCATCGGCCGCTTCATGGGACCATTCCGCGCCACGGTGCCGCTGGTGGCAGGCATGTCCGAATTGGAATTCTGGCCCTTCATGATCGCCAACACGGCTTCCGCGGTGATCTGGGCCTATGCGCTGCTGGCCTTCCCTGCCCTGGCCGCCCATTATCTTCTGACCTAGCCCCCCCGCCGGGTAGTTATATTTCAGTAAGGTCGCCGGCCGCTGCGCCATGCCCGGCCTCGCCCGGATTGGGACGCTTCTGCGGTTAATTGGCCGCATGTCCCCGCCCTGGAGGCGGCAAGCGCCCCGGATGTGCCAAAAAGACCGAAAAACACGCGCCAAGCTTGGCCCGTCTCCTGCAATCCCCCGGGGTGGTCAGGGGCTTAACGATGCGGTGGCGGCAGATATCCCGAGCGGCGACGCGGGCAGCCTTGGCTGCCGGGCGGACCAGCCATGACTGACACCGTCGTCATCTGCATCCCGACCTGCAAGCGGCCCAAAATGCTCAAGCGGCTGCTTGACGCCATCGCCGCCCAGCAGACCAAGGCCGTCATCTCCGTTCTGGTGGCTGACAATGATGCCGAAGGGCGCGCCGGCCTGGATCTGTGCCTGGCGATGGAAGATTACCCCTGGCCCTTGACGGCCGTTGTCGCTCCCCATCGCGGCATCGCCCAGGCTCGCAATGTCCTGATCGAATATGCCTTGATGACCGGTGCATCCTTCATCGCCATGATCGATGACGATACATGGCCCCAGACGGACTGGCTCGACCAGTTCCTGGCCTGCGCGCATGCCACCCAGGCCGATCTGTTGCAGGGCTCGATCCTGCTGGGTCCTGGCATGAAGGCCGATACTCCCGGCGATATCCGCCGCCCAACTGGGCCCATCGACATGCCCCAGGGCGCCGGCAATCTGCTGATGCGCCGCGCCATGCTGGAAGACATGGCCGCGCCCTGGTTCGATCCGCAATTCGCGCTGTCGGGCGGCGAGGATCAGGATTTCTTTGTCCGCCTGCGCCAGGCCGGAAGGCGCTTTGCCTGGTGCGATGAGGCCCGCGTTCAGGGCGATCGCTGCGAACCCCGCGACAATCTGGGTTGGCGGCTGCGCCGCTCTTATTCGGTCGGCAATTCGGACATGCGGGTGCTGCTGAAACATTATCCCGGCTTTGGCCGCGCCGCCGCCGAGCTGATGAAAATCCTGGCCTGGCTTTTATTGTCGCCGCTGGCGGCACTCATCCTCGCACCAAGCCCCGATCGCAGGGCCCTGGCGCTGCAGAAGCTGTTTCGCGCCGCGGGCAAGCTCAGCGCGATGGCAGGCCGGCGCACCAACGCCTATGCCGTGATCCATGGCGAGTGATTACCCGCTAGCGGGGTAGTTCAGACGCGCCCATCAGGAACTCATCGACGCCCCGGGCGCATTGCCGACCCTCGCGGATCGCCCAAACGACCAAAGACTGACCCCGGCGCATGTCGCCGCAGGAGAAAATCTTGGCCTTGCTGGTCTGATAGTTGGTGAGCGGCGCCTTCACATTGCCCCGCGCATCCAGCTCGACCCCGGCCTGTTCCACCAGGCCCGCTTTTTTGGGACCCAGAAAGCCCATCGCCAGCAGGACCAGATCGGCCTTGAGAGTGAATTCGCTGCCCGGCACTTCCACCAGCTTCATCTGGCCGCCATCGCCGATCTGCCAATCGACGCGGACGCATTCCAGCGCGGTGATCTTGCCGTTCTCGCCGATGGCGCGCCTGGTCTGGACCGACCAGTCGCGCTCGCAGCCTTCCTGTTGCGAGGACGATGTGCGCAGCTTGAGCGGCCAGTCCGGCCACACCAGCAGCTTGTTTTCCTTGGCCGGCGGCTGGGGCAGGATCTCGAACTGGGTCACCGAAGCCGCGCCATGGCGGTTGGAGGTGCCGATACAGTCCGAACCGGTATCGCCGCCGCCGATCACCACCACATGCTTGCCCTTGGCGCTCAACGTGCCATTGGGAGCCGCCTTGCTTTCGGGATCGCCGGCCACCCGCTTGTTCTGCTGGGTGAGAAAATCCATGGCAAAATGGATGCCGTCCAGTTCGCGGCCCGGAACCGGAAGGTCGCGCGGCGCCTCGGCGCCGCCCGACAGCACCACCGCGTCATAATCGGCCTGCAGCATGTCCATCGAGACATTGACGCCCACTTCGACATTGGCGCGGAAGGACACGCCTTCGGCTTCCATCTGGCGCATGCGCCGGTCGATCAGGTGCTTTTCCATCTTGAAGTCGGGAATGCCGTAACGCAGCA
>Ga0070665_100006929_pt1 | contig 11519 bp, 11 predicted proteins | sample KBSS13metaG_FD_65862 | JGI IMG/M metagenome (GOLD analysis project Ga0070665, IMG submission 65862) | Switchgrass rhizosphere microbial communities from Kellogg Biological Station, Michigan, USA - KBS S1-3 metaG | ecosystem: Host-associated > Plants > Roots > Rhizosphere > Soil ...
AAACGAACGGCTCGAATCGCAACCGACTGTAAACATCGAAGGACTCGTTGGCGGCTACACCGGTCCCGGCGGCAAAACGGTTCTTCCGCATCGCGCGGTCGCGAAAATCGACATGCGACTCGTGCCTGATATGAAGGCGGGGGACGCGCTTGCCGCGTTGAGGGCCCACCTGGCGAAGCGCGGCTTCGGCGACATCGAAGTGAACATGACCGGTGGGTACGATCCCACAGCCACATCCAAAGATTCGGCATTGATCCAAGGGCAGTTAGCAACCTACAAAAAATTCGGAATCGACGCGTTGCTCTGGCCGCGCAATGCCGGCTCGTATCCCGGTTACGTCTTCACTGGCGAACCACTGAAGCTGGCGGCCGGACATTTCGGACTTGGCCACGGCAGCGGCGCACATGCGCCGGACGAATATTACGTCATCGAATCCACGAACCCGAAAATTCAAGACTTCGACGGGGCAACGATGTCGTTTGTTGAATACCTGTACGAATTAGCCAAGTAACAATGGGTGACAAATTGCCAGCTATTGTTCGTCCAGAAGAAGGCCGGGTGCTGCACGCCTTTGGGCAGGAAGTCACGATTCTCCTCGACGGTGAGCGCACCAACGGAAGACTGACGGCATGGATAAATGTGAATCCACCCGGTGATGGGCCGCCGCCGCATTACCATTCCACCGAAGATGAGACGTTCTACGTGCTGGACGGCCGCGCCGCATTTCTAGTGAACGATGAGTGGCACGAACTCGGCCCGGGTGGGTCAGCATTCATGCCGCACGGTTCCATTCACACGTTCAAAAACGTTGGCGATCAACCGTTGCGGATGTTGATTATGACCGTCCCTTCCGGTTTCGAAAAATTCTTTTGCCGCTGTCACGACGAATTTGCGAAGCCTGGTGGCCCAGACATGTCACGCGTAGATCAGATCAGCAAAGAACACGGAATCCATTTTCTTCAAGGCTAACAGGATTCCGAAGCGATTGAATCAGCAAGCCATGGCTGTGGATTGTCTCGTTGAATCCCGTAGATCGAAAGGCCTCTTGGATCGGCGCTGCTGGCAACAATAACATCAATCATCTTACCAAATTGTTCCGTGTGCCAGTGTCTGCGTACTTCCCACCATTGTTGCACGCCGGGACAAGCCACCAAATCGCTCATTGTTCTTTCGACCTTTCGCCATGCGGATTCGGTAAGGATACCGTCGCGGTGCGCAAAATACATTGCTTCGAAGTAGTTGACGAACCTGTTAAAGAACGCGCTAAATCTTAGCTTTGATACCGGATCGAGGTCGGTGAACGATTGCGCCCCGCGCAGATAAATCTCACTCAGTTCAGCGCTGTCGTGCAAAGCGTTGGTCATATCGCCCCACTGCACGGTCAGCGCGTTGACCGCCGAAACGCGCCGTTCCCTCGTTTGCGACCTGATTTGAATAGCAAGATAAATTATTGACGGGATGCCCACCAGCACAGCCGCCAGCTGGCCAATCGCGCCTAGCATTTGCCAGTTCATATGAATTTTCAGGATTCTGCGTGCAAATCATGAAGAAATTTGAGCATACGCAGCAAAGAAAACAAACGCGTTCGAAACGATTCCTTCACCTGAACCGTGACCGTCACTGTTGCAGCGCCAAAGACGATGAGCCGAAGCTGGTTTGGCGTTCAGTCAGCGTGGCAGTTGGCCGGAAAGGCCAGACGTTCCCAACCTACAGCAGCTTCGCCTCCAAATTAATTTGGGTGCCTGCTAAAGCGATCGAGACCGGACAGTTCTTTTTCGTCAGCTCGGCTTGTTCGCGGAATTTTGCTTCGTCAATGGAAGGCACCTCCGCTTCAGTCTTTAGATCAATTGTCGTGATCTTTGGACCACCGCCGACCATTTCCAGTTTCACGATTGCGGTCGTGCTGATTCGTTTCGCTGGATAACCCGCCTTTTCCAGATTTGCCGAGAACGCCATTGAGTAACAGCCTGCCTCGGCAGCGCCAATGAGTTCCTCCGGATTGGTTCCCTTCCCTTCTTCAAAGCGCGATGAAAAGGAATAAGGGCCTTCGAATACGCCGCTGCCGAGCTTCATTGTTCCCCTGCCCTGCTTCAGTGTGCCTTCCCATACTGCCGATCCAGTTCGTGTTGCCATTGTTTTATCTCCGTTTAATTGCTGTTGATTATGACTCTGCTCGCGCGCGCGCGAGTTGCAAGGAACGCGGGCCAGTCCGCCGCTCGGGCGATCTGGAGATCGTCCTCCCTGATGTGTGACTCAGGCAGCTTCTGGCGCGGCTGTGGTCGGCAAGCTTTGTTCGCGTTTTTCCTCGGCCAGCGCGCGTTGTTTGCGCCCTAGCCAGATGCTAAGAACGCACCAGATTGCTCCCAGCGGAACCGCGACCCACGAAATACCGGAGAGCCCCAGGCCTAACCACCGCATTAACGGATAGGACCACGCACCGATTTGGTCGCCCAGCCGGTAGCCGAACGTGTCGATCAAACTCTTCGCTTTGTATTTGTCTTCTCGCCGCAAGACCGTGAAGAGAACTTCGCGCGCCGGTCGAAGCAGGGCGAAGCCTGCGGCCCGCCGCAAAATTTGAAACGTCGCAAGGACCGTGAGAATAGGCGCAAAACCAATCGCGGCAAACCCGATCGCGCTCAAGAGTGGCATGAGCACCAGTGTGACTCCAACTCCAAACCACTTCATTAGACGGCCAGTGAGGAGAACCTGAATCAGCACGGTGATCGTGTTCACCGCGATATCGATGTTCGCCAGGAACGACGTGCGCGCTGCCCGATCGTGCAGTTGATGTCCCGCAAGATCAGATTGTTGAAAATATGCCCACGTGTTCGTGAGCGTGTAGATCATCAGAAAGACGGCGAGAGCAAGTAAGTAGGGAGATCGAGCGATATGCGTCGCGCCCTCCCAGAATTTGCCGCCGATTGGTTGCTCCTCGCTGCGGTTCTCTGCTGTAGCGAAGGATGTTGTCGTGCCGGGGAAGCTGTCAGCTTCCCCTACGGGCCGAAAATTGGTGGGAAATCGGCGCACGCATTGAGCCGCAATCTCTAACATGACTCCTGTGATGAGAAGGAAGAGTCCGGTGCTCAGTTTTCCAGCCAGCGAGCTTGTGACCAAACCTCCAACAATTCCGCCAATCGATCCGCCGACAGCAATAAATCCGAAAAGCCGTTTGGCTTGATCCGGCGTGAAAACGTCAGCCATGAACGACCAAAACATTGTTGTGGCGAAAAGGTTGAAGACGCTTACCCAGATGAAAAATATGGGGGCAAGGATCGTGCGCTCCTGCGCGGCTGGCATCCAGCGCATTAGGAGGAAGAAGACAAAAAGATTCGCGATGGCGAAACGGTACGCGATTGGAATAAAACGCCGCCGCGACATGCGCGCGACGATGGTGGCATACAGCGCGTTAGCGATCAGCATCCCGGTGAGCGTTCCGGTGTACATCCACGGTAGATTTTCAACACCGCGGTCGGCGCCGATTTCATCGCGGATTGGGCGGATGACGTAATACCCGCCGAGAACGACAAAGTTGAAAACGAACGCCAGGAGTAACGCGTGGAGTTCGTTAGGCTTTACGTCAACGATTTTCGCGAAAAGGTTTCTCATATGGCAGGGACGCCGCGCTGCGGCGTCCCGGACATCGCAGCGCGATATCCCTACCCTTTTTTCTTTTTCCACGCGGCAAGCACTTCCGCTTCGCGCTCTGCCGAGAGACCAGCTTTCGGATGCGCCTGTCGCTCGCGCGGAAGCGCCTTGAACCAGGCGAGCGTATCGCGTGCGGTGACGTCGAGCGGCCGAAACGTCAGGCCCTTGCTCAACGCACGGCTAATGTTCGTTCGCGCAACCGCATCATCTTTCCCGGTCCAAACCGGCATGTCCGACCAGGGCTGCACTTTCTGCTCAGTCAGAAATTCTTCGTTTACCCAGGTAAACTTCGCGTCCGACTTCAGGGCGCCCTTAATTCCATCGAGCATCGCGCCGATGCCAAGGGTTTTGGCAGGTCCGGTCGCGTTGTAAATTCCTGTCTCACGATTCTCGGCCATGCGAATCGTCCATTCAGCAAGATCACGCGCATCGATGAACTGCACGGGATCGTTTGGCTTTCCAGGCGCCAGCACATCTCCAGCTCGATCAATACGCACAGGCCAATACGTAAACCGGTCGCTCTCGTCGCGCGGGCCGACGATAAGTCCGGGGCGAATAACCAAAGTTTTCCCCGGAAACCATTTCTCAGCTTCGCGTTCCGAGAGCGCCTTTAGCGGTCCGTAAGTTTTGAATCCGGATGCGCGCACCGCTTCAATCGTCTCCTTGTACGGATCTGCACCTTCATATTTCTCTGTGGGCGCATTCTCGTCAGCGCCCTGTTTCGCCTCCCCGTAAACGGAGATAGTCGAAATGAAGACGTAGCGATCAACGTTTCCTTTGAGTACCTGCGCGGCGTCACGCACCCACGCCGGAAGCGTCGTCGGATTATCGATCACCACATCCCATTGCCGGTTTTTCAGCGCGTCGAGGTTACCGTTACGATCACCAACAAGCTGCTCGACTTCAGCCGGCAATTCGCCGGGATGCGTCTTGCCACGGTTAAATGTGGTGACCTTATGTCCGCGACTGAGCGCATATTTCACCTGATATGGGCCAGTGAATCCGGTGCCGCCGAGTATGAGTATGCGCATCGGTGTCGGCATCTTCTCTGCAAATAAAGCTGTCGCAGTTAATCGCGAGGCAAGTGCACTTGCGGTGGATAATTTTATGAAACGACGGCGATCCATAGAGGCATATAGCGCCTGTAGGGCATCTCTGCCAGATGCCATTGGCGTTTCACAGAAACGCCCTACAATGGAGTTCGTGACGCGACGCGAGGCTGGGAAAATGATTGGCACTGCTGCGGCGGGTTTAATGTTGCCAACTGATCCATCGCGAGGCCAGGCGAGCAGCGAATCATCAGCGATGCTGACACGCATCATTCCTTCCTCTGGCGAGAAACTACCGGCCATCGGCCTCGGAACGTGGAAGGCTTTCGATGTCGATCTTACCGCAGATATCCGAAGGCAGCTCACAGACGTTCTGTCGCTGTTTGTGAAGCTTGGCGGCCGTCTAATTGATTCCTCGCCAATGTACGGCCGCGCGGAGGAGGTGATCGGCGATCTTACTTCGGCGCCTGGCTTTCGCGAGAAGCTGTTTTTTGCAACCAAAGTTTGGACGCGCGGCAAAGAGAGTGGAATTCGGTCAATGGAACGTTCCATGTCGCTTTTGCACACGAAGCGAATCGATCTGATGCAGGTGCATAATCTCGTCGACGTGAACACACAACTCGCAACGCTGCACGAATGGAAACAGCAAGGCCGCATTCGCTACACCGGAATCACGCATTACGAGTCGGGAGCCTTGAGCGAAGTCGAAAAACTAATGCGGAGCCAGAAGTTCGATTTCCTCCAGATCAATTATTCGCTGATGGAACCCGAAGCCGAGCGCATTCTGCCTTTGGCGCAGGAGCGCGGCGTCGCCGTGATCGCGAATCGACCATTCGGATCCGGTGATCTATTCGGCAAAGTGCGTTCGAAACCGCTGCCGGGTTGGGCGGCGGAATTTGATTGCCGCTCGTGGGCGCAATTCTTTTTGAAATGGATTGTGGCAAATCCCGCCATCACGTGTGCGATCCCCGCGACGGATAAACCGAGTCATCTCGAAGATAATATGCAGAGCGGAATTGGACGGTTGCCCGATGCGAAATTGCGTCGCCGGATGGCGGAATTGGTCTCATCTTTTTAGGTCTCCGACGACCCTCGTACATCCCGAGTAAGTCAAATTAAAAATTTCCTCCTTGTTAGGAAAAATTGGTTGCCAGGATGGCTGCCATGCTGGATAGAAGGCGCGCTTTATGCCAAAACTTCTCACCCTCACGTTTGTTATCATGGGATCCGCCGCAATTTGCCCGCATCCCGCAATGGCGATGCGCTTCTCGGCGCCGACCCCCAAATTCAATTACACCGATGCCTCAGGCAAAAAACAATCGGTCGATGTTGTGGACCAGTATTATCCGAAGAAGATCGTCCAGCCGATTGCCAAGGCAGATGCCCAGATTGATCCGAAATTACGCCGGGCTGCTACCATCGCTGAGGAGCGCGCACGTGCGCATTCGCTGCGCAAGTGCTGGTGTTTTGTAAAGGAAGCGCTGGTTGCTGCGGGCGTAGTGAAATCGCGGCCGCAAACCCCCCTTGCGAAACAAGCGGGCCAGGAGCTCGTGAACAATTACGGATTCAAAAAACTGCCGGTCTCAAATCCGTACGAGGCGCCTGTAGGATCTGTGTTGGTCTACGGCGCTAAGCGCGCGGCCGGTCATGTGGAGATCCGGACCGAGACTGGATTTGTTAGTGATTTTCGCTCCAAGATCCCATCGCGCCGTCCGCTGATTGGCGTGTTCGCGAAGAGTTAATTTAAAGACCACGCCTGCGGCGGCTGACATCGTCTTCGGAGAAGCCGATCCACCTAAACAAAGGTGGAACGCGTTGTTCTCAATGCCGTTGCACGCGCGGCTTTGCCGCCTGACTGTTCCGGCCGTGAGCATCCGCATCGCCATGTGGTCTGGTCCGCGAAATATTTCGACGGCCATGATGCGCTCGTGGGGCAATCGAGACGACACGGTCGTTATCGATGAGCCGTTTTACGCCTATTACCTCAAAGTGACGGGTATAGAACATCCCGGCGCGAACGAAGTAATCGCGACGGGCGAAATCGATTGGCGTAAAGTCGTTGCGCATCTCACCGGGCAGATTACGAACGGCAAGCACATTTTTTTTCAGAAACAGATGACACACCATCTGTTGCCCGAAATAGATCGCGAATGGCTGGGAACTGTAACTAATTGTTTTCTAATTCGCGACCCGCGCGAAGTGATCTGTTCCTACATTAAAAAGCGAGAAGACCCTGCGCTCGAGGATTTGGGTTTCGTGCAGCAGGCGGAAATCTTTGATTTCGTCCGAACACGTTCGACTACCGTTCCGCCCGTTGTTGATGCCAGGGACGTGCTACAAAATCCGGAGGGAATGCTACGACTGCTTTGCGAAGCGGTCGGCGTCGGGTTTAGCAAGTCAATGCTTTCGTGGCCATCAGGCTTGCGTGCCACCGACGGCATCTGGGCCAGGCATTGGTACGGCGAAGTGGCGAAATCCACTTCATTTCAACCGTATCATCGGACACCAAGCGAAGTTCCGGCGCGATTGCGTGAGATCCATCAGCGATGCTGTGAATGCTATCAGCAGCTTTACGAATACCGGCTCCATTGAAGATCTCAACAAAGAGTCGATGGGACGTCATGGAAAATGCAGGGTTTTTCTTCGTGTCCGTAGTGGACGTTGTGTGAGGTAATTCAGATGCTTCAAAAATTCGACGAGCGAAACCGCAACCTGATCGTAAATATCAACGGAGACTTGCTCCACCGCGATAAGGCAGGAATCAGTCCGTTCGACTCGGCGGTGCAGGGCGGCGACGCGGTCTGGGAAGGACTGCGGCTTTACAACGGCCGGATTTTCAAGTTACACGAACACCTCGATCGCCTCGAGCGTTCAGCCCGCGCACTTTCGTTCGAGGAAATTCCGCCACGAGAAAAAATCATCGACGAAATCAAACGCACGCTTGTTGCAAATAAAATGCGCGACGGCGCGCATATTCGGCTCACGCTGACACGCGGAATTAAGATCACTTCGGGCATGGATCCGCGACTCAATAAAAGTGGGCCAACGTTGATCGTGCTCGCTGAATACAAGCCGCCTGTTTATGTGAAAACGGGACTGAGTTTAATCACGAGCAAGGTCCGCCGCCCGCCGCCGGATGTGCTCGATGCGAGGATTCATCATGCAAACCTGCTGAACTCGATCCTGGCAAAGATCGAAGCGAACAATGCCGGCGCCGATGACGCACTTATGCTCGACACGCGCGGATTCGTCGCGGAAACAAACGCGACGCACGTCTTTATTGTGCGTAACTCGGATGAATCGCGACAAAGCGGCGACGTGCTAACAGGGCGGGTCGTGGCCTGCCCCGAGGGGATAACGCGCGCGACTGTGATCGAGATTTGCGCTGCCGAAAATATTCCTTGCGTCGAGACTGATTTGTCACTCGTCGATGTGTATCGTGCGCATGAGATGTTTTGCACAGGGACAATGGGCGAACTAGCCGCCGTGATTAAGGTAGATGATCGTCAAATCGGCGACGGAAGAAGTGGACCGATGACCAAGCGCCTGAGCGATCTTTATGCGAAACGGACTGCAGCGGAAGGCGTGCAGGTCGTCGATCTGTGACGATCTCAGTTTTTACTAAAGCTGTTGTGCGGGCTTAATAACGCCCGTCAGGACCGCGACGGGAATCGATGTGTAGCCAATGAAAAGGAGCCACGCGAAGATTCGGCCGCCCGACGCGAGACGCGGCGTCAGTTTCTTGTCATTAAATCCAAGAGATTGAAAGAAGCTCGACGATCCGTGGCTGAGATGAAGCGCGAGCAAGAAGAGGCCAAGAAGGTAAAACCCGGAGACGTAATAACTTTGGAATCCGTACACCATCATTGAGTAAACATCGTAGTGGCCGAGCGGATCCGCCTTGAGCAAACCAAAACGAGGATCGGTGACACGCACTGTGAAATGCGCAATGTGGTAAACGATAAACGCGAGGACGATCAATCCACTCATTACCATGTGTCGCGAGGCGAGCGTTGCTTTCACATAGTCCCGCTCGACGTATGCCTGCGGTCGCGCACGTCGGTTTTCGATCGCAAGTTGAATAGTCACGTAAATATGGACGACGACAGCCACCAGCAGGAACAAACGGATTACCCAAAGCAAAGGCCCCAGATCGCGCAGGTGCTGCGCGTAACCGTTGACCCAATCAGGGCCCAGAAAAATCTGCAAATTGCCTAGCAGATGTCCGATAACGAAAAGGATCAAAATGATGCCGGTGACAGCCACGATCATTTTTTTTCCAACCGACGAGCGATAAAAAGCTGCCAAGATATTCACGTTAGGAGTCGGCGCCGGTTGAGCGGCGTGTGTTTGAGATTATGGATGCGGCTTGGAGCGTCAAGAGTAGCGCCCGGTTCCCTTAATTTGCGGTCCCACGAACTGCTCGCAGAGTCGCCGCAGCGACCCCCAATCGTGCTACGGGCGACTCAAAGTCATCTTTCACTTCGCTGCGATCAAGCATATAATTGCGGGCCTCATGGCGAACAGCGAAGAATCGCAGATGATCTCTCAGAGGCTCCTTCAGTTTCAGGAGCGCTCAAAAGGCTTCGGCAAGCCCGCCAGTACTGCTCGCCGCCGCGGCGCGGCCAGTCTATGGTCGCATTTCCTCGGCCAAGAATGGTCGTCGGCACTGCTGTATCTCTTCCTGGATGTAGTGAGCTGGCTCGCAATCTATCGAGTGGCAGGTTGGTTTAGGTTCGATGCGTTCTATGCCACACCGTTTCAGTTCTTCATCGTTAACATCATTCAACTCGGCGTAATCGTTGCGGCGCTTTACTTTGTCGGCGGCTACGATCGTAACATCGAGAAGCTGACCCTGGGCTATGCCGCCGAACACATTCTGGCCATCATCGCAGCGGCGGTGGTCAGTGCAATGCTGATCTATTCCGCCGCGACCTTCGATCAGACAATGAAGCCTAGTCGAGGTGTGCTGCTTTTGAGCTTCGCGATTTTCCTGCCAGTCTCGCTGGCTTACCGCCGATTGATCAGACAATATGTCGTTGCCAGCAGCGCTGGACGGTCGTTTCTCGTCATCGGAGGCGGCACGACCGCCGCTCGTTTTTACGAGGCGTACAAAAACTCATCAAACGGGCAAAAGCTCGAGTTCGTAGATGTTACTGAGGACCGGGTCGGCCAGCCAATTGCTGGCCAAGGAACCCCGATTGTGCAAGGGAATCTCGCAGCGAAGTTAGATAATCTCGGCAAGCGTTATAGCGGGATCATTCTCGCTGCTAAAGCGAGTTCACTCGGCACGGAATTGCTGGAGCGCCTGGTGCATGCGCAGTTTCAGGAGACGCGCGTTTACACGCTCGAATCCTTCTACGAAACTCAATGGCGTTATCTGCCACTAGGCATCATCGATCCCTTTTGGCCGCTCCAGAGTGGTTTTCAGCTGGCTCGCACTTCTCCCTACCATTATCTCAAACGGCTTTTCGATGTCGTTGCCTCGTCAGTAGCACTGATAGTTTGCGCTCCGCTCTTTGTGCTTGTTCCTCTGTTAATCCGGATGCTGGACGGTAGTCCGGTTTTTTTTCGTCAGGAACGAGTTGGTCGTGACGGCAGGCGATTCATTCTTTTTAAATTCCGAACAATGCGACACTCCGAAGACGCGGACGAGGATATTTACACGCGAAAAGATGATCGTCGTGTGACGACTGCGGGGCGATGGCTGCGGAAACTTCGACTCGATGAGTTGCCGCAGCTTTGGAACGCGCTCAAAGGAGACATCAGCCTCATTGGTCCACGACCGGAGTGGAGCAAGTGCGCCGAACGCTATGAGCAAACAATCCCATTTTATCATTTTCGGCACCTGGTTAAGCCAGGCATCACCGGATGGGCGCAAGTGAATTACCCGTACGGCGAGAGTGACGAGGACGCGGTCGAGAAGTTAAAATATGACCTCTACTACATCCGCCACTATTCCCTGAAGCTTGACGCCATGATCGTACTGAAAACGTTATACACGATGCTGTTTGGCAAGGGACGATGATGCGATGGAGCCCGGTTGCCAAAGTCAGAGATCAGATTGTGTGACGTCTAACATGTGATTTCTCACATCGTCCGCAGCGCATCACGCTGGATTTTTTTCGGCGCCCTCGTCTACGCACCGTGGGCGTACGGCGGCACAACATCCGAAAGCATCCAAATAACGAATTGGGTATTGCTGGGTGCACTCGTTTTCTGGGCTATCGAATTGCTTCTGAGCAAGCGAATGCCGCAATTCCCACGGCTTCTGTTGTTCTTAACGGTGGCTTTGATCTGCGTGGGCGCTTGGATGGTTTTTAACGCGAGGTCAGTCTACGATGCGGACTTTGCTGTTTTTGTGCCGCTAGACAATTTCGCGCCCGGCGTGACCGGCTCCGTTGATTACCCGATCAGTGTTGCGTGGATGATCAGAGGCGCTTTGCTCATTGGGATAATATTGTTTGTCGCAGATCTTTCTCAAAGCAGCCGATGGTTGCTTCGCTTGTGGTACGTGATCGGCCTGGCTGGCGGTTCGATAGCGCTTCTCGGTTTACTCCAGAAAGCCACCGGTGCGGATATGATCTTTTGGCGACCCCAGACAGCGTGGCCGCTTCGGATCAACACGTTTTTTGCGACGTATTATTATCACGGAAATGCTGGTGCGTTTTTAAACCTGATATGGCCATTGAGTTTTGGACTAGTCATCCGGAGCTTCGCCAGGGAATCCCATCCGTGGATGCGCGCGATGTGGACGAGCGTCTTTCTCATAACCATGGCCGCGGTGCTGGCGAATACGTCGCGCATGGCTCAACTTGTTGCGCT
>Ga0070665_100006930_pt1 | contig 11519 bp, 11 predicted proteins | sample KBSS13metaG_FD_65862 | JGI IMG/M metagenome (GOLD analysis project Ga0070665, IMG submission 65862) | Switchgrass rhizosphere microbial communities from Kellogg Biological Station, Michigan, USA - KBS S1-3 metaG | ecosystem: Host-associated > Plants > Roots > Rhizosphere > Soil ...
ACACCGACGGGGCGGCGAGTTCCGTCCGATGATCACGTAAGGACCACCGTGCCCGGCCGGCCGTGACCCACAGACGGACGACCGCCGCGGCCACCCGGCCGACCGGTGATCATCCATCCGTCGGCGGGCCGTCCCCGTCGCTCCGGCTTGGAGCCGTCGATCATGGGGTTGATGACCCGAAAACCCGTCGATCATGGAACTAACACCATGATCGACGGGATGTTCGGGGTGGGTGGGTCAGGGAGTTGAGGTGGGGCGGCGGGGCGGAATCCACAGGGCGCAGAGGACGGCGACCAGCGTGACGGCGATCGACCACCAGAAGGCCACGTCGAAGGCGTGCGACGGGGTGGCCCGCACCAGTTGGTGCGCGATCACCACGGCGATCACCGCGCTGCCGAAGGATCCTCCGATCTGCTGCACCGTGCGGGTGATGATGCTGGCGTCCGGGATGCGGGTGCGATCGAAGTGCTCGTACGCCGCGGCCATGATCGGGATCATCACCGCGCCCAGGCCGAGGCCGCGCACCAGCAGTGCCACCACGGTGATCCACACCTGCGTGGACGGGCCGGCCAGCGCGAACGGGACGGTACCGAGCAGGACGACGGCCATGCCGGCGAACACGACCCAGCGCGGGCCGATCCGGTCGGTCAGAGTGCCGGCGAGGCTACGGCTGCCCAGGGCGCCGATGCCCTGCGGTACCAGCAGCAGCCCGGCACCGAGCGCGTCGTGCCCGCGGACGACCTGGAAATACAGCGGAAGCGCGAGCATCGCGCCGTAGAGCACGAAGCCGGACAGGAACATCAGCGCGGCGGACGCGGCGAACGACCGTACCCGGAACAGGCTGAGGTCGACGATCGGTGCCTTGCCGCGCAGCGCGTAGGCCGTGAAGCCGGCCAGCAGCACGAGCCCGGCGGCGCCCGGGAACAGCACGGACGGGTGACCGAAGCCCCCGGTGGAACCGATCTGGGACAGGCCGTAGAGCAGCAGCGCGATGCCCGGTGACAGCAGGAGCAGACCGACGATGTCCAGCCGGGCGCTCGACCGGCGCGGCCCGTCGGCGGGCATCATCCGCCAGGCGAGGATCATGCTGGCCACGCACAGCGGCACGTTCACCCAGAACATCCAGCGCCAGGACAGGTTCTGCACGATGACGCCGCCGACGACCGGGCCGAGGATCGGGCCGAGCAGGGCCGGCATCGCGACCATCGCGGCTATCCGGCCGAGGTTGCGCCCGCCCGAGGCCTGTACCAGCAGGGTCTGCAGCACCGGCAGCATCAGGCCGCCGCCGATGCCCTGCAGCACCCGGAAGCCGATCAGCGCCCCGGCGTTCCAGGCCAGGCTGGATCCGATCGATCCGAGCAGGAACAGCACCAGCGCGGCCATCCAGGCGTGTTTGCCGCCGATGCGGGCGACGAGCCAGCCGGTGACGGGTACGACCATGCCGAGGGCGAGCAGGTACCCGGTGCTGACCCATTGAATCGTCGCGACCGGTACCCGCAGATCGGTGGCGAGGGTCCGGAGTGCGACGCTGACGATGGTGGTGTCGAAGACGACGGCGAGCACCCCGGTCACGAGCACGACGCCCAGGCGGATCACCGCGGGGTCGAGCCGCTCGGGCGGGGTCTTGCCGGCGGGCGGCGCGACGGATGTGATGGTCATGGCGGTCCGGCCTCCCGGTACACGATTTAAGATACAGTTATGTACCTTAGGCCGCTCCGCCGGTCGGCGTCAATAAGATACAGGAGTGTTCCCTATGACGAAGGCGACGGCGGGCGTCGAGGAGGCCGGTAAGCAGGTACGCCGGCGCGGCGCAGCCCTGGAGGAGGCGCTGCTGGAGGCCGCCTGGCAGGAGCTGAGCACGGGCGGGTACGGCAACTTCACCATCGACGCGGTGGCGGCACGGGCGCATACCAGCCGGGCCGTGATCTACCGCCGCTGGCCCGAGCGCTGGGATCTGATCCTCGCCACGGTCGGGTACTACCAGCGGTCCAACCCGGTCGGTACGCCGGACACCGGCAACCTGCGGGACGACCTGATCACCTTCCTGAACGAGGCGTCGGAGAAGCGGGCTGCCTTCGCCACCATGCTCAGCGTGCGGATGGCGGAGTACTACGACACCACCCGCACCAGCCCGGCGGAGGTACGGGACGCGCTGACCCGTGGCCGGACGTCCCAACTGGACACGGTGTTCGATCGGGCGGTCGGGCGCGGGGAGATCGACGCGGCAGTACTGACCCCGCGGGTGCGTACCCTCCCGTTCGACCTGCTGCGCAGCGAGCTGCTGATGCACCAGCGCCCGGTCCCGACCGAGATCATCGAGGCGATCGTCGACGAGATCGTGCTGCCGCTGGTCACCCGTACCCGCTGAGGGGTTCAGGCGACGGTGTCCACCTCGCGCGGCGCCGCGGCCTTCTCCTTCTCCGGCTCGCCGAAGCGGGCCAGCAGCACCGCGCCGGCCACCGAGATCACGAAGCCGATCACCGCGACCGGGACGAAGCCGGGACGGGTACCGTCGCCCAGCACCAGCACGCCGACCAGGGCCGGCAGCACGGTCTCGCCGATGACCACCGCGGCGGTGACCGTCGTGACCTTGTGCCGCTGCAGCGCGGTGGCATAGAAGAGGAACGAGATGAACCCCCCGGCCAGCAGCCCGTACGCGGCCGGATTGGTGACCAGCGAGGACGGCGACAGGTCGGTCAGCGCGCGGGCGCACAGCGCGACGATGCCGAAGCCGAGGCCGGCCACGAAGCCGAGCGACACCGCCGCCCACGGCTTGCGGAAGCGGCCGATGACCAGCCCGAGCGCCAGCACTCCCCCGGCCGCGGCCAGGAACGACCACTCGATCACGGCCTTGACCGGCTCCTGCCGCTCCGAGCCGGCGGCCATCGCGAGCAGCACCAGGCCGCCGCAGACGCCGCCGATCGCGGCCCACTCGCGGCGGGCCAGCCGCGCACCGAGCAGCGGAATGGCCACCACCGCGGTGACCGCGAGGTTGCCGGCCTGCACCGCCTGCACGACGAAGACGGCCAGGTACCGCAGCGAGATGAACTGGGCGACGAAGGCGATCAGGTCCAGCGCCAGCCCGGCCAGGAAGGGGCCGCGCTTGGCCAGCCGGGCCAGCAGCCGGGCGTCGACGCCACCGGTGTCCTCCTCCGTCTGCGCGGCCGAGGCCTGCAGCACAGACCCGATGCCGTAGCAGATCGCGGACACCACCGCCATCAACAGACCGATGATCACGCGTCCGACTCTACGGTCCGCGATCGGCCGGCGCGGGGTAACGACCGTGCTGGGACCCGGCGCCGGAGGATGCGCAGCGGTACCGGATGATCATTGAGCGCCGGGTAACGTATGGCCTTACCTTCCGGTTCGTGCCGACCCCGGCCAGTGCGAACCCCGTCCGCACGAGGCGCTCATGATCGAACTTCTGCGCACGCCGTTCCGCAAGCGCAGTGCGATGGAGCTTCTCTACGCCCTCGCCGGGCTGCCGCTGGCGCTCCCCGGCTTCCTTTACGCCCTGATCGGCCCAGCGACCAGCCTCGCCATGACGGTCGTGCTGCTCGGCATCCCGCTGTTCGTGGCGATCATGCGGGGTGCGCGGGGTCTCGGCGCGATGTACCGCGGCGTGGCCCGGCTGCTGCTCGACCTGCGGGTGGCCAGCCCGCCGCCGCGCCGCAGCCGGGTCGGCGTCATCGGCGCGTGGACCGGCGCCCTGGCCGACTCGACCGGCTGGCGGGCGCTGCTGTACATGGTCATCAAGCTGCCGCTGGCCCTGGTCACGACCGTCGCCGCCGTGATCTTCTGGGGGTACGGCGTCGGCCTGCTCAGCTACCCGCTGTGGCGGCTGCTGCCGGTCGCCGACGCCGACGAGGTACCGCGCCCCAGCGTCAGCGGCGCCAACGGCATCTTCCTCGGCACCGTGCCGAGCATCCTGGCCACCGCCGCGGTAGGGCTGGTGGTGCTGATCGCCGCCCCGTGGGTGGTACGCGGCCTGGTGCAACTGGACCGGCTGCTGGTCAACGGGCTGCTCGGCGCGACCACGCTGACCGAGCGGGTACGCGACCTCGAACAGTTCCGCAACCAGGCCGTCGACGACGCGGCCGCGCGGCTGCGCCGGATCGAACGGGACCTGCACGACGGTACCCAGGCGCGGCTGGTGTCGCTGGCGATGAAGATCGGGCTGGCCAAGGAGGAGATCGCCGGCGCCAACGGCCCGGTCGACCTCGCCGCCGCCCGGATCGCGATCGACGCCGCGCACCAGAGCGCCAAGGCGGCCCTCGTCGAGGTACGCGACCTGGCCCGGGGCATCCATCCGGCGTCGCTGGACCGAGGGCTGGACGCCGCCCTCGCCACGCTCGCGGCCCGGTCACCCGTGCCGGTACGGCTGCAGGTCGAACTCCGTACCCGACCCGCACCAGCCGTCGCGACCATCGCCTACTACTGCGTGGCCGAACTCCTCACCAACATCGCCAAGCACAGCGGGGCGCACCACGCGCAGATCCGCGTGAGCCAGAACGGAGAACGCATGCAGGTACAGGTGACCGACGACGGCGAGGGCGGCGCGACCCGCAACGGCGGTACCGGCCTGCTCGGCCTGGCCGAACGGGTCCGCTCGGTGGACGGGCATCTCCAGGTGGACAGCCCGATCGGCGGTCCGACCGTGGTCGACATCGACATGCCGACCCATGTCTGAGGGCATGCGCATCGCGATCGCGGAGGACTCGGTCATCCTCCGCGACGGCCTTGTCGAGCTGCTGACCAGCCGGGGACACCGGGTCACCGCCGCGGTCGGCGACGGCGAATCGCTCTGCGCCGCCATCGTGGCCGAGCCGCCGGACGTCGCGGTCGTCGACATCCGGATGCCGCCGACGCACACCGACGAGGGCCTGCGCGCGGCGATCGAGATCAGGAAGCGGTACCCGGAGGTCGGCGTCCTGATGTTCTCCCAGTACATCGAGACCCGGTACGCGGCCGAGCTGCTCGGGGGGCGCTCGGACCGGGTCGGGTACCTGCTCAAGGACCGGATCGCCGACGTCTCCGACTTCATCGACGCGCTGGGCCGGGTGGCTGCGGGCGGTACCGTCCTCGACCCCGAGGTCATCTCCCAACTGCTCGGCGCCTCCCGGAAGATCGACGTGGTGTCCACGCTGACCACCCGCGAGCGCGCCGTGCTCGAGCTGATGGCGGAGGGCCGGACGAATGCGGCGATCGCCAAGGCGCTGTTCATCAGCGACGGCTCGGTGGAGAAGCACGTGACCAGCATCTTCGCCAAGTTCGGCCTGCCACCCTCGGACGCCGACCACCGCCGGGTCCTGGCCGTCCTCCGCTACCTGGAGTCCTGACCCGCCCGCCCCGCGGCCAGCGCTCACCCCCGACTCTCCGGCGATCATGAAGTTACTTCCATGATCGCCGGCGTGTCGTGCTACCAACTCCATGATCGCCGACGGGAACCGGTGGTCGGGCGGCTGGCCGCTACAGGGTCGCTGCGGGTTCAGCCAGGGCGGCGAAGCCTTGGCGGTACGACTCGATCGCGCCGGTCGCCACGTACGAGACTCCGCGCTCGGCACAGAACGCCTCGACGATCGGCTGCGCTCGGCGCAGGTTCGCCCGCGGCATGCTCGGGAACAGGTGGTGCTCGATCTGGAAGTTGAGCCCGCCGAGCATGACGTCCACGGCGCGGCTGCCGAGCACGTCTCGGCTGGTCAGTACCTGCTTGCGCAGGAAATCCAGCTCGTCGTCCGCGGTCAGGATCGGCATGCCCTTGTGGTTCGGCGCGAACGACAGGCCCATGTACAGCCCGAACAGCCCCTGGTGCACGGCCAGGAACGCGAGCCCCAGGCCGGGCGGCAGGAACGCGAACACCACCGAGAGGTACCCGATGACGTGCACCGCGAGCAGCACGGCCTCGGTCCGCCGGTACCGCATCGGGGTCGATCGCAGCGCGCGGACGCTGCTGACATGCAGGTTGATCCCCTCTAGGAACAGCATCGGCACGAACAGTGCGGCCTGATGCCGGGCCAGCCAGAGGCCGAACCCGCGACGGGCGCCGGCCTGCCGCTCGGTCCACACGATCGCGCCCGGGCCGACATCCGGATCGTGGTCCTCGTGGTTCGGGTTGGCGTGGTGCCGCGCGTGCTTGTCGATCCACCAGCCGAAGCTCAGCCCGGCGATGAGGTTGCCGGCGACGAGACCTGCGAGTTCGCTCGGACGGCGGGTACGGAAGACCTGCCGGTGCCCGATGTCATGGCCGAGGAACGCGATCTGCGTGGTCGCGAAGGCGAGCAGCGCCGCGACGGCGAGGATCCACCAGGACGCGCCGATCACCGCGAAGAGGACCCAACCGGCGGCGTACAGGCCGACGGTCACGGCGAAGGTCAGCAGGTACCGCCCCGGACGTCGGCGCATCAGCCCGGCGGCCTGCACGCGCGCGGACAGAGCGGAGAAATCGCTGGTACGGCGTGGTGGTGCGGCGGTCAGCGTCATGCTCATGAGCATTCCGGACTTCGACGGTCGTACCCAGCCTGCCAACACCCGTCATGATCGACAGGGCAGCCCGTCCCGTAGGGGTGGGGCTGTCCCCCGCATCGCTTGAACGGCGATGCCGCCCGGATACCACGAAAGGGTTATATCGTCCGCAGATCGAACGCCACACGTCCCGCAAATCGAAAGTCAAAGCACCCGCAAATCGAAAGCCGCAGCGCTGCCATACAAGGCGTGCCCACCGGAAATCTGATCCCTCGTCACGCTGCAGGCCTTGGAAGAGATCTTCCTCATCAAACGGATCCCGGGCTGGTCGCGCAATGTGGGCACCCGCGCGACGGCCGCACCGAAACTGATTTTCGTCGACTCCGGAATCGCCGCGAACGAGATCGATGCCGAGGCCCGGACGCTCCTTCGACCCGGTGCACCGTTCGGCCCTCTCCTCGAATCCTTCGTGCTGTCCGAGCTGGCCCGTCAGCTCACCTGGTCCGATGAGTCGGCCGAGCTGTTCCACTATCGAGACCGGGACAAAATTGAGGTGGACGCGGTTCTGGAGAGCAGGTCCGGGCGGGTAGTAGGCATTGAGGTGAAGGCGGCCTCGACGGTCCGACCGGACGACTTCACCGGGCTCCGCAGGCTGGCCGAACGACTCGGTGACGACTTCGTGGCCGGCGTCGTGCTCTACACGGGCACTGCCGCGCTGCCCTTCGGCGACCGGCTCCGCGCGATGCCGGTCAGCGCGCTATGGCAGGTACCAGCAACGGCCTGATCCTGTCCGCAGGCACTCAGCAGCAGTCGAACACGTAATCGCTGGGCCGGTCCGGACACACCGTGCAGACGAACAGATAGATACCGCCGACATCGCCGAGCATCAGGCCGGTCGGATTCTTCACGCGGTGCGCCGGATGGTCGGCCGGTGCATCCCATCGCCATTCGGCCATCGCGACCCGGTCTTCGAGCGGGATCCAGCGTTTCTCGTTACCGGTGCTGAACTCCCAACTGGCCACCGTGACCACATGGTGCATCACCGCGCCGCAGTCACACTCCGGCCAGACACCGTCCTGCGTCCATCCCGGATAGCCGCCGACCTTGGTTCCCGAAGCGACCGAAAGATCGTCGTCGTACGACCATCCGGTCTCCTCCTCGATGCGCTCGATCTCATCGCCGATCTCGTCCCGCACTGCGCGCGGCAGTTCCTGAACCGGATACTCGACGACGCGCTCAGGATCCAGTACGCACGCGGCCGGGACATGGCGAGGCGCCGACTCGGCATCGGGTGGCGGTGTGCTCGCCACAGTGGTGACGTCCGCGCTACGACGCCACCACAACCGGGGCTTTGGCGAGCCCCACGGTTCGTGGTCGAACGGGCACCACAGCACCTGAAGCAGGTCGGTCCCGTCAGGAAACGGCAGCTCCGGCACGTCGGCGGCGAATAGCTGGAGAACCGGTACGAGTGGCGCGGCCGCCTCGCCGGGGCAGCTGTCGAAATGGTCACCCCCCTTCGGCCCGTCGCACATCGGCCACGACTCGCCGGCCGGCCAGAGCATGGGACCGCCCATCGAGCTTTGCCGAGCGGTCGGCGCGCCGGAACGTGGGTGGAGTCGGACCGTCGTCCGTCCATACGGGGCCAGCGCCGGAACCAGGACGCTCAGGTCGACAGGGGCAGAAGCAGTGGTGTGCACGAGGCGGATCCTAGATCCACCCTCCGACCAAACGGCTCGGTCTCGAGAGTGCCCGCGTCAGTCCGGAGGAGGCATGAGGGCGATGATGACGGGATGGCGCTGACGACCAGGTTCACGGAACTGTTCGGGGTACTGCATCCGATCGCGCTGGCACCGATGGGCGGGTCGGCCGGCGGTGCGCTCGCCGCGGCCGTGTCCCAAGGTGGCGGGCTCGGCATGCTCGGCGCCGGGGCCGGTGACCCGGACTGGCTGGACCGAGAGCTGCCGATTCTGACGGCCGGTACCGATCGGCCCTGGGGCGTCGGCTTTCTGACCTGGTCGGTCACCCTCAAAGCGATCGGGCGGGTACTCGAGGAACGTCCGCACGCCGTCATGCTGTCCTTCGGCGATCCGACCGCCTTCGTCACGCTCGTGAAGGACTCCGGAACGCCGCTGATTCTGCAGGTCACCGGCCTGGACGAGGCACGCCGCGCGGTCGATCTGGGTGCCGAGGTGATCGTGGCGCAGGGTACCGAGGCCGGCGATCACGGTGCCCGGCACGGCAGGTCCACGCTGCCGTTCGTACCCGCCGTGGTCGATCTCGTGGCACCGGTACCCGTGCTGGCCGCGGGCGGTATCGGCGACGGCCGTGGGGTCGCGGCGGCGCTCGCGCTCGGCGCGGACGGAGCCGTGATCGGTACCCGCTTCCAGGCGACCGCGGAGGCGCTGGTCGATCCGGCCATCACGGCCGCGATCGTGGACGGGCACGGGCAGGACACCGAGCGCAACAACCTGCTGGACATCGCGCGCGGCTCCGCATGGCCGTCGGAGTTCACCGCGCGCACGCTCGGGCACCCGTACCTCGACCGATGGCGGGGCCGCGAGGACGAGTTGCGCGACGATCCGCACGCCCGGCAGCAGTACCGGGACGACGTGACCCGCGGGGCGATCCCACCGCTGCCGGTGTGGGCGGGTGAGGCGGTCGACCTCGTCACCGACCGGCCCGCCGCGGCCGATCTCGTCGCTCGCCTGGCCGCTCAGGCCGAACAGGCGTTGACGCGGGCCGGCCGCTGAGGCGGATCCGGGGAAACCCTTAGTGGTTGCACCGCGGTCGCATCCTGTCGTCATGCGACGTTCTCGATACCGCTATGACGACTACGGACCCCGCTACCGACGCGGAGGCAACGGCGGCTCGTGCATGCGCGACGCCTGCCTGCTGGAGACCGGCTGCTGCGTTGCCGAGGCGCTCGACGGCAACTGCATGGTCGCCGGCCTGATGACGATCCCGGCGATGCTGACCAGCATGGTCGGGTCCTCCGGCCGCGCGACCGGCGAGAAGCGGTCGATCGGCCTGATCCGCCTGTACCAGCGGAACATCAGCGCCAAGCGCGACCACGGCGTGTGCCGGTTCTCGCCGAGCTGCTCCGAGTACGCGGCGCAGGCGATCGACGCGCACGGTACCGCGCGCGGCACGCTGATGGCCGCCCGACGACTGCTGCGCTGCCGGCCGGGTGGTGCGCGCGGCGCCGATCCGGTGCCGATGGCGGCCTGACCGTAGCGGGTACCGGTCAGTCCGCCGGTGCCGGTCCCTCCGGAGTTCGCGTGCGCGACCGTGGCCTCGGCCAGGCCACGGTCGGGCAGGCGGAGGCACCGGATGCGACGCAAGGATGCTCGTCGCGCAAGTCGTGCCATCGTTCGTACGCGGCATAGATCCGGCGCGGCCCGTCACGCTCGGCGCGGAGTTCGAGGAACTCGTCCAAGAGGTCGAAGATCGTCTCCGTCGCCCGTGCGGCAGGAACAGGCCGGGGCGTTTGCGCATCTCGGCGAACAGATCGCGATAGTTGTCGATCGTGATGGGCACCGCCCCCTTGTCCCCCTCCCCGGTGCATCGGACGCGGTGACGAGGTAGGAGTGTCGGTGGTGGTCTCTAGGGTCGGGGCATGAGATTTGGTGCGGTACTGCCGTTCGGTGACGCTGCCGACGTCGCACGCTACGCGGCCCTCGCCGAGCGCGCCGGGTGGGACGGCGTGTTCGTGGCCGAAGGGGTGTGGGGCGTCGACGCCTGGGTCTCGCTGACCGCCGCCGCCCTCGCGACCTCCCGGATCCGGCTCGGCACGCTGCTCACGCCGGTCTCCCGGGTCAAGCCGTGGGACCTGGCCAGCCGCGTCGGCACGGTCGATCGGCTGTCCGGTGGCCGGACCGTGCTCGGTGCCGGGCTGGGCGCGCTGCACGACGGCTGGCTGGCCTTCGAGCGGGACGAGGGCCGCCGCACCCGGGTCGAGCTGATGGAAGAGTGCCTGACGATCTACGACGGGCTGATGCGGGGCCAGCCCTATTCGTTCGACGGCAAGCACTACCAGGTGCACCCGACCACCTTCATGCCGCCGGATCCGCCGGTGCAGCGCCCTCGCCCACCCGTGTGGCTGGTCGGCGCGTGGGTGGTCGGCCGGGACGCACAGCCGTCGCTGGCCCGGGCCGCACGCTGGGACGGCCTGCTGCCGGACATCATCCGGCCGGAGGGCCGCGCGAAGGCGACGAGCCCGGAGGACTTCGCCGAGGTGGTGCGCCGGACCCTGGCGCTGCGGGTCGACGCCGGTCTGCCCGCCGACGGTTACGACGTGGTGCTGGACGCGGACAGCTACGGCCAGTTCGTCCAGATGACCAGCACCGATCCGCGGGTCTGGGCGGAGGCGGGCGCGACCTGGTGGATCGAGTCGTGGTGGAACCTCGGCCGCGACCAGGAGTCCGTGCTGCTGGAGCGGCTGGAGGCGGGGCCGCCCCGGTCATAGCGGTGTGACACCTCACCGGCACCCGGCGGTAGGTCAGATCAGGCGTAGTTGCTCGAACGCGGGCTCGGCCGGCGGCGGGGCCGGGATGGAGCGGCCCTCGCGCGCGCCGGTGGTGCCGAGTCCATACCGCCGGGCCGCGCGCCGGACCCGGGCGGTGGTCGCCTGCTGCTCGACGTCCGGCTGGTAGGAGCCGGAGCCGAAGAGCTTGCCGTATCGCGGGGCCAGGTCGGGATGCTCGCGTAGGAGCCACGAGCGGTACCACTCCCGCGCGCCCGGCCGCAGGTGCAGCGGGAGGGGCACCACGTGGGTGGCACCGGACGCGGCGATGGCCCGCACCGTGGCGTCGATCGACTCCTCGGAGTCGCTGAGCCCGGGCAGGATCGGTGCCATCAGCACGCCGACGTCGAAGCCCGCGTCGGTGAGCCGGCGTACCGCGTCCAGCCGGCGGCGTGGCGACGGGGTGCCCGGCTCGGCGGATCGCCACAGCGCCTCGTCGACCGCGCCGACCGAGAACGACAGCCCGACCGACGTGACCTCGGCCGCCTGCCGGAGCAGATCGAGGTCGCGCAGGATGAGGGTGCCCTTGGTGAGG
>Ga0070665_100006931_pt1 | contig 11518 bp, 9 predicted proteins | sample KBSS13metaG_FD_65862 | JGI IMG/M metagenome (GOLD analysis project Ga0070665, IMG submission 65862) | Switchgrass rhizosphere microbial communities from Kellogg Biological Station, Michigan, USA - KBS S1-3 metaG | ecosystem: Host-associated > Plants > Roots > Rhizosphere > Soil ...
AAGGAACAAATTACTTAAAAGTGCTGCAGTGTTCCTTTTTCGTAACAATAAGGCCGGCCGATGGGGCCCTTGGCTAACTGCGGCGTAGGGTGCAACTTAGCTCGTTTTGAAAACAGATACAATAGGGGCTAAAAGGCGTAGTTCGTTGACAAAACGCAACAAGCGGCCGTGACGGTGCAGTACTTCTCAATTCCGCCTGAAAGGCGGTCGTGCAGGATATGACAGAGCCAGCACTATGCCCCGGACGGGCGCTCCACCAGGAACGGCACGTCGTCGTTGGGTTCCGACTCGAACTCGCGTGCAAAGCGATGTCCCGCGTATACCGCGGCGGCGATCGTACCGGGCGCCAGGCAGTCACCTATTCGCGTGAGGCTGCGCAGTCCGCTGGCTGCGAAGTCCGCTTCGCGCGCCATCAGTTGCTCATAAAGTGAATCGTTCGGCACGCGCGCAGTGACCAGGACCACGGACTGTGCTCCCACTGAACGGGTCCGCCCTGTATAGGTGCAAGCAACGTTCACACCTCCCGGCTCGAGGGAGATGAGCTTATGTGAGAGAACGAGCTGAACACCTGCATTGAGTAGCCGCGACTGGATGCGGTCCTGTTCCAAGGTATTGACGGTCCATTGCGAGACCAGCGCCGCAGGAGTGATCAGGGTGACCTCGAGTCCAAGCTTACGCAGGTGCTCGCATAAGACTCCACCCATGTAGTAGTGATCGCTGTCATACACCACGACAGGACCTTCGGGGAGCCTGCCCTGATACAAATCCTCAGGAGTGTAGACCCGGCTACCGTCGACTATCGGAACAGGCTCATACTGGCCGCGGCCGACACCATCGCGTCTCCACGTGGCACCGGTCGCCAGTACGACGTGAGGGATTTCCAGGTTCAGGATCTCGTCGGCCGTCAGAGTGTTTTCGACAAAGATCTCGACATTCGGGCGCCGCAGCTGCCCGACCCGGTAGTCCCGGACCCGGGCCCACTCCGCGAGTCCGGACAGTTGGCTTTCGTGGGTGACACGGCCGCCCAACTCACCGCCCGCCTCGGCGAGCACAACCTCGTATTCGCGTCGGGACAGTGACATGGCACATTCGAGACCGGCGGGTCCGCCGCCGACCACGAGGACCTTCTGGAATGACTTGCGGCCCGGGATCCGCTCGGGATGCCAGCCCTTGCGCCATTCTTCGCCCATGGTCGGATTCTGTGTACAGCGAATCGGTGAATAGGTGAAATCCCCGCTGACACAGATGTTGCAGCCGATGCATTCGCGAATGTCGTCCAGCCGGCCTTCGGCAATCTTACGGGGCAGAAACGGGTCGGCGATCGAGGGGCGCGCGGCCCCGATCATGTCCAGGCGTCCGGAGCGCAGCAGCTGCACCATCAGGTCGGGAGAGGTGAAGCGGCCCACGCCGACCACGGGTTTGGACGTGACCTGTTTGACGAACTCGACATAACTGCCTTGAAAGTTCTCCTTGGCGAACCGGGAGGGCACCGAGTCGTTCTCCCAGCCGCTCAGGTTGACGTCCCATAGATCGGGCAGCTCCGCCAGGCGCTCCACGATCTCCTTGCCTTCGCCGTTCGCTGCAATTCCGCCCGGGCCCAGCAACTCATCGACGCTGAAGCGCAGGACGACGCCGCACCGGTCGCCAACGGCCTCCTTGGTATCTTCGATGATCTCGCGCAGCAGGCGGACACGGTTCTCGAGCGATCCGCCGTACTCATCGCTGCGCTTGTTGAAACGACGCGAAAGGAACTGGTACGGCAGCGTAAGCCCGTGGGCCGCGTATACCGCGATGAGGTCAAACCCCGCGGCTCTTGCGCGTAATGCAGCAGCGCGATGCCAACGTCGCAATTCCGTAATGTCCCGCTTTGTCATGGCGCGCGCCGAGGTCGGCTCGTACAGACCGATGACCTGCGCGCTAGGCCCGATCGAGACCTCGCGCGAGTAGCGGTTGAACGCTCTCAGTCCATGGTGGGCAAGCTCGATACCAGCGAGCGCACCGTGCTTGTGCACGGCATCGCACATCAAGGCTAACGCGGGAATGTCTCGGTCTGACCACAGGCGTGCTTCAATGTTGGGCGAGACGTCCCCGCTGGGATGGACTTCGCAGACCTCGGTGAAGACGACCGACCAGCCGCCCTCCGCCTTGACCTCGCGCATCGCCGCCATGCCGCAAGGGTTGCGATGACCCATGCCGTTGCAATGAGGCACCTGGTAGAAGCGATTGCGGGCCGTGACCGGCCCGATGCGAATCGGCTCGAATAGGACGTCAAATCGATCTGCTCTGTTCACGTTGCGGTCACTCGCGAAGTATCGCGCCGAGCGTCTCCACCAACATGTCAGCTTCCGCGCGTCCGAAACACAAAGGCGGCCGGATCTTCAACACGTCGGCATTGCGACCGGCGGACCCGATCAGCACGGACTCCCGACGCAGGTCATTGACCACACGGGTGGTCAGCTCCCGCCCCTCCAACTGCACACCCAGAAAAAGTCCCGCTCCCCGAACCGATTTGATGGCAGGGTGTCGACTGGCCAGTGCCAGCAGATCCTGCTTCAGGTAGTCTCCGGTGACACGCGCGTTCTCGACCAACTTCTCCTGCTGCAGCACATCGAGGACCGCGAGCGCAACCTCACAGGAAACGGTGTTGCCCCCGAAGGTATTGAAATAGCGATGTTGCTTAGCAAACTCGCCCATGACTTCCGCGCGCGCAACGAGCGCTGCCACGGGATGGCCGTTGCCCATGGGCTTGCCCATGGTAACGAGGTCAGGAACCACGCCGTGTCGTTGAAAGCCCCACATGGCATCGCCAGTGCGGCCAAACCCCGGTTGCACCTCATCGGCGATGAACAATCCGCCCGCCGCCCGGATTTCCGCGACAGCCGGCGCGAGAAACCCGGCCGGATGAGAGGCGACGCCGTCGCTACCAAAGATCGTGTCAACCAACAGAGCGGCCGGTTGCATACCGGCGCGCTTCATCCGCGCGATACACTCGCGTACTCGAGATGCAAATTCAGTGACGTTCTGTGCACCAACAGGGGCGGGGACCGTGTACACCTCGGGAGCGGTCGCAACGCCCGTAACCGGCGACATGCGTGACAACGTCTCCGTGGTACCGTGATAGGCGCTTTCAGTGACAATGAACCCCGTGCCGCCGGTGGCTACTTTGCTGATGCGCACCGCAAGATCGTTCGATTCACTGCCGCTGCAGGTGAACGTGACTGAAGTGAGCTCCCGGGGCAGGGTGGCGAGCAGCCGCTCGGCGAGCTCGACCGGTGTATCCGTGATGTAGCGGGTGTGCGTATTGAGTTTCGCCGCTTGGCGCGCCAGACGTTCGACGACCCGCGGATGGCAATGCCCGACCACCGGTACGTTGTTGTAGCAGTCCAGGTAGCGGCGCCCTTCGGCGTCATAGAGCCATACGCCTTCACCTCTTACGACGTGCAGCGGCTCCTCGTAGAAAAGGCGATACGTCGGTGCCAGAACCCGCTGCCGACGCGCGAGCATTTCACTTGTAGATGAAGCAGGATTTGACATACGCGCTCTCGATAAGCGGATTCGATTGAGTCACCAGGCGCCTCGCAAACTCGACCCGCCAACCGAAGAAGGTGGCGTCAAAGCCGTCAAAGTGCCCGCCAGAGGGCTGCTGCAGGCGCGACGAGGCCGTCAACACGGTGTTGAGCACGATCCGGCCCGCAATCAGCCAGTTGAGCAACAGCCGTTCTTCCGCACGCAACGGCTCGATCTCGCAGTAGGCTGCGACAAACTCCCGAAGCGCATCGTCTGCCGTCTCCGGCGTGGAGAGCTGACCCGTAACACCGACGGCTACATCAGCAACCAACGCCGTATACACGGCGTCGCCGAAATCGATGATGCCGACCACATGCGACTCGTCATCCGGATCGACGAGAATGTTGCGTGCGTTGAAGTCGTTATGCACGAACTGATGGCGCACCTTGGCCAGGCGGGGAGCAATCTCCGCCGTGAATCGGGCGACGAAATCCGACAAGAATGCGAGGTTCGGCAATTCCGGCACCTTGGGAATCAGGCCGGCGAGCTTCGGGACATGCGCAACGTCCCAAACGACCTCACGCCGGCTGGCGCGGTGATCGAAGGTGCGAAGCGCGCTTGCCAATCGCGCCAGTAACGTCCCGCACGCGCGCCGTTGCGCTGCAGAGCGCGTTGCCGCCATCAGCAGCTTCCCGGGTAGAAACGTGCAAAGCGTCGCAACTCTCAACGCGCCACTGGCGCCGTTGAATCTGACTTGAGCGCGTCCGTCATGACTGCGAACGACGCGAGGTAACGGAAGGTCCGCTGCGACGCGCTCCAGATGCGTCAGCACCGCCGGCAACAAGTCCGCTGTCGCCAACGATTCACCCGCCGGCAGCACCTTGAGTACGTATCCGGGACCGTCTTTCACCTGCATCCGGAAGTTCTCGTCCCGGTCTCCGGTCAACCGTACCGCCTGCGCCGCAATGCCAAAGTGCTCTGCGACGAGCGACTCCACCAAGTCGAGCTCGAGTGGCAGGCTGAGCATCGCGCTACTCGATCCCGCCTACGCAGACGTACTTGAGCTCCGTATAGTCGAGGATGCCGTACCGCGACCCCTCGCGCCCCATCCCCGACTCCTTGATCCCACCGAACGGCGCCACCTCAGTCGAGATCAGGCCGGTGTTGAGGCCCACCATACCCACCTCGAGCGCCTCAGCCACCCGCCACGACCGGGCGAGATCGCGGGTATAGAAATAGGCCGCCAACCCGACCTCCGTGTCGTTGGCGAGGCGGATCGCCTCCGCCTCGGTCTTGAACCGGAACAGCGGCGCCACCGGTCCAAAAGTCTCCTCGCGCGCCAGGAGCATATCGGCCGTAGCCTCCGCAATGAGGGTTGGCTCGAAGAAATTCCCGCCCAAGGCATGACGACGACCGCCACAGACGATCCGTCCGCCCTTCGCCACCGCATCCGACACGTGTTCCCGCACTTTCTCCAGCGCCGCGCTGTCAATGAGCGGGCCCTGGTCAGTCGGACCTTCGAGCCCATCGCCCACGCGCAGTTGCGCGACTGCTGCGGCGAGCTTCGCGGTGAACGACTCGTACACGGTCTCGTGCACCAGAATGCGATTGGCGCAAACGCAGGTTTGCCCGGTGTTGCGATACTTACTCGCGATACATCCGGCCACGGCGGCATCCAGGTCCGCGTCCTCGAACACGATGAATGGCGCGTTGCCGCCCAACTCCAGCGACAGCTTCTTGAGGGTGCCGGCCGACTGAGCCATCAGCTTCTTACCGACCTCGGTCGAGCCGGTAAACGTGATTTTCCGGACCGCCGGATGTGAGGTCAGCTCCGCACCGATGAGGGACGTCTTGCGCCCGGTGACAAAATTCAGCACGCCCGCGGGAATGCCGGCACGCGCCCCGAGCTCCGCCATCGCAAGCGCGGAGTAGGGCGTATTGCGCGAAGGCTTGCAGACAAACGTACACCCCGCGGCGAGCGCAGGTGCCGCCTTGCGCGTGATCATCGCAGCAGGGAAATTCCAAGGCGTGATGGCCGCGACGACGCCGATCGGCTGCCTCAGCACCAACAGTCGTTTGTCCGTCTGATGCCCCGGAATGACATCGCCGTACACCCGCTTGCCTTCTTCCGCGAACCACTCGATGAACGAGGCCGCATAGGCGATCTCACCGCGGGCCTCCGCGAGCGGTTTCCCCTGCTCGGCGGTCATGATCCGGGCCAGGTCGTCCTGGTGGGCCATCATCAGCTCGAACCACCGCCGCAACACGCTCCCGCGCTCCTTCGCGGTTTTCGCCGACCACGCCGGAAAGGCCGCGGCGGCTGCCTCGATTGCCCGGCGCGTCTCGGCGGTGCCGATTTCGGGGACGGTGCCCAAAAGCGCGCCCGTCGCCGGGTTGAGAACCTCACTGGTCTGGCCCGTATCCGCCCCGACCCACTGGCCCCCGATGTAGGCCTGCTCGCGCAGGAGGCCGGAATCCTTCAATTTCAACACGTCAGGTCATCCTGGATAACACGTCATTGCCACGGTCCGAATCGAGGAACCGATGTTTGAGTGCGCCGGCGACATGTACGACCACCAGGCCGAGGAGGGTATAGGCCAGGTATTTGTGTAACGCCTGAAACACCTCGAAGCGCGCATCATTCTTTGGCAGTATTTCCGGCAGATTGACGCCGAAGAAGAACACCCCGTCACTCTGCGTAAAGGAACTGGACATCGAATAGCCCATGCAGGGGACAATGATCATCAAGGCGTAGAGCGCAATGTGGCCGATCTTTGCCGCCCGCGCTTCCCAGGGGGCCAGCCCCCCCGGGAGTGTCGGGATGGAGGCCCGCAGGCGCGTCGCAAGCCTCACGACCACCAGCAGCAGGACCAACATCCCGAAGGACTTGTGCCAGGGATAAAACACGTTGAACTTCAGTGGCAACTTGTCGTCCAGCGATACCATGGTCCAGCCGGCCCAGATCATTCCGAGAATAATCACGGCCATGCTCCAGTGCAGAATCCGCAACGCCAGGGGATATTTCATGGGGGTCATGTCTCGTTGATACCGCACGCAAAACGAGTCGCCCTGCTGGAAGTGTGCCGCTTCCGGTCAGGCCAGCTCCGCTTCGATCAAACACGGACCGCTCGTACGCAACCCGCGAGCCAAGGCCTGCTGGAGCTCTTCGGTCGAAGTACAACGCGAGGCCGGCACCCCGTACCCCTTCGCCAGCGCGACCCAATCCACGCGGGGCGAATCGAGGCGGGTGAGGCCTGCGATGGCCGATTGATCGAGAGCGGCGCCGGATCTGCGCAATTCGGTTTGCAGAATGCCGTAGCGATGATTGGCGCAGATGATGACGGTGACGTTGAGCTTCTCGCGCGCCATCGTCCACAGTGACTGTATGGTGTACTGAGCGCTGCCATCGGATTGAAGGCAGATGATCCGCGCATCGGGGGCGGCGACCGCGGCGCCTACGGCGCATGGGAGACCTTGCCCGATCGCGCCGCCGGTGTTGGTCATGACCCGATGTCGCCGGGCCCGGTGGGCACGCTGTAGGAACGGGCCTCCCGCGGTTGAGCCTTCCAGCGAGACGATCGCCCCTTCCGGCAGTTGTTGCACGAGCGCTTCCGCAATTGCCGCGGGCGTCAAACTGGAGGTCTGCGCATCCTGGAAGCTCGGCGCCGACTCCACTCCGGTGTGCTGACTCGACCCGCGCACGAGTGCCGCGAGTTGCTCGAGCGCAAGAACACTGTTCTCCCCCACGGCCGATAGCTGCACCAGGCGCTCGTGTTGAACGAGCTCACTCGGCTGCCCCGGGTACCCGAAGTAGCTCACCGGCGCCCGCGTTCCGGCCAACACGACCCGGCTATGCCCGAGTTGCTCGAGGACATCGTCCGGAAAGTAGGCCAGGCGCTCGAGGCGGGGTAGATCGCCCCCCAACTCAACGATCGCCGGATAAGACTCCATGAGGAGCCGGGCCCCTGTCGAGCGGGCGATTTCCGCGGCGGCCCGCTGCCCGCGCTCACCGAGCGCATCGGATCCCAGCAGCAGGATGGCGGGGTCTTCTGCCCGCAGCCCCTTGGCGGCCGCCTCGACTCGATCTTTGGAGACGGGGTGTCGTACTCTGGCCGCACCCGCACTCGGCTCCGCCGCGCGTGACGGGCGCGGGTGAGCTGACGGCTGCACACCAAGGCTTTCCTGCTCCGTTGCGACGACCGGCAACTCCATGAGGTCGCTCGGAGCAATCAACGTCACGACACCGCCGGGTGGCCCCAGCGAGTGGGCCACCGCCTCACGCATGAACGGTGCGATGTGGGTGCTCGAGTCCAGCCGGATGACGCGCGAGGACATCGGTCCGGCAAGCGACTCGATGTCGGAAGTGAGCGGCGCATCGAACCGGAGATGCCACGTTGCATGATCCCCGACGATGTTGATGATCGGGGAGTGAGCGCGGCGCGCGTTGTGCAGATTCGCCAGCCCGTTGGCTAAACCCGGTCCCAGGTGCAGCAATGTGAGGGCAGGCAGGCCCGCCACGCGGGCATAGCCGTCGGCCGCGCCCGTGCAGACACCCTCGAACATTCCCAGTATCGGACGGATGGCGGGCACCTCGTCCAATGCCCGCACCAGCGCCAGCTCGGTCGTGCCAGGGTTGGCAAAGCAAACGCGCACACCCAACATGTGCGCCGCATCCAGCAATGCCCGCGCCCCGGTGTGAGTTTCGCTCACTGCAGCTCTCGCGCGATGAACTCGAGTCCGGCCTTGAACTTCGACACCAACTCGTCGATCTCGGCCTTCTGAATCACCAGGGGTGGCGCGAATACCAGCGTGTCGCCGAGTGCCCGTGAGATCAGTCCCCGGGAGAACAGGTTCTTCAACAGGCGGCGCCCGACCAACATCTCCTTGGGGAAGGGCTTCTTGGTGGCCCGATCCTGCACGAGCTCGATACCCAACATGAAGCCCGCCCCGCGGATCTCACCCACGAGGGGATGATCGCCCACGGCCGTGCGCATCTGACTGTGCAGGTAAGGAGCAAGCTCGGCGACATGGGCGACGACTCGCTCTTCGTCGAGCACCTTCAGCGTCGCCAGCGCCGCGGCCGCCCCAACCGGATGTGCGGAGTACGTATATCCGTGCCCGAACAGGCCGGCCTTGCCGGACTCGGCCTCGATCACCTGCCAGATCTTCGGCGCCACGAAGCACACCGACATCGGGAAGTACCCGCTGGTCACGCCCTTGGCGGCCGTGATGAGATCCGGCTCGACCTTGAACTTCTGACTGCCCCAGTAGGTGCCGAGCCGGCCGAAGCCCGAGACCACCTCGTCCATCACGAGCAGAATGTCGTGACGACGCAGGATCGGTACGATGGCCTCGAAGTACCCCTCGGGAGGCGCAATCAGGCCTCCCGCGCCCATCACGGGTTCGGCGAAGAAGGCGGCGATGGTGTCGGCCCCCTCACGCTCGATGACCGCCTCCAATTCCTTGGCGAGGTGCTGCGAAAATTCGCGCTCCGACAGACCGGCCGGCGACTGACGATAATGGTGCGGCGCGGTAAGGTGCACGATCGGCCCCAGCGGCAGATCGAACAGAGTGTGCATGCCCGGCAGGCCGGTGAGGCTCGCCGTGGCGATACCGGAACCGTGATAGGCGTTCCAACGGCTGAGAATCTTCTTCTTGCGCGGACGCCCCAACAGATTGTTGTAATACCAGATGAGCTTGAGCTGCGTCTCGTTGGCATCGCTTCCGGAGGCACCGAAGAACACCCGCGCCATGGGAACGGGCGCGCGCGCCAGGAGGGCCTCGGCACACTCGATTGCAACATCGGTCGACATGCTGTTGAAAGCATGGAAGAACGACAGCTTGCGGCTCTGCGCCGCGATCGCATCGGTAATCTCAGGCCGGCCGTAGCCGAGATTCACGCACCACAGGCCTGCCATACCATCCAGGTATTCCTGCCCGCGGACATCCTTCACCCGCACACCCTTGCCTTCGCTGATGATGAGCGGTCCATCCCGCAGATGGTCCGCGACCGAGGTGAAAGGGTGAAAGAGGCTGGCCTGATCGATCCGGCCGGCGTTCTGCTTGTCCAGGGTCATCGCTCACTCCCGGCGCCCGAAGTGAGCGCCATTTCTATGCTGGCTGCCTTGCCCCTAAGTGGAGAGGCACAAGTTAGCGCGTTTCTGAATTCGATACAATAGATATGAAAATGGCTATTTAGTTGACGAAACGCAACAACGGTGCGAAGGCCGTTCGGCGGCTCACTTCTGGTGCGGGCCACTAGCCCACCGTGGCAACAGCGGCGTCAGGAACTCGCGGACATGCGTGACGAACTCAGCCGGAGCATCGTCATGAACATAGTGCCCCGCGCCGGCAACACTGACGGCCCGGATGTTTGGATTGCAGGCGCACATCTGCGTGACAGTGCCGGCCGGACAGAAATCCGAACGCTCCCCCCGGATGACCAGGGTCGGTGTCCTGATCCGCTCGACGGCCGGCCAGAGATCCACCATCCGGGCGGGGTCCGGAGCAACCCGTGTTTGCCGGATGCCCTCCGCGTCATAACGCCAGCCAATACGCCCGTCGGGCTGCTCGCGCAAACTCTCCACCACCCGTTGCTCGATCGCCGCGTCGCTCAGCGACGGCCGAAGCGCCCGCCAGTACTTGCGAGCCTCGGCCCAGGATTCAAACCCGGAGGGCATCCCCTGCATCTCCCTGACGATCCGCTCAGCACCCGCGCCCGATACCGACGCCCCCGGCGCGATGTCTTCGATCACCAGCGCCGCCAGGCGCGCGGGATGCCGTGCGGCATACACATAGGAAGTGGTGCCGCCCATCGAGTGTCCGATGAGCCCGAACCGCTCCAACCCGAGTTGGTCCACCACACTTTCCAGGTCGGACAGATAAGCATCGGTATAGTAATTGCGCTCAGGATCCCAGTCGCTCTGCCCGCGCCCGCGCTGATCGAAAGCTACGAGCCGAAACTGTCCACCGAGCGCGGCCGCCAGCGCACGCCAGGTCCCGGAAAAACCGCGTAATCCATGAAGCAGGACGAGCGGCGGCGCCTCGGCCTTACCCCACTCTCGACAAAACAGCTGCAAGCCATTGACCCGCAGCCGTTGCGTGCGTTCATCACCACCTTTTGCGGTCATCACTGCGGCACCTGTGCCCATCAAACAGCGTTTCAGCGTAGCCCATCTTTACCGACGATCTCACTTACCTTGATTCCGCCAAGGCGGGCGTGCAGCCGCCCGCGCGTGGCCACGGCCACTGCAATCAACACCTCGTCCGGCCCCGGCGCATCCGTGAACGAAACGGAAATCGTGTCGTAGTGCGAGCGCACGTACAACGCATCCTTGTGAGCCAGCGGAATGTCGATCGTCGCCCCTGGCCCAGCCCGCTTGCCGGTGGAAGGAATCCAGGCCTTCCCGCCGCCGAGCGCCTCGCGCACGGGATCCGCGAACTCAGTGGTGAGAAACGCGTTGCCGTGCTCGTACTCGCCGTTCACTCCCACGAGCGCCGCCTTGCCATAGCTCTGGACCTGCGCCTCGCCCAACATCTCCTGGAAGCGCCGGCCGAATTCGCGCCCCAGTGAGCCGGAGCGCAGGATCACCGAATCGAAGTTGTCCACGAACTGACCCGCATGCGGATTGGCCAGCGCCGCGGCGAGCACCAGCTTCACGACCGGAGCGCCGTCCGCGAGATTTCCGGTCTCCAGCGCCAGCGTCTCCTCCCGGAACTCGAACCACTTGCGGACATGCAGACCGTGAAAATTGGCGGGACGTGTCGTCATTGGGAGGCTCCGCGAGCGGTGCTGGTGAGAATTCAAATGAGAAACAATATGGGAAAAATATGCGTATAATTGCAATCGGTCAACAGACGGGTCGCAAATTCGGCCAGCTGTTGACGAAATGCAAAAAACCGGCAGAATTGTTGCCTATGCGTGACAAAGACAAGGACAAAGACAAGGTACAAGTCGGCAACGTCGTCGCGATGATGTCCTTCGCGGCGGTAGCGAACACCGGCAGCTTCT
>Ga0070665_100006932_pt1 | contig 11518 bp, 10 predicted proteins | sample KBSS13metaG_FD_65862 | JGI IMG/M metagenome (GOLD analysis project Ga0070665, IMG submission 65862) | Switchgrass rhizosphere microbial communities from Kellogg Biological Station, Michigan, USA - KBS S1-3 metaG | ecosystem: Host-associated > Plants > Roots > Rhizosphere > Soil ...
CTGCTGCCGCTCCAGGCCATGGCCCGTGTCCCAGACCAGATGCCTTACGCCGGCGACCAGGTGATAGGAGAAGGTCAATAGCAGGGCAGCATAGAGCACCTTCAGTACTGGCGAGGACAAAAACGCCAGTGCGCGCTCGTATGTGCCCGCGCCGCTTGCCAAGGCCATGAGCCAATAGACCAGCACCAGCAGTCCTAGCGACAGGACCAGGCCGGTAATGCGGTTCGCGAAGGAAGTAAACATCGTGTACCGGAAGATGCGGTACACGGATACGTGAGGTGACAAAGGTCGTTGCGGCATAGGTTCGTTCACGCGAGGAGGACGGCGGCAGGTCCGCTCGCCGGAGACGCGGCTTACAGTGGATTTAGAAATCGATGCAGCGGCCCTTCTTTTCCCAGTCGCCATAGCGAGTGGGCTCGGGACCCGCGGGGCCGCCAATTTCCCGGATGGGGATTCTGACCGAGCGGCTAGCGAGGGAATCCCCAGCGGGGACCTGGCTGACGGCCTGGGCAGGTGGAGGGGCGGCCGGCTCAGTGGTGGACGGAACGGGAGGCGGGACTTCGGCGTTCTTGTCGGCACAGTTCGGCATTCCGTAATTGTGCCAGAATCCAGCTTTCGGGACCACCGGAAACCTGTGGAAAAACAATGCCTAGAGGTTATATCGGATGTCGCTGCGGCGACCGGCGGCAGGCGACATGAGTAGCGATTGGAATCTGATCGAGCTTGGCGACCATGGAGTCTTACGGCTCCGGGGCCCGGACGGCGTCCGCTTCCTGCAGGGGCAACTGTCCAATAACGTCGAGCAGTTATCCGCCGAGCGCTCCCAGCTCGCCGGTTATCACAACCCCCAGGGCCGCGCGATCGCGGTACTGCGGCTCGTGCATCTGGCGCCGGAGGATCTGCTCGTGCTGTTGCCGCGAGAGCTCGTCGCGCCGGTGGCAGCTCGATTGGGAAAATTTGTGCTCCGGTCGAAGGTGAAGATCACCGACGAGTCGAGCAGCTGGGCCATCAAAGGGTTGGTTGCGCCTCATGTGCAGGGAGAACCGCCTGACAGTGCGATGGCTCAGGGTGGGAGTTGGGCGGCGAGGCTGTTCGAGGAAGCCAGCTCGCGCGCGCGTGAGGCGGGTGAGTCGAATCTTGCCGCGGCGCAGCTGGAGGATGAGGGATCGATCGTCGGGCTTCCCGGGACTTCGGCGCTCATGCTTCCGGACACGGTAAATGGGCAATCACTCTCCAACACGACCGCAATCGTACGCGTGGGCGCGACACCGGCGCGATGGCTGATCATCTCGCCCCCCGATCAACCTGCTCCGATCGGCGGATGCGTGCGCGGCACACGGGATGAATGGCGCTTGTTGGATATCGCGGACGGGTTGCCTCAGGTCTATGCGGCCACATCCGAGGAGTTCGTGGCGCAGATGTTGAACCTCGATGTACTGGGCGGGATTGCTTTTGACAAAGGGTGTTACACCGGGCAGGAGGTTATCGCGCGCGCGCACTATCGCGGCCGGGTGAAGCGGCGAATGCAGCGGTTCTGGTCGCGGCATCCCGCGCGGCTGGGGATTGCTGACTCGGGACAGCTGGCGGATGGCCGCTCGTTCAAAGTTGTGGAAGCGGTCCAGCTTGCCAACGGGCACTGCGAGTTCTTGGCCGTCGCGCCGCTGCCGGAAAATGCGGAGGTGACTGGGGAGCCGAGTGGCACGGGGTCGCAGCCTACTCAGGCCGGCGCGGCTGTCGTTCTCGACGTCGAGGCGCTCCCCCTGCCCTACGACCTGCCGGAGTAACGTCAGGGGGCGATCGGGGTCACAAGTCCACGAGCTCGACCTGGTCGGGATGGATCGGGCGTGCGAGGAAGCGGCTGCCGATGCGGGCGAAACGTTCGACGGAATCGGTGGCGAGGAAGCGCGCGCCCGGGCCATCGGCCCGGCGGGGTCCGCAGGCGCCCGGGGCGGGATGGCTCTTCTCGGTCCAGCCGGCTTCGCGGACGCCCGAGCTCTCCCGCCGTGTCAGGCCCTCCCGATCCAACAATTCGCGCACCGATCGCGCAGTTGTCGCAGCGGAATCGACAATGTTGACATGCGGTCCTACGGCGGCCCGGATCGCTCCGACGAGCATCGGGAAGTGCGTGCAGCCCAACACGAGTGTGTCCGGCCGTGACGCTGGCTCGTCCGCGCCCGCCTCGCAGCGGACCACCTCGAATAACGGCTCGAGGTAGTGTCGGGCAACATTCTCCGCGATCGGCCCTTCATGGAGGCCTTCTTCCGCGAGAGCCACGAACAATTGGGTCGGCTGTGCGATGACCCGCGCGCCCGCCCGCAGACCCAGAATGGCTTCCTGGTAGGCGCCACCCCGCACGGTGCCTTCCGTCGCGATGACCGCGATGTGACCCGACTTTGATGTCGCACAGGCAGCCTTCGCGCCAGGCTCTATAACACCAATGACAGGCATCCCCACGATACGCTGCCGAATCGCGGGAAGGCCAACGGATGAGGCGGTGTTACAAGCGATGACCAGGCACTTGACGCCGTATTCCAACAAGGCCTCGCTCGCCTGCAGGCATACCGGGCCACGGTCTCGGGACTCTTGGTACCGTACGGCAGTCGCGCGGTATCGCCGAGGTACACGAAGCGCTCCTGCGGGAGCTCCGCCTCGAGCGCCTTGAGAACCGTCAAACCTCCTACGCCGGAATCGAACACCCCGATGGGGTACTCGCTCACTCCACCTCCGGCCTGAGGTGGGGAAACAGAATGACGTCCCGGATAGAGGCTGAGTCCGTGAAGAACATCACCACCCGATCGATACCCACCCCGAGACCCGCCGTCGGCGGCAAGCCATATTCGAGCGCCCGAACGTAGTCGGCGTCATAGAACATTGCCTCCTCGTCGCCCTTGTCCTTGCGTGCCACCTGCGCCCGGAAGCGCGCAGCCTGATCCTCGGCATCATTGAGCTCGGAAAAGCCGTTGCCGATCTCGCGGCCCGCCAGGAAGAACTCGAAGCGATCGGTCAAGAAGGGGTCCGCGTCGTTCGCACGCGATAGGGGCGACACCTCCGCCGGATAGGCGTACACGAAGGTCGGCTCATTGAAAGTGTGCTCGGCGGTCTTCTCGAAAATCTCGATCTGCAACTTGCCCGGCCCATCCTGCGCGTTCACGGGGATGCCGAGCTTCTCGCAAAGCTTGCGCAGGTAAGTCAGATCACGGAGGGAGAGCGGATCGACGCCGGGGTTGTTCTCAATGATCGCCTCTTCGATGGTCACACGGCGAAACGGCTTGCTGAGATCGTAGGTCTGCCCCTGGTAGGTCACCTGCAGCGATCCGTTCAGCGTGTCAGCCAGCCCACGCATGGCCTTCTCGATCCAATCCATGAGATCGCGATAGTCCGCGTATGCCAGGTACAGCTCCAACATCGTGAACTCGGGATTGTGCCGGGTCGACACGCCCTCGTTGCGGAAGTTGCGGTTTATCTCGTAGACGCGTTCGAAGCCTCCCACCACTAGCCGCTTCAGATACAGCTCCGGCGCGATACGCAAATACATATCGAGATCGAGCGCGTTGTGGTGCGTGATGAACGGACGCGCGGTCGCACCGCCCGGGATGGGTTGCATCATCGGTGTCTCGACCTCGATGAAATCGAGGGAGTCGAGGAAATCCCGCAAAAAGCGAATGATGCGGGTCCGGGTGCGGAAGACGTTCCGGCTCGTCTCGTTGACGATCAGGTCGACATAGCGCTGCCGGTAGCGGGTCTCGCCGTCGACGAGCCCATGCCACTTGTCAGGCAGCGGGCGCAGGGACTTTACCAGCAGGCGCAGGCTATCGACTCGCACCGACAATTCGTTGGTCTTGGTCCGAAAAAGCGTGCCGGTGGCGCCGACGATATCGCCAACATCCCAGCCCTTGAACGCCTCGTAGTCCGGACCCAGCGCCTCGTGTTGCAAGAACAACTGGATCTGACCGGTGCGGTCGGCGATCTTCGCGAAGCTGGCTTTGCCCATGACGCGCTTGAACAACATGCGGCCACCGACACTGACCTGGGTCGGGTTTGCCGCGAGCCAATCCGCGTCGCGCTCGCCGAAGGCTGCGTGCAACTGCGCTGCCAGGGCATTACGGCGAAAATCGTTCGGGAATACTGCGGCACCGCTCTCGCGGGCAGCCTCACGCAACTGGGCGAGCTTCGCGCGCCGCTCGACAACGAGCTTGTTGTCATCGGCGCAGGCCACCTGAGCTTCAATTTTGGCAACCCCGCCCTGGGGCGCGAGGGTCTGGTCTTTCGGCTCGGTCACTTAAACTCCTGCTTTCAGCGATGCTTCCAGGAACTGGTCGAGATCGCCGTCCAACACTTTGTCGGTGGCACCTACCTCGACGCCGGTGCGCAGGTCCTTGATGCGCGACTGATCGAGCACATACGAACGGATCTGGTTACCCCAGCTGACGTCCGATTTCGACTCCTCCAGCACCTGCGCCGCGGCGTTGCGTTTGTTGACTTCCAACTCGTAGAGCTTGGCTTTCAACATCTTCATGGCCGTCGAGCGGTTCTTGTGCTGACTACGCTCGTTCTGACACGCGACAACGATGCCGCTCGGCATGTGCGTGATGCGCACTGCCGACTCGGTCTTGTTGACGTGCTGCCCGCCCGCGCCGGAGGAGCGGTAAACATCGGTCTTCAAATCCGCCGGATTGACATCGATCTCGATGTCGTCGTCGACTTCCGGCGAGACGAACACCGATGCAAACGAGGTGTGGCGGCGGTTACCCGAATCGAACGGCGACTTGCGCACCAAGCGATGTACGCCGGTCTCGGTTCGCAACCATCCGTAAGCGTATTCGCCCTTGATTTCAATCGTTGCGCTCTTCATGCCGGCGACTTCGCCAGGATTGGAGTCGATGACCTCGGCCGAGAAGCCGCGGGCGGCCGCCCACCGCAGATACATCCGCAGCAGCATCTGCGCCCAATCCTGTGCCTCCGTCCCTCCGGCACCCGCTTGGATGTCGAGGAAGGCATTGTGGGAGTCCATCTCGTGATGGAACATCCGCTTCAGCTCGAGGCGGCGAACCTCGCTCTCGAGACGTTGCGCATCAGTGTCGATATCGCGCGCCGCCGCCTCGTCGCCCTCCGCTTCCGCAAGCTCGAGGAGCTCGGCTGCATCGGAAATTCCTTTGGTCGTGCGCTCGATCTCGCCCGTATCGGCTTCCAGGCGCGCCCGCTCACGCCCAAGCTCTTGCGCACGCTCAGGCTTGGTCCAGACGGTGGGATCTTCCAGCTCGCGCCCTACCTCTTCGAGGCGTTCCTTCTTGCGGTCGTACTCAAAGAAACCCCCGTAAGGAGTGAATGCGCTCCCCGAGGTCTTTGAGCTGGCGTTTGAGCTGATTGACTTCCATCTTGATGCCGTCGTTGCGAAATTCGAAGAAAAACTTTTTGGATGCTAGCACCCTGGGCGCACCGCGTTCCAGAAACACGGTTCCTCATGGGCCCTACGGTGCGCGTGATTCCCGTGCGGCGTCCGAGACGGGGATCACCCTTTGGGGCTGCTCCGGGAGCACCGGGAGCACGTGGTCGACCAGGAGCTGCAGGCGCCGCTCGCCCTGGTATTCGTTCACATCGAGCCGGTATACCAACTGCACGGAGCCTGCCGGAGGCACGAAGCTGTCGCGCTCATCGATGTGATTGAAGGCGATGGCATCGAAGGAGCGACCGGTCCTGGGGACCTCGACCCACATCTTCAAGTGTCGGTCACCCACCACCCGTGCGTTCCGGATGGCAAACACTCCGTCGAAGCTGGGCTCGGGGAAGGCCTGTCCCCAGGGGCCGCCGGCGCGTAGCGCCTGAGCGGTGTCGAGTGCGATCTCCTCAACGGTCAACTCGCCGTCAGTTTCCACCGTGTCCGCGGTTGATTTGCCGGCCCAGCGCGCGACTTCCTCATCGAAAACCCTGGCGAACCGGTCCAGGTTCGAGCGGGTCAGTGTCAGACCCGCGGCCATGGCATGGCCGCCGAACTTGCTGATCAGATCGGGCTCGCGAGCTGCAATTCCGTCCAGGACGTCACGGATATGGATGCCGGCTACCGAGCGCGCGGAACCGCGCAACGTCAGCTCGTCCGCCAGCGCGAATGCGATAACGGGCCGGCGCACACGGTCCTTTACTCGACTGGCGACCAGACCCACGACACCTTGGTGCCAGGTTTCATCGAACAGACATACCCCGCTTCGATGAGTGAAGCGCGGGCTGGGCTCGCGCAGCCTACTGACAGCCGCCAAGGCTTCGACCTGCATGCGAGCCTCGGTCGCACGCCGCTCCTCATTGAGCTGATCCAAGCGGGCAGCGAGCATCTGGGCCTCTGGCGCGTTATCGCAGAGGAGGCATTGGATGCCAATGGTCATGTCGTCCATGCGCCCTGCGGCGTTCAGACGTGGGGCGACGGCGAACGCGAGATCCGTTGCCGTGAGATCGCCTACGCGGCGGGTGGCGAGATCGAGTAGCGCTCGGATCCCAGCAACACAACGCCCGGCGCGAATGCGCCGCAAACCCTGCGCCACGAGCACGCGATTGTTGGAATCCAGCGGCACGACATCGGCGACGGTCCCCAAGGCCACGAGATCCAGGAATTCGGTCGCGCGTGGCGCTGTAGCGGGCAGAAGCTGCTCGGCTTCCAGGCGGCGGCGAAGCGCAGCCATCACGTAGAAGGCAACCCCCACGCCGGCCAGCGAGCGGCTGCCAAAATTGCTGCCGGTGAGGTTCGGGTTGACAATGACATTGGCCGCGGGGAGCTCGGTTCCCGGCAAGTGATGATCGGTGACGAGAACGTCGATCCCGTGGGCCCGTGCGCGCGCAATACCGGCGATGCTCGAAATGCCGTTATCCACGGTCACGATCAGCGTCGGCGCCCTGCCCTCGGCCAGCGCGACAATCTCGGGTGTCAGGCCATAACCGAATTCAAAGCGGTTCGGAACGAGAAAATCGACTGAGGCGAATCCCCAACTTCGAAGCGCCCGCACCATCAGCGCGGTACTTGTCGCCCCATCAGCATCGAAATCTCCCACGATGAGCACGCGACCGTTGCGGTGCTGAAGAAGCAGGTCGACTGCGGGAGCAACACCTTCCAGCGTTCCGACGGGGTGCAGCCGTTCGAGTGAGACATCCAGATCAGTGGGGGTACGCACACCGCGCGAGATGTAGACGCGGCGCAGAACCGGGTGCAGCTCTCCTTTGAGCGCTGACGCATCTTGTAACGGGGACGCACGCCGCACGACGCGTAAGTTCAAACTTTGGCTCTCCCCACCGGTCACACCTCTGGCGAAGCGGAGTCTACAGAACGACTGTGCAATCGCCTACGGAACTCTTCTACGTGAGGACGCGTGGCCTCGTGGCGGCGCGCTCACTCCACCTGCAGCGCGTGAATTCCGGACGGGGTACCACGGCGCCAGAATCTCAATCTATCGCGACGATTGATTTGCAGCTCCACGTCATTTGCGATCAGCACCAGGGTGGCAACCTCACCGGCACGGAGTGCGGCGATAGCCGGGGCGATGAAGCGGCGATCGAGATCGGCCAGAGCGTCGAGCGCAGTCCACGACGGATTTGAGTGCAGGAGCGGCGTCGTTTCGAGAATCACCGCCATTCGCTGGGAGTGAGAATAGCTCCCCAGGTCGGGCAGCCGGTCGGGTAGTGGCAATGGCTCCAGGCCCTGCATCCGCCACAGGCCCATGAAGTAAGGATCGGTGCCGAAGCCAACATCCGTGGTGATGCGGTCCCCCGGTGTGTCGCGGGTGCCCTGCGCGACGGCGGCCATCGTCGCGCCACCGCCCCACAGCCAAAGCGTACTCACCGGCATCTCGCCGCGGCTGGCGCGGCGCTGATTGACGGGATGCCCGTGCAGCCACATTTCCAGCTCCGCGCCCAGCCGCCGCAGCACCGGCGCCTGCGGCCCCGTCGGCAACGATGTTTGAAGATCGGAGACCACAGCTCGGGCCGGCTCGGTGGTGAGGGTGTCGATCGAGCCTCGACTTCGCATCATAAAGATGCCGGAGTCCATTGGTTCCAAAGAGAATTCGCCGTCGCCAAAAACGCTCCCGAAGTCCTCCGCGAGGCTGGCGGACTCGTCCGCCGGGAGGCGCAAGATGCTACGGCGGTCCAGATGCAGGCTGGTCAGCCCCGCGATGAGATAGACAGGCGTGGCGAACCAAGCGGTGCCAAGCAGCCCGGGAGAAGTCGCTGGAGCTGGGTCGGTAGTTGACGCTGGAGCCACGTCGCGGGTCGGCGTTGAAGCCGCGCCGGCGGCTGACACTGGAGCCGCGTCTGCGACTGGCGTTGGAGTCGTGCCGGCAGTTGGCGCTGGAGCCGCGCCGCCAGCTGGCGTTGAAGCCACGACGGCGGTTGACGCTGGTGCCGCGCCGCCAGCTGGCGTTGGAGCCGCGTCGGCGGCGGACGCTGGAGTCGCGCCAGCGGCTGGGCTTGGAGTCGCGCAGGCGGTTGGGGCTTGAGCCGCGCTGGCGGTTGGCGGCGGAGCCGCGACGGCGGTCGGCGCGGCGCGCGGCGGCGATGGCTCGAACGCACCGCTCGCGATCGCGGCCGGCGCAACACGTGTGAGGTCCTCGCGTCCTAGCCATCGCGCGAGCCACGATCGCCAACCTTCCCCGACCGCGCTTTTCCCTCCAAAGCGCGCCATGTACGACACGCTGGGCAAGCTCTCGCCCGCACCGGTCAAAGACGAACGATCGCGCTCGCCGCCGGCGGCGAGGTAGAAGTCCGAGATGACAATGACGAGCTCACGCACGCGCGTATCGTACCGGTTCCAGCGGTGACGATCGCTCGTGCGGGAGGTATCGTAGCGAGCATGAAATTCACCCTGGAAACGAACTCGCGAGTGAACCTGATCCGTAGCTATTCGGCGAACGAGATCCGGATCGGCGAGCAGCGGCTGAGCGCCAGCTGCATTGTCTCCGCGGATACGCTGATCGCGGATTGGGAGCCGGCGAGCTTCGCCGAGCTGACGCCGGCGCACATGGAGAAAGTGCTGGCACTCAAGCCGGAGGTGGTGCTGCTCGGAACAGGGCCAGTGCAGCGGTTTCCGCCGGCAGCGATCCGCCAGGTGCTCGCGGCGCGGGCCGTGGGGCTCGAGGTCATGGATCTCGGCGCGGCGTGCCGCACCTTCAACATTCTCGTCCAGGAAGAGCGCCGGGCCGTCGCGGCACTGTTGCTGCGCTGATCGGCGCCACCGTCAGGTGGCGCCGGAAGCTATCCGGCAGAAGACACAAGGGGAGGAATATCAACCAACCGACAATCATTCGAAGCTGACAGACTCGAACGACTGCACTGACTATTATTTTTCTTGTCTCAAACTTGTTGCTCTTGTTTCGACTCCCCTCCTCCCTGTGTCTTCTGCCGGACATCCTCGCCGGACTCTGCCGGGTTACTCCCGGGCTGTCGTCGTTCGACGACAGGGGCGCATGTTAAACATGTCACAGATGACTGCGCAAGCTCTTTACGCACCAACGTTTTTGTCGGGCTGAACAACTGCGACATCGAAAGCTTGTCAAGCAGAAAGCCTGATTTTTCCAGCACTTGACGCAAATCAACTTGCCGCCGCACGCCCCAGAACTACTGCATCTAAATCAGTGTGTTACGGAGTAAATCTAAAATGGAAATAAGGTCTAGTTAGACTCGGTCAACCGATTCAGGCCGTGCCGCCCAATAGGGGTACGAAAGCAACAGGACCGAGTGACTCACGCTCCACCCGCTGCTCGCGGCGTGTGAAGCGAATCAGCTCCTGCTCGCCCTCCGGACCAACTGGAACCAGTAACCTCCCGCCCACCTTCAACTGCTTGATGAGCTCCTCGGGGACCACCAGCGGCGCCGCGGCGACCAGAATGCCGTCAAACGGAGCATGCGATTTCCAACCCTGGGTGCCATCGCCATGGCGGAAGCGCACGTTGCGGATACCGAGCTCCTTGATGCGCTCCTTGGCACGACTCACGAGAGGCTCGATGCGCTCGATGGTGTAGATCCGATCCACGAGCGGCGCCAACACGGCTGTTTGATAGCCACAGCCGGTTCCGACTTCCAGAACGCTGACGAGCGGCCCACCTTCCAGCAGCGCTTCGGTCATGCGCGCGACGATGTAGGGTTGTGAGATCGTCTGTCCAAATCCGATCGGCAGTGCGGTGTCCTCGTAGGCGCGCGAGCCGAGCGCCTCGTCGACGAAGATATGACGGGGCACGTTGCGGATACGATCCAGCACCGCGAGACTTGCTATGCCCTGATCGCGCAGACGTTGGACCAGCCGGTCGCGCGTGCGCGCCGACGTCATGCCTATTCCAGCCAGACGCGTATCAGCCATTGATACCTTCCAACCAACTCTGCACGGCCGGCAGAGCGGCGTGTCGGGTCAAATCGATCTGCAACGGAGTCACCGAGACGTATCCCTGGGTAATAGTGTCGAAGTCTGTGCCGGGACCGGCATCCTGCCCGGGACCGGCGGGACCGACCCAGTATACGGGGCGGCCACGTGGATCCCGCGCGGGAATGATGGGCTCGGAGCGATGGCGGTTGCCGAGTCGGCTCGAGCGGAAGCCCCGAAGCTGCTGGAACGGAACATCGGGTACGTTGACGTTCAGGATGAGCCCGCGATCGTCCCCGCTGCGGATTCTGACCGAGCGGCTAGCGACAACCGAGCGCTCAGCGACAACCGAGCGCTCAGCGAGGGAATCCCCAACGGGGAGCGAATCCCCAACGGGGAGCGAATCCCCAGCGGCGACCGCGCCGGCCGCTCGGTCCTCCCCACTGGGGATTCCCTCGCTGACCGCTCGGTCGCGCTCGAGCGGCTTGTGTAGCAGCTGGGCTACCAGCAGTCGCGCCACCGCGGCGCCAGTCTCGAAGTGGCGGCCACTCCCGGGTGAGGTGCACAGCGAGACGGCCAAGGTCGGCAAACCTAGAAATCGCCCCTCCACGGCCGCGGCGACGGTCCCGGAATACAGCACGTCGTCTCCGAGATTCGCCCCGTCGTTTACGCCGGAAACCACCATGTCGTGCTCGTAGTCAAAGAAGCCGGAGACCGCGAGGTGCACGCAGTCGGTGGGCGTACCACCTTGGACAAAGTGCACGCCGGGCTCTGCTTCGAACACGCGTAAGGGCACATCGAGAGTGAGCGAGTTGCTGGCACCACTGCGGTTGCGGTCCGGAGCCATGACGGTCACGGACACACCGTCCAGCGTGGCGAGGGCCTCCTGCAAGCGGCGAATGCCCTCCGCGCGGAAACCGTCGTCGTTACTGACCAGTATTTTCACGTAAGGACTAGAGGATTTTGATGTGGCTCGAGAGCTGTGAGGGCGCGACTATACTGGACCCCTTTCGGCGGAGGTAGCGTGAGACCCACACCCGACGAAGAAGCTTTGGCAGGCGAACCGGAAGCCGGCAATCCGGCAACCGCGAGCAACGGTCCAGGGGGCCGACACGTCAGGACCCACGACCGGGCGGAGTCCGACACCCAGCTTTTTCGCGAGGCCGTAAAAGACGTCAAACCACTAGG
>Ga0070665_100006933_pt1 | contig 11518 bp, 9 predicted proteins | sample KBSS13metaG_FD_65862 | JGI IMG/M metagenome (GOLD analysis project Ga0070665, IMG submission 65862) | Switchgrass rhizosphere microbial communities from Kellogg Biological Station, Michigan, USA - KBS S1-3 metaG | ecosystem: Host-associated > Plants > Roots > Rhizosphere > Soil ...
CGCGCCGGCGCGCTCGCGCACCGCACGGATCGGCACCTGCGTCGCCCGCGGCTCGGGCCCTCAAAGCTTTGGTTGTTTGTTCAAGTCGACGCGCACGCCGGCAGCACGCTTGTGCCCACGCGTGTGACGGCCCCTGACGCCGTTGATGGCGCTGCTGTGTCTGCCCGCGCTGTCGGGCCGGTGCAGCGGCGAATGGGCCGTGGGCAGCGACGCCGCGTCGGTCCACCTGGACATCGGCCTACCTGAACTTCGAAATCGCGGTGCCGCCGGGATGCGAGGGCGTGAGTGAGTGTTGCGGGTGCTGCGGGTCGCGCGGTGCCGGTGGTGCAGGTGGTGCAGGTGGTGCAGGGTACTTTTTCAGAACCGGCAACATCCATTTGGCAGCGTCGGCGAGACGGCGCTGCGCCTTGGCGCCTCGCCGGACCCACCGACCGAGCGCGTGGCCCGCGACTGTCAATGGCTGCGCATCTTGGCGCGCAGCCGGGCGATGGACTGGCTGTGCAGCTGGCACACGCGCGATTCGGTCACGCCCAGCACCAGCGCAATTTCCTTCAGGTTCATGTCCTGCTCGTAGTACATGCCCATGATGTGGCGCTCGCGCTCGGGCAGTGTGTCGATGGCCTGGACCAGCGCCTGGCGCAACCGCTGATCCTTGAGCACGCTCATCGGATCGGCTTCGGGATCGGCCGCGTGTCGCTCCAGGAAGCCCTCGTCATCTTCGCTGCCACCGCCCATGTCCTCCAGGTAGACCAGCTGGGTGCCGCGCACACGGCCCAGCAGCGCCTGGTAGTCGGCCAGCTTCATGTCCAGGGCCGCTGCGATCTCCGATTCGATTGGCGCGCGACCGAGCTGGTGCTCGAGCTTGCGCACGGCCTGCTCGATCTGCTTCTGGCTCTTGCGCGTGCCACGCGAGAGCCAGTCGCCCTCGCGCAGTTCGTCCAGCATGGCGCCGCGAATGCGTTGCGTGGCGAAGGTCTCGAACTGCACGCCCTGGCTGGCCTCGAAGCGCGAGAGCGCATCGGCCAATCCGATCATGCCGACCTGCACCAGGTCGTCGAGCTCGACGTTGGCGGGCAACTTGGCAATCATGTGGTGCGCAAGGCGCTGCACAAGCGGCACGTACTGCTTGATCAGCGCGTTGCGATCAAGTTGTCCTCGAGGCGTGTACATCTGGGTGGGGTGGGCAGCAAGCATGTTGGCGGGTCGCGTCGCAGCGTTGCGCCTTCAGGCGGCGCAGGCCGCTGGCGAAAAATAGAAATCCAGGTCGGCGGTACGCGGGTCGAAGGCCGAGCGTTCGCTGGCACGCATGGAGGCGCGCACCAGTTCACGAGCATCGGCCGCCTTCCAGTCCTGCGGCACGCGCTGGCCGTTGGCCACGCCGCGCAGCACCAGGTCGTGCCGCATCACCGTGTCCAGCACCGGTCCGAGCTTGACGGCTTCATCGACCTTGGTGACGATGGCCTGGCGGGCGCCCTCGCGCCGGAAGTGGGTGGCGATGTCGTCCAGCGTGTCGCCCTGCGCACCGGCGTTGAGCACCAGCAGCGGCTTGATCTGCGGCAGGTCGAGCATCTGGAGCAATTCGGCCCGGCGGGGATCGCGCGGCGCGACGCCTGCGGTGTCGATCAGCACGATCTTCTTCATCGAAAGCAGCGTGAGCAACTCGGCCAGGGCGGCGCCGTCGTGGGCCAGATGGGCCACCACGCCGATGCTGCGGGCGTAGCCGCGAAGCTGCTCGTGGGCGCCGGCGCGGTGCACGTCCAGCGTCACCAGGCCGACGCTTGCGGCGCCGTGCATGGCTTCGCACTGGGCCGCCAGCTTGGCCACGCTGGTGGTCTTGCCCACGCCGGTGGCGCCGATGAAGGCGAACACCCCGCCTTCCTGGGCCAGCGAGATCCCATCGGCATCGGTGGCCAGGCGCCCTTGGAGCGCTGCCATCACCTCGCGCACACAGTCGGACGGATCCTGGCCGAGGGTGATCGGTTCGAGCACCGCGCGGGCCAGCGCCGGGGAGTAGCCGGCACGAACCAGCTTGAGCATCAGGTTGGAATGGACCGGGTCCTTGCGGGCCTGGCCCGACCAGGCCAGCACGTTGAAGCGCTCTTCCATGAGTTGCTTCATGGCCTGCAGTTCGGCCATCACGGCGCTCTGCGAGTCCTGGGGTTGCCAGCGGGTTGATACCGTGTCGGACGCGGCCGGGGCATGGGGCACCTCGGGCGATTGCGCAGTCTCGTCCTGGACGCCGGCGTGGGCCGGGTCGGCCTGGATGGTGGCGAGGATCGCGGCGGCACGCTGCTGGGCGACCGGATCGGCCGGGACAGGGGCCGGGGTGGGCTTGGGCGCGGGAGCCGGTGCGCGCGCAAGGGCGGGCGCCGGGGCGGCGGCCGGGGCCAGCCCTGCCAGGGGTTCCAGGGACGGGGCCATGGTGGACAGACCCAGCTGCTCGGACTGGCGGCGCAGCATGCGCTCACGCACGAAGTCCTGGAACGACAGGGTGCTCATGGACAGCGCCTCGGTGTCGGCCTGCACCACCTCGTGCGAGCTGGGCCAGGCCCCATGTGCCGGGGCCTGCGCGACTGCAGGGGTTGGCGCGGGCGCCGGTCGGGCCGGCGTCGCGGGCGCCGCCGTGCGCGGGCGGCTGTCGTGGCTGGCGTCCAGGGCGCTGAGCGTCTCTTCCGAGGCTGCAGTGACTTCCACGCCGTCGGGAAGTTGCCGGTTCGACAGTATCAGGGTGCTGTCGCCGAAGGCGGCGCGTGCCAGGGCGAGGGCTTCGCGGGCGGTGGGGGCTTGGAAACGCTGGATGCTCATGCAGATGCTCCTCGGAGAATCGGTCCGACGCGGATGCTGTGGGTTTCGGGAATTTCACTGTGAGCCAGCACCTGCATGCGCGGTGCGGCACGCCGGACGAGCCGCGCGATGGCGTTGCGGATGGCGTCAGGCACCACCAGGCAGGCCGGCACGCCCCGCTCTTCCTGCTTGAGGGCCAGCTCGGCGGCGCTGCGCGTGAACACGTCGGCCACGCCCGGATCGAGAGCGGGTCCCTGCGGATTGCCCAGCGCCTGCATCAGCAGACGTTCGAAGGCCGGCTCGATGGCGATCACGTCCAGTTCGCGCACCGGGCCGTAGATCTGCTGGACGATCGCCGGCGACAGGGCCACGCGCACCCGCCGGGCCAGTTCGCCTGGATCGGTGATGCTGCCGGCATGTTCGGCCAGTGTCTCGACGATGGTGCGGATGTCGCGGATGTTCACCGACTCTTCCAGCAGCAGCTGCAGCACCTTCTGGAACGTGGAGATCGGCACCAGCTTGGGCACGACTTCCTCGATCAGTTTGGGGGCCAGCTTGCTGACGTGTTCGACAAGTTGTTGGGTTTCGGAGCGGCTCAGGAGGCGGGCCGCCTGAACTTGCATCAAGTGTGACAAGTGGGTGGCCATCACGGTCTCCGAATCAACCACCGTGAAACCGGCCAATTGCGCGGTTTCCTTGTGTCGCTCTTCGATCCAGTGCGCCGGCAGGCCGAATGCCGGGTCGGTGGTGGGCGTGCCGATCAGCGGCGTGCTCACGCCGCCGGGGTTGATGGCCAGGTGCATGCCGGGAAAGGCTTCGCCTTCGGCGATGATGACGCCGCGCAGCGTGACCCGATAGCCGCTGGGCTTGAGCTCCAGGTTGTCGCGTACGTGGACGGCCGGCGGCAGGAAGCCCACTTCCTGCGCGAACTTGCGGCGCACGCCCTTGATGCGGGTCAGAAGGTCGCCCTGGCGGGTCTTGTCGACCAGCGCGATCAGCCGGTAGCCCAGCTCCAGGCCGAGCAGGTCGACCGGTTGCAGGTCGTCCCAGCTGGCCTCGGCGTCGGGGGCTGGCGCGGCGGGGGCGGCCGGCGGTGCGGGCGGCGGACGGCGCGACAGGGTCCAGGCGCCATAGCCCAGCACGGCGGCCATGCCCAGGAACACCAGGTGCGGCATGCCCGGGATGACGCCCAGCAGGCCCAGGATGGCCGCCGTGATGCCCAGCACGCGCGGCGAGGTGAACAGTTGCGCGATGATCTGTTTGCCGACGTCGTCTTCCTTGCCCACACGCGAGACCACCATGGCCGCGGCCACCGAGATCAGCAGGCCGGGAATCTGGGCCACCAGCGCGTCGCCGACGGCCAGCAGGACGTAGCTGTCGGCCGCCTTGCCCGGCGACAGGCCGTGCTGCAGCACGCCGATGGTGAAGCCGCCGATGATGCTGATCACCAGGATCAGGATGCCGGCGATCGCGTCGCCGCGCACGAACTTGGAGGCGCCGTCCATCGAGCCGAAGAAGTTGGCCTCTTCCGAGACCTCGGCGCGGCGCCGCCGGGCTTCCTTCTCGTCGATCGTGCCGGCATTCAGGTCGGCGTCCACGGCCATCTGCTTGCCTGGCATGGCGTCCAGGGTGAAGCGCGCGGACACCTCGGCGATGCGCTCGGAACCCTTGGTCACCACCACAAAGTTGATGACCACCAGGATGGCAAACACGATCAGGCCGACCGCGAAGTTGCCGCCGATCAGGAAGTGGCCGAAGGCCTCGATCACGGCACCTGCCGCGCCCGGGCCGGTGTGCCCTTCCAGCAGCACGACGCGGGTCGAGGCCACATTGAGGGACAGGCGCATCAGCGTGGTCAGCAGCAGCACGCTCGGGAAGGCGGCGAAGTCCAGCGGGCGCGTCATGTAGGCGGCCACCATCATCACCATCAGTGCCACGGCGATATTGAGCGTGAAGAAGGCGTCCAGCAGCCACGGCGGGATCGGCAGCACCATGAGCGCCAGGATGGCGACCACCAGCAGGGGCGCGGCGACCCGCTGGATCAGTTCACCCTGGGTGCCCAGCCAATGGCGGGCGCTTGCAACAGCGGCATTCATTCGGAGGCGTCCTCGGGCCCTTGGGCGGCGGGCTTCTTGTTCAGGGGGTCGAGTTCTGGCGGCACGAAGGGATCGGGCACGCCCTGCGGCATCGGGGCCTCACCGCGCAGGGCAGCCTTGAGGCGATACACATAGGCCAGCACCTGTGCCACGGCCGCATAAAGGGTCGAGGGGATCGACTGGTCCAGTTCGGCATGCGCGTAGAGCGCGCGCGCCAGCATCGGCGACTGGACGACGGGAATGCCGTGCTCCGTTGCGATCTCGCGGATCTTGAATGCCAGCAGGTCGGCGCCCTTGGAGATGACCTGCGGCGCGGCCATGGTCTTGTCGTCGTAGCGCAGGGCCACCGCGAAGTGGGTCGGGTTCATCAGGATGAAATCGGCCTTGGGAACGGCGGTGATGCTGGCGCGCTGCGCGATGTCGCGTGCGTTGCGGCGCATCTGGCCCTTCATGTGCGGATTGCCGTCCGATTCCTTGTGTTCCTGCTTGACTTCCTGGTGCGACATGCGCAGCTTGGAACGGTGAAAGAAGCCCTGCAGCGGCACGTCGATGACGGCCGCCGCCACCACCACCAGCATCACCAGGCCGACGCCCGTCACCATCCAGTCGCCCAGGGCGCGCAGCGAAGCAGGCGAGGGTTGCAGCACCAGCCGCACGACCTCGTCGATGGAGTTGACCAGGAACAGCCAGCCGGTCACGCCAAGCAGGGCGGACAGCAGCACCAGTTTGGCCACGTTGGAAAGCTGTTGCTTGGAGGCCAGGTTGGTGATGCCCGAGAGAGGATTGAGCCGGTTCAGGTCCGGCGTGATGGCCTTGAGGCTGGCGACCCAGCCGCCGGCGGCGACCGCGCTGGCGATCACGGCCACCATCACGATGGCGGCGAATGCCGTGCAGGCAATCATGCCCAGGCCACCAAAGGTCACCAGGCGCGTGATCATGTCCGCCGGGTCGGTCAGCGACCGTGCGTTGAACACCAGGGCCTGGGTCAGGCCGGCGCGCAGCTGGTCGAAGGCCGAGGGCAACAGCAGCAACAGGGCCGTGGCGCCGGTGCCGACCACGGCCAGGTGCGACAGGTCCTTGGAGCGGGCGACCTGGCCTTCTTCGCGCGCCTTGTCCAGCTTGCGCTGGGTGGCGGGGAGGGTCTTGTCCTGACTGCTGGAATCCATGATGGGCGTTGGGTGTGCCCATGCATTGTCGAAAGCGCGGGGATTTTCTAAAGCCCGATAAGCGCTGGCGCAGGCCGCCTATTCGATGCCGCGCAGGCTCAGCGCGCGGGCGCGGGGGCCGCGTGCGCCGTGTCGGCCGTCCGCGTCTGTGCGGCTTGGGCAATGCGCGCGGCCGCTGGTGAGACCGGAGCCGGCGGGGCGGCCGGCGCGGGCTGCCTGGCGACCTGGTCGACGATCGCCTTGACGGCATCGTTGGCCTCCATGCGCGCGCCGCCGAGCAGGCGTGCCTCCGCTTCACGCGTGAGCACTGTGACGCTGATGCGGCGGTTCACCGGTGCGAGGGGCGTGTCTTTCTCGAGCAGGTCACTGGCCGCCAGGCCGACCACACGCAGCAGCTTGTCGTCGGGCATGCCGGCATTGACCAGTTCGCGGCGCGAGGCGTTGGCCCGGTCGGCCGACAACTCCCAGTTGCCGTAGCCGCGCACGCCGTTGCCGTAGGGTGCCGCGTCGGTGTGGCCGGCCAGGCTGACGCGGTTCTCGATGCCGTTCAGGGTGGTGCCGATCTCATGCAGGATCTCGCGCATGTACGGTTTGACCAGGGCGCTGCCGCTGTCGAACATCGGGCGCAGCTGCTCGTCGACGATCTGGATCTCCAGGCCGTCGATGGTGACGGCCAGCCGGATCTGCGAGCGGAAATCCTTCAGCCGCGGGTTCGCGCCGATCGCGTTTTCAATCTTCTCGCGCAGCGCGTCCATGCGCCTGGCGTCCTGCTTGGCCTGTTGTTCGCGCTTGCTTTCGGGATCGTTGGCGCCGCCCGACTTGGTCGGGTCGCTCTTGGCCCCATCGGACTTGCGCGTCTCGCCGTTGGCGCGTGTGAGGTCCTTGCCGCCGCCCTTGATGACGCTGGAGCTGCTGCCGGCGCCGTCGCCGCCTTCCATCGACACCTTCATCGGCGCGTGGAAGTAGTTGGCGATGCCCTGCAGGTCGCCCTTGGCGGTGGAGCCGAGCAGCCACATCAGGAGAAAGAAGGCCATCATGGCCGTGACGAAGTCGGCGTAAGCGATTTTCCAGGCGCCGCCGTGATGCGCGTGCGCCGCCTTCTTCACCCGCTTGACGATGATTGGCTGAAGCTTCTTGGACGTGGCCGACGATGCCATGACCGGGCTGCCTTACTTCTTCTTCACGTGGGTTTCGAGTTCGCTGAAGCTCGGGCGTTCGGAGGAGAACAGCACCTTGCGACCGAACTCGATGGCCGTGGTCGGGTTGTAGCCCTGCATGCTGGCCAGCAGCGTCGTCTTGATGCACTGCAGTTCCTTGGAACCGTCTTCGCATTTCTGTTCGAGCAGACCGCCCAGCGGCTCGACCACGCCGTACGCCAGCAGGATGCCCAGGAAGGTGCCGACCAGGGCCGAGCCGATCATGGCGCCGAGCACCGCGGGCGGCTGGCCCACCGAACCCATGGTGTTGACCACGCCAAGCACGGCCGCCACGATGCCAAAGGCCGGCAGGCCGCCGGCCAGGCGAGCGATGGCGGCCACCGGGCCATGCGTTTCCTGATGGTGCGTCTCGATCTCGCTTTCCATCAGCGCTTCGATCTCGTGGGCGTTCAGGTTGCCCGAGACCATCATGCGCAGGTAGTCGGTGGTGAACTCCATCACGTGGTGGTCTTTGCCGACGGTCGTGTACTTCTGGAAGATGGGCGATTCCTCGGGCTTCTCGACATCGTTCTCGATCGACATCAGGCCGTCCTTGCGCGCCTTCTGCAGGATGTCGTAGAGCAGCGCCATGAGTTCCATGTAGCGCGCCTTGGTGTACTTGGAGCCTTTGAAGGCGGTCGGCAGCATCTTGAGCGTGGCCTTGAGCACCTTGGGCTGGTTGTTGACCACGAAGGCGCCCAGTGCACCGCCGCCGATCACCATCATCTCGATCGGCAACGCATGCAGCACGACCCCGATGTTGCCGCCGTGGATGATGTAGCCGCCGAAGATGCAGCCCAACGCGACGAAATAACCAATGATGACGAACATGGCCGGTATGAGTTTCTAGTGAGCCTCGATTGGGCGCCGAACGCGCTCGGCACGGTCCATGAATAAGGGCCCGATCACGGGCCCTTATCCGGTCTTAGGTGCACCGTGCGGCGCGCCCGTTCAGGTCAGCTGGATCGCCCCGGCCGCCGCGCCCTTGCCGGCACGCGCCGGCGGCTCGCACAGGCCGCACACGTAGTTGCGCACGTTCTCGTACGGTTCGCTCACGAAGTGGCCGCCGCATTTGGTGCACGGGGTCATCGCCAGCATCTTGTTTTCCATGAAGCGCACCAGTCGCCAGGCGCGCGTGATCGACAGCTGCGGCTCCAGACCGCATGCGCCGACCTGCTCGGTGTACAGCTGGTAGGCCTTGATCAACGCATCGATGCCGTCGATGTCGCTGGTCTTGGCCAGGTAGGTGTAGATGTTGTGGAACAGCGAGGAATGGATGTTGGGCTGCCAGGTGAGGAACCAGTCCGTCGAAAACGGCAGCTGGCCCTTGGAAGGCGACTTGCCAGCCACTTCCTTGTACAGGCGCAGCAGGCGTTCGTAGGACAGGTCCGTTTCGCTTTCAAGCACCTGCAGCCGTGCGCCCATTTCGATCAGGCTGACGGCGCGGTCGATTTGTTGCGACTCGCGCAGCACGCTCTTGGGGGTTGCCATGGCGTTCGCTCCGGCTCAGAACGCCGTTTCGGCGAACCGGCTGGACATCACGATGTTGGCGTGAAGGCGCCCGGTGACGTCGTTGACCGTGCGCGTGGGCGTCTTGTGCTGGGTGAGCAATTGCCAGACCATATCGTCGTCGGCGCGGAAACGGCACAGCAACATGTTGCCCGAGGCCAGTTTCATGATCTGCGCCGGCGACAGCGTGGCGAGCAGTTCAGCCGACTCGTCCGAGATCCCCAGGCGAAACAGGGCTTGCGCCTTGTCGCTGCGGATCAGGCTTTGCGCCAGCATCAGATAGGTCAGGTTGGCTTCCTTGATCTCGGCCAGAATTTGTTCGCTCGTCATGTCATTTTGCCTTGTGGGAACGGGGCACCAGGGGGATGCGATGGGGGCGATTCTGAAGTTCGTAACAAAAACTTTAATAGGTATTTGACTGTTAACGATGTCTCCTTCCGCGACAGCTTCCTAAGCCAAATGCCTACACCCGAAGTATTCATTTCCTGAAAATGAACCGGTTGGCATTACAGGTTAAGCGTCTCTCTCAGTCGCAACGAAACCATTGGTTCTAGTCAGACAGTTCCTACAGGCGTTGCGTTTGTGCACCGGGAGGCCCCGCTGAAGCCCCCGATAACGTGACTTAGTAGGCATGGCTGTTACAGCTGTTGCCGCGGCGCTACGCATCGGCACGGCGGTGCGATCGCCCGAACAGCTGTGTTCCATCCCGTCTTTTGCGCGTCTTGCGTGCGGGCGCGCCCGCCTACGCTTCAGGCACGTCCAGCCGTCGGCCTGTGCGCCGGCATTTCCGCCTCGGAGGAATTCACGATGCTGCAGCTGTCATTTGCAAAGGCGCCATTGCCCCCGCGTTCATGTCGTTCGCGCCAATACACGGGGCCCGATCAACGAGGCCGCACCTTGGGCGCTGTGTGGTGCGCCACGCGACGCCGGATCAACGGCGCAATTGGCCGTTCCGAAATCTTGAGGGTCTGTTGCAAAAAATAAAAAACTAAAGACAACGCCATACCGACCCGAAAACCACCCCAACGGGCCACGAAATTCGGGTCCGTCTGGCAGCCAGTGTCTTTGCTGGCGACATTGGCAGCAATGCCGGACTTACTCAGTTAACCAACCTTTCAGGAGTTATTCAAATGGCCTCGATCATCAATACCAACATCAATTCGCTGAACGCTCAACGCAATCTGTCGTCCAGCCAGACCTCGCTCGCCACGTCGATGCAGCGTCTTTCTTCCGGCCTTCGCATCAACAGTGCGAAGGACGACGCGGCGGGCCTGGCGATTGCCGACCGCATGACCTCGCAGATCCGCGGCATGAACCAGGCCGTTCGCAATGCCAACGACGGCATCTCGCTGGCGCAGACCGCCGAAGGCGCGCTCGGTGAAGTGGCCAACAACCTGCAACGCATCCGCGAACTGGCGGTGCAGTCGTCCAATGCCACCAACTCCTCCTCGGACCGGGTGGCGCTGAACGCCGAAGTGACGCAGCTCGTGTCGGAAATCGACCGGGTCTCCAAGCAGGCCGACTTCAATGGCACGAAGTTGCTGGACGGCAGCTTCAACAGCCAGATCTTCCAGGTCGGCGCCAACGCCGGCCAGACGATCTCCGTCAACAAGATCGCCAACACGACCGCCGCCGCCCTGGGCAACGTCAAGTTCGCCGCTGCAGTGGTGGGCGGCACCCCGCTGACGGCGGCCGGCAGCTTCAGCGGCATGACCGTCAACGGCGTGACGATCGACTCGGTGACCCTGGCCACCGGTGTGACCGCACCCGAAGCAGGCAAGGCTTTCGCTGCCGCCATCAACGCCAAGATGGGCGAAACCGGTGTGTACGCGACGGTCGCTGCGGCGACCGGCGTGATCACCATGAATTCGGTCAAGGCCGGCGTTGATCTGGTCATCGGCGGTACGGCAGGCACCGTCGCTGCTGCCGGCCTGACGGCGGCAACCACCGCCGCCTCGGCGTCGACCGCCAGCTTTGCCAGCAACCTGGACATCACGACGGCGGTTGGTGCGCAGAAGGCGCTGGAAATCGCCGACGCCGCGCTGACGCAAGTCAGCGGCAGCCGCGCCGATCTGGGCGCGATCCAGAACCGCTTCTCGTCGGTCGTTGCCAACCTGCAGACCAACTCGGAAAACACCTCGGCGTCCAAGTCGCGCATCGAGGATGCGGACTTTGCGGCCGAAACCGCCAACCTGTCGCGCGCCCAGATCCTGCAGCAGGCCGGCACCGCGATGGTGGCCCAGGCCAACCAGCTGCCCCAGACCGTCCTGTCGCTGCTGCGCTGACCGGCGATGTAAGTCGGAAGGTTTCTTAAAGGCCGAACAGAGGCCCGATCCCGGGCTTTCTGGACGCATCACCCCAGGGGCGGCGCACGGACAATTCCGTACGCCGCCCTTGGGCCTTGAGGTCGGCATCACGGAGAACACGCAATGGGAATTTCATCGGCCGGCATCGGCAGCGGCCTGGACGTCGAGAACATCGTCACGCAACTGATGACGGTGGAAAAGAGGCCACTGACCAAGCTGCAGACCCAGGCCAGTGCGCTGGACAGCAGGATCTCCGCCTTTGGCACCATCAAGTCGCAGCTGTCGACATTGTCCGACGCGGTCAACAAGCTGACGTTGGCGACGACCTGGAACGCCAAGACCGTGGCTTCGTCCGACCCCAAGGCCGTCACGGCCTCGGTGACCAGCGGCACCAGCGCGTCGGTCAGCTCCTTCAGCATTGCGGTCTCGAAGCTGGCGCGAGCGCAATCGGTCGCCTCGCT
>Ga0070665_100006934_pt1 | contig 11517 bp, 8 predicted proteins | sample KBSS13metaG_FD_65862 | JGI IMG/M metagenome (GOLD analysis project Ga0070665, IMG submission 65862) | Switchgrass rhizosphere microbial communities from Kellogg Biological Station, Michigan, USA - KBS S1-3 metaG | ecosystem: Host-associated > Plants > Roots > Rhizosphere > Soil ...
TGCCCTTTGCCGCGCTCTTGGCGCGCAGGGCCACAAGGCTGATGTCTTCACCACCAACGTCGACGGACCCGGAAACAGCGACGTCCCGCTCGAGCGGCCGGTCGATCTCGAGGGCGTCAAGGTCACCTATTTCCCCAGCCCGATCCTGCGGCGCCTCTACTGGTCGCCGGCGATGCGGCGCGCGTTGTTGGCCCGGATCGCCGACTACGATCTGGTCCATGTCCATGCCATCTATCTCTGGCCGACCTGGATGGCAGCCCGCGCTGCGCGGGCGCGGGGCGTACCCTACGTCGTCTCGCCGCGAGGCATGCTCGTGCCGGAACTGATCCGTCGCAAGAATCGATGGGTGAAGGAGGCCTGGATCGGGCTCATCGAGCGGCCGAACCTCGAGCACGCCGCAGCCATCCACACGACATCGGCGATCGAGGCGCATCATCTCGCGAGCTTCGGCTGGCCGCTGCGCCAGGTCGTCACCGTCCCGCACGGCGTCGACGACCCGCCACCGCCCACAGGACAGGAGCTGTCGCCGGATATCTCGGCCGCGATTGCCGGCGTTCCGCCCATACTGGCATTCGGGCGAATCAGCTGGGAGAAGGGCCTGGACCGCCTCCTCGAGGCGCTGCCCCGCGTCCCGAACGCGCGACTGGTCATCGCCGGCGACGATGACGGCCACGCTGCAACGCTCGCCGAGAAGGCGCGGCTTTTCCGGGTCGACGAGCGCGTGACGATCATCGCCCGGCAGGTCGGGGGCGCCGACAAGGAGGCGTTGTTTGCTGCTGCGGCGCTCTTTGCCATGACCTCCTTGTCGGAGAATTTCGGATTGGCGGCATTCGAAGCGATGCGCCGCTGCCTGCCGGTGCTCACTGTTCCCGACGTCGGGATGTCCGAAATCGTGCGCGAGGCGGGGGCGGGCGCGGTTGTCGATCCTTCGCTGGAAGGCATCGCCGGCGGGCTGGGCGCGTTGCTGGCGGACAGGGCGGCCAGCCGCGCGATGGGGCAGCGAGGGTGTGAACGTGTGGTGGCCGATTATGGCTGGGACGCGATCGCAACACGCATGAGCGCGGTCTATCGGTTGGCGATCGAGAGGAACGGGCGGGCATGAGCGAGTTGCTCGAGCAAAGCCCGTTCGATCCGGCGACCGACCGGCACGTGGTCATCATTGCCGACTGGCTGCCGCCGGACTTCGGCGCGGTCGGGCAATACATGCAGATGCGTGCACGCCATCTCGCCGAGAGCGGCCACGCCGTGACGCTTGTCGGATTGTCCAGCAAGGCGGCGTCGACGGTGCGCGAGCAACCGGGCGGAGGCAGCCTGACGGAGATCCGGCGGCAGACGACGCCGGTGCCTCGTGGCTCGCTGCTCGTACGCCTGCTGTGGACGATCTGGACCAACCTGCGGCTGGTGTGGGCGGCTCTGGGCCCCATGCGCGCTGCGGATGGCATCCTGTTCACGGGATCGCCGCCCTTTCTCATTCATCTGCTGGTGCCGTTGAGGTTCCTGTGGCGGGGGCGTCTCGTCTACCGGATCACCGACTTTCACCCGGAGTGCCTGATCGCGGCGCAGGACCGACCGTCGCGGGCGCTCGGCGCCCTGCAGGGCCTGACCAACTTCTGGCGCCGTCGCGTCGATCGATTCGAGGTCCTGGGGGAAGACCAGATGCGCCGCCTGCGCGACGAGGCCGGCATACCCGCGCAGCGGATCGCCCTGGTGCGCGACGGCTCCCCGGTGGTCTTCACGGAAGGCACGTCGACGGAGCCTCTGCCGGGCGAACTTGGCGACGCCTGCGTGCTGCTCTATTCGGGCAACTATGGAATCGCTCACGAAGTCGAGACGTTCGTCGAGGGCTATCGACTGCACCACCGGTCCGGCACCGGTCGGGTTCGACTGTGGCTGAGTGCCACGGGAGCGGGAGCCGAAGAGGTCGTCGCACGTCTTTCGGCGCTCGAGCTGCCATTTCACCATTCCCGGCCGGTACCGCTCGAGCGTCTGGCCGGCCTGCTCAAAGCCCCCGATGCGCATCTGGTCGTGCTCAAGGACGCATTTGTCGGCTTCGTGATGCCGTCCAAAATATATGCGTGCCTGGGCTCCCAAAAGCCACTTATCTTCGTTGGAAGTGCAGAATCCGATGTAAACTTGCTCGCGGTCGCGTCAGGCCTGCCCTATTGGCGAATCTCCTGCGGCGATGCGAAGGGCTTGGCTGCGGCGCTCGAGGAGCTGGCCGACAGCCGCGGGACATCCTGAAGTTCGCTCGCGTCATATGTTCATGGCGGCATGAGCGTCGCGGCAGAGTAGAGATGTTGGATTGCCGCAAGGTTATAGTGTCTTGGAATCCTGCAAAAGTTTCGGTATTCTCGCTGCAGATTTGGGTGGGTAGAGACCGTGGGGGTCAGGGCCAGGTCTGATGCAAGCTTGCACACCGGAAGTCTTTCCTGAGGCTTTCGGCGACACGGGTGGCTCGAATGCATGAAATTGCATTAAAAGCGCAGAGTCTGATCGCCGCCGTTGCCTTAATGGGCGGTGGCGTCGCGTTCGCACAGGTCGCCGCCCAGCAGCCCAGCCAGGAGTTGCAGAAGCTCGAGGGCGGTGCCCCGATCCCGGGCGCGGCGCCTCCCGGCACTGGGCCGCATAATGGTCAGAAGGGTCCAATTGCGCTTCAGGGCTCGACGCCATCGGGACAGGGCGGCGGGACCCCGCAAGGCGGGGCCGTCGGCGGCACGCCGTCGGGCGGCACCCCGGCCGGCGGTGCGTCGGCGCAGGGCACCGATCCCCAGGGCAACAATGCACTGGCCCGTGGCGGCTCGGGTGATTCGGCCGGTGATAATGCCGCGGGTTCGGGCTCGGGTCACGGCGGAAATGGATCCGGTGGCAGTGGTCCGCTCGCCGGGGACGAGCCGCTGACCACGGGACCCTTGGCCGGAACCAATCCTCTGGACGGATTCGCGCCTCCGCAAAGCGAGGGACCGCTCCAGGCCGGTGGACCGTTGACGGACGGCACGCCGTTGCTGGGGCCGGGACCGCTGGCGGGCGCGGGTGCGTCGCCGGGCTCCAGCCCGGTCCCCGATTCCGGACCGCTGCAAGGTGCTGCACCGCCTCTCGCAGGTGGACCGACTGGCGTGGGGGGGCCGCTGATCACGTCCACCCCTGACCCGACGCCGACATCGACGCCGTTCATCCCGGTATTGGAGCCGCCGCCGACGACGCCGGACCTTCCTCCGGCGCCCTACAATCCGCCGGTCAGTTCACCGCCGGCACCGCCCCCGACTCCGGATCTGCCGACGAGTCCGCCGACGAACCCGCCCCCGCCGGTCAATCCGCCGTGCTGCATCACGCCGACGCCGCCTCCGCCACCGCCGCCCACGCCGTATCCGCCCTGCCAGGCGAACGCCAGCGGCTGCACTTGAACGACCAAAGGCCGTGCGGAACTTCTTCCAACCGACCATCGGACCGTTGCCTGGATGGCCTCAAAGTTTCATGACGATTAGTGCGCATCGTACGCGACTGATCTGGTCGCCGCTGGTCGGATGGGCCTTGCTGTCGTGCGGGGTCCCGGCGGTGCATGCACAGTCGCCGACACAATCGGGCGCCGATCCCACGGCGGTGACGCCTGCCGATCCCTCGACGGTGGCACCCGCCGTGCCGCCGGGCGGCGCTGCTCCGGTGATCGTAACCTCGAGCGACGCGGACGACTCCTTCCGGCGCGATGCCGCGAGGCGGGCCGGCACGACCTTGCCCGATCCGACGCTTACGGCACCGACTGTGCCGTCTGCCGGAACGACCATCGTCAACTCGCCGTTTGGCACGAGCGTGCCGTATTACGGCGGCATCACCACCATCGGCGGCATCATTGCGACCGGCGGCAGTGGTGGCGTTCTGTCCGACGGCGGCGGCATCACGTTCGGGGCCTTCACCATCGTTCCCCAGATCGAGATCAATGTCGGCTTCGACAGCAATGTCTTCGCCCAGAGCGCCGCGCTCGGTACGACCCAATCGGTCTACACGACCGTTTCGCCTTCGCTCGACCTGCGCTCGGAATGGCTCAATCACTCCCTGCACGTTCTGGCGAGCGGCACGATCGGATGGTATGGCGTCGCGCCGTCGCAGAATTTCCAGAATTACGGCGTGCTCGTCGACGGCAAGATCGACATTCTCAACGACTTCTACGCCACTTACGCGACCGGTTTCCGGCGTTCGACGGAGGCGCTGGGGACGCCCAACGTGGCGTTCGCCCAGGCGCCGACCGTGGTTGACGTGCTGCCGATCGAGATCGGCCTCTATCAGCAGTTCAACCGGGTTTTCTACCAGCTGAGCGCCAAGGCGGCGCGCTTCTGGTATCAGGACAATAGCCAGATCATCAGCACGGGCCTGCCGGGATCCAGCCGCGATCGCTTCGAGTATGGCGAGTCGTTCAAGCTCGGCTACCAGCTCTTCGAGGACCTTGCGGTCTTTGTCGCCCCTTCGTTCAACCAGGTCCGTTATATCGAGCCGATCAATTCGGCGGGACAGGCGCGCAATTCGGACGGGATGAATTTCTCGCTCGGCGCGGCATGGCAGGTCAATGCGATCAGCATCCTCGAAGGCACGATCGGCTACCAGAGCACCAACTTCTCTTCCGGGCTGGGCAACACGTCGGCCCTTTCGTACGCGTTGATCGGCACCTACACGGGCTACGCGCCGCTGACGCTCAGGCCCTACATCTCGCGGACGATCAACCAGTCGGCGCTCAGCCAGTACAAGGACTACGTTTCGACCATATTCGCGGTCGACTTCACCTACCTGATCCACGATGCTTGGACGCTGGCCGGCGGCCTGTTGTTTTCGGTTGCCGATTACAGTCCGGTCGATGGCTCTGACACCAGTCCGCGAACGGACTATTTCTTTCGAGGTCAGATCGGCCTGCTGTACAGCATCCGGCCGGAGATCCAGATCGGGCCTTTCTTCGAATACTCGCGCGGCTCATCGACCGACAGCTCGGGCCCATTCTATGATCGTCAAATCTACTCCATTCGATTGATCGCGAAGCGGTGAAGGACGTGCTGAGAACCCTGATCGACAAGCTCTTCCGTCCGTTGTCCGGCAAACCGGCTGTGGCGGCCATGACATTCACCGCCGTGCTCGCCGCGGCGGCGTGCGATACGCGCACGACCGGCGTCTGGCAACTGCCCACCCCGCCGAACCGCGATGTCGTCTCCTTCACGCAGACGCCGCCGGTCAACGGGCCCACCCTTGCGCAAACCAACGACTGCAAGCAGGGCAGCCCCGGCTATCGCCTCGGCTCCGGCGACAAGATCCGCGTCATCGTCCTGCAGGATACCGAGTTCTCGGGCGACTACGAGATCAACGCCACCGGCAGCATCTCGGCGCGCATGCTGGGACCGATCCAGGTGGTCGGCCTGACCGCCGGCGAGGTCGAGGAGATGCTGCGTGAGCGCTACCGCTCGCAGGGCTATCTCGTGTCGCCCCGGCTCAGCGTCGAGCTGACCGCCATGCGGCCTTTCTACATCGTCGGCGAAGTCACCCGGGTAGGGCAGTTCCCCTATGTGAGCTGCCTGCGCGTGATCCAGGCGGTGGCGATCGCGGGTGGGTTTACGCGGCGAGCGGGCCGCACCCGGCTCACGATCAAGCGCTACTACGCCACGAGCGCCGAAGAAGAGCTCGTGACTGAGGATACCCTGGTGGAGCCCGGCGACGTGATCCGTGTTCCCGAGCGGTGGTTCTAGGCGACGCGGACGGATTGCCGGGACCGGCGTGTGGGGACGCCGATTCGCAGGAGGGACCGGCGACGCGGGCGCGTCGCATGATCCAGAGCGTGTGATGAAGGGCTTTTGCGGCCAAACCGGTCGCAGGATGGAAGACGATGGGATCGCTGTCGAAGGTTGATCAGATGGGCGAGGAGACGGGCCTGAACCGGCTCTCGGCGGCGGTTGATCCCGGCAGCTCGTCGCCCATGCACGCGATGGAAGCGCCGAACGAGCTCTGGGAGTGGCTACGGCTGCTCAACCGGCGCAAGGCGCTGATCATCGGTTCTGGCCTGCTCGCGGTCGCGCTGATGGCGCTGATCATCGCCCAGGCGACGCCGATGTATAAGGCGTCGTCGCGCATCATGCTCGATACGCGGACGTTCAAGGTGATGAGCACGGAAGCAGCGCTTTCCGGCGTCGACACCCTGAACCTGGGCGCGATCCAGAGCGAGCTCGAAGTCATCCAGTCCGAGTTCCTCATCGGTCGCGTGGTCGATCGGCTGGGACTGGCGACCAATCCGGAGTTCAACGGCACCAAGCCGCCGGGCTTCCTCGACAGTTCGCTGGCTCCGATCCGCGAGCTCTGGCATTCGGGCATAGCCTCGCTTCTGGCGCCGCCCCAGCCTCGTGCACCCCAGTCGGCACCCGCGCCGCGCGCCGGACGGACCGATGACAGCGATCCCGGCCGTCGCGCCGCGATCGGTACAGTCGCGAGCCATCTCAGCGTCACGTTGCTCGGCCGCACCTTCGTCATCCTGATCACGGTCGAGAGCACCGACGGCACGATGTCGGCGCGCATCGCCAATGCGATCGCCGAGGTCTACCTGGCCGACCAGGTCGACAACAAGAACGAGGCCAACCGCCGTGCCACCGAGTGGCTCGAGGAGCGCCTGGCCGAGTTGCGCCGCAACCTGCAGGTTGCCGAGGAGGCCGTCGCCACCTATCGACGCGACAAGGGCCTCGCCGGCAGCCCGGAGGGGGTCGTCTCCAGCCAGACCTTGTCCGACCTCAACAGCCGCTACATCAGCGCCAAGACCCGGCGAATCGAGAAGGAAAGCCGCCTCGTGGCGCTCAGCAGGGCGAGCCTCAATCCCAACGAGGTCGCCAACATCGCCGAGGTGGCGAGCAACGCCGGCCTCGGCACGTTACGCCAGCAGGAGTCCGACCTCACCCGCCGTATCGCCGAGTACAGCACGATCTACGGTCCGCAGCACCCGAAGCTCATCCAGGCCCAGGCCGAGCTGGCCTCGGTCCGTGGCCGCTTTCTCGCGGCGACACAAAGCATCACGCTCGCCATCCGTGCCGAGCTCGATGCCGCCAAATCGGAAGAGGAGGAGCTCCGCACCCAGGTCGAGCGCTCGTCCGTCATGGTCGGCGCCACCAGCCAGTACGAAGCCGAGCTCAAGCAGCTCGAGCGTGAAGCCCAGTCAAACCGGACGCTGTACGAGAGCTTCCTGAGCCGCTTCAAGGAACTGCGGGAGCAGCAGGATATCCAGCGCGCCGATGCCCGCATCCTGGCCTATGCCTGGCCGTCGGGCGCACCGAGCTCGCCGCAATACAAGACGGGGCTGTTCGCCGCCTTCCTGATCGGCTGCCTGCTCGGCATGGCCGGTGCGGTCGCTGCGGAGAAGCTCGACCGGGTGTTCCGCTCGGCCTCACAGGTCGAGAAGGCAACCGGCGTCGCCGTGCTCGGCATGGTGCCGCTGGTCAAAGGCTCGGCTGGCTTGCGCGCCAACATCGTCACGCAGGTGCTCGACCGCACGACCTCGTCGGCGGCCGAGGCGATGCGCGCGGTGTTCACCGCGATCAGCCTCAGCAACCTCGACCGTCCGGCGCGCGTGATCGCCGTCACCTCGTCGACGCCGGCCGAGGGAAAGACCACCTTTGCTGCAGCACTTGGCGGGCTGCTCACCAAGATGAACGCCTCGCGCCGCGTGCTGCTGGTCGACCTCGACTTGCGGCAGGCCAAGCTGGCGGTCGCACTCGGTCTCAAGGATCGGGGCGGCACCATCGACGAGTACCTGATGGGGACCAAGACGCTGGACGAGTGCATCCGTCGCCACGATGTCTCCGGCGTCGACTATATCTGCGCCCGCGCCGAGACGCCGAATGCGCCGGAAATCCTCGAGTCGCATGCCATGAAAGCAGCGCTGGCGACCTTCGCGGACCGCTATGACCTCGTGATTCTCGACAGCCCGCCGGTCATGGCGGTGTCCGACGCGCGCATCATCGCGCAGCTCGCCGACTACACGATCTTCATCGTGCATTGGGCCAAGACGCCGCGCGACGTGGTGAAGAGCGCCGTTTCCGCGTTGCTGGGCGTTACCGACCGTGTCGGCATCGTCATCAACAAGGTGAATCTGGCGAAGCACGCGCTGTACGAATACGGCGACTACGGCGACTACTACTCCCGCTACAACGCCTATTATGGCGCTAATGCGGCCCAGCGCGGGTCCAACACCGAGCGGCCTCGTCGCGAACGCGAGCGAGATCCGGCCGCCAGCGGCGCGTCGTCGCGTCGTAGCGCCGAGTCGGCCGACGAAAGTGGAATTGCGAAACTGAAGCGCATTGTGCCACGCGTGAAGTGAGTTGCGTCCCCCGTGCCCGGGGGGTAACCGCGTGCCATGTTTCGACGCTTGTTTGGGCTTGGGCCGTCGAGCCGGCCGGGAACGATCCCGGCCGGCCAGGCAGTCTATGCCATCGGCGACGTCCATGGTCGGCTGGATCTCCTCGACGACCTTCTCATCCGCATCCGGCAGGATGCCGACAATCATCCTTCGGATAGCGCACGGAGCCTCGTCTTTCTCGGCGACTGCATCGACCGCGGCTCCGAAAGCCGCGGGGTAATCGAGCGCCTGCTGGCCGATCCCTTGCCTGGATTTGCCACTGTGCGGTTGATGGGCAATCACGAGGAAGCGATGCTGGCCTTCCTCGATGGCGAAAATGATGGGCTCGACTGGCTGTCATTTGGTGGCCTGGAGACGTTGATGTCCTACGGCGTGCGGTTGCGCAGCCTGCCGCGCACCGAGGAAGCGGTGCGGGCGCTGCGCGGCGCGCTCGCCGAGGCCGTGCCCGCCCGACATGTGGAATTCATCCGCGCCAGTGTCCTGCATCATTCGGTAGGCGACTACCTCTTCGTCCATGCCGGCGTACGGCCGGGAATCTCCCTCGAGCGCCAGACGGCGACCGACATGATGTGGATCCGCGACGATTTCCTGCGGGCTCGCATCCCGCTGCCGGGCCGCGTGGTGGTGCATGGCCATACGATCTGTGACTTGCCGCAGAACCGCGGGCACCGGATCAACATAGATACCGGCGCTTTCGTCAGCGGCCGGCTGACCAGCCTGGTTCTCAGGAGCGGCGAGCGGCGCTTCCTCTCCACCGCCGACGACGTCGAGGCCTCCTGAGAGCGTGTGAAATTTGATCGTGTCGAGCGGCCGGGAGCGCGGCTCTGGAGAGCGCTCCCGGTACGGCCCGATCAAGACATTCGCAAGCTCCGACGATCCCTCACCCCATCTCACGCAAACGTAAGCAGTCCGGAGCGTGCCGGCGTGCCAAGCTTCCCACCTCTAAGGGGAGGAAGTCATGCGAACTGTTCGCTTGTTTGCCGGTGTTGCGCTCGTTGCCCTGGTCTCGGTCGCCGCCGCCGTGGCGCAAACGACGCCGACCAGGCTGCGCGGCACAATCGCGGCCCTCGACGGAAATACCGTCACGATCGCCACTCGGGAAGGCAATTCGGTCAACGTCAAGCTGGCCGACAACTGGGCGGTCGCGCTGGTGGCGCCGCTCACGATGGCGGACATCAAGCAGGGAAGCTTCGTGGGCATCGCTTCGTTGGGGACGGACGCCGATCGCACCGCGCTCGAGGTGCTGGTGTTCCCCGAGGCGATGAAGGGTGCCAACGAAGGCCATTATCCCTGGGACCTGCAGCCGGAAAGCATGATGACCAACGCCACGGTCTCGACCGTGGCGAGCGCCAGTGACGGCCAGACCGTCAAGCTCGAGTACAAGGGCGGCGGCACGCAAACCATCAAGGTGAAGCCGGGCACGCCCATCGTGACCTTCCTGCCGGGTGACCGGAGCGATGCCAAGGTGGGCGCCAAGGTCTTCGTTGGCGCGGCCAAGGCGGCCGATGGGACGCTTTCGGCCGGGCGACTCAATGTCGGCAAGGACGGACTGACGCCGCCGATGTAGAGATCGTCGGTCGATCCATTTTCCTTCCAGGCGATTTTCCTTTCGGGATCGTCTCGAATCGCCACTGAAGGACTCGCCGTATGGCGATGCGGCAGGACTTTCCACGCGGCCGGGCCGCCCGTGTCATGCGGCGCCCCGGCACTCGCACACCGGCCGCGGTGAGAACTGTGCGCTCGCCATTTGGGGAGCAAGCGGGCGCCTTCAGTGACGGTTACGGCTCTTTCAAATTCCTCAGCGTCTTCATCGTTTGTCGTCGTCGGAGACGGCGAGGATCGTCGAGGAGAGCCTGAGCCAGGCGGGATGATGACGGCGCCGCCGCCACGCCACGATGCGCAATCTGACCTTCAACGACTGAAGATGTTCGCCCGGCGTTGCTCGATCGAGCAGGCCGCTGGGGGCACGATCAATGGTTGCGCCGCGTGGCGCTGCGAGCCCGACGAACCCGGAGGCCAAACCACGCGCCCACGACGCATGGCAACTTTCCCCGCTGGCGTGGAATCGCTCTTCAGCCAAAGCCAAAGAACGCGGATCTTACGCGCGATCGGTGGACGACTCACATCAGGCGGTCGAAGGCAAGTCAGCAGGAATGTCCAGGAAGACCACTATCGAATGTGCGGCGGAGGCACGTCGAGAAAATGAAGAAGCCGTCCTGGCAGCGAGGCCCGAAGGGACCGCAGAGCGCCTCGAACGACCGACCGCACGGCTCGAGCTTGCTCAGTACAGGGCTCTCAAAAAAAAGGCAGTGAACCCGATGCCCTTCAGCAGCAGGTTGAACTGACGACCGACATCATCGTGGAAACGTGTGCCGTTATGCAGCAGTCTGGAGCGAAGCAGTCGCTGCCTTCTTTGCCGCGGCCTTGGAGCGCTTTTGCTTGGGCTTCGACTTGGTCTTTGGCTTCGCGGCGCCCACGAGGAATGCCTCGCGCTTCTTGCCCGCCTTCTCGGCCGCAACCAACCACAGAGGCGTCCGACCGCGACCCGTCCACGTGTTCTCGTTGCCGTCGGCATACTTGATCGCGACCTTCGACCGGCCAGCGCCACGCTTGTTCTTTCCTCGGCTCAATGAGAAAGCTTCCTTAAGATCGCTCATTGAAAGGCTATGCTTGGCGATCACTCTGGCGGCTGCGCGCAGGCCCTTCGTTGCGCCCATTTCCAATTTCTTCGCCTGCTTTTCCAGCATCCGGATTTGGGCGTGAATAGTGGCTGCAGTTGAACGACGCGGCATCATCTCTCCATGAGTGTTACAATGATATTGTACACTTGGAATAAAATGATGTCGAGAGTTTGCGAGATTGCAGAGATATTATGCACTGCAACCTTTTTTGTTCTCGGTTCGCCTGGCTCCCGACGGTCTCGCGCCGGCACCAATAATCTCCAAATTGCGTAACTGCCCGTTGTTTCAGCTTCGATTTCCGGGATCCCGTTTTCGAGCAGCCGACGTTGCAGCTGCCGAGACTCGATAATCCATAATGCAAGCGAGAGCATTGAGTCCGTTGTGTCGAGCCAGCCGCAACGTGCAGGGTAAGTGAAAGGTGAAGGGTGACAGGCTCTCTCTCGCTCAGAACCTCGTCATCAGTCGCAACAC
>Ga0070665_100006937_pt1 | contig 11515 bp, 9 predicted proteins | sample KBSS13metaG_FD_65862 | JGI IMG/M metagenome (GOLD analysis project Ga0070665, IMG submission 65862) | Switchgrass rhizosphere microbial communities from Kellogg Biological Station, Michigan, USA - KBS S1-3 metaG | ecosystem: Host-associated > Plants > Roots > Rhizosphere > Soil ...
AACCTCCGCGTCGCCTGGCGGTGGAAATCGCCTGACATGGCGATCAAGGAAGGCGATCCGAAAATCGGCCCGACGCGCGCCCACGAGTCGACGCCGCTGATGGTCGGCGGCGTGCTCTACACATCGACGACGCTGTCGCAGGTCGCCGCCATAGATGCCGCGACCGGCGAGACCAAATGGGTGTTCGATCCCAAGGTTTACGAAAACGGGCTTGGCATTCCTGCCAATGACGGCTGGCTGCACCGCGGTGTCGCTTATTGGCGCAACGGCGATGACGAGCGCATCATCATACTCACGGCGTTCGCGCAAATGATTGCGCTGGATGCGAAGACCGGCAAGCCGGTGCCGGGCTTCGGCCATGACGGCCGGATCGACCTCGCGCAGGGGCTGCGCCGCCCGGTCGATCGCGACTACTACACCATGAGCACGCCGCCGGTGATCGTGCGCGGCGTCATCGTGGCAGGTTCCTCTGTCGTGGACTGGTGGGGGAAAAGCCCGTCGCCGCCGGGTGACGTGCGCGGCTTCGACGTGGTGACCGGCCGGCTGCTGTGGACTTTCCACACGGTGCCGCAGGGCGAGGAGCCCCGCGTAGAAACCTGGCAACAGGAATCGTGGCGGCAAGCCGGCAACGCCAACGTCTGGGCGCCGATGAGCGCGGACGAGGATCTCGGCTATGTCTATTTGCCGGTCCGCACGCCGACCAACGACTACTATGGCGGCCACCGTCCCGGTGGCGGGCTATATGGCGACAGCCTCGTCTGTCTTGAAGCGGCCACCGGCAAGAAGGTCTGGCACTACCAGCTCGTGCACCACGGATTGTGGGACTACGACACCCCGGCGGCGCCAAACCTGATCGACATCACCGTCGGCGGCAAGCCGGTCAAGGCGGTGGCTCAGGTGACCAAGCAGGCATTCGTGTACGTCTTCGATCGCGTCACCGGCCAGCCGGTGTGGCCGATCGAGGAACAGCCGGTGCCCGCGTCGAGCGTGCCCGGTGAAAGCGCATCGAAGACCCAGCCATTTCCGTCGCGGCCGGCCCCGATCGACATTCAGGGCGTGCGCGACGAAGACCTGATCGCGTTCACACCGGAGTTGCACAACGAGGCGAAAGACATCGTCGCTAAGTATGATCACGGTCCGCTGTTCACCCCGCCATCCGAAAGGGGCACGATCCAGGTGCCCGGCGTCGCCGGCGGCGGCAATTGGGCTGGGGCAGCGATCGATCCGGAAACCGGGATGCTCTATGTCGGCACCTACCGGCTGCCGTTCGTCGTCACCGTTCGCAGGCCTCGGACGGGCGAATCACGCTATGACTTCATCGGCGAGTTCGGCTATTTGTCAGGACCGCACGGTTTGCCGCTCTTGAAGCCGCCGTTTGGCAGCATGCTGGCGATCGACATGAACAGCGGAGGCCACCGTTGGCGGATCCCGGTCGGGCGCGCGGAACTCATTCCGACCCTTCAGCAACTCGGCATCCGTGAGCGGCTGGGATTTCCGGCCCGCAGTTGGGCGCTGATCACCAAAACAGTGATGATCGTCGTGCAATCGGGCTATTTCAGCGCGCCGCGACTGCAACCTGGAGGGACACGCAGGATCGCCGACCTCAACAATTTCGATCCGCATGTGTGGGTCTATGACAAGACCTCAGGCGAAATGCTGGCGGAGATTTCTGTGCCAGCGAACGCGGTTGGCGCGCCGATGACCTATATGGCCGGCGGCAAGCAGTTCATCGTGTTTCCGGTCGGCGGCGGTCCGTTGGTGGAAGAACTGATCGCAGTGTCGCTGTAATAGTATTCGAAACCCGTCGCGCTATATACCGTGACCATGGCGCACGACCACGCTCATCACGGCCACTCCCACGCACATGATCATTCCCATGGTCATGCCGGCCACAGCCATGCGCCGGACAGCTTTGGCCGGGCGTTCGCGATCGGCGCCGCGCTCAATACCGCCTTTGTCATCGCCGAACTGATCTTCGGCTACGCCGCCAATTCGCTGGCGCTGATCTCGGACGCCATCCACAATCTCTCCGACGTGGCCGCGCTGCTGCTGGCATGGGGCGCGTCGTGGCTGTCTGCGAAGAGGCCGACCGATCGGCATACCTATGGCTATCGGCGCGCCTCGATCCTGGCGGCGCTGTTCAATGCCGGGCTGCTGCTGGTTGCTGTCGGCGGCATTGCCGTGGAGGCGGTCAACCGGCTCTACAGCCCGGCGCCGGTCGCGGGATGGACGGTGGTGGCGGTCGCGGCGCTCGGCGTCGTCATCAACGGTGGCACGGCGTTGCTGTTCATGCGCGGCCGTCACGGCGACCTCAATATTCGCGGCGCCTATCTGCACATGGCGGCCGACGCCGGCGTCTCGCTCGGCGTCGTGGTGGCGGCGCTGGTCATCATGGCGACGGGCTGGCTGTGGCTCGATCCCGCCATCAGCCTCGTCATCGCCGCCGTCGTGTTCTGGAGCGGCTGGGGTCTGGCGCGGGACAGCGTCAATCTCGCGCTCGACGGCGTGCCGCGCGGCATCGAACTCGCCAAGGTGAAGGACTATCTCGCGGGGCTCGACGGCGTGACCGAGGTGCACGACCTGCACGTCTGGGCGATGAGCACCAACGAGACCGCGCTGACCGCGCATCTGGTGCGGCCTGGTGGCAGCGACGATGCGTTTCTGCACGGGGTCTGCGAGGAACTCGCGCACCGCTTCAACATCCATCACCCCACGCTGCAGATCGAAGCCGCCGCCGAGGTGTGCAAGCTCGCGCCGGCGGAGCGGGTGTAGCTTTCTCGCAGGACGGGTAGAGCGCAAGCGAAACCATCATGCTTCCGAGCAAGGATCCGATGGGTTTCACTGCGCTCTACCCATCCGACAAGAGCGCTTGCGCGGCATCTGCTTCGGTCTTACGCTCTCTCAATCGGGGACGAAGCAGGCTCCCCGTCAGACGGTCCGCCGTCCAAGCTTGCGCACTCTCGATCGTGTCGAGGATGTCGCATGGACGGAAGCCGCACCGATATTGCCACTGAACCGAAACCGACCACCGCCGATGCGTTGATCCGGCTGCTTTATGTTGCGCGTGGGCTGCGCGGTTTCGGCGACGGCTTTGCCATCATTATCCTGCCGGCCTACCTGACCGCGCTAGGCTACGATGCGGTGGTCGTCGGCATTGTCGCGACCGCCTCGCTGCTCGGCACGGCGCTGTTGACCTTGATCACCGGCTGGATCGCGCCCCGCCATGATTTGCGGCCGCTGCTGATCGCGGGCGCGGGGCTGATGGCGGCGACCGGCATCGCTTTTCCCGGCGTCGAGCATGTTGTGCTGATCATGCTGGTCGCCTTCGTCGGCACCATCAATCCCTCCGGCGGCGATCTCGGCGTGCTGGTGCCGCTCGAACACGCGGTGCTGGCGCATAACGCGACCGACGAACGCCGCACGCATGCCTTCGCGCGCTACAGCCTGATCGGCGCACTCTGTTCCGCCGCGGGCTCGCTGGCGGCGTCGCTGCCGGATTGGCTGGTGGCGGGCGGCAGCACGCAACTCACCGCGTTCCGCTTGATGTTCTATGCCTATGCCGCGCTCGGCATCGTCTGCGCGATACTCTATCGTTATGTGCCGCACACGCGCGGCGAGGAGAGGCCGCCGCAAACCCCGCTCGGGCCGTCGCGCGGCACGGTCTACAAGCTCGCGGCGCTGTTCAGCATCGATTCGTTTGCCGGCGGCTTCGTCGCGCAATCGCTGCTCGTGCTCTGGCTGTTCGAGCGCTTCGATCTGTCATTGTCGGCGGCCGGGCTGTTTTTCTTCTGGGCGGGCACGTTGAGCGCGTTTTCCTATCCGGCGGCGGCCTGGATCGCCAAGCGCATCGGCCTCGTCAACACCATGGTGTTCACGCATATTCCGTCCAGCATCTTCCTGATCCTGGCGGCTTTCGCGCCGAATCTTTACGTGGCGCTGGGGCTTCTGCTGTTACGCTCGGCGCTGTCGCAGATGGACGTGCCGACCCGCACCTCCTACGTCATGGCCGTGGTGACCCCGGCGGAACGGCCGGCCGCCGCCAGCGTCACCGCCGTGCCGCGCAGCCTGGCCTCGGCGATCAGCCCGGCGATCTCGGGCGCGCTATTGATGACGTCGTTTGCGGGATTGCCGCTGGTGGTCTGCGGCACGCTGAAGATCGCCTACGATCTGGCGCTGCTGTTCTCGTTCCGACACATCAAGCCGCCGGAGGAGCAGGGACGATAGACAGAGCGTTTTCCAGGGAAAGCCTGCTCCGGACTTGATCCGGGGTGGAAGCCGGTTCGCGTCAAGAAAACGCGTCAAACAAGAATCTCTCGTTCGGCTACCAGGATGACGTTGTACGTCCGTCGGGGAGGGGCTCCATCACGCGCCGCTCATCGCGAACATGCGACCATTGCACCAGCTTGATCTCAGGCGTGTCGGGAGCGGCAGGCTCTTCCGATTGGAAGGCGAGTTTCTGGTTCGCCTGCACCTGGTATTTGGCGGCTTGCGCGAGCCAGTACCATTTCTTGTCGGGCTCGTTGATCGCGCGTTGACGACATTCGGCTTCCAGTTCGCGTAGGCGGTTCGCATCATTCATGGCCAATTCCAGAACCTGGAGAGGCTCCAGCATGCTGAAGCCCGTACCATTGAATACCCCTCCCACCTTGGTTGTGTGACAAGAACTTCTTATCGATCAACTATGCAGGTAGGAGACAATTTATTGAAATTTAGGAATGGATTAACGCGATAATGCTGCCGCCGTGCGGCAACCCCTTTAATTGCAGGCTTTCGCTGCATCGCGCGGTCGGGCTCCAGCCAATCTGCACGCCAAGCAACCCCGGCTACTAATTTTGCATACAACTACCTTTACGTGTTGCACGGAATTCGGCAATTCGCGGGTGAGGCGTTTCGCGGAGCCCTGCGTGCTCCCGCGACCCCATTCACTCCTTCGGTGGCGCCTGCAGCAGGCACAGCGCCAGCAGTGCGGACAGGCTGAGCGCCGATGACACGATCAGGATGCGGCTGCCCATGACGTCGATCAGCAGGCTGAAGGCGAGCGGCGCGCCGGCCTGTGCGATCCGCGCCGGCGCGCCGATGATGCCGAGGCGGTAGGCGTAGTTCTGCGGGCCGAAGATCGCGAGCGGCATCGTGCCGCGCGCAATGGTCAGGATGCCGTTGCCGGTGCCGTGAAAGACGGCGAACACGCTCGCCGCCGCGCCGCCCCATAGCCCGATGATGGCCGCGCCGATCGGATGGGTGAGGCAGGCCAGCCGGCCCGACAGCAGCGGGTGATAGCGCGACAGGAAACTCGCCTCGAAGATCCGCGCCGCCACCTGCGACGGGCCGATCAGCGCGCCGGCCGCCACCGCCTGCAGCGAGGTCGCACCGGCCGATTCCAGAATACGCGGCAGATGCGCGGCCATCGCACCGGTGACGCTCCACGCCGCGGCGAAGGCGAATGCGAGCAGGATCATGGTGCGGTCGAGCGGGATATGCGGCTTGACCGCAGCGGCCACCGCCGCCTTGGCGCCGGCGACCGGGGGCAGCATCAGCCAGTTGATCGGCAGGCCGATCAGGATATGCGCCGCCGCCCACGCAAAGCAGGTGTTGCGCCAGCCGATCGTTTCCAGGCCCCACGCGGTGAGAGGCCAGCCGACGGTGGAGGCAAACCCCGCGATCAGGGTGATGCCGGTGATCGAGCGCCGCGCCGCGTCGCCATAGATGCGGCCGAGCGCGCCAAAGGCGGCGTCGTAGAGGCCTGCGCCCATGCCGATGCCGAGCAGCAGCCAGGCGAGCAGCAGCAGCGGGATCGAGGTGGAGAGGCCGAGCAGCAAGAGACCTGCGGCCAGCACGAGGTTGGAGAGCGACAGCACCGACCGGCCGCCGACCAGGTCGATCTGCCGGCCGATGCGCGGGCCCAACATCGCCGAGATGACGAGCGAGGCCGAGAAGGCCGCGAAGATCCAGTTCGAGGACACGCCGAGATCGCGCGCGATGGGATCGGCGAGGATGGCCGGCAGATAGTAGCTCGAGGCCCAGGCCAGCGTCTGCGTCGTGCCGAGCGCGACGATGATGGAAAACTGGCTGCGGTTCACGAAACCTCTCTCCTCGACCAGTAAAGCGCCAGCGGCCCGAGCAGGATGCCGGCCGCCAGCACCGAAAATGCCGCCATCCAGGCCGCGGCATGCTGCGGACCGCCCGCCGCGTCCAGCGCGACGCCCACCGCCCACGCGCCCAGCGCCGACAGGCTGAAGCCGACGGTGGAGTGCATCGCCATGGTCGCGCCGCGGAAGGCGGGATCCGCGGACATCGACATGCCCGAGGTCAACGCGCCGGAATCGGCCGGGACCGTGAGCGCATAAACCAGCAGCAAAGGCAGCAGCAGCCAGGGCGACTGGCCGGCGAACAGGCCGATCAATATCGCGACCGTGGCGGACGTGAACATCACGGCCGAGATCGCGCGGTGACGGCCGAACCGGAGCGCGAGTTCGTTGCCGAGGATGCTCGCGGGCATCGCCAGCATCGAAAACACCACGCTCACGACGATCGGCGTCAGGATCGAGCCGTTCGAATTCCTAGCGGCGACGAATGTCCAGAACGCCACGATCCAGGTGCGGATGCCGTACAGCTCGAAACAATGCGCGCCGTAGCCGAGCACAAAGCCCATGGCCTTGCGATTCCTGAACACCGGCGCGAAATCCAGCAGGCGTCCCGAGGCCGGCTTCGGCTCGACCGGCCGCAGCAACACGCAGACGGTGAGCATGACCAGCGGTCCGATGGCGGTGACGAAGAACGCGCTGCGCCAGCCCCAGGCCTCTGCGACGAGTTGCGAAACCAGAAACGACACGCCGACGCCGAACGAAAAGCTCGACGTGTAGAGCGTGATGGCGCGGGAGGAATCGCCCGGCGCGAGGCGATCCGTCAGCGCTTTCAGCCCTGGCATGTAGGCGCCGGCAAAGCCCGCCCCGGCGATCGCGTTGAACAGGGCGCCGGACCACAGGCCGGTGGCGAGCAGGCCGAACAGGAGCGTGCCGAACGCGCTCACCGCGGAGCCCGCGATCAAAATCTTGCGCGCGTCGATGCGGTCGGTCAGCGTCGCCAGCACCGGCACGGTCACCATGTAGCCGGCGGCGCCCGAGCCCGCCAACAGGCCGGCCTGCGCGCCGCTGAGATGCCATTCCGGAATCAGGAAGCCCGCGAGAATGGAGGGCACGACGACGTGCGGGAGCAGGCTGCCGAGCTGCCCTACGCACATCGCGACAATGACGGATCGGCCTTCCAGCGAGATTGCGCTCACTCCCCGTTGATCAGGATGAGCAACCGCATCCTGACTTCCCCTGCTGTTTGGCTTTTTCATCCGCGACGCAACACGCGTCAACGTCAGATATTGCAGGTCCGCCGCAGCAATTGCTGGCATCTGCTGACACCGCGCGGTTGCAGACGCCGGTCTCCGGCAACACCAGTTCGACGCGCTCCGCCGCGTCGCGATCGCCGGCGATCTCGGCTGCGATCGAGCGCACCTGCTCGTATCCCGTGAGCATCAGGAAGGTCGGCGCGCGGCCGTAGGATTTGATGCCTGCGAAGTAGAAGCCGGGCTCGTCCTGCGCCAGTTCGCGCGCGCCATGCGGCCGCACGGTGCCGCAGCTATGCTCATTGGGATCGATCAAGGGCGCCAGCGCGACCGGGCATTCGATCGCCGGGTCGAGCCGGATGCGCAGCTCGCGCGTAAAGTCCAGATCCGGGCGGAAACCGGTCGCGACAATCAGTTGATCGACGATCATGCGGCGGGCCGGGCAGGCGGCGAGCGCGCCGATGACGAGGCGGTCGCCGTCCGCCATCAGATGCGAGACGCGGAATTCGCTCTCGACCTTGATGCGGCCCGCCGTCACCAGCGCGGCAAAGACCGTGCCGAGTTCGCCGCGGGCCGACAGCTTGTCGTTGGCGCCGCCCCCGAACGCCTTGGCGGGATCGCTGCCGCGCAGCAGCCAGACCGGCCGGGTGTCCGGGACTTCAAGCGCGAGGTTGGCGAGGTCGATCAGCGTGCCGATCGCGGAGTGACCGGCGCCCAGCACGCCGACGGTCTTGCCGGCGTAGCGCGCGCGGTCCTTGCCCAGCACGTCGGGCATGCCATAGGCGATCCGGTCCGCAACCTCTCCCTCGCCGATCGCGGGCAGGCCGTTGGCGCCCGCCGGGTTCGGCGAATGCCAGGTGCCGGAGGCATCGATGACCGCGTCGGCCTTCACGACCTTGGGGCCTTGTCCGTTCTGGTAGCGGATTTCGAACGGCGCCTTGTCTCGGCCCCTGGTCTTCATCTTGTCGAAGCCGAGGCGGCTGATACCGGTGACGCGGCTCGAGGTCTGAATGTGCGGCTTGAACGCGGCATGGTTGGCAAGCGGTTCGAGGTAGCGCTCGACGATCTCGGCGCCGGTCGGGTACTGATCAGGGGCCGGCGAATTCCAGCCTGTCGCCGCCAGCAGCCGCGCCGCCGCCTTGTCGATATTGTATTCCCAGGGCGAGAACAGCTGGACATGGCCCCATTGGCGCATCGAGTGGCCGACCTGGTTGCCGGCTTCGAGCACGATCGGCTGCAGCCCGCGCTCCATCGCATGGGCGGCGGCCGCAAGGCCCACCGGGCCGGCTCCGATGATCGCGACGGTCTTGGCTTGGTTCATGATGTTACTCCCATCATTCCAGAAATATCGAAATAAAGATCGGCATGGCGCGGCTATGCCGCGGTCTTGGCAGACCCCTTGGCTTCAACGGTTTCCGCGCTCTCCGCGCAGCATTCGGCGGCAAGAAAGCCCAGCAGCTCCCGCATCACTCCGTAGTTGGCGTGGCAGATCAGTGTGGTGGCATCGCGCTCCTGGGTCACGAGGCCCACCACGACGAGCGTCTTGATGTGATGGGACAGCGTGGAAGGCGCGATCTTCAGCTTTTCCTGCAGGCGTCCGACCGCAAGGCCGGCGCCTCCGGCGCGGATCAGCGCGCGATAGATTTTGAGCCGGGTCGGATTGCCCAGCGCTTCGAGATGGGAGGCGGCGTCGTCGAGTTTCATGACGGCATGATGACGGCGCCCGATCCGGCTGTCAACTATATTTCTAGAACTATCGAAATAATGGTGCGTGCCCGTCGCCCGAGCCTCCTCGCTCACGGTGCCGCCAGGTCTTGACGGCGGAAACCAACAGGATGGCGGCGAGCGCCGGCAGCAACACGACGCCAGGTACGACGCCCAGCAACAAACCACCGATCAATGTCCCGACGATTGATCCCGCTGCCATGGCCAGCAGAAACCAGCCATTGGCCTTCAAAACGGCAAAACTCTGGTCTCGGCTGTACCGCGCGAAGCCGACGAGCATCGTCGGCAGGCTGATGGCGAGCGAGAGGCTGCCTGCCAGTTTTACGTCGGCTCCGAATAGCAGGATCAGTGTGGGGATCAGGAACTCGCCGCCGGCGACTCCGAGCAGGGACGCTACTACGCCAATGCCAAATCCGGCGATCACGCCGGCCAGCATGCGGGGCCAGCCGGACAGAGGCGGGGGCGCCCCACCAGGCTGATCGTGCGTGAGCAGCAGGATCGCCGCGATCAGGACCAGAAGGATAGCGATTATTTTGTAGAGCGTTTCGGATTTCAGCCGCGTGGCCCAGGCGGCGCCCGCGTAGGCGCCGGCGAGACTGCCGGCCAACAGATTGACGACGATCGGCCAATGCGCGCCAATCTCCGCAAACGGCACCGTGCCGGCGCGGAACGGCAAGGCACTCGCTACGACGACCAGGCTGATTGCCTTGTTCAGGATGACGGCTTCGAGGCCGCGGAGCTTGAACAGGCTGATCAGCAACGGCAGCCTGAACTCCGCGCCGCCAAGGCCGATAAGGCCGCCGAGCGTGCCGATAACGGCGCCAGCGCCGAACGCTGCGCATTTGCTTCTCATGAGGGCAGGACGGATCGGCGCGGGGGCGCGCAGGAATATTGCCCATGATCCGTCGTGGCGGAGAGCTTCACACCTGCTTACGGCAGGCAGTGGGGCTGAAGTCATCCTAGCCGGATGGAAACAGGCCTGCAATCGAGGAGCGACCGTCGGCAGGGAAAACGCGTTGCTGATATCGATGCACGCTTGAATGGGACAAGCTTGACAGAAGTATATATATCGATAATTCTCGATATATGGAATCGGAGCAGGCCATTCTGGCGCTGGCAGCGCTTGCCCAATCGACACGTCTCGACGTGTTTCGGCTGTTGACGAAGCACGAGCCCGAGGGGCTCGCGGCAGGCGACATTGCCAAGGCGCTGGCGGTGCCGCAAAACACGATGTCGTCGCATCTGGCCATTCTGTCTCGCGCGGGACTGGTGACAGCGCGGCGCATCAGTCGGTCGATCGTCTATCGTGCCGATCTCAAGGCGTTTCAGGCCGTGGTTCTGTTCATGCTGCGCGATTGCTGCGATGGCCGCCCCGAAATCTGCGCGCCGCTGATTGCGGAGCTCACACCTTGTTGTCCGCCGAAGACCAGGAAGAAGGCCCATGCCTGAACGCGTCTACAACGTGCTCTGCGGGAGCACTGGCTGGCTTTCGGCGGCGTAACCATCATGAGCCTGTTCGAACGCTATCTGTCGCTCTGGGTTGCCCTGTGCATCGTTGCGGGCGTCATCCTTGGACATCTGTTGCCCGGCGTGTTCGCGGCCGTCGCGAGCGCGGAAATCGCGCGGGTCAACCTGCCGGTCGCGGGACTGGTCTGGCTGATGATCATCCCGATGCTGCTGAAGATCGATTTCGGCGCGCTCGGCGAGGTGCGCGGGCACTGGCGTGGTGTCGGTGTCACGCTGTTCATCAACTGGGCGGTAAAACCTTTCTCGATGGCGCTGTTGGGCTCGATCTTCATCGGTCACCTGTTCGCGCCGTGGCTGCCGGCCGCGCAAATTCCGTCCTACATCGCGGGCCTGATCCTGCTGGCGGCGGCGCCGTGCACGGCCATGGTGTTCGTGTGGTCCAACCTGTGTGAGGGCGAGCCGCATTACACGCTGAGCCAGGTCGCGCTGAACGATGTCATCATGGTGTTCGCGTTCGCGCCGCTGGTGGGTCTGTTGCTCGGCGTGGCGTCGATCACCGTGCCGTGGGCGACGCTGCTGATATCGGTCGTGCTCTATATCGTCGTTCCCGTGATCGTCGCCCAGTTGTGGCGTCGTGCGCTGCTGGCCAGTGGGCCGGCGGCATTGCAGCGAACGCTGAATGCGCTGCAGCCGGTTTCGTTGGTCTCGCTGCTGACGACGCTGGTCATGCTGTTCGGGTTTCAGGGCGAGCAGATCATCGCACAGCCGCTCGTGATCGTACTGCTGGCCGTCCCGATCCTGATCCAGGTCTATCTCAACGCGGGCCTTGCCTACTGGCTGAGCCGGCGCTTCGGCGTGGCGTGGTGCGTGGCCGCGCCGGCGGCGTTGATCGGCGCCAGCAACTTCTTCGAACTGGCCGTCGCCGCGGCCATCAGCCTGTTTGGCCTCGACTCCGGCGCCGCGCTCGCCACCGTGGTCGGCGTGCTGATC
>Ga0070665_100006941_pt1 | contig 11513 bp, 9 predicted proteins | sample KBSS13metaG_FD_65862 | JGI IMG/M metagenome (GOLD analysis project Ga0070665, IMG submission 65862) | Switchgrass rhizosphere microbial communities from Kellogg Biological Station, Michigan, USA - KBS S1-3 metaG | ecosystem: Host-associated > Plants > Roots > Rhizosphere > Soil ...
AGCATTTCCATCCACGAGAAGCCGTCGGGATTCGTCCAGAGCGGGTTGTAGACGCGGGTGAAGTACACATCGAGCTTGCCGCGCCGCTCTTTCAGGAAGTGCGGCAGCAGGAAGCTCATCTCGAAAAACGCGAGCGGGTATTCGAGCGGGAACAGCAGTTCGTTCCAGTAGTCGGCGGCAGCCGGCTCCGTGAGGTGCTTCGGCACGAACTTGTTCGACAGGTGCAATCCGACGCCGCCCTTCGTGCCGACCGATCCCGTCAGCACCACGAGCAGGTACAGGCACCGCGTGATTTGCCAGCCCCACAGGTTTCCCGCCGCTGCCGATCGCCAGTTGTGCGTGCTGAAGGTCCCGTGCGCGCGACCGATCGCGCGCGCCGATTCGACAATCTGCGACGCCGCGACGCCGGTTTCCGCCGCCGCAAACTCCGGCGTGAACTGCGAATACAGCTCTTTGAGCAAGACGATGAAGCTGTCGAAGGTGAGCGGGAGATCCGGACGCGTGGCGCGGAGGGCGCCGCGCCAATCAACCCACGTGCGCATGAACTCGCGGTCGAACAGCTCCTCGGCCAGTATCACGTTGACCATGGCGAGCAGCAGCGCGCCTTCGGTTCCGGAATAGGCCGGCATCCAGACGTCCGCCTTCGCCGACGTATTGGACAACCGGGGGTCGATGACGATCAGCTTCGCGCCGGCGGCCTGCCCTTCGATGATCCGCTGCGCGTGCGGATTGAAGTAGTGGCCGGTTTCGAGGTGCGACGACAGCAGCAGAATCGTCCGGGCGTTCGCGTAGTCGGGGGAGGGCCGATCGTTGCCGCACCACAAAAAATGCCCGAGCCGCGCTGACGAGGAGCAGACGTTGGTGTGGCTGTTGTGGCCGTCAACGCCCCACGCCTGTAGAACACGGTTCGCGTAGCCGTCCTCGCCGGGCCGGCCGACGTGATACATGATCTCGTGTCGGCGATTCTCGACAATGGCTTTGCGCAGGCGCCCGGCGATGTCGCCAAGCGCCTCGTCCCACGACACCCGGCGCCATTTTCCGGAGCCCCGCTCGCCGTCCCGCGCGAGCGGAAAAAGGATCCGGTCCGGATCCTCGAGCTGATTCGGCGTCACCACGCCCTTGGCACACGTCCGGCCCCGGCTGCCCGGGTGCAGCGGGTTTCCCTCGATCTTGCGGACGGTCAGTTTCTCCTTGTCGACGTACGCGAGGATCCCGCACGCCGACTCGCAGTTGAAACAGATGCTCGGAATGATCCAGTAGGTGCGTTTTTCCTTCTTCGGCCAGCTGGTCGACTCGTAGTCGACGTAGTGATCCCACACCGACGGGTCCGGGTGGGATTTGAACTTAGACATCCCAGGAGGACCCGAACATTGCAGGACGGCAGGATGGCAGAATTGCAGAAAGGGAAAGAAGGCTTGATGCCTTCCCTTCCTGCAATCCTGAAATCCTGCAATTCTGCAATGTCGCAAGTGTCATGAAAGCGGCACGCTTTGTCCGGCCTCGACCCACACATACTCCCAAGCGAAACTGCCGCCGAGCGCCAGGACAGCCGCGACGAGCGGTCCGCCCGGCAACTGGGGAAACAGCGCTGCGGCGAGGACCGAGATCGCGGCGGTACTGATCGCGCCGCCCCAGAACAACCTTGCGAAGGCGCCGCGCCGGATCGCATTGACAGCGAGCCGCCGATGGCGCGTGTGGCCCGTCGCGAGTACGTGCTCGAACATTATGAGCGCCAGGTGGACGAGCATCGCCGCGATCAGCGTGAACGTAAGCGCGCGCGTCAACCGCGGATCGCCGAGGCCGGGGAACAGCGATGCGAGCAACAGGATCGCCGAGCCTTCGACGATGGCCTGCGCAAAGAGGTCGATGGTCGAGAGTGGTCCCTGCCAGAGGTCGCGCGCCAGTCCCTGCGCAAACAGGAAACCAGTGTAGCCGGTCGTGAGGATCGAGCAGAGGACGAGCGGCCAGAGCAGTATGGATAGCAATCCACCGCTCCCTGAAGCCGCCGCGGCGATCCAGAGAGTCGTCAGCAGTCCCTGCGCGGTCAGGAACCACGCGCCCCACACCATCCACGATCGCCAGTTCGGCCGCAGAAGGATGTAGTAGAACCGTTCGGGTCGATCGAGATCGGCGATGAGCAAGCCCGTCGTGACGACGAGAAACACCAGCGAGATGCCTGGACCCACGACTGTCGTGAGAACGTTGGCGCCCCCGACGATGAGTGGCAACAACAAACCGACGAGCATCGTACCGGTGGCGATCCCCTTCGTGAGGAGATAGAGCGCCATATCGAATCCCCACGGCTTGGCGTGCGGCGTGTCGTAGTCCACGCGCGGCGCGCCCGGCGTGGCCGGATCCGGATCGGGAGAGCCAAGCGGCCGCAGCAGCACCTGGCCCTCCTTGTAGATGAACGGCCGCGCGGCAACCTCCGGCTGAATCGCGCTGTCGTCCGCCCCGAGATAAAAGACTTTCGGGATCGTGCCTTTCTCGGGTTTGCGGACGCGGGCGGCTTCACGCGCCGCAATCTGCGCGACCTCGCTCGCCGGATCGTCGAGGTCGCCGAAGATCCGGCATTCGGTCGGGCACACGCTCACGCAGGCGGGGAGCAGCTCGTTCTCGACGCGGTTCGCGCAGAAGTTGCATTTCTCGGCCGTGCGCGTGTTGGGATCGATGAAGAGCTGATCGTACGGGCAGGCCACCATGCAGGCGCGGCAACCGATGCACGAGTCGCCATGCAGATCGACGATGCCGTCGCGGCGCTTGAAGAGCGCATTGGTCGGACAGATCTTCTCGCAGGGCGCCTCGTCGCACTGGTTGCAGAGAACCGGAAAGAACAACCGGCGCGTGTCGGGAAAGGTTCCGCGCTCGACGGTCTTGACCCAGCATCGATTCACGCCGACAGGAATGTCGTGCTCCGCCTTGCACGCGATGGTGCAGGCGTGACAGCCGATGCATTTTCGAAGATCGATGGCGAACCCATAGTTGGGCATGCGGGATTGCGAATATAACACGCGCGGACGAATCTCAAAGCCGCCGAGACACCGAGACACAGAGATCCAAAACCACAGAGTCACTGAGGCACCGAGAACGGACTCAGTCGCACGACCGACCGGCGGAGCCGGTCGGCGCGGGGAGAGAAGCGGCATCGTCGACGAAGCCGGAATCAGAGTCCCGCGGCATCGAACTCGATCGCCAGCGCGGAGCGGTAGATCGCCTCGAAGAGCCCACAACGCAGAACGCGATGCACCTCAATCGCACAACCGATGATGCGCGCTCAGTAATCCTGTTGATGTTGATCCAGCTCTGTGTCTCGGTGTCTCTGGGGCTTATCCATCTCCGTGTTCTCCTGCTATCTCAGCGTCTGAAGGAATAACGAGACGGCCGCATCCCGCTCTTCCCGAGGAATCAGCGGGAACGTCTCCAGGATGTGTTCGAACTCTTCTCTGCTCAATTGGTAAAGCTCAGCGACCCTGGCGTTCAGACAGGCGAACGCCGTGGCGTCAGGTCGCCGTGCGAGGAACCGCGCGAGCGCAGCGATTTGCCGGCACGCGTCCGGCGCGGCCTCGGTCGTCGGGATCGGCAGCTGCTCCACCGTCGCCGTTGTCACGTGCGTCGTAACGCGGAGGCGTACGAAGTAGTTGACGACGAGGCTGTTGAAGAAGCCGCAGAGGAGATGCTGCAAGCCAGGACGCATCGGCGTGCGCAAGCAGAAGACGGTGTGTGTGGATACGCAGCGCGCGGGCAGGATCGCCGCGATGAGCGTCAAGCGATTCGTGGCGCTGGCCACGTCCCGGTATCCCAGGCGCGGATGTTGGTGCCGATCCGATCGCAGCAGACGGCGCGCGTCCGCGTCGCTGATCCCCCTGCGAACAGCATCCATCGTCGTCTGGAATGGCTCGAGATGCTTCCCCTCGATGACCGGCAGAAGTGCGCGACGGTGGAAGTCGTCAGTATGTTCAACCGAACGAAACGCGTCGCGATCGTCGCTGGCGTTGAGCTCGCGGCCGAAGCGGACGCCCCATCCATCAGAGCTCGACAGCGGCGGGAACAGGGATGCCGCGCGTTCGAGAATCGTGACGTCGAGGGCGCTCCGCAAGTGCGGCAGCGCCAGGCCGGGGCCGGAAATGCGGGTGAGCAGGGCAGGCGACACGTGAACCGGAAATCGTGTGTCCGACATGTCGTCACCGATCGATTCGAGAGCGGCGGGATCGTCCAGGTCCAGCCGGCAGGCTATGCGGTCGGTCGGCGCGCCGCCGCCGGCGGTGACCAGGAGGAAACGAACACCGCGATGGATCGGGAAGACGCCTCGATGATTGTCCATGCCGACGATGGCGTCGACGTGGCATCTCGAGAACATCAGCCTGCGCAGCGCGGCGCTGCCGTGGTCGGTGGCGAATCCGGATGGCAGCACCAGACCCAGCCGTCCGCCACGAGCGGTGAGCGCGATCGCCCGCTCGACGAACAGCTGGTATCGATTGGGGTGACCATCTGACTGAGCGGAGTAGACGCCCGAATCTCGAGTGAAGCGCACGACCGGCGTCGCGTCCATCCGCGCACGCGAGCGGGCGTCGGCGCCGCCCTGGTCGGCTCGAATCACGTCCCACGGCGGATTTCCGATCACGGCATCGAAGCCGGCATCGGGCCGGCGCCCGCCATCCCTATCGAAAAACACTTCCGGAAACTCGAGCTCCCAGTGAAAGAGCCGCCGCGACTCGCCAATGGCGTCGGCCTCCTCCAGGTAGCGGTCGGCCGTGCGTGACGGCAGGACGCACCGGCCGGTGAGGATGGCGTCCGTCAGCGATCCAAACGCCGACGCGGGCGCCGCGTCGCCGGCGGAAAACCATGGAGCACACCACAGGTGCGCGACGCGCTTCCATCGCGACAGTGCTGCGCGACGATCGGTCAACTCCGCGAAGGCGCGCTCTTTCGCGCGAACCTGCTCCACCGTATCGCTGGGCAGCTCCAGGGAGAAGCGAGCCGGCAAGACCGTCCGGATCGTGTCAGCGACCAAATCGCCGTCGAACAACGGAAGCGTGTCGGCGGCACGGCGCCGGCCGCGCACCGACGGCGGATGGCGCAAGTGAGAGAGCCACGTGCCGAGAAGGCTGTCGCCAATCTGAAGGCGGTGATCCAGGAAGCTGAGCGGCCGATCGGCGGCGAGCGTGCACAGCCACAGAGAGAGACGGGCGAGCTGGACCGCCATCGGGTTCAGGTCCACGCCGTAGAGACAGCGTTCTGCAACCGTTCGCCGGATGGTGACGCGTTCGGCCTCACCGATATCGCTCGCGTGACAACCTCCGTGGCGGACCAGCGACGATTCGTACGCGGCGGCCAGGAACCGGCAGGCGGCCACGAGAAACGCCCCGCTGCCCATGGCCGGATCGACGATGCGCAGCTGCAAAATGCGCTCAGGCGCGGCATCGCGGACGAGTGGCCCGAGCGCGCCTCGCACCAGATAGTCCGCGATCGGTTGAGGCGTGTAGAAGGTACCGGTCGTCTTGCGCACGCCGGATCCGGGCTGAAGCGATAGCGATCCGCGTTCGACCTTCGGCACGTAGTCGAGGAGCGTTTCGTACACGGCGCCGAGCTGCTCGACGCCGAGATCGCGATAGGCAATCCGCTCTCGCCCGGCGCGATCGACCGCTGGTCGTGTGGACAACCCCATCACCGCCCGCCGGGCGGCACCGTCGTCGAGATCGCGGCGCTCCGCGAGCGGCGTGTGTGCGGGCGAGAAGAGCCGGCCGTTGAACGCCGTCACCTGCAAATCGCCGATCCGGCAACCGGCGTGTGCGAGGTGAGCGATCGCACGGAGCGCGTCCCAGAGTCCCGGCACCGGCGGCAGCTGCTCCGCCGCATCGCGCAGACCTTCGAGGCTGTAGCTCTCGCGGTAGATGGGATGCCACAGTGGCACGAGTGACCGCGCCTCCGCGAAGAGGAGGAAGAGCATCCGGTAGACGATCGTCAACGCCTGTTCGAAGGTACAGGCAATGGCGCCGGCCTTGTTGACGTCGATTGATCTCTTGTTTGAAGCGTGCCTCCGTCGACTGATCCTTTCGGCCAGCAGCGCGCGCAGGACATCGGCGGACGCCGACAGGACGCCATCGCGCAGCGATCGGCACACGCCGGCGGCGTGTCGATCCGATTCGGCCACCAGCGCGTGGAGCGATCGTGGATCGTCCGGCGGAGACCCGAGGGCCGCTGCACCAAAGAGGTTCAGGAGAACCGCAAACGCGCGCGGGTCGTCAAGCGCGAGATCGAGCTCGATTTGAAGATGGCGACGGGCGTAGAGGCGACTGGCGTCGACGATGCGGAGATGCAAACCGTTGAACAGGAGGCACCACGAGGCGGAGCGGCGCGCGGCCTGCGTGACCGCCAACCGCCACAACGACTCCTGAGCGTCGCCCCAGGTCGGGACCAGGACGGCCACCGCGCGATCCGGCGTGTGAAGCGTGGCTGCGACTCCGGGTTCGGCCGGCTCGATGCGTTCGGCCGGCGCGAAGCCCAACGTCGCGAAGAGCGGTGCTGATGACTGAAGTATCGTCCGCGGCGTCGAAGAAGGACCGAGCCCGGCGCTCGCCGTCCGCCACGCGCTCAGAGTGTGGCGCGCCTCGTTGAAGTCGGCCGAGGCGACCGCCGGGCCGTTCGCTGGCAGGTGCCGCTCGATAAAGGCGCCGGCGATCAGATGGCCATCGATCCCGGGCAGCATGATTAAGGCAGAAGAACGAGCAGCAGCCGGGCCGGCCGCAACGCGACTTGCGCCGCACCGAGAATGGCCTCCAGACGCTGGACAGCGGCGCGCTCGGTTTCTGCCGTCGCGACGGCAAACGTTTGCCGCTCACGTTCGGCCCGGCGATCGAACAGACCGGGCTGAGAGTCGCGACGGCTGCGATCGGATCGGCCAGCGATGGCGCGCTGGCGGCTCGCTCGCAGTGATGAGCACGCGGTCACCAAATGAGTAACGCGGGTCCGCCAATCCTTGCACTCGACGTCGACGCGCGCTCGTAAGACGTCCTCGGCTTGTCGAAGGAACGACTCGACCCACTCCAGTGAGCGTGCTTTGGCAGCTCCTCGCAAGTCGATGAGCATCGGCACGAGCATCGATTCCTCAACGTGGCCCGAAGGATCTTCAAAGACGACGCGCCAAATCAGGCACATGTGCCCGGAAAGCCTCCTTCTGAGGCGGTTCTTTCGACGCCTGGCGATCCATGTACCGTCGCCCTCGAGTCGCGCGAGCTCCATTTCGTCGCCCTTGACCATGAGTGCGCGCGCGCGATTAAGTCGCTCGGCCTCCACGATCGCGTCGGCCCGCAAATCCACGGTCTTCAGATTCATCGGTTCCGTTCCTGCTCCATCACGAGACGAGCGATGTGACGTTCGTCGTCGAGCGGATCGGGTGCACCGAGATCGGCTTTCGCGCGACTGACACGCGCGCGCAAGTGCGCGAGCAGCCGCATTTCCCCGGTCCCGGCGGCGACCAGGTGAAACGCGTGGACGGTGCGGCGTTGACCGATGCGATCCACGCGGCCGATGCGCTGCTCGATCCGCATCGGATTCCACGGGAGCTCGAGGTTGACGACAAGACGACAGTGATGGTGAAGGTTGAGTCCTTCTGCCGCCGCGTCGGTCGTCAGCAGCAGCCCGCACGAATCGCGCGCGAAGGCCGAGAGCACCGCCGACCGCTCGTCGCGGGTCAAGCCGCCATGCAGAATGAAGGCGGGACCCTGAAGTGCCAGCCGGACGTGCTGCAGGGTGTCCCTGTACTCGGTAAACACGACGGCAGGCTGGCGCACGCGGCGGAGCAGCTTCATCAAGGCGTGAACCTTTGTTTCGCGCGCGGCCGCCGAATGAGCACGCTGATGCAACGCGGTCAGCAGGCTTCGTTCGAGCTCCGGATCGGTCAGACCAAGCCCTTCGGGCCATGGGGGCGCTTCGTCCGCCGCGACGAGCTCGCCTTGTGGATCGCCAAGCGGCAGCGCCATCTGTGTTTCAGTTGTTCGCTTCTCGACAGCCAGCGCGCTCAGACGCCGCTCCACCGACACGGCCAGCGACCATGCACTGGACAGCGCTCGTTTATGAAGGACGGACGCCGCCAGCGTGTCCACGCCGTCCGCCTGCAGAGCATCGCGATAGCGGCCGAGCAACGCGTGCATGCGCATTTCGTCGCGGCTCGCCTTGACGCGAACGATGTGCACGTGCCGGGCGGCGCCGATTCTCACCTCAGCCCGTGTTCGGCGGAACACCAGCAGTGGGTCTTGCTCCACATCGCCCGTCGCGCACAACGCCGAAAACGATTCGCGATCGCCGTTGTGCGGGGTCGCGCTGAGCAGGAGGACGAAGGATGCGGTGGCCGCAAGGGCATGGGCCGCTTCGCCACGATCCGAATTGCCCGCGCACGCGTGAGCTTCGTCGATGATGACGAGATCCCAGGGCCTCGATTGCGCGGCCGGCAGGACTTCGGGCCGCTTGATGTAGTCGATCGACGCGACGGCGGCGGTCAGCGTGTGCCATGGGTTGATACCGATTGGGAGTGACGCGGCAATCCGCCGCAAGGCCGCTCCGTCGGCGCCGGTCGCCGCGATCGCAAACCGATTGCCGAGCTCCTGAAGCCATTGATCGCGCAGTCCCGGCGGCGTGAGGACGAGGACCCGTTCGATGGCGCCGCGCGCGAGCAACTCGGATGCGATGAGGCCCGCCTGAATCGTTTTACCGAGGCCGACCTCGTCTGCGATCAGCAGTCGCGTGCCGAGTCCGCGCAGAATTGCCATCGCCGGCTCGAGCTGGTGTGGGAGCAGATCGATTCGCGCCGATCCGGCGGCGCGCAGGGATCCGACCGGACTGTCGGCCGCAATCAATGCGCGAAGTGCCCGCCGCCACGCGGGCATGCGGACGCACTTCGGCCGTGGCGTGCGCGCGATCGGCTGGATCCACTCGAACGGCGCGAGGAACCGCCGCTCCAGTCCCACATGCGGCGGCACCAGGCCTCGCAACGTGACCACCTGGCAGTCGCTGTCTCCGCGGACGTGGACGATGCGCCATCGCGCGCGGCGGGCGAGGACGAGATCGCCGGGCCGAAAGACATCGTTGTCCCGGCGAGTTGGAGGTATCTGCATCGCGGTTCGTCCCACTCGCGCGCAGATTGTGCGACGCGCGTTCGATGCGTCACGTGGAATCAAGAACTTACGGCGAGCGAGTGGACGCGGTTCAGACGGTGCGCAAGGACAATGCCCGCGGACCTTCAGGTTCGCCGTCGGGCAGGCCTGAAGGCCTGCACTACTTCGGAGTCGAAACGCAGCAGGGCCAGTCGTGCGGACATTCAGGTCCGCCGCATCGGTATCGAAATGCGGAGTCGCGTCAGGAGTCCGAGGACAGGCGCGCGATCGTCGCGCCGAGATGGGACTGGTGATCATCCCAGAATTCGACGACGTTCGCGTGGCGTTCAAGGGCCGCCTGGACGATGCCGCGCTGGACGCCGGTGCCGCGTCCGTGGATCAAGCGCACTTCCTGCAGGCCGGCAGCCGCTGCTGCGGTCACGAATTCATCAACGACGGATGCGATGTCGCGCGGGGAGAACGCGTGCAGATCGAGCTCACGTTCGATGGGGATTCGCAGCGGTTCGTCCGCCATGCGCAGGGAACCAGGCCCGGTTATGCGCGCAGGCCTGGCTCCTCGACCCGTTTCGGCCGGGCCGTGTACTCGGCCTTGACGGTCGTCTTGATGCCGCCGCGCACAGAGAAGTCGCCTACCACGGTCATGCGGCGAGGCTGAAGCGCTTCGACGAGATCGTCGAGGATCTGATTGGTGACCTGTTCGTAGAAGATGCCCTTGTTGCGGAACTCCACGAGGTAGTACTTCAACGACTTCAACTCGACGCATCGCGATTCGGGCACGTACGTGATGCGGATCTCACCGAAATCGGGCAAGCCGGTCATCGGGCAGACCGATGTGAATTCAGGACACTGGATATGGATTTCGTAGTCCCGCTCGCCTCGCGGGTTCGGGAACGTCTCGAGCGTCGAGCTTGACATGTCTCAAAATTCTAGCATTCTGTGAGGAAAATCGCGGATTTGGGGCCCGCGTTCAATTGACACCTGCGAGAGGCGCGGGCTAGGATGTGACGTTTTTCCAAGGAAAACCGCGGTTGGTGCTGCGCGCGCGGCGATCGACGGTTGAACAAGACAGCGCGAGCGAGTGAGGGGAACGCGATGACCACCGACGCCCGTCGCATGGGTAAATCCGAATTGTTTTCGCACTTCGCGGAACGATTCGACGTGAAGCGCACGCAGGCTCGCGAATTTTTCGACGAGCTGACGGCGCTGGCCGAAAAGGAACTGAAACGATCCGGCGAGTTCGTGCTGCCCGGTATGGTCAAGCTCGTCGTCCAAAAGCGGAAGGCGCGGATGGGCCGGAATCCGGCGACCGGAGAGGCCATCAAGATTCCAGCCAAGACCGTGGTCAAGGCCAGAATCGCGAAGCAGCTGAAGGATACGGTTCTACCGCGGAAGTAGCGTCGGTGGTTCCCCCACACCACTGACCGGGCGGGAAGTTCCCGGAGCGGCGCGGCGACTAGCTATCGTCGCGCCACCTCTTGTCGTGTGCCTCAGGCCGCGGCGGTTGTCCCCGCCAGCACCCGGCTATCGAGCGTCGCCGGCACGAGGCACGCGGTCCGCGCTTCCAGATTCACCACCGAGTCGTCGTCCAGGATGATGCGGTCCCCAGGCCCCAGCAGAATCTCAGCACTGTAGCGCCGCGCACCGCGCAGCGTCCGCAGTTCGAAATAGCGCACCGCCACCGTGCGATCCTGCACGATCAGGGCGTCGGTCTTCACGAGTGTCCGAAACATCGTTCAACCCTCCTCTATAACAAACGCGTTTTTCACAGGCAAAGGAGCTCAGCTGGCCGCGGCTTGAGCCGAGCGATCGTCTCGCGCGGGGAAGCGAAGCGTAAACGCCGTACCGCGTCCCACTTCGCTCTCGACCTCGATCGTTCCGTTCAACTGCTCGACGATGCGCTTGGAAATCGCGAGGCCAAGACCGAGGCCGCGGCGCTTGGTCGTGACGAAGTCGTCGAAGATCGCGGACAGTCGATCCGCGGGTATTCCTGAGCCGGTATCGCTGACGCGAATCTCGACCCGATCGCCGCTGCGGCCGGTCTCGATCGTCACGCGGCCTCCTGGCTCCGTCGCCTGAATGGCGTTGGTGATCAGGTTCCGATAGACACGGCCGAGCGCAAAGATGTCGCCCTCGATCACCAGGGGGCCGGGACCGTAGCGTGTCTCGACGACGAGGCCGTTGCGCTCACCCTCACCGCGCATCGTCTCGGCAATTTCGGCGACCGAACTGTTGACGTCCATCGCGAAGCGCTCGATCGGCTTGGGCTTGACGATGTGGCGCAAGTCCTCCATGAAGCGCTTGAGCGTTTGCAGCTCGCGCTCGATGGTCCGGCGGAACTGATCGCGCGACTCCACGTCCAGGTCGTCGCGCAGCAGCAGGCGCGTGCTGTTGCCGATGTTCTGG
>Ga0070665_100006942_pt1 | contig 11513 bp, 11 predicted proteins | sample KBSS13metaG_FD_65862 | JGI IMG/M metagenome (GOLD analysis project Ga0070665, IMG submission 65862) | Switchgrass rhizosphere microbial communities from Kellogg Biological Station, Michigan, USA - KBS S1-3 metaG | ecosystem: Host-associated > Plants > Roots > Rhizosphere > Soil ...
CGGCTTGAAAAATGGGCACGTGTATGCTTATTACAATAGCCCTGGTACTAAGATTGTAAAACTCATTATTGATTACACAACATGTACGCAAAATCCTTACTACGACACAATTACAGTACATAATCTACCTGATGCCAAGATTTTGGAACTCAATGATAAGTCTATATGCCGTGGCGATACAGTAGTATTCTCAGGTGTACAAAATGACAAGTATAAATACAAGTGGTCTCCTGCGCGCGATGTAGTAAGTCAAACGGGAAATACAGCCAGGATCTTAATACCATTTACCGGCAATGTATATCTCACGGTAAGAGACCAGTATGACTGTCACGCAATAGACAGTATATATATTAACCCTGATAATTGCTGCATGGTAGCCGTTCCAAGTGCTTTTAGCCCTAATGGCGATGGCAGAAACGACTTGTTGCGTCCTATTACTATTGGTCATCACAAGCTCAAAATATTCAGAGTTGTAAACCGCTATGGCCAAACAGTTTATGAAAGCAATGTAGAGTCTAATGGTTGGGATGGCAAACATAATGGCGTACCACAGGATATAGGCACTTATTTCTACTATCTCAATTATGATTGCAATGGCAAAACAATTGAAGAAAAAGGCGATGTAACACTAATCAGGTAACATATTATAGCATACATAAAGAAAAGGTGGCTTAGGCCACCTTTTTTATTGATTTCACGGCTTGCGAAAAAAAAATCGCAGCGTGTTAAAAAACACACCGCGATTATTTATTTGTTTGCAAATGTAGCCCTATGCTTAAGAAGTAGTTTACCACTCCAGCACAATAAAAATAACAGGCAAACGTCTCCAATGGAAATGAAAAGGCCCAAAATGGTAAAACAAGGTGCTGAACACTATAAAATATATACTGAATAAGGTTATTAAGCAAATAACCACGTAATTTGTATCTGTGAAAAAAGCTGCCTGGGGCATATAAATTATTAGAAAAGTGTTAGTAGACAATCACGGGAGAAAAATTAATTATTTAAGGCTTGCTGTTACTGACAGATGCAATTTACGCTGCTTTTATTGCATGCCGGAACATGGGCTTGACTGGCTGAACAGGAAGGAGCTAATGAGCTACGAAGAAATGCTGCGCATAAGCTCCATGATGGTCCGAATGGGTGTAGAGAAAATAAGGATAACCGGCGGTGAACCCTTTGTACGGAAGGATATTATGCCATTTCTTCACTCTTTATCAAAACTGGAAGGCCTTACACAACTTACACTTACTACTAATGGCGTGCTTACTGCTCCGCTGGTACCTGATCTAAAAAAAATAGGTGTCCGCTCTGTAAACCTAAGCTTAGACACACTGAACAGAGAGCGCTTTATAAATATTACCCATCGCGATGAACTATCCAAAGTATTACATACGCTGGAGGAGTTATTAAAATACGGCATTGAGGTAAAAGTAAATGCGGTGGTAATGGAAGGCAAAAATATAGAGGACATTATACCCCTTGTCCGGTTAACTAAAGACACACCCGTAAGCGTTCGCTTTATAGAAGAGATGCCGTTTAATGGCAGAAATGATATATATACAGCCCTGCACTGGGACATGCCGCGAATATTAAATACCATACAAGAACATTATCCGGCAATCCAAAAACTACAGGACCCACTCTATTCCACTTCTTATAATTACCAGATACCTGGGCATAAGGGCACAGTAGGTATTATTGCGGCCTATACCCGTTCGTTTTGTGGCACATGCAACCGCTTACGCATCACACCACAGGGCATTTTAAAAACATGCTTATATGATAATGGTGTTTTAAATATTAAAGACCTGCTTCGTAATGGCGTTACAGATAGTGATGTAGAAAAACAATTATTAAATAGTCTGAATACCCGCGCCAAAGATGGCTGGGAAGCGGAGCAAAAAAGGTTTGACACCGGTTTATATCATGAATCAATGGCTATCATTGGTGGATAAAACAATATAGATGGTTACCGTAAAGGAAGCTGAAAATATCATACTAAGTCAGGCTAATGATTATGGCTCAGAGGCTGTATTACTTAAGTTTTGCATAGGCCGCGTATTAGCAGAAAACATATTAGCAGACCGCGATATGCCGCCATATAACAGAGTGACTATGGATGGCATTGCCATTCAACATCATAGTATTGCTAATGGAATAAAGGCATATAAGATAAAAGGCACCCAAGCCGCAGGTGAAGACCCAATAAATACCTCACACGAAAACGAATGCATTGAAATAATGACAGGCGCGGCCTTGCCTGAAAGTGTGGACACAGTAATCCGCTACGAAGACCTACACATAGAAAATAACATAGCAACCCTAACGGCAGATCTGAGAACTATTACTAAGGGACAAAACATTCACTATAAAGGCAAAGACAAGAAACAAAATGATGTAGTCGCTAACGCAAACAAGCTAATTACTCCCGCTACTATCAATGCAGCAGCAACAGTCGGCAAATCTACTTTATTGGTAAAGAAGCTACCACGCACCGTTATCATATCCACAGGCGATGAACTGGTAAACATTGAGGATACCCCCTTTCCCTATCAGATAAGGAGTTCAAACAGTGCAACCATACAAGCCTCACTACAGCAATATTGCATACAATCAGACACACTGCACATAGCAGATGATATACAACAAACTAAAGCTGAGCTGGAACGATGTCTCAACGAATATGATGTAATAATACTCTCCGGTGGCATATCAATGGGCAAATTTGATTATGTGCCAGCCGCTTTGGAAGAGCTATCTGTAAAAAAGCTTTTTCATAAGGTACTGCAAAGGCCAGGCAAGCCCTTCTGGTTTGGCAAACATGGTACAGGTGCCGTAGTATTTGCTTTCCCAGGCAATCCCGTTTCTACTTTTATGTGCCTGTATAGGTATTTTATTCCTTGGTTACAGGCTTCTTCAGGTCTAAGGGCAGAAGTCAAATATGCCATATTAAATGATGACCTTACCTTTACCCCGGCATTGCAGTACTTTGTACAGGTAAAACTAAATATTAATAACAAAGGCGAACTATTGGCAACACCTGTAGAAGGCAATGGTTCCGGCGACCTCGCTAACCTGGTAGATACAGATGCCTTTATGGAACTTCCTTTAGAACAAACTAACTTTAATAAAGGCGAAGTTTTCAGGATATGGCCTTTCAAAAATATTTTTGCTTAACAATAACAACCGGAGATAATGAATGATTTTTCTCACATAGATGAACAAGGACGTGCTACTATGGTGGACGTAAGTGAAAAGAAATTATCACATCGCACGGCTACTGCCAGGAGCATTATTATGCTTCCTCAGGAAGTATTGCAAAAGTTTATCGATAATGACATTCAAACAAAAAAGGGTTCTGTTTTCCAGACCGCTATAATAGCCGGCATTATGGCTGCTAAAAAAACAGGTGAGTTAATACCCCTTTGCCATCCGCTGGGCTTAGACAATTGCCATATCGATATTCATTTAAACCAGCAGCATGAATTAATTATTGATTGCACCGCGAGCATCACAGCCAAAACGGGTATAGAAATGGAAGCATTAGTAGGCGCTTCCATAGCGGCGCTTACGGTATATGATATGTGCAAGGCATTGAGCCACGACATAGTAATAAAGGAAACGAAATTAATGTCAAAGACGGGAGGGAAAAGTGATTTCAGCAGAACAAAATAAAACGCCGGCATTAAACGGCCTTGTATTGGCTGGCGGCAAAAGCAGACGCATGGGCCAGGATAAAAGTATGATAGCATGGCATGGTAAACCACAACGCTACACCATGGCCGACACCCTTACTTCCTTATGCGAAAAAGTTTACATTTCCTGCAGGCCTGAGCAAAAACATGATATAGATAGCCGATATACGGTACTGGAAGATACATATACAGACCTTGGCCCTTATGGCGCCATTCTCTCGGCATTCAGGGCAGAACCTAACGCTGCATGGCTGATAACAGCTTGCGATCTGCCACTACTGGATCATGATACACTCCGGTATTTAATACAACATAGGGACCCGGCAAAAGTCGCCACCTCATTCAAAAGCCCGCATGATTGGCTACCTGAGCCACTCATTACTATATGGGAACCACGCAGCTATCCAATACTTTTATCTTTTTTATCAGAGGGAAGAACTTGTCCGCGCAAGGCTTTAATAAATAGTGACGTTAGTGTTCTAACACCTCCTGACCCTACAGCTTTAATGAACGTGAATACGCCGGAAGAAATGGAAATGGCTAAACAAATAATTAAGCAAAGACAACATGAGCCTCATGCAGGATGAATTGCTGAGATATAGTTGCCAGATGGCTTTGCCAGGCTTCAACAGTGCAGTGCAGCATCAATTACTGCAAGCTAAAGTATTGATTGTAGGCATGGGTGGGCTTGGCTGCCCTGCAGCTCAGTACTTGGCAGCAGCGGGTATAGGTACACTTGGCTTAGTTGATGACGACATTATTTCGACAAGCAACCTCCACCGCCAGGTTCTGTATACTCCTGAAGAAGTAGGGCAGAAAAAAGTATTGATAGCAGCCGGAAAATTACAACAACAAAATCCCCAGGTAAGTATTATACCGCTCGACCTCAGGCTTACCTCAGCAAATGCAATCAACCTGATTGCAGCTTACGATATCATTATTGATGCCACTGATAATATTGAAACTAAATATCTGCTAAACGATGCTTGCTACCTTACAGGCAAGCCACTTGTTTATGGTGCTATATATCAGTATGAAGGGCAGCTTGCCGTATGGAATGCAACAAAGGTGGACGGCACCCGCACCCCCAACTACCGTGATCTCTTTCCTAAAATAGATGCCGCACAAGTCCCTAATTGTGCTGATGGGGGCGTAATACCAACCCTTGCAGGCATTATTGGCTGCATGCAGGCAAATGAGGTGATAAAATTCATTACAAAAACAGGAGCGCTCTTATCAGGTAAGCTCTTAATACTGGATGCGCAAACATTACAAAGCCGCATCATAAAATTAGGCAGCACAACAAAAGCATACATTACAGGATTTGCTCAAACTACTTCCATACCTATTATCTCTGCTATCGAGTTAAAAAACAAACTTGAACAAAATATTTACGCGCTGGTAGATGTACGAACGGAAGCAGAACATAATACATTTAATATTGGCGGCTTGCATATTCCACTTCAGGAACTAGAAAGACATCTTATAAAACTCGACAGCAATAAAACAATTGTATTATACTGCAGCTCAGGCAAACGCAGCACAGAAGCAGTAAAACTAATTCAAAAGCTGGCGCCTGAACTTAAGGCATTGTCGCTTGATGGTGGCTTAAATGTCTGGCAGCAATTGTAGATCAGGGGTGTGCTGCTACCCATACTTCGCCATCTTCAAACACTTCTTTTTTCCAGATAGGCACACGCTGTTTTAGTGCATCAATAGCATAGCGGCAGGCATCAAAAGCAGCATCCCGATGCGCGGCGGACACCGCAATAATAACCGGCACTTCTCCTACTTGCAATACACCCACACGATGATGCATTAAAATTTTATGCACAGGCCATTTGGTTTTCATTTCGGCAGCTATCTTCTCCATTTCTTTCATAGCCATGCTTTCATATGCCTCAAACTCCAGTCGCACTACTGCTTTCCCTTTAGTTGTATTTCTTACGGTTCCAATAAACACATCAATGCCGCCACAATCCGGCGACATTACCCTATTTATACATTCCTGCATATTCAATGGCTGCTCTGTTATGTTTATATCTACCATTCTGCTTAGTTATCCTCCACTTACTGGAGGTATTATCGCTATTTCATCTTGTGTGTTGATTCTATTCTCAGCCTGTGCATACTCATCGTTCACGGCTACCATATAAGATGACAGTTGCTTTAATCTGGAGTATTTATCTTCCAGTGCAGCCTTTAGACAGTCTATTGTAGCCCCATCGTCAAGTGCTATTTCTATGGTGCCGCTGCCAAAAATGTCTTTTGCAATACCGAAGGCCAATATCTTATATACCGCCATTTTCTAAAAATGTAAATGTTTATGCAATACCTCTATTCCCGCTACAAATACTAATAACGCCGTAATTCGCCTTACTACAAGTTGATTAAATTTTACCGCTCCCATATTTGAGCCTATTTGGCCCCCAACGAATACCGCAATGCATAAAAGCAATATGCGCGTTAGATTGATATCACCGGGTAGTTGCGAAACCTGGCCCGCTATACCTGATATTGAATTTACAAGTATAAACACACTGGCTGTTGCAGCAATTTTCTTTGGTGTATCCCATTTCATAAGGTTAAGCAATGGTGATAAAAATATACCACCGCCTATACCCACCATACCAGACAAAAATCCTATTGCGCCTCCAAGCAATGCATCCTTTACTATATCGTATTTTCTTTCAGCTGTTTCTATATCATTGCTTTGTCTTGTCTTTAGCCATAACAATACAGCGGCTATAAGTAAACTAATACCAAGAATAATAAAAAACACATCCTGGCTCAGCTTTATTCTTGCTCCTGCATAAGCCATAGGAATACTTACTAATACCAATGGCAATATCTTCCTCCAGTTAACCTGTCTCTTTCTTATAAATATGATAACACCACCGGTCACTACTATTATATTACACAACAAGGCTGTTAGTCTTATCTCCTGGAAAGGCAAAGCATACAAGGCTAACACCGCCAGATAGCTGGAGCCACCGCCAAATCCCACAGATGCATATACAAAAGCTATTATTAAAAAGAAAAAAATTAGCTCCCAGTGCTGCATTATACGGGTACATTTTGTGTTGCTTCTATATGTTTTTTCACCTTTATCACTATTGATTTTGAAGTAGGCGTATTGCTCTTATCCGCAGTGCTTTTTATCGGTACCAGCACATTTGTCTCAGGGAAGTAAGTAGCCGCACATTGCTCCGGAATGCTATAGGCCACCACTATAAACTTTCTCGCCACTCGTTCTACTCCATCCCGGTTATTATATAGGTCCACCACATCGCCGTCTCTTAATCCTGCATTCACTATATCACGTTCATTCATAAATATCACACGACGTTCATTATGAATGCCCCGGTACCTGTCATGCAGCCCGTATATAGTTGTATTAAACTGGTCATGACTGCGTATCGTCATCATCAGCAGTTCATCTTTAGCTAATATAGGCATTGTCACCTCGCCTATATTAAAGTTCGCTTTACCTGTTCCGGTTTTATACTTTCCATCTCTTGCACCATTGGGTAGGTAAAAGCCTCCGCCATGTCGCACGCGGGTATTATAGTCATCAAAGTCCGGTATCACTAATTCTATATCATTGCGCACATTGTCATAGCTCTCTTCATACACATCCCAATTTACTTTAGTCTTATTGCCGAGCACAGCTTTGGCCAGCCTGCAAATTATAGCCGGCTCACTCAGCAAATGTTCAGATATCGGTGGCAGCATACCTTTAGACATCTGTATCACTCCCATAGAGTTTTCGCAGCTCACAAATTGTTGCTTGCCTCCCGTCATATCTTTATCACTTCTCCCCAGGCAGGGCAGTATCAATGCTTCCTTTCCATGCACCAGGTGGCTGCGGTTTAGCTTTGTCGATACATGCACAGTCAGCTCGCACTTACGTAATGCCTCAGCTGTATATTCTGTATCGGGCGTAGCAGAAAGAAAATTACCGCCCATGGCAAAAAACACTTTCGCCTTTCCTTCATGCATAGCATGTATCGATTCTACAGTATCATAGCCATGCGCTTGCGGCGGTTCAAAGCTATATACATGCTGCAGCTTATCCAGGAACTCTTTCGAAGGCTTTTCATAAATACCCATAGTCCTGTCTCCCTGCACATTGCTATGGCCGCGTACCGGGCAAGTACCTGCTCCCGGCTTTCCTATACTGCCTTTTAGCAGCAATAAGTTTACTACTTCTTTTATAGTATCTACCGAGTTCTTATGTTGGGTTAAGCCCATAGCCCAGCAGGCTATGATTTTATTTTTCTTTTTCAACACGTCCGCCACTTGCTGTATCTGCTCCATTGATATACCTGCCATTTCAGCCAGTTGCTCAACATCATAGCCTTTCAGGTGTGCCGCGAATGCATCATATTCTGCTGTATGTTCTTTAATAAAGGCGTGGTCAAATACCGTTCCTGGTGCTTGCTCGTCTGCTTTCAGCAGCAACAGTTCTATAGCCTTCAGCAAAGCCATATCACCATTTATTTTCACCTGCAGGAATATATCTGCCAGCTTAGTATCCATTCCCAGCATGCCCCTTACCGTTTGCGGGTTGCTAAAACCCATCAAGCCTGCTTCATGCAGTGGATTTATTGCAATAATAATACTGCCATTTTCCTTTGCCTTCTGCAAAGCGCTCAGCATACGCGGATGATTAGTACCGGGATTCTGTCCCAATATGATAATAACATCCGTATGATAGAAATCTTCCAGCTTCACAGAGCCCTTTCCTATTCCCAACGATTCTGTCAACGCCACCCCGCTCGACTCATGGCACATGTTTGAGCAGTCAGGTAAATTGTTAGTACCATACTCTCTTACGAACAACTGGTATAAATAGGCAGCCTCATTACTTGTTCGCCCCGATGTATAAAACACAGCCTCATCCGGGCTTCGAAGTTTATTTAAATGTTCTGCTATCTTTTTAAAAGCATCTTCCCAGCTTATCGATTGGTAATGCGTAGCTCCCTGTGGCAGGTACATCGGTTCTGCCACCCTGCCTTTCTTTCCTATCTCATAATCATTCAACTCGGACAATGCGCTTACAGAATTCTCCGCAAAGAACTTAGCCCATAGTGCTTTAGTAGTCGCTTCTTCAGCTATGGCCTTCGCGCCATTTTCACAGTATTCTGCTATTGGCGAGCGTTCATCATCAGGGTCTGGCCATGCACAGCCGGGGCAGTCGTAACCGTCCTTTTGGTTTAGCTTCAGCAATGCTTTCATACCCCTGCCTACGCCCATAGCACCGAACACATGCCGGGCGCTTATTAGCACAGCAGGCAGCCCTGCCGCCACAGTCTTTGGTTTCGACAATTTCAGATTTAGAAATGTCTCGGGGTTTTCAGCATTGGGTATATGTTCCTGTTCTTTTTTCATTAGCCACAGCTTGTTAGCGGGTTTTCATAATTATCCGATTGGTCTTCCGTTACTCCGGCATCTATACATTTAAAATCTTTCTCCAGCAGCAGGAAAAGTTGTGTTCCATTTGCCAGGCGCATATTATTACTGCAGCCTACCGTATCAGTGTCCGTCCATTCCATTGCTATTGTTTGCGGTACATACATTGTTATTTTCTGCCCTGTTATATCTGCTGTAAGCTCCACTCCATCCTTGGTTTTCTCTAATGCATAAATAAATGTACCGTTACCAAATGCAGTGCTTTCTTCCAGGTAACCTTCTTTGCCAAATTGTTCCACTTCAGTTCGTGAAAGGCGCATCCTTACAGAGTTACCTTTTATACGGATTTTCATAACTAATACTAAATTATAATTCTTTCGCTATCTGTATATATATTAAAACGCACACCACGTAAAAAGCCAATAAGCGTTATCCCCGCGTCCTCCGCCATCTGCACCGCCAGGCTTGATGGCGCACCCACAGCTGCTACTATCTTTATACCGGCCATAGTTGCTTTTTGTATTAGTTCAAAGCTTGCCCGCCCGCTAAGCAATAGAAGATATTTGTTCAATGGCAGCAATCCATCCTGCAGTGCTGCGCCTATCAGCTTATCCAGCGCGTTATGCCTGCCCACATCTTCTCTTAGTAATATTAAATTCCCGTCTCTGTCAAACAGCGCCGATGCATGCAAGCCGCCGGTACGTTCAAATACCATTTGCGCTCTACGCAGTATGTCCGGTAGTTGATAAATAATATTGCTTTCAAATCGCAGCCCATTGTCCTCTGCAATATTTTTGCACACCACACGCACTGCTTCTATCGAAGATTTGCCACACACACCGCAACTCGATGTGGTATAAAAATGCCGCTCCAGCTTGCTCATATCTATCGCCACCTGCTCGTCAAGCTCCACTTTTACTACATTTTCGTTTTCCCCGTTGCAATGCTTTACAGATACTACTTCTTCTTTCGAACTTATGATTCCTTCAGTATATAAGAAACCGCGAGCCAGCTCAAAATCGTTCCCCGGCGTGCGCATAGTTACAGATATGCTTTTTTGCACCCTATGCGTTGTCGGCCCATATACCAGCCGTATCTCAAGCGGCTCTTCACTCGCCAGCACATCTTCTCCATCAATTATTTCATCATTATTCACTTTCCTTATCGGAATTTGTATCACGGCAGACCTTGGCATACATCAAATTTACAAAAAACACAGGCGCATATTCATACATACATTCAATACATATAAGAAAGTCTTTGAGTACGCAAATACATCAATTTTCCAAATGTAGATTTCTACAGTTCTTTAAAACTTTTTTGCATGCTGAGTATAAATAATAATTAGTATGCACTGCCTAATATCTTAATAAAATTACCATACATTTACCTTTCTTTCTTAGGCACGGTTTTATTGTATCAACCTAATTATACGTTTCAGTTTGATACATACAATATAGTTTTCATTCGCCTTATTTGCGTTCTTAACTTAAGGCTAAAAATTTATCAAAACACCACAATATGCAGGTGAAAAGCAAAACCGTCCATGAATTATTATCACACCTGCGCGTATATTTTATTGAAAGTGATTTTACAAGGAAGTTTGCAAATGAAGAATTACCATTAAGGTCTGAATTATTTAATGCTGACCAGCTGGAACACCATGGGAAATATCTCGCGCAAACACACAAAACAAAAAAAGAGCGGGTACCTGATCGTCTGCTCAAGCGCCTTGACGGTAATGATAAAATATTGCTGGAAGTTCGCAACCTGCTTACAGACGCAATAAAGGATGGCCACATGATTACTCCCGCAGGCGAATGGCTGCTGGATAATTATTATCTCATAGAAGAACAAATACGTATTGGCAAAAGACACTTACCTAAAGGCTATAGCGAGAGTTTGCCCAGTCTGGCAAACGGCCCCTCAGCATCTCTGCCGCGGGTATATGATTTGGCACTTGAGATAATATCTCACAGCGATGGCCGTATCGACATGGAAAGCCTCAGTGGCTTCATTAAGGCTTATCAGTCTGTTACGCCTTTACAGTTGGGCGAGCTTTGGGCTATTCCTATTATGCTGCGCCTGGCCCTTTTGGAAAATCTGCGTCGCGTTTCTGTGCGTATTGCCATAGACAGGATTAATCAAAACCTGGCAGATTATTGGGCACGGCAAATGATGGAAACGGTAGAAAAAGATGCCAAAAGCCTTATTCTCGTTGTTGCCGACATGGCACGTTCCAATCCCCCTATGGAGAGTTCTTTCGTTGCTGAGCTCACTCGTCAGTTATTGTGGAAGGGCCCTTCGCTTTCTTTACCCCTTACCTGGATGGAGCAACTCCTTTCAGAAAATGGCCTTACCAGCAATGAATTGGTTTTTGCAGAAAACCAAAAACAGGCG
>Ga0070665_100006943_pt1 | contig 11510 bp, 13 predicted proteins | sample KBSS13metaG_FD_65862 | JGI IMG/M metagenome (GOLD analysis project Ga0070665, IMG submission 65862) | Switchgrass rhizosphere microbial communities from Kellogg Biological Station, Michigan, USA - KBS S1-3 metaG | ecosystem: Host-associated > Plants > Roots > Rhizosphere > Soil ...
TGATCACCCACGACCTCGGGGTGGTGGCCGAGATCGCCGATCGGGTGCTGGTCATGTACGCGGGCCAGATCGTGGAGAACGCCACGCTCGACGAGACGTTCTACGACCCCCAGCATCCCTACACGTGGGGTCTGCTCGGGTCGCTGATGCGGCTCGACCAAACGCGCGGCGCTCGACTTGCGCAGATCCCCGGACAGCCACCGTCGCTGCTGGCGCCGCCGCAAGGCTGCCGGTTCGCTCCCCGCTGCTCGCACAGGTTCGACAAGTGCGACGAGCCGCCACCATTGGAGGCCCGCGTCGGCGGCGACCACCTCGACCGGTGCTGGCTCGACCCCGAGGAGAAGAAAACCCGTCGGGCGCAGGTGATTTCGTGAGCAAGGGCGATCCGCTGCTGGAGGTCACCGACCTCGTCAAACACTTCCCGATCAAATCCGGGGTGATCATCGACCGCGAAGTCGCCAGGGTACGCGCCGTCGACGGCGTCAGCCTCACCTTGCACGAAGGCGAAACACTGGGCCTCGTCGGTGAATCCGGTTGTGGCAAATCGACGCTGTGCCGCGCGATCTTGCAACTGACGCAGCCGTCGTCAGGATCGGTCAAGTTCCTCGGCGAGGAGTTGGTTGGTCGCTCGCACCGCGACCTTCGCCCGCTGCGGCGACAGATGCAGATGATCTTTCAGGACCCGTTCGCGTCGCTGAACCCACGCAAGCGCGTCGGCCAGATCATCGGCGATCCGCTACAGCTGCACGGACTGGCCAGCGGCGCCGAGTTGAAGCGCCGGGTTCAGGAGCTACTGGACCGGGTGGGATTGTCCCCCGAGCACTACAACCGCTATCCGCACGAGTTCTCCGGCGGGCAGCGCCAGCGCATCGGTATCGCAAGGGCGCTGGCCCTGCATCCGAAGTTCATCGTCGCCGACGAACCCGTTTCGGCACTCGACGTTTCGGTGCAGGCGCAGATCATCAACCTGCTCAAGGAACTTCAGGACGAGTTCGGCCTCTCCTATCTGTTCGTGGCCCACGACCTCGGGGTGGTGCGCCACGTGTCCGACCGGGTCGCGGTGATGTACCTCGGCAAGGTGGTCGAGAACTCGGACACCGAAGACCTGTTCCGCAAGCCGATTCATCCGTATACGAACGCGCTGCTGTCCGCGGTGCCGATCCCCGATCCGAAACGCAACGCCGCCCGCGAACGACTCGTGCTGCAGGGCGACGTGCCGAGCCCCATCGACCCACCGCCGGGTTGCAGCTTCCACACCCGATGCCCGTGGGCCACCGAGGTGTGCACGACGGACGAGCCCGCCTTGCTCGAGCACGCAGCCGCACACGTGGCCGCCTGTCACCACCCGCGCAACGTCGAGCACGCCGCCGTCTAGGGCACCTGCTGAGGCTGCGGGTACTCGTACTGCGGGGCCTGCGGAGCCGGATTGTTCGGCACCTGAATCGGGATCGGCACCGGAACGAACGGCACGTTGATGTACGTCGTCGTCATCGGCGGTGTCGTCGTGGTCGTAGTCGTCGTGGTGGTTGTCGTCGGCGTCGTCGTGGTCGTCGTTGTCGTCGTGGTGGTGGTTGTGGTCGTCGTGGTGGTGGGCTCGGTGGTCGTCGTCGTCACGACATGCGTCGTCGTCGGCGGGGGAACGTACGTCGTCACAGGTGGCGGTGGGGGCGCCTCGCTGGTGACGGTGACCGTCTCGACAGGGGCCGGAGCCGCAGGCGGCGGTTCAGCGCTTGTCAGTGGCGGCGGCGGGGCGGAGGTGGCGGGCTTGGCCGGCTCGGTCGCCTTGGTGCTGCCGCTGGCACTCGTGAGCGCGATCGCGACGCCGCCGACAGCAACCACGGCGACCACCGCCGCAATACCGAATATCAACTGCGGCAGCCGATTCCACGTCGAATGTGGCTCCTCGATCGGCTCGGTCGGCGGGACGTACTGCACCTGCGGGCGGGCCGACGTCACATCGGTCTGGTAGATGTCGCCGGTGTAGGGCACGACATCGTCGGTGTCGTCGTCCTGCGACCAGGCGAGCGCACGGAACGTCGCGGAATCCGGCGAGCTGACGGGATCGACGACCGGGACCGGCGGCAGCGGCGCCATCCCGGTTGGCGCCTCGGCCTCGACACCGTAAGCGGCGTACAAGGCTGCCCCCACGGCCGCGTCAAGCGCCGGCTGAGGCGTCGTCACCACCGGCGCCTGCGAGTGCCCGGAGAGCTGCGCAGTGATCAGCGGAATGCTGGCACCACCGCCGATGGTGACCACCGCAGAGACATTCGACCAGCTGATCCTGTTGCGTTCCAAGGCTTTTTCCAGAGCGACGAGCACACCGCTCAGTGGTTGCGCGATCAGGTTTTCGAGATCGGCGCGCGTGACCCGGATTGCCGAACGGTAGCCGGGCAGCTCGGCCATCAGCTCGGTGGTGGTCTCCGCAGAGAGCCGCTCCTTGGCGTTGCGGCACTCTTCGCGCAGCCTGGTCAGTGAACCGACCGCGGCGGTACCGGCAGGGTCGACACCACCGGCGTCGGCGATGTTCTGCAGCACGTGGTTCAGCAGGGCCTGGTCGATCAGGTCGCCGGAGAACTCGGTGTAGCGGGCGGTGTCCTCCATCGGCTCGAAGCCCGCTGCGGCATCGGCGAGCGTGATGCTGGTGCCGCCGCCGCCGAAGTCCAGCAGTGCGACCACACCGTGCGGGGTCAAGCCGGGGCTGGCGTGCAGCGCGGTCAGTGAGGCGACGGCATCGGAGACCAGCCGGACCGGCGTGCCGTTGGGTGCCAGGCTCGGCTTGGCGCGCATCGCGTTGCGCAGCGCCCACAGGGTCGATGTGCCCCAATGCGCGGGGACGGCGATCGCGGTCTGCGGCGACGGCTGGCCACCACTGGCGTAGACCATCGCCTCGAGCGCGTCGGCGAGCAGTTTGTCGGCGAGATGCGACGACCCGTCGGGGGCCACCAGCGGAACCGGGTCGCCGACCCGCTCGACGAATCCGCTCAGCATGACGCCGTCGGTGTGCGCGGAAGGCACACCGACGTCAGGCGCGGCGTGGCCATGAAGGGTCAACACCGAGCGCCGGATCAGCGGTTGATTGCCGACTCGCGCCGCGACCAGGTTGGTCGTCCCGATCGACAACCCCAACGGGTCGCTCATAACGGAGCTCACGATAGCGGGCCGAGGAGACCAATTCCGTTAGACACTCCGCTTTTTGGGCGCCATTGCCAGCGGGTTTGACTCAACCACATAGCTGGGACACAGATTTCGATGTTGCGGCCAGGGTTTCGTCCGTGCCGGCCTGGGTACAGCGAAGGCCATGACTTCACTGTGGCTCGCCGACCGAATCGACCGGCCGCTACCGCCAAGTCCGCTGGCCGAGGCCAATGGGTCGGCAGACGTCGCGGTGGTCGGCGCCGGCCTGACCGGGTTGATCACCGCCGTGTTGCTGGCCCGGGCGGGCAAGGACGTTCTCGTGCTGGAAGCGCACTCTGCGGGGGCCGGGGCGACGGGCAACACGACCGCGAAGATCAGCCTGCTGCAGGGCACCAAGATGTCGAAAATCGTCGGCAAGCACGGAGCACAGACCGCCCAGCAGTACGTCCAGGGCAATCTCGAAGGCCAGGAGTGGTTGATCCAGCACTGCGAAGCACACGGCATTTCGGTGCAGCGGGAGGACGCGTACACGTACGCACAGTCCGACAAGGGTGTTGCGGCCGCCCGCGCCGAACTGGAGGCGTGTGAGGCCGCAGGCCTGGCCGTCGAATGGGTGGATGACGCCGACGTGCCATTCCCCTATCACGGCGGAGTGCGACTGGCCGATCAGGCGCAGTTCGATCCGATGCCCTTGCTGGACAGTTTGATTGTCGAGCTCGACGAGCGTGGCGGTCGATTGGCACAAGGCGTTCGCGTGCAAAGTGTTTCGGGCAAGGGCGATGGGCTGGCCCTACAGGTGCGCACCACCCACGGCGACGAGTTCGACGTCCAGGCTTCGCAATGCGTCCTGGCAACCGGCATTCCGATCCTCGATCGCGGTGGCTTCTTCGCAAGGCTCAAGCCGAGCCGGTCTTACTGCATGGCGTACAAGGTGCCCGGCAACATCACCCGCGGCATGTACCTCTCGGCCGACTCACCAACTCGCTCAGTGCGTTACGCGCCGACAGCCGACGGTGATCGGCTGCTGGTCGGCGGGGCAGGTCACCCGGTTGGCCGCGAGAAGAGCCCGGCGTGCTCGGTTCAGGAGCTGGACTCGTGGGCCAAGGTGCATTACCCGGGTGCGATGCAGACCCATTACTGGTCGGCGCAGGACTACACGCCTGCCGACGAGTTACCCTATGTCGGCCCGATTCTGCCCGGCAACGAGAAGATCTTCGTCGCAACGGGTTTCGACAAGTGGGGCATGACGAACGGCACCGCTGCGGCGCTGGCGTTGTCGAGTCGGATCCTCGGTGGCCGGATGGATTGGGCGAACGCCTTCGCCAGCTGGAGCCCGCACGAGCTGTCGGGCATCCCGAAGGCGTTGCAGGCCAACCTCGAAGTCGGCTTCAACTTGGCCAAGGGGTGGATCACGCCGGTGACGCGGATCGGCAATCGCACACCGGAAAGCGGTGGTGTGGTCAGCGGTCCGCCGTGGGACCTGGAGGCCCGCAGCGTCGTCGATGGTGTCGAGCACAGGGTGTCACCGGTCTGCCCGCACCTCGGCGGGATCGTCAACTGGAACGACGCCGACGAGTCGTGGGAGTGCCCGTTGCACGGCTCGCGGTTCGCACCCGACGGCACGCTGCTCGAAGGCCCGGCGACGCGAGGCCTGACCGCGGCGCAGTAGCCTGTCGCCCATGGGCGACATCGACGAGATCCAGCAAGTCAAATACCGGTACCTTCGTGCCCTCGACACCAAGCACTGGGACGACTTCGCCGACACGCTGACCGAAGACATCATCGGTGATTACGACGCGTCGATCGGCGAGTCACACCACTTCACCGACAGGGACTCCCTAGTCGAGTTCATGCGCACGTCGATGCCTGCGAACATCATCACCGAGCACCGTGTCACCCATCCCGAGATCACCGTCGACGGCGACGAAGCTTCAGGCACCTGGTATCTCCAGGACCGCGTGATCGTGCCCGATTTCAATTTCATGTTGATGGGCGCCGCGTTCTACCACGACCAGTACCGTAAAACCGTCGACGGCTGGAAGATCAGCAAGACCGGCTACGACCGCACCTACGACGCGACCTTCTCGACTGAGAACCTCAACTTCAACTTGAAAACCGGTCGCGCCCTTAATATTTGACCGCTATTTGGTGATCGCGATCAGCGCACCCGGCTGCAGCCAGCGCATGATCTCCACCAAGGTGCCATCGTCGATCGCCACACATCCCGCGGTGGGGCCGCCGTCGGTGGTATGAAGGAAGAACGCGCCGCCGTTGCCAGGCACCCTGGCCTTGTTGACGCCCATCACGACGGCGTGTGCGTACTGCGGGATGTCGAGGTTCTCGGTGCCGCTGTCGGGTGACGTGTCGAAGGGGCACTGCGCCTTATTGCAGACCTGCATGGTGTTGTAGGTCGGGCTCTTCATATCGCCGTCCCACCAATGGTCCTTGCCGACTTGGACGTACTGCAGGCCCCCGCCGGGGTTCGGTGCGGTGCCGAACGCGAAGTCGAGGGTGTAGATGCCAAGGGGAGTGGCCATGTTGCCGTCGTGGGTCTCGGCGGCTAAGCCGTTGGCGCCGACATGGGCGGGGATACCGGCGCGGACGGCTTCCCATCCCGCCGGGCCACGTTGGAAGATGTCCATCTTCGCCGACGAACCACCCGCTCCCACAACGGAAACGACCTGGGTGGCATTGCCGACTTGCGGAGCGAACCACGGTGTGAAGTCAGCGTTCGCAACGGGCGCCGCGGTCAGATAGACGGCTGCAGCGCACAGCACAGCGAGCAGTCGGCGCACGCATTCATCGTCAGTGGTGCCACAGCCAGGGTCAAGTAAAGGTTCAGACACGATTGAGGATCGCCGGATCTGGCTACCTTGTCCTCATGGAATTGCTGCCCTTGCGAGGGCGCCGACGCGGTATTCGGCAAATCGGCGAGGGCCTTGGCACCCTGGACCGCGAGGTCTTCGAGGCCATCGCGGAGTCGCCAAGCCCACTGTTGGACGCCACGATGCCGCGGCTGACCAGGGCCGCGGACCACTCGAAGCTCTGGCTGGCGCTCGCTGGCTTGATCGGCGCGCTCGGGGGTGCATCGGCAAAACGGGGCGCTGCGCGTGGGGTGGCTTCCCTAGCGGTGACCAGCTTTGTCACCAATCAGGTGGCCAAGCGGGTGTGGCGCAGGCCGAGGCCGAATCGTCTCGCGGTGCCGTTGGCACGCCGGGGTCGCCGCGCTCCGACGTCGAACTCGCTGCCCTCGGGCCACTCGGCGAGTGCGGCGGCGTTCGCGGTCGGTGTCGGCCTGGAGAGCCCCGCGCTGGGCCTTGGCCTGGCGTTGCTCGCCGGCTTGGTGGGGCTGTCGCGGGTGGCGACAGGCGCGCACTATCCGGGCGATGTGTTCGCGGGCTTCGGCATCGGTGCCGGCATCGCAGTGCTCGGCGGTCGAGTGGTGCCGCCGGTTGCGGTGGCGAAGGTTCCTCTCGCGGATCCGCTGCGCGTGGAGACTCCCGAACGGCCAGACGGCGCCGGCGTGGTGTTGGTGGTGAACCCGGCGTCGGGTGGCGGAACTGGAGCACGTGTGATCGACGAGGTGCGAGAGGCGTTGCCGCAGACCGAAATTGTCGAACTCGGCGAGGACGACGACGTCGAAGAGGTGTTGAGCAAGGCTGCCGGACGGGCCGAAGTGCTCGCGGTCGCTGGCGGTGACGGCACGGTGTCGTGCGCAGCCGGTGTGGCGACGGAGGCGGGCGTACCGCTGGCGGTGTTCCCCGGTGGCACGTTCAATCATTTCGCGAAGGACATCGGCTGCGACACCGTCGCGAAGACAGTGGACGCCATCCGGCGGGGCAGCGTCGGCTGCGTCGATATGGTGTGCCTCAACGAGGGCCGGATGGTGATCAACACCGCGAGCATCGGTGCGTACCCGACGTTCGTGCAGACGCGCGAGCGCCTCGAGCACAAGATCGGCAAGCCACTGGCGGGGCTGTACGCGATGTTCCGCACGCTGGAGCACGACGAGCCTGTGCGCATCACCTACGACAACAAGACATTGCAGACCTCGCTGTTCTTCGTCGGCAACTCGACGTATCTGCCGTCGGGATTCGCACCGTCACGGCGCACGCGCATGGACGACGGCCTGCTCGACGTCCGGATTCTGGAGACGGGCCGACGGTTCAGCAGGACCAGGATCGTTACTGCGCTTGCGCTCGGCCGCCTGGAGCGCAGCCCGCTGTATCACGAACTGCGGGTGCCCGAGTTCAGCTTCCGTGCTGTGGACGGGCCGACGATACTGGCCCACGACGGCGAGGTCGGCACCGAGGTCACCGAGGCCACCTTCAGCGTGCGGTACCGAGCACTGCCGGTGTTTCGTCCGTTACCGTGACGGGCCGCACCGGCGGGACAATCAGCAGGCATGCGACGAAATACGCGTAGCCGAAGGCCCATCCGGCGATCACGTCCGTCGGGTAGTGCACGTTGAGCACGACGCGACCGATGCCGATCGCAAGCACAACAAATGCGCCAATTGCGATCAGCCAACCCCGCAGCGGGCGGCGCACGATCGGAAGCGCGACGGTCAGCAGGGCCAGCACCGCTGCCATCACGCCGAGCGCGTGGCCCGACGGAAACGAACTCGACGGCGCGGCGACCAACGCGGTCGCCGGACGCGGCCGGCTGGCGGCATATTTGGCGATCTCGGTGATGATTCCGGTGAGCTCGACACTGACCACCAGAAACATCGCGACCCGCACGTTGCGGCGCACCAGCGCGAAGACGATCACGGCCAGGGTCAGCAGCCGGAACGCGGTGGGCCCGAGCACCGTGCAGAACACATCCCATGCGGTCACCCAGCCGGGGTGGCCGGCGGCATAGCGATGCCCGGCCTCCAGCAAGGACGCGTCAATCGTCGCCAGCCAGGCCCAGTTTGAGGCGTAGCCGACCCACATCAACGCGAACACCGCGACGGCCAGTGCGGCCGACGCGATCAGCCCGGTCTTGCGGGGTGCCACCCCTTCAGCTCTACCACCTCTATCGCCCTCGAGGCTGCGAGGTCGCGTTAGGGTTACTGGACATGGCCGTGTTTCTGCGAAAGCTGCTGGGAATCGGCAAGCTCCCTGCCGAGCTGCGCGCCGAGGTGGAGGCGGAAGGCATCATTCACCTCGGCGAATACGTCTCTGTCACCCGGCGGTTCAGTGGACGGGTCCCCGGCATGCGCTCGGCGGGCAGCATCTCGAGTTATGTCGGCTCGCTGGTGCTGACCAATCAGCGGGTGCTTGCCACGTTGTCGTCGGTGCCGAAGCTCGCCGGGCGCACCGTCGATCTGCGGTGGGACGCGCCGCAAGGCGGGGCCGTCAAGGGCGAGCTGTCGACGACGGGTCTCATGCTCGACGTCGACGTCGCCGAGGTCGATCCCCGTTGCACGGGACATCTTTCGCTGCACTACAAGGAATCGCTGCCCGAGGATCTGCTCATGCTGCTGCCCCGGCGATCTCTGGCCTTCGACGTGCCTCCGGTATATGTGTTCCGCGCCGTCGGTGTGCCCTACCACCCGTAGCCGCGCGAAAAGCGTTAGAACGGTGGTGGGTCGTCGGTGTCCGGTGGCGGTGGGCGCGTGGGGAAATAGGCGTCGTCGCAATCGTTTTCGAGGTTCTGGCGGAATTCGTGATTGCGGGCGCGTTCGGCGTCGATGCGGTTGGCGCGGTCTTGGGCCCGGGTGCTCGTGCGGCGCGGCATCTTCAGTGCGCGACCAGGTTGAGCACTAGCTGCATTGGTCGGTGTGGTGACCGGGGCGGTGGGTCGGCACAGCGATGGAAACAGCAGCCGGCTACCCGGATAGGTAGTAGAGGTCTGCCCGCTTGGGCTGGTCCAGATGACGGTGCCATCGGGTAGTTGTCGGTCTGACCAGCCGCAGAATGTCTTGAGCAAGTGGTGCTTGCGAACTCATGGAATATGTTTCAGGAGACAACGTGAGTCCGTCGTAGGCGCGACCGTCCGACACCTATCCGTGGTTGAATCTGGGCGTGTCGGGTGATGGGGGCCAGCAAAGCGACCACAGCGAAGCCGGCTATCGAATCCCTGTATGGATTAAATACAGTCCGAGGTGGATATGGTGGGGACTTGCGGGGCTCCTCGTTCTGTCCATAGCAGCCATATTCATTGGGTGGTTGCCGGCCGACGGTCAGCCACATAGCGACCACCCGGATAGCGCCGCATTGAGCATGTGGGCAGTGCTAGTTGGGCTTCTGGGAGCTGCAATCACAACGGGACTCTTTTGGTATGTCGAAGGGTCTATCGGCGATAAAAGGGAAAAGGGCGGGAGGCTCGATACGGCGCGCGCGTTAGCTGCGCTCGATTCGTGCAGACCCTCCTCCTTCGATAAAACCGAACTCAAAGCCCGGCGAAAGCTGAACAAAGAAGTTGACAGACTCGCCGCGACGATCGAGGCAATCCCTAAGAACACAGGGTCGTACGATCCGAGCCTCATTGAAGAGACGCGGAGGCGCGGAGCATCGCTTCGCAAAATGCACTACGACGTAGCAACATTGACCGACGACTCCAAAGCGAGACTCCGCGAACGCCTCATCTCACTAAAGCGTGCTTATGACAGCGGACGGTGGGCCGACTTACCTGCGGCCGACCTCTCGATAGTGTCCCGCCCCACACTGCTAGCGGTGCGGTTGAGTTTCGGTGTTCTCGCCGCGGTGTGTCTCGGAGGCATTGTGTACATGCTGATCGTCCCCACGCATCTTCCTACCGGGGGCGTATCAATCCTGACCTTCATCCTGGGAACTCTCGGGCTCGGATTCCTCAGCCGAGCTGGACTGTTGACCCCCACATCGCAGCAGGTAATTGAGCTCATGACTAAGGCGCAAGGTGCAGTCAAACCAGGGGCAGCCGAAGATGCCGCCGAGAAGACAAATAACCACGCGGGCGATGGTCCTCACGCCTCAAAATGAAGTCGAACACGTGACCCTCTCATCTGTTGGCACCCGTACCGTCAACGGCCTTGCGCTCGTAGTTGGCGACGGCGATCAGCTTGCCCAACGCCTGCTCGAACTCGCGGACCACTGGGTGATCCCACGCCAGCCGGATGCAACGGTGCTCGCCATTGCCGTCCACCCACACGTGCGTCATTCCCTCATCGGTATGGGCGTTGATCGTGATCATGGCTTGGGCCTCCGTTCCGGGCCGGTGATCCGCCCTCTCACCTAGAAGAACCCGATTTCGGGCACGGTCGAGTCCCAGTAGTCGGGCTTGCGTTGACACCAAACCGATGCGCATCTGAGCTGCGGATATGCAGCCGCAGTGGGTCATTAGCGATACACTTGTGAACCGGACGGGACTTGCACCCGTCAGGAGCCTGACACTCCTGGCTACTTATCCGGTCCCCTTGGCCCCCGCCGCTCCCTCACTCAACGGGCACTAGCGGCGGGGGCTAACTCCCTCCTCATGGCGAATCCTCCTGATAGTCGTTTTCCTCGATCCCCGGGGTCTTGTTGTAGCCCTTGAGTTTGTCGACCAAGTCGATGACGAAGGTGCGGTCTTCCGTCGTGAGTCCGAACAGGTTGACCTTCACGACCACCGAAACGCTGCCCCCAGAAGCGAGTTCGACCGTGTACGTATCTCCCGCGATCGAATTGTCTGATGGCGGCGTCTGGCCGGTAGGAGGCTGTCCGCCGCCTTGGTTTGTCTTGCGACGCGCGACGCGCTTGGGCTTAGTGGCGCCAGGAGCGCCCGCCCCTGACCGGGTCTTCGGGAAGTGCGCACTCAACTCCAGACCGGCCTCGCGTGCCGCGTGCAAGTAGAACGTGATCGCTTTGCGGCGAGTATCGGCGGATGCGATGCTCGGGAAGTTGTCGCGGAACGTGTCCTCAAGGTCCTTGGGGGTACCGTTTTTGTGTGACACCTCCATCGGTGCCACGTAGTGACGAGTCACCAGATCTGCCAACATCTGCTTCCGTTCGTCGGCATCGGCGGCAACAAGCTGTTGCAGTAATGGCAGAACATTGCTGTTCTCGTCCACCAGGCCGAATGAGGTCAGCGCCATCGTCAGATTCGCCTGGTCAGTGCCCGATTTTGTCCCCATGAGCGAGCGGTCGATTCGCGGCGGCAGCGGCTTATCGCCAAGCTCCCTGATGAAGTTCCAGAACGTCTGGAAGCTCATGTACGGCGGCTTAAAGGCCTCGGTTTCCGTGTCCATCACTGGACTCCCTTGCGGCAGTTGGTGCGATCATCTGCCAAAGAGACTGCCATAACCATCTGCCACAGTCAACTGCCAAAAAGATAGTTCTTCCAAGCGCTTCCGGCAGAGGCGATCATGGAGGCATGAAGATCGAGCGCGGGGACCTGTTGGACGTCACCACGGCGAGCGGAGAAGTCGTCCG
>Ga0070665_100006947_pt1 | contig 11505 bp, 9 predicted proteins | sample KBSS13metaG_FD_65862 | JGI IMG/M metagenome (GOLD analysis project Ga0070665, IMG submission 65862) | Switchgrass rhizosphere microbial communities from Kellogg Biological Station, Michigan, USA - KBS S1-3 metaG | ecosystem: Host-associated > Plants > Roots > Rhizosphere > Soil ...
CAGCGTCACCCCATGGTCCGCGTCATCGACGGTGCGTAACGGGAGCAGGAGATCGATGTCGGACGTCGCCGTCAGGTAGGTGAGGCCGGTCAGCGACTGCCACATCGCGGCGCCGAATACGCGGAGCGAGTGCCCGGCGGCGCGCGCGTCGCCGTCGAGCACGCGGAGCGCCACATCCCACGGACTCGGCAATGCGGCAGCGACGGCCCGAAGCGGCGGGGGCGCGGCGTGCGCCTCGATGTCGATGGAGGCAAGCGCAAACCCCAGACGGCGTTTACCCTGGGACGGCGGCAGCGGCAGGCCCAGCGCCACGGTTGCCGCCGCCACAGGGTTCTCCGCGCGTCGCACGACCAGCGGCCAGGCGTGTGCCTGCCATGTCGACAGCGCATCGCGCGACTGCGTATCGGCGGCTTGCCCGAGGAGCGACTTCCAGCCGCTCGCCGCGGGCCACGCGAGCGCATGGCGCGACAGACGCTCGCCCGCGACCGGCTCGCGTCGAAGTGCAATCATTCGACGTTGGCGCGCAGGGCGATCGGGGCCGCGAGCAATCGGCCGCCGCGAGCTTGACCGACGTCGCGGCGGGTGTCGGTTGCAGGCGCATCGGCCACCGCGGCCGCCAGATGCGCGGCGAGATCGCCTTCCCACAGCGCGTCGATCGCCCCCATTTTCACGTAATTGATCGCGCCGGGGGCGAAGACAGGCGAGCTGCGGGCGAGCTCGGCCAGGCGCTCCACCGGTTGTCGCGTCACGCGCGCCATCGCGGACAGGTTCATCACGCGGATCTCGGATTCGGGGAGTGCCGCGCAGAGGTCTGCCATCATGCCCGTCGCGAGGAAGCCACCCGAAAGGGCCTGGTCGTAGACGAGACCCAGCACGCGATGGCCGCGCGAACGCGCGACCTCGACGCACTTGGCGAGGTGCGCCATGCAGCGGTTGAGTCCGAGGAGCTCGTCGCGGCGGCGGAGCCGCTGGCCGGCGGTGTCCACCAGGAAAACGATGGGACGTCCGGGGTGAGTCCGCATCGTGGCCAGCACGAGGCGCGCCATCGCGAGCGCGAGCTCGACGCCGATTTCCGCGTGATGAGCCGAGCCGATGACGGCGAAGGTCGTGTCGCCGCACCGTCCGGTGCCGGCGAGAAGATCGCCATCGGCCACCACGTGATGGCCCTCCGGAAACAGTCGCGCGGTGACGTCGTGCCAGTCCATTTTTTCTCGGTGCTCCGAAAGTGCGACGACCGCTACGCCGCGCGGAGGCGCTGCGAGATCGCGACCAGCGCGTCGGTCGCGAGCAGCGGCACATTTTCCGGATCGGGAAAGCCGAGATCGCGCCAGATGTCGGCACCGTCGTCGCATCCGCCGAAGCGGTCGACGCGACGCTGGAGCAGCGCGTGCTCGCGTTCGACGGCGTCGAGATCGAGTCGGTCGCCTTCGCGGAGCGCCTGCGCAATCGCCCGCCGGAACGCGTCGATGCGATCGTCGACCAGGACGTCGCAGTCGCCGAGCAGAAAGCGGTGCTTCCCACCCACCGTGCGCCACACGAGCGCGCGATCGCGCGAGTCGAACTCCTCGACGCCGTGCGCGGTCTCGATGACCTCGGGGCCGGAGAGCCCGAGGCGGCCCTCTTCCGACATGACGATTCCGGTGCAGCAGGCTGCGGCGATGCCCATCCCCCCGAAGCAGCCGTACTGTCCCCCGATCGCGGCGATGACGGGAATGCCGGCGACGCGCGTCGCACAAATGGCGCGGATCACCTCGGAGACGGCGATCAGGCCGGCGTTGGCTTCCTGCAGCCTCACGCCGCCGGTCTCGAGCAGCAGCACGATGCCCGCGACCTCCGCGTTCCGCGCGCGTTCGAGAAGACCGGTGATCTTGGCACCTTGGACCTCGCCGACGGCGCCGCCCATGAAGCCGCCTTCCTGCGCGGCGACCAGCACCGCGAGCCCCTCGAGCTTCGCGGTGCCGATCACGATGCCGTCGTCGAACGCCGCCGGAAGATCCAGAGCCTGCAGGTGCGGGCTCAACGTGCGCGCGACGGGCGGCAGGATTTCGCGGAACGTCCCGGGGTCGAGCAGCCCGTCGAGACGCTCGCGCGCGTTCGCTTCGTAATAGCTTTGCATGTTCGTCGATCTCAGCGCTTGCGCGTGAACTCCTCGATCGCCTGGTCGAGACGCAGCGCGACGATCGCGGGCGTCGCGCCTGCGTCGTTGATCGAAACGCGAATGCCGGCCAGCCGGTGACGCGCGAAGAAGTCCGCCATGACAGCCTGCCAGATTTCGCCGAAGCCCTTGGCCGCGGTGTCGATCGCGATCGAACAGGCCGGATCGCCCGGGACTGGCTCGATCAGGACCTCGAGATTGCCCGAAGCGACGACGCCGACGATGCGCGCCGCGCTTCCCGCCGTTGCGGGACGACCGCCGTCGAAGCGATATTCGAGATGCTCCATGCTGTTGGGGCTCTCGCGCTCACCAGCTGCGGAAACGCTTGGGCGGCTGGTACAGGCCGCCGGACGCGCGCACGAGATCCTTGATCGAGCGCGCAGCGAGGAGATCGCGCGTCGCGTCGCGCTTGTCGATGCCGAGATCTTCCGCCCGGCGTATCACGCCGCGATCGCGCAGGTTCTCAACCACGCGGCGATCGCGGGCGAGCCCGACCGCCGTGTAGCCGGCGATGCCACGGATGGCCTGCTCGATTTCCTCGTCGTCGCGGCACAGGAGAAGGTTCGCGATGCCCTCCTCGGTGAGGATGTGAGTGACGTCGGAGCCGTAGATCATGATCGGCGGCAGCGCCATGTTCGCCGATTCCGCGAGCTCCCACGCATCCAGGCGCTCGACGAAGGCGGGCGCCATGTGCTCGCGAAACGTCTCGACCATCTGCACGACCAGCTTGCGCCCCCGCGGGGGCGCGCGATCGCCGCGATGCGCTTCGCGCCCGGCCGCGAGCCACGCGGGCGTCGCATGCCGGCGTCCGCGCGCGTCCGATCCCATGTTGGGCGCACCGCCGAAGCCCGCGATGCGTCCGAGCGTCGCGGTGGAACTGTTGCCGCAGAGGTCGATCTGCAGCGTCGAGCCGATGAACATGTCGCACGCGTAATGCCCAGCCGTCTGGCAGAACGCCCGGTTGCTGCGCATCGATCCGTCGGGGCCCGTGAAGAACACGTCGGGTCGCGCGCGCATGTACTCTTCCATGCCGAGCTCCGAGCCGAACGAATGAATGGATTCGACGAATCCCGCCTCGATCGCCGGAATGAGCGTCGGATGCGGATTGAGCGCCCAGTGCCGGCAGATCTTGCCGCGGAGCCCGAGCGATTCGGCGTATGTCGGCAGCAGGAGCTCGATCGCGGCGGTGTCGAAGCCGATGCCGTGGTTCAGGCGTTCGACGCCGTAGGGCGCGTAGATGCCCTTGATCGCCATCATCGCCATAAGCACCTGGATCTCGGAGATCTTCGCCGGATCGCGCGTGAACAGCGGCTCGATGTAGTGAGGCGCCGGGCTTCGCACCACGAAGCCCACCCAGTCCGACGGAATGTCGATCCGCGGCAGTTCGTCGACCAGCTCGTTCACCTGCGCCACCACGAGGCCGCTCTTGAACGCCGTCGCTTCCGCGATCACCGGCGTGTCCTCGGTGTTGGGCCCCGTGTAGAGATTGCCGTGGCGATCGGCCGCCTGCGCGGCCACCAGCGCGACATCCGGGGTGAGGTCGATGAAGTAGCGGCCGAAGAGCTCGAGGTAGGTGTGGATCGCGCCGATCGAGAGCCGGCCTGAGCCCGCGAGTTTCGCGAGGCGGCCCGATTGCGGTCCGGAAAACGAAAAATCGAGTCGCGACGCAATGCCGCGCTCGAACACGTCGAGATGCTCGGGCAGCGCCAGCACCGACTGGACGATGTGGAGATCGTGCACGCGGGCGACATCGACGCTCGTCAGCGCGCGGGCGAGAAAATCGGCCTGCTTCTGGTTGTTGCCTTCGATGCAGACGCGGTCGCCGGGCTCGATAAGCTCCTCGAGCAGCGCCACGACGGCATCCGCCTCGACCACCTTGCCCGCCAGTCGCGGTCCAAGGCGTGCAGATACCCGCTCCAGCCTGCGGACGCGGCCCTGCGCACGCTGGTTCCAGACGCGCGGCAAGGCCATCGGCGCGTTCATTCGAGGAGAGCCGTCGCCGGATTCACTTGGGCGGTCCCATCACCCAGTTGGGGAAGCCGGTCGCGATGCTTGGGAAGAAGCAGATGATGACGATGGCGACGAACATCAGCCCCACGAACGGCAGCACGCCCCATACGACGTCCCGCAGGGGAATGTCCGGCGCGATGTTCTTGATCACGAAGAGGTTGAGTCCCACCGGCGGATGGATCAGCCCCATTTCCATCACGATGGTCATCAGCACGCCGAACCAGATGAGGTCGAAGCCCGCGCCACGAAGCGGCGGCAGGATGATCGGAGCGGTCATCAGGATGATCGATACCGGCGGCAGGAAGAAGCCCAGCACCACGACGAGGAACAGGATGGCCGCCAGCAGGAACCACTTGGACAGGTGCATCGCCACGATGCCCTGCGCCGCCGACTGGCTGATATGCAGGTAGCTCATCACGTAGGAAAAGAGGAGCGACATGCCGATGATGAACATCAGCATCGTCGATTCCTTGACGGTCTGCGCGAGGATCGGCTTCATCTGGCTCGGACGCCAGACCCGGTAGACGATGGCGATCAGCACGAGTGCGAGGATCGCGCCCAGTCCGGCCGTTTCCGAAGGCGTCGCATAGCCGCCGTAGAGCGCAACCATCACGCCGATCAGCAGGATCACGAATGGCAGCACGCGCGGCAGCATCTCCACTTTCTCGTGCAGCGTGTATTTGTGCTGCTCGAGGTACGCCGAATGCGTGCCTTCGCTCTCGAAGGCCGCATGCGCGATCCGGTACTCCTTGCGGAAGCGGAACATCGCGTAGACGGAAAACAGCGCGACCAACAGGAGACCGGGACCGATGCCCGCGAGAAAGAGGCGCCCCAGTGACACTTCCGCCGCGACCGCGTAGAGGATCATCGTGATCGACGGCGGCAGCAGGATGCCCAGCGTGCCGCCGGCGGCGATGATGCCGGCGGCGAATCCCGGCGAATAGCCGCGCTTGCGCATTTCCGGAATGCCCGCGCTGCCGATCGCGGAGCAGGTGGCGGGGCTCGAGCCCGCCATCGCCGCGAACAGCGCGCAGGTGAATACGTTGGCGATGCCGAGCCCGCCCGGAATCCGCTGCATCCACGCATGCATCGCGAGATAGAGATCGCGTCCGGCGTCCGATCTTCCTATTGCGGCGCCTTTCAGGATGAACAGCGGAATGGAAAGCAGCGTGATGCTCGCCATCTCCTCGTAGACGTTCTGCGTGACCGTGTCGAGCGAGGCTCCGGGCATGAAGAAATACATGAACGTCACCGCGACGAAGCCGAGCGCGAACGCGATCGGCATGCCGGAGAACATGACGATCAGCGTGACCGCCCCGAACAGCAAGCCGAGCGCGAGCACGCTCATTTGTGTGCGCGTCCGGCGAAGTGGGCGATCGTCTGCAGGACGAGCTGCACCACGAGCAGCGTCATGCCGGTCGCCATGAGCCCGTACGGAATCGTGAGCGGCGGCGAGAAGGTCGACGAAGTCGTCATGTGGTCGACCCACGCCTCGTGGAACAGCGTCCAGGATTTCCACGCGAAGAACGCGCAGAACACGAGCGTGAGGACGTCGACGATCGTCTGCCGCACCCGGTTGACCGCCGGCGACAGCACGCTCGAGATCGCTTCGATGCCCACGTGCCCGCGCTGCGCCTGCACCCATGCGCCGCAGAGGAACACGGCGCCGATGATGCAGAACACCGCGACCTCGTCCTGCCAGTCGGTCGCCGCCTTGAACATGTACCGCGAGAACACGCTGTAGGTCAGCACCAGCGCCGCCAGGAAAAGCGTGACCATCCCAATCAAAAGCATGAGCTTGTTCACGCCCGCCATCGCGCGGTCGAGCGCGCCCAGCGCGCCGGGGAGCGGCACCGCTTCCGCGACAGGCAATCCGGGAACGTCGGTGCCGTCGATGCCGTGACTCATGAAGCCGCGCTCGGCTTAGAGAAGCTGTTGTGCCAGCGCCAGGAGCTTCGCGCAGTTCGCATTCTTGTCGGCGTAATCCTTCCACACCGGCTTCGCGAGAACCTGCCACTTCGCCAGCGTTGCATCGTCCAGGTCGGCCACCTTCGCGCCTGCCTTGGTGTAGACGTTCGCGACCGCGATGTCGTCGGCCTTCGCGCTGTCGACGGCGAACTTCTCGAGATCGGCGCCGACCGACATGATCGCGTCCTGCTGCGCCTTGGGCAGCTTGTCGAACACTTCCTTCGACATCATCAGCGGCTCGAACATGAACCAGTACGACTTGCCGCGTCCGCTTGTCAGGAACTTCGACACTTCCTCCAGCCGGAACGAGATCAGGCTGGTCGACGACGTCAGCGCGGCGTCCATGGCGCCGGTCTGCATCGCTGCATAGATTTCGTTCGACGGCAGCGACAGCACCGACGAGCCGGCATCCTTGAACATCATGTCCATCTCGCGGCTGCCGCCGCGAACCTTCACGCCCTTGGCGTCGTCGGGGGATACGAGCGGCTTGGCACGGCTGGCGACACCACCTGCCTGCCAGATCCAGGTGACGATGATGACGCCTTTCTCCGCCAGGAACTGCGACAGGAACTTGCCCACCTCGGCGCTCTTCCATTTGCTGCCGACCTCGTAGGAAGGAACCAGCGCGGGCAGCAGGCCGATGTTGGTCTCGGGGACCTCGCCGCCCGCGTACGACAGCGGCACGAGGGACAGATCGAGGGCGCCGCGGCGAAGCGCGCTGAACTGCGAGTTCACCTTCACCAGCGAGGAGTTCGGATAGATATCGAACTTGAGCCCGCCGTTCGTCTTCTTTTCGACGTCGGCCGCGAACTTGCGCACGAGGCGATCGCGGAAATCGCCCTGGTCGATCGTGCCGCCGGGGAATTGATGCGAGATCTTGAGCGTGGTCGGGGCCTGCCCGAAGGCACGCGAACCCGTGAGGGCGAGAGGTACGGCCGCGACGGCGCCCGTGACGATGCGGCGGCGAATGGTATCCATGCTTTCCTCCGGTTGAGATTGCCGCGAGCTCGATTTCGAGTTCGGGCATACCAATCAATGTAGTTTTGTATACAAGAAAAGGATAGGTTCTTTGAGCGATGGCGTCAATATGGCAAATCCGCGCTTCGTCGACGTTCCCACATTTAGCCCAGACTGGCACGCATCGACCATCTCGTCCATCAGCATGGAACCACGGCTGTACCGGAGATTTCGCAAGCAACTGATGTATCGCTACATTTCAGAGAATAGCCTTCCATGCCCCTGCATTTGCCCGTCCAAATGCCGGCGAGTCGGATGCCTTGCAAGCCGCTGGATCTCGTATACGAGCGCGCTTGACTTCGTCCAACAAACGCAATAGCTTGCATACAGAGCCGGACGAATTCCCATGGCATCACGGGATTCTCCGTTTCCAGACCAACAAAAAAGTGGTTCGCGGATGCGATGTCGGAGGCGGAAGGGTCGACTGGAGTTCCCGGTCTCGTTCGCGCCTGAAGACACCCATAGAAGGACGTGATGGCAGGAGCGGAAACCTTGGGCGCCGCCTTCACGCAAACCTGGGCAGCAAAAACGGAGGAGTCTCCAATGAGGAAAAAGATGCACACGCTGGCCGCCACGGCCGCGGCCGCTGTCGCGCTCGCGCTGGTGGCGGTGGAAGGCGACGCAAGAGTCGTAAAGATCACGGTCACGTCGACGACGCCGCTGTTCGGCGGGCAGTCCTATGGCGCCGGTCCCTACGAGCAGGTCAAAGGCACCGCGCAGGGTGAAATCGATCCGGCGGATCGCCGCAATTCGGTCATCACCGACATCAACCTCGCGCCGCGAAATGCGAACGGCAAAGTCGAGTACACGGCCTCGTTCACGATCTACAAGCCGGTCGACATGAGCAAGGCTAGCGGCCTCATGACGTACGAAGTCGTGAACCGCGGCAATCACATTCTCACCATCGCGCTCGGAAATGATCCGCCGAGTGGCGACGGCCTCGCCTATCGCGACGGCCACGTTTACTTGTGGAGCGGCTGGCAGGGTGACCTGCCCCAGGCTGCGGTCGGAGCGGCGCAGGAATGGATCACCGTCCCCGCAGCCAAGAATGCCGACGGTTCGTCGGTCACGGGTCCCGTGTTCGCGCGGTTCGTGAACATCGCGCAGGCCAACGGCGTCAACCAGACCACGCAATCGCTTCCGGGCACCGTGCTGAGCGGCGCTGTCCTGGGGCGTGCGCCGGCTACCACCGATACGACCAAGGCCACGCTGATTTCCGCGACGTCGGAATCCCAGAGCGGTGTGCGCGGCGGCGTTGTCAATATCGCCAGCGGCGATTGGGCGTTCGCGGACTGCCGTACGGTCCCATTCCCCGGCACGCCCGATCCAACCCGGGTTTGCCTCAGGAACGGATTCGATCCGGCGCTCCTCTATCAACTGGTCTATACAGCCAAGGATCCGTTGGTGCTGGGCGTGGGCCTCGCGGCGATGCGCGACGTGAACACATTCTTCAAGAGCGCGGCCAAGGACGATGCGGGCACCGCCAACCCCATTGCCGGGAAGATCACCAAGGCGCTGGGCTACGGCATCTCGCAGTCCGGCCGTCTCCAGAAGGCCTTCATCAATCTCGGATTCAATGAGGACGAGACAGGCAAGATCGTCTGGGATGCGATGGATACCGACGTCGCAGGGATGATGGGGCAGTTCAACATCCGCTTCGCGATTCCCGGCAACATCGCCAACCTTTACGAGCCCGGCGCTGAAGGTCCCCTCTGGTGGTCGGACTACGTCGACGTGGCGCGCGGACGGCCGGCGTGGGGCATCCTGCACCGCTGCACCGCTAGCAATACGTGCCCATTGACGTTCGAAACCTACGGCGGACCGGAATACTGGTACAGCCGCGGCACCCCCGGCATCACGGGGACCTCCGGCACGGAAGACCTGCCGGTACCGGCGAACGTGCGCAGGTATTACATGCCGAGCACGCCGCATGCGCAAGGTGCGGGCGGCTTCAAGATCACGTCCACGCCAGTGGCCGGGCAGGTGCTCCTCAGCAATCCCAATCCGGAAGTGGAGACCCTGCGTGCGCTGTACATTGCGCTCGTCGACTGGATCATGAAGGGCACGCCGCCGCCTCCGAGCGTCTACCCGCGCATCACGGACGGAACGCTCGTCGCGGCCACCTCCGCGGCGATCGGCTGGCCCAACATACCGAACGCGCCGAAGCCCGACGGTGTGATGAACTCCGTGCTCGACTACGATTTCGGACCGAACTTCCGCTACAACGACGAGTCGGGCGTCATCGACAACGTGCCCGCGCCAGTCAAGCAGGTGATCCCGACCCTCGCCCCGAAGGTCGATGCGGACGGCAATGAGATCGCCGGGATCCGTTCGCTGCTGCTGCAGTTGCCGCTCGGAACGTATACGAGCTGGAATCCGATTGCGAGCGGCGTTCTCAAGGGGCAGGAGGCGTCGCTGGCCGCGGGCTTCATTCCGTTCGCCAAGACGAAAGCCGAGCGAACCGCGAGCGGTGATCCGCGGCCTTCGATCGAGGAACGCTATCCCAATCTCTGGGGGTATTACTACGGCGCGATCCAGGTGACCCAGAACCTCGTGAACCAGCGCTTTCTCCTTCCGCAGGACGCCAACAAGCTGCTCAACCAGGCGCTGAACGACATGCTCACGACCAACCTGCTGCCGAAGCGCGGCGAGTTCGCTATCGCCGTCAAGAAGACGAAGGAGGGCCACGCCGAGCCCGCGCCTTACGACTTCCTCGGAACGGGCGATTGAGGAACGAGGCCGCGCGCATCGGCGCGGCTGGCGATGCATGCGAGGGCGAGCCGATATGGCTCTCCTTCGCATATCGATGCGTATGTGGGACGCGCGGACGCGACCATGCGTTCTTGCCATCCCACCACGCTCCATTCGGACGACTCGGATCGAGCGAGATGACATGAAGGCCGCTGGCCATCGCAGGATGGGAACCGGAGGCGTCGGCCCGCGCCGCGACGCCGGAACGCGGTCGGAGCGCGTGCGGGAACTCATCGAAGAAGGCATCGCCACCGGCGAGTTTCCGCCAGGGATGCGTCTCGACGAAACCGAGCTTTCGCAGCGGTTCGACGTGTCGCGCACCCCGCTCCGCGAGGCGCTTTTTCTGCTCGCGTCGGCGGGCATCGTGGTGATGCAGCCGCGGCGCGGAACGATCGTGGCGGAAATCACCGCGCATCGTCTCGTTGAAATGTTCGAGGTGATGGGCGAGCTCGAAGCCATGTCCGGACGTCTGGCCGCGCGCCGCATGTCGGCGCTGGATCACCAACGGCTGCTCGAGGCCCATCGCGCTTGCGAGCGCGCAAGCAAGATGATGGATCCCGACGCGTACTATTACGAAAACGAGCGGTTTCATAATCTGATCTACGAAGCCAGCCACAACGATTTCCTGACCGAGCAGGCGTCGGCCCTGCATCGCCGGCTGCGACCCTATCGGCGGTTGCAGCTTCGCGTGCGCGATCGCCTGCCTACCTCGTTTCATGAACACGAAGGCATCGTCGGCTCGATCATTGCCGGGGACGCCGATCTGGCGGCCCAGCGGCTGCGCGAACATGTCGTCGTGCAGGGCCAGCGCTTTGCCGACCTGATCGCTTCGCTGGCCGACCTTCGGCGCGAATCGATTGCCATGACCTCGAGCGATGCCACCCGAAGGACCGCGCCTGGCAAGAGCCCGCGTGCGGCCACGCCGGTGCGACCGCGGCGGACTGCATCCTGATCCATCATCGCTGGCACTGGTTCGCAGGCCTGCTCGCATTCCTATGTGCGTCGGCGTGCCCCGCGATCGGTCCCGCCGAGCGCGCCAAGACGTCGTACTCGAGCGATCAGAGCGATCTTTGGTGGAACCCTTCCGAGTCCGGATGGGGCATGCAGGTCGTGCAGCAGGCGGAAGTCCTGTTTGCCACGCTGTTCGTCTATGACACCGCGGGCCAGCCGACCTTTTACACCGCGACACTCGTTCCCGCGGCATCGCTCGCATGGAGCGGCGATCTCTATCGGACGACGGGCCCCTATTTCGGCCAGCCGTCGTTCGACCCGGCCACCGTAACGGGGCGCAAAGTTGGCACGATGATGTTCAGCCGGCCGTTTTTGGACGCTGGCCTCCTGCAGTACGCAGTCGACGGAACGGCGGTGAGCAAAATCGTCCAGCGCCAGTTGCTGCGCTTCGAGAGCTACACCGGCGTGTACGTCGCGATGTTCAACATGGTCACGACGAACTGTCCCTCGCAGAGTGAGAACGGCGACGTCACCGAAACCTACGCGATCAACATCGTGCATGCCGGGACCACGATGTCGATGCACTGGCAGCAGCCGAACGGAACGACTTGCGACGTGACCGGCAGCTACGGGCAGCAGGGGCACGTGGGTCA
>Ga0070665_100006948_pt1 | contig 11505 bp, 9 predicted proteins | sample KBSS13metaG_FD_65862 | JGI IMG/M metagenome (GOLD analysis project Ga0070665, IMG submission 65862) | Switchgrass rhizosphere microbial communities from Kellogg Biological Station, Michigan, USA - KBS S1-3 metaG | ecosystem: Host-associated > Plants > Roots > Rhizosphere > Soil ...
TTCCGGCTGATGGCGCACCGTCCCGGCGAGCCGTGGCCTGGCGAGCATGGGCCGGCGCCTGAAAGCGATCTCGACAACCCGAGGATCGACGACGGCCAGCGCCGGCAATGGCGTCGCCATCACGGACTGTCGGCGTCGTGGCGCAAGGTGCCGACATGACGGCGGTGCGCAAGCCGGCGAAGACCTGGACTGGAGACGACACCGCCGCGATGCTCGAGCTGGTGGCGCTCAACCGGACCGACGGGGAGATCGCGCAGGCGCTCGGCGTGGTCCGCCTGACCGTCTGGCGCCGCCGCACCGCCCTCGGCCTCGACCGCGCCGACCATCCGCGCAAGGAGGGCCGGAAGCTGGCTCGCGGGGGAGCGGCATACTCCTAGGCACTCATCTGCTGGGAGCGCGGCTCTCCAGAGCCGCTCTTCTTCGCGTCGCGATATCCCATGAGCGGCTCTGGAGAGCCGCGCTCCCAGCAGACCAACGTGAGCGCCAATGAGCAGCATGCCCGTTGAGAGTCATTGGACCGCGCGCATCCGTGCGCGCTCATGATCAGGCCTATGAGCGCGCAAGGATGCGCGCGGTCCAATGAGGGCGGATTTCACGAGCTCTGTTGTCCCTTGCAGCGAGCGCCGCCGGGCCCTTTATTGGACCAATGATCGATATCGTCGTCACGGTGGTCCTGATCCTTCTCAACGCCCTGTTTTCCCTGTCCGAGCTGGCGGTGATCTCCTCCCGCCGCGGCCGTCTCAAGGCCCTCGCCGAAAGAGGCAGCTCGGGCGCGAGCGCCGCCCTCGCGCTGTTCGACGATCCCGGCCGGTTCCTCTCCACCGTGCAGATCGGCATCACCCTGGTCGGCATCCTGGCCGGCGCCTTCTCGGGCGCGACGCTCGGCTCGGCGCTCGCCGGGATCCTCCTGTCGTACGGCGTGCCGCGGCCGGTGGCGGACCCGACCGGCTTCGGCATCGTCGTGGCGATCGTGACCTTCCTCTCGGTGGTGGTGGGCGAGCTGGTGCCGAAGCAGATCGCGCTGCGCACGCCGGAGGCGATTGCCGTCGTCGTCGCCCGGCCGCTGGCAGCGATGGCCTGGGCGGCGACGCCGATCGTCGCCCTGCTCGACGGCTCGTCGACGGTCCTGCTGCGCCTGTTCGGGATCCGCGGCGAGGAGAAGGAGGGCGTCACCGAGGAGGAGGTCAAGGGCATGATCGCCGACGCCGAGTCGGCGGGCATCCTCGCTCCCGCCGAGCGGCGCATGATGAGCGGCATCATGCGGCTGGCCGACCGCAGCGTGCGCGCCATCATGACGCCGCGTCCCGACGTCGAATGGATCGACATCGGCGAGCCGGACGCGGTCCTCGTCGACATCATCCGCGGCTCCGACCGGACCTGGCTGCTGGCTTGCGACGACCATCCGGACAACGTCGTCGGCGTGCTGCGGGCGCGCCGCTTCCTGCAGGACCGGCTCGACGGCCGCACCACGCCGATCCGCGAGCTGATCCATCACCCGGTGATCTTCCCCGACACGCTCAACGCGCTGCAGGCGCTCGACCGCCTGCACGAATCGCGCAGCGGGATCGGCCTGGTGGTCGACGAATACGGCCACATCGTGGGCATCGTGACCCGGGCCGACGCCCTGCGCGCGATCCGCAGCGACCATGCCGACCACGCCGACGATGCCGACGACGATCCGATGATCGTGCGCCGCGACGACGGCTCCTACCTGGTCGCCGGCGCCCTGCCGATCGACACGCTGATGGAGACCATCCCGCTGCCCCTGCCGCCCGAGACCGACTATCACACCGTCGCCGGGCTGGTGCTGCACGAGCTGCGCCGCATGCCCAAGGTCGGCGAGCGCGTGACCGTCGGCGGCTGGCACATCGAGGTCGTCGACCTCGACAAGCGCCGCATCGACCAGGTGCTCATGACGCGCGTGGGGTAGGGACCGCTGCGTTGCGTGCAGGTGATCTGGACAGGAGGACCGGGCGACCTTGCATGTTACGGCAGGAGAGAATTACCTGTCGGACGCATAGGTGACATCGCCTATCCTGATTGCCACGGGTTGGAAGTATCATGGCGTCAGCAGCTCATTCCGAGGCTTGGACTCGTTTGCCGATTGCGTCGGTCGAGGATCTTGGCAATGCCGTTCTCGGGGCGGGCCTCAGGGTCACGCAACTGTCGCGGACGCCGGTCACCGGCAGCTTGGCCTTCACCACCGCCGACGACATCGTCTGCAGCTCGGGATCGATCGGCGGGCGCGTCTCGCTGACGGGTCCGCTGTCGGAGGCCCATGTCACCGTCGGCGTGGGGCTCGTCATGGGACCGGGCACGCGGCACTGGCTCAACGAGACCGGGAGCGGTTCCGTCGGCGTGTTCCTGGCGGGCGACGAGCACGATGCGCTCTACACGCCGGGATCGCTCTACGTTGCCGTGACGCTTCCCGCCGAGCGCTTGGAGGCCATGGCGGCGGCCCACGATCTCGTGCTCGATACCGGGACGCTGGGCGGGACCGGGATCGCGGCGCGCCCGCTCCTCGCGGGGCCTCGGCAGGCGCTCGAGGCTCAGGTCCGGCGTCTCCACGACTCCGTCGATCCGGACTTCGATCCGCGTCGGGTTCATGAAAACGTCCTGCGCGCCCTGATTTCGCATTTGGCGCGGCCGCCGCGATCCATCGTCGGCGGCAGGAATCCGCGGGGACATTCCCGTGTCGTCGCCCGCGCGCGGGCCTTCATCCACGCGAACCTCCACCGGCCGCTGACGATCGACCTGATTGCAGAGGCGGCGGCGACCTCGCTTCGAACGCTCACACGCGCCTTCCAGGCGGTGCTCGGCGAGACACCTTATTCCTACGTGCTGAAGCTCCGGCTGCACCGGATCCGGCACGATCTGGTATCGGACGCCGAGCTCGAGGTGACGATCCGGTGCATCGCGCGGCGGTGGGGCATCCACGAGATGGGGCGATTCTCCGGCTGGTACCGCGACCTGTTCGGGGAGCTTCCGTCGCTGACGAGGAACCGCAACCGGCGAGAAAATTTCGCTCTGCTTGCATTTTGGCAGGATGTGCATAGCCGCTCTGCCGTAAATTCCGGGGAGTGAAGGTTCGATAGAGCACCAAGGAGGAAACGATGAGCCGTCCGTCTGGCCGATCCGTGCAGGTCCTGGCTGCTCTCGTGGCTGCCGGTGGAGTTTGGGGCTTCACCGCAATCGGATCGGTGAGCAACGCACAGACGCCGGCAACCTCACCTCTCATCAAGCAGATCAACAACGGCAACTGGCTGCCGCAGGGCGAGGCCGAGGCGTTGCGCGACGAGCTGTTCTACCAGCGCGCCGTCCACGCCTACATGACGATGCTGCCCGCGCTCAACACGATCGGCATGCGCGACGGTTCCGAGGCGGCTTTCGGCAAGGGCTACAACGTCCTGCCGATCTGGAAGGACCGGATGGACAGCCGGACCCTCGTCCCGACGCCGAATGCCGATGTCGTCTATTCGATGAACTATCTCGACCTGAAGCAGACCGGGCCGCTGGTCGTGGCGGCGCCGGCGAACGTGATCGGCATGTTCACCGACTTCTTCCAGAGGACCATTACTGACGTCGGCGCCATCGGGCCCGACCGCGCGCGCGGCGGGCTCTACCTGCTGCTGCCGCCGGGATACGACGGCGAGGTCCCGGGCGGCTACTTCGTCGCCCGGTCCTCGACCTACAACGTCTTCCTGTTCTTCCGCACGATCATGGCGAAGGGGGCGGGCAAGCCCGATCCCGGGCCGGCGGCGAAGCTGGCCGAGACGACGCGCATCTATCCGCTCTGGGCGATGGAGAAGGACGCCCAGCCGATGAAATTCCCGAACGCCAGCGGTGTGCGGGTCAACATGATGTATCCGACCGACGAGACCTTCTGGACCAAGCTCAAGGCGTTCGTCGACTACGAGCCGCAATCGGCGATCGATCCGGAATTGCGCGGCGTGCTGGCGTCTATCGGCATCGTGAAGGATCAGCCGTTCAGTCCCACGGCGCGTGAGAAGGAGCTGCTCGCCAAGGCCGTCGAGACCGCGCCGAAGATGATCTTCGCGATGCGGCAGCTCGGCCGTTCCGACAAGCGCAACCTGTACTACAAGGACCGGCAGTACGAGACGGCGTGGGGCGGGGCTACCGCGGACTGGGGCCAGGCGAGCTATCTCGACGTGAGCCAGCGCGCCGCCTACTTCCAGTTTGCCTACTCGTCCGCGCCGGCGATGGTCATGCATACGATGGGGGCGGGCTCGAAGTATCCGTTCACCGCGCGCGATGCCGACGGAAAATTCCTGAGCGGGTCGAAGAGCTACCGCCTGCGCCTGCCGCCGAACCCGCCCGCGGCGCTGTTCTGGGCGGTGACGGCCTACAACGTGCTGGACGGCACGATGCCCGAGACGCCGCAGCTCCTGCCGTCGATCAACGGCTACTACGACGTCGCCAAAAACGCCGACGGATCGATCGATTTCTGGTTCGGGCCAACCCGCCCGGCGAACGCGCCGGAGTCGAACTGGATCCAGACCATCGCCGGCCGCGACTTCCTCGTCGCGCTGCGCCTCTATGGCGCCGAGACCCAATTCTACGACCAGACCTGGAAGCCCGACGATGTCGTCGAAGTGAAATAGCCGCTGATCGGAGAAGACCATGGAAGCCATTCGTCCGAAGTCCGACTTCGAATTCTCACGTCGCGAATCTCTCAAGCACGGCTTGGGCCTCGCGTCGCTTGCCACGCCGTTGGCGGCATCGGGAGCGGCCGTCGCTATCGCGGTCTCCGTCGCGCAGGCCCAGCAGGTGCCGGCCCCGCGCACGGCGGCCGATGTCACGCTCCCGGCGCCGGGCGTCATGATGCAGCCGGAATACGCCAAGGCCGTCGGCCGCATGGCCTATCTGTGGGCCTGGCCGATGGTGAACATGATCAATCGTCGCGCCGCCATCACGCAGGCCCCCGAGCCCGGCCGGCTGAACGGCGTATTGCCGGCGGCGCCGCGCGGCCAGCTCGCCATGCTGAACGACTACATCGATCCGGGGCAGACCTTCATTGCCTGCCCCAACCAGGACGTCGTCTACGGCCTGGGCTTCTTCTCGCTCGACCAGGAGCCGGTCGTGATCCAGGTGCCGGCATTCGGCGACCGGTTCTGGGTCTATGCGCTCTACGACGCGCGCACCAACCAGTTCGCGGAGGTCGGTAAGCCCTACGGCAGCAAGCCCGGCTTCTACCTGATGGTCGGTCCCACCTGGAGCGGCGAGAAGCCCGCCGGCATCGAGGCGATCCTGCGCAGCCCGACCGAGCTGGCCAACGCCATCCCGCGCGCTTTCATGGACGACACGGCCGAGGACCGGGCGGCGATCCAGCCGGTCATCAACCAGATCGTGGCCTATCCGCTGAAGGACTTCGACGGCAAGATGAAGACCAGGGACTGGTCGAAGGCGCCGACGATTCAGGGGCCGAAATCGGACGGCGGCGGCGAAACCAAGTGGGTGGTGCCGGAGAAGTTCTTCGACCAGCTCGACACCGTCCTCGACATCGTGCCGCCCTTGCCCGGAGAGGAAGCGCTCTACGGCCAGTTCCGCGCGCTGCTTGCCGCGGCGGCGGCCGATCCGTCGATCAAGCAGGCGCTCCTCCAGCTCGCCCCCGAAATCGAGCATGGCGTCATCGATCCGTTCCACCAGTGGAAGCACAACGGCCGGCCCGCCGGCAACGGCTGGAACCGTTCGGTCAACAATGCCCACACGGGCTTCGACTATTTCAATCGCACCGGCACGGCCAAGTCGAACATGTTCGACAACAAGCCGAACGAGACGCAGTACATCTACACCGACGGCGATTCGACCGGTGCGCCGCTCGACGGGAAGGCCAGCTACGAGGTCACCTTCGCGCCGGGGCAGGAGCCGCCAGTCAACGGCTTCTGGTCGCTGACGCTCTACAACGAGCATCACTTCTTCCATCCCAACGAGCTCAAGCGCTATTCGCTCGGCACCAAGAACAAGACCCTGAAGCGCAACGCCGACGGTTCGCTCACGCTCTACGCGGGCGCGAAATCGCCGGGCAAGGACAAGGAGAGCAACTGGCTTCCCGCGCCCGCCGGTGCCTTTTCCTTGTACATCCGCGCTTACTGGGGCAAGCAGCCGATCCTCGACGGTTCGTGGCAGCCGCCGAAGATCATGAAAGCAGGCTGACGAGGCGCCGCCTCGGACCGGCAGGACCTCGTCATCCCGAGAGTTCGTGACTCTTCAGACTGCCAGGAGCGCGTCTCTCATAAGCGCTGACTTGGCCCGCTGGAGTGCGGCTGCCGTTCGGCATTGGCGCGCGCCAATCCGCCGAAGATGAAGGTCGGCCCATCATGCTCTTCCGGACCGCGAGCCTCTGGCTCGCTCATGATCTTGAGCGAGCCAGAGGCTCGCGGTCCGGAAGAGCATGATGGCCTGTTTCTTATCGGCGGCGCGGCAGCATGGCCGGTGACGATCATGCCGTCCGCCGTCATTGTGTGGGCGAAAGCGTACGAGGAGTCGGGGCGTTGCGGCATGAAGAGTAAGGCGTTGTTGTCCGTGCTGATCGGCGTCGTCATCTCGACCTGCGACATCTCCCTCACCAACACGGCACTTCCGGCCATCGCGCGCGAACTGGGCGTCGACCCGGCGGCCTCGATCTGGGTCGTCAACGTCTACTATCTCACCGTGACGGCGGCCCTGCTGCCGTTGGCCGCGCTGGGCGAGATCCATGGCCACCGGCGCGTGTTCCTCGGCGGCCTGCTGATGTTCGTCGTCGGCTCGGTGGCGAGCGGCCTTGCCTGGTCGCTGCCCTCGCTCGCGGTGGGGCGCGCGATCCTCGGCATCGGCGCGGCGTCGATCTCGGCGGTAACGCCAGCGCTGATCCGATTCATCTTTCCGCCCGAGCGGCTGGGGCGGGGACTCGGGATCTACGCCATGGTGGTGGGCGTGGCCTTCACGGCGGGGCCCACGGTCGCGTCGGCCATCCTGTCGGTGAGCGCGTGGCCGGCCATCTTCCTGGTCAACGTTCCGTTCGGAGCGATGGCCATCGGCCTCTGCCTGCTGGGATTGCCGGAGACGCCGCGCAACGTGCGGCGCTTCGATCTCGTGGCCGGCGCGCTGTGCAGCGGCCTGTTCGGCTTTCTCCTCGCGGGCCTCTCGGGGCTGTCGCATCTGGTGGATTGGCGCCTGATCGCCGCAAGCTGGCTCGCCGCCGCCGGCTGCGGCTATGGCCTGCTGCGCCGCGAGGCGAAGCAGCCCGCGCCGATCCTGGCGGTGGATCTGTTCCGGATTCCGTTCTTCTCGCTCTCCGCAGTCACTTCCATCCTGGCGTTCGCCATCCAGGGGATGGCGTTCATCGCCCTGCCGTTCCTGCTGCAGCTCCGCTACGGATACAGCCAGGTCGAAGCGGGGCTGCTGATGACGCCGTGGCCCGCGACCCTGGCGCTGATGACCTTCGTTGCCGCCCCGATGGCGGACCGCATATCGCCCGGCCTGCTCGGCGGGATCGGCCTGCTGATCGTCGCCGCGGGACTGGCCTGCCTCGCGACGCTTCCGGCAAGCCCGTCGGTGCCGGAGGTGCTGTGGCGCGAGGTGCTGTGCGGCATCGGGTTCGGCTTCTTCCAGGCGCCGAACATGAAGGCGCTGATGAGCAGCGTGCCGCTCGGCCGCAGCGGTGGCGCGGGCGGGATCCTTGCGACGTCGCGCCTGCTCGGCCAGTCGATCGGCGCGGCGATGGTGGCGGTCTGCATGTACGTCCTCGACGTACCCGGCCTCGTCGCCGCGATCTGGCTCGGCGCCGCGGTCGCGATCTGCGGCAGCGCCGCGAGCTTCTCGCGCCTGCTGCCGGCCATCCGCAGCCCGCGATAGCAGGCGGTGGCGCAGACTTTGGCCTGTTCTCTCATGCTCCTCTCCCCCTGGCGGGGGAGAGGAGCATGACAAAGAGGTCAACGTGAGCGCTTGTGAGGGCGCGCCCAGCGCGACCTCTCAGCCGCCGATCTTCTCGACGTCCGGCAGCGTCCACTTCTTCTCGAACAGCGCCGGCTTCGGTCCGTAGAGCCGGAACATCAGCTCGAACTTGCGTGTCGGGTCGGTCGGGATCCAGTTGGTCTCCTGGCCTGCCGGCGCCTTGGGGCCGAGGAAGAGTTCGACCGAGCCGTCGGGCATCTTCTTCACGTCGGCCGCATTCGACGCACGGCTGGCGCGATCGACGTTACGAATCAGCGCGTGCGTGTCGCGGTCGTAGGCGGTCAGCGACCAGTATTGCTCGACCGGCACGTCGGGCGGCACGCGCAGGCGATAGCTCTTCGAGCCGTCGTAATCCTGGCCGTCCTTGTCCTTGATGTTGATCAGGTAGAACTGCCCGGCGCCCAGCCGCTTTATGCCGATATAGGCGTAGGTATAGGTGATGCCGCGCCAATCGACCGGGAAGCTGTCCGGATTGTCGAAGCTGTTGGCCGCCGCCTTGAGCAGCTCGGGATGCGCCGGATAGGTCCAGTGCGTGCCCTCGAAGAAGGGCGGCAGGCCGGCGTCGTACTTCGCCGCCATCCAGGCGTGCGCCTCGCGGATGCCGGCGCCGAGCGCCTGCTTCGTGGCGGCGTCGGGCGCGAAGGGCTTGCCCTTCTCGATGCCGAGCGAGCGAAGCGGGTCCATCATCGCGCGGTCGCGCCAAAGCCATGGCTCGCCCTGCACGATCCGGTCGAGGTTGACGAAGAAGCTGTCGTCGTAGCGGATGGTCGAATCGAACAGCGTGTCCTTCACGTCGGTGAACACGGTCGGCGGTGGACCAGAGGCCTGCGACAGGGGATAGACCTTGATGCGCTTGCCATACTCGACCGAGCGGGCGATATCGGCGTCGCTGCGGCTCGCGAGGTTCGAGCGGAACAGCACGTAGCTGCCGAAGGTCTCGGGCTTCAGGGCGACAAGGCCGTCGGGCACCGGCTGCGCCCAACCCGGCGGCAGCATCACGAGCTTCAGCCCCTTGCCCTTGTCGACGCCGAGCAGGCCTGCGTCTTCCAACGGCTGCTGCCAGACATTGACGAAGTTGGCGTTGAGCGAGCCGTTGGCGTCGGCCGACGGCACCTCGATCACGATCGGCCCGGCCTCCTTCGTGTTCAGGAACGCCATGAAATAGAGCGTGTCCGGATTGGGCGTCAGCGTCTGGTTCTTCCAGTCGAGCGGGCGGCCCCAGTAGATCACCTGGTTCACCTTGCCCGCGGTCTTGCCCAGCATCTCCTGCAGCATGAGATCGTAGTTGACGACGGGCATGCCCCAGATGACCGCTTCGACTGCGCGGCGCTCCACGGCCCGGCGGTCGAGCTCGGCCTTCGGCATCTGCGCAACCGCGGGCAGCACCGCGCTCATCAAGGCAATGGCGACGGCGGCGGCGGCGGCGCGCTTCATGACTTCCCTCCGGTTGCGGTCGACTCTCGACCGCAGCCGCGGGAAGTCAAGGCGGTCCGGACCGGATCAGGCGGCGCGCAGCGCGGTCCGCCGGCCGCGGATGTAGGCGATCAGGTCGCCGACGGTATGGATCTCCTCCGCCACCTTGTCGGCGATCTCGATGCCGAACGCGTCCTCGACCGACAGCGTGAGGTCGATGAGATCGAGGCTGTCGGCCGACATGTCGGACCGGAAATCGGCGCTCGGCACGATCTTGTCCGGCTCGACCCCGAAGTGGATGGTGATGATCTGCGAAATCCGTTGCTCGATGTCGTTCATGTCCGGTCCCTCGTTCGACGAGAATCGCGGCGTCATCATCTGGCAAGCCGGAGGCGATGCCAGCGTCTTCGCCCTGTGCCGATAACGTCGCAACAACTGCGCCGGAGATGTTTCCCGATTGTTACGTTGGATACGGCAGGACCATGAATTCGACACGACGCGGGTTTCGGCGGCGCGAATTGGGGGAAAAGACCCAACTGTCGGCCGGGACGGACAGACGTTACAAAGGGTGCAGCCGTTTCCGTTCTCCCGACACCAGCCGTGCAGCTTGCCGACCGACATGAAGATGAAACCGATCCTTCCGAGCCTCGCCGCATTGGCCCTGTCGATGCTGCCCGCCGTCGCGCTGGGACAGGGCGGCTCGTCGGCCTACATCGACGACCGCCTCAGCCAGATCAGCCGCTCGGTCGCCGACCTGCAGAGCCGGGCCGAGCAGCTCCGCCGGCAGAACCAGCAGCTCCAGCAGCAGCTCGACAAGATGCGGACCAGCTACGAGAGCCGGCTCGAACGGCTGGAGAAGGGCGGCGCCGCCAAGGCGCCGGTGCCGCGCCCGGCCCAGCCTCACCGGTAGGACGACCCAGGGAAAAACCGGAAGATGTCATACCCCTCTCCCCCGATCGGGGGAGAGGGGTATGAGTGATCGCTATTCGCCGGACTGGAATGCGATATCGGCGGCGGTGAGGGTGCTCTTGTCGACGCCGACCAAGGTGATCTGCGCGCCGGCCGAGAAGTGGAACACGGTGCTGCCGTTCACCATGGTCGCCGTCGCCATGGCCGCGGCGAACGACTGGATCGAGGGGCCGAGGTCGAGCAGGAGCTGGTCCTCGGCGCCGCCGGCCTGGAAGCCGTAGATCCGGTCGTTGCCGGACGCGGCGCCGACGTAGAAGGTGTCGTTGCCGGCCTCTCCGTAGAGCCGGTCGTTTCCGGCGCCGCCGTCTATGAAGTCGCCGCCGTCGCCGCCGCGGATCACGTTGGCCTGGCCGTCGCCGTACAGGGCATCGCCGGCGCTTCCGCCCATCAGGTTCTCGAAGCCGCTGACGATGTCGCCCTGGGCGTCCGTGCCGGCGGCGAAGCCGCCGGCCAGCGATATGGAAACATACGACGTGGCGCCGGCATAGCTCAGCGTGTCGATTCCGGTCCCGCCGGTCATCCTGTCCGCGCCGAGGCCGCCCGCGATCGTGTCGTTGCCGGCGCCGCCATCCAGGATGTCGTTGCCGGCCCCGCCGCTCAGCCGGTTGGCGTTGCCGTCGCCGGTCAGCCGGTCGGCGAAGCGCGAGCCGTCGACGCTTTCGAAGCCGCTGAAGGAATCGCCCGTCGCGTCCGATCCCGTGGCCGTGCCGGCAGCGAGGTCGATCCTCACGCCCGCCGCGGCATGGGCGTAGCTCAGGCGGTCGATGCCGAGGCCGCCGATCAGGATGTCGGCGCCGGCGCCGCCTTCCACCACGTCGTTGCCGGCGCGGCCGTCGAGATGATCGGCGCCGGCGTCGCCGAACAGGCTGTTGGCTCCGCTGCTGCCCAGCAGCGTGTCGTTGCCGAGCCCGCCCGCCGCGCTCCCGAAGCCGCTGAGGATGTCGCCGGCCGCGTCGCCGCCCGAGGCGGTCTGCGTGGCGAGGTCGACGATGACGGCGCCGGTCGAGCCGCGATAGCTCACCGTGTCCGCCCCGCTGCCGCCCGACAGGCGATCGGCACCGGCGCCGCCGATCAGGGTGTCGTCGCCGCCCATGCCGTAGAGCAGGTCGTTGCCCTGGCCGCCCTCGAGCACATTGCCGAGCGCGTCGCCCCGCAGCGTGTCGCCGCCGT
>Ga0070665_100006950_pt1 | contig 11503 bp, 9 predicted proteins | sample KBSS13metaG_FD_65862 | JGI IMG/M metagenome (GOLD analysis project Ga0070665, IMG submission 65862) | Switchgrass rhizosphere microbial communities from Kellogg Biological Station, Michigan, USA - KBS S1-3 metaG | ecosystem: Host-associated > Plants > Roots > Rhizosphere > Soil ...
ACGTATCAGAAGGGGCTCCAGACACTCGCGTGGCGAGCTGACGACGAGAACGACGACGACCTCGTGTACACCGTGCTCTACAGGCGCGAAGGCGAGACGGAATGGACGCCTCTTCGGCGAGGCCTCGACGAGCCCATCCTCGTGTGGGACACAACGCTCGTCCCCAACGGCACCTACTTCGTTCGCATCGTCGCCTCGGACTCGCCGTCAAACCCCGCGGCCGCGGCGCTCGCAGGCGAGCGCGACAGCACGGCGTTCCAGGTCGATCACACGCCGCCGGCGATCGTGGTCGCCTCGACGCGCACAGAAGGGGGCCGCACGACGCTGGTGTTCGACGTCACCGATGCGGATTCCCCGGTGTCGCGGGTGGAGTACTCGCGCGACGGTGGCGTGCGCTGGACGGCGGTGTTTCCGAAGGACGGGATTGCAGACTCGAAGAGCGAGCGCTACGAGGTCACGATCGACGGCGAGATCAGCGACCTCGGCCTCACGATTCGCGCGTCGGACTCGATGAACAACACCGACACGACGCACGTGGCCCCGCCGCGGCCCCGCCGGTAGCGACTCCGCTCCCCTACGTCTTGCTCAGGCCGCGAAGCGGCGGGTGCTTCCCGCGCACGGTGGTGTGCGCGACCAGCCAGACCATGTTGACGGCAACCGGCATCCCCTTGCGGGTCGCGGGCTCGAATCGGGCGCGCGACACGGCGTCGCGGAGCTCTTCCACGCGGGCGTCTGTCGTCTCAGGCGCGCCGGCCGTGGCATCGTGGCCGTCGAGAATCTCGAGGTTGGAGACGGTGCCTTCGCGCGTCACCGTGGCGGACAGCGTGACCACGGCGTCGCTGGCCGATCGGGTACCGCCTGCCGCGTCTTCAGCGACCAGCAGCAGCTCCCCGCTCGAAAACGGCGCGTCCAGCGCCCGGGGCATCATCACGCGCGCATCGACCACGAAGGGGTTCTCGTTGGTCCCCTGCGTCGCGAGGAAGTTGAGGATGCCGGCCAGCGAATCCGCGCGCTCGATTGTCGCGAACCGCATCATGCCGAGGATCAGCATCAGGCACATCGTCGTCGCCAGCGACGCTCCGACGCCCGCGTAGACCATCCGGACATCCTCGAGGACGTCGTGCATCCACGCGCCGAAGGAGGCGTCGTGCTCGACTTTCACGCGGTTGACGACCGTGGACGTGAACGCGGCCGCCTCGTCGCACGGCAGGGGCGCGCGGCCCGGCGCCGTGGCCCGGAGCAGCGATCCGAGGCCGTCGATTTCGGCCAGCGCCGCGGCGCAGTGGCTGCAGTGGTCCACGTGGGAGGACACGGCAATCTGGGCGGAGACCTGGAGCTCGCCGTCGTGAAACGCCTGCAACGAGCGGAGCGCCGCCGCGCAAGTGAGCACCGTCATGGGGTCCTGTCCTCTCGCAGTTCGAACCGGAGCGCCTGTCGGGCGCGCGTCAACCGCGATTTCACCGTGCCGATCGCCAGGCCGAGCGAGAACGCGATCTCCTCGTAGCTCAGGCCGTCAATCTCGCGAAGCACAATCGCCGTCCGCTGGTCGAACGGCAGGTTGTTCAGGGCCCGCTGCAGCCGCGCGCCGAGTTCCTTCTGCGCCAGCGCCCGCTCGGGCGTCGACTGAGGGTTCGAGGGCAGCTCGCCATGGGCTGACTGGTGCTCGTCGAGCGACACCTGGTCGGCCCGCCGGCGCCGCCGCCAGAACCGATGGCGGTTCCGGGCCTGATTGACCGCGATCCGGTAGATCCAGGTCCGCAGGCTCGATTGCCCCCGGAATCGATGGATCGTTCGAAAAACACGGAGGAAGACTTCCTGGGAAACGTCGAGGGCGTCGTCGCGGTCGCCGAGCAGGTTGACCGCGAGCTGGATGACCATCCGCTGGTGCTCGCCGACCAGTTCGGCGCACGCCAGCTCGTCCTTCAGTGCGCACCGCTGCACAAGCGTTGCTTCGCGCGCACCGATATCCGACCAACTTGCGACCCGTTCCTGTTTCACGTCGCTGCTCGATCCTCCCCCAGACTACAGCAAATTAGACACCAGGGGGGCCTGGAAGTTCCGATACGATAGGCGAGGCGTCCAGCCGCACATGCGCCGGTTTTTTCGCGGCTTTTTCCCCGTTCTCGTCGTCCTGGCCGTCGCCGCGCTGGCCGCGATCGTCGCGTACCAGGCCGTGGCCCGGGACCGGGAATACCAGCGCCTGCTCGCGCGCGGAGACGCGGCCCTGTCGGAGGACCAGACGTTTGGCGCCATCGAGGCCTACAGCGGCGCCATCGCGCTTCGGCCCGACTCCATGCTGGCCCACCTCAGGCGCGGCGAGACCTATCAGCGCCGGGGAGACCTCGACGCCGCGGCCCACGACTTCCGCGCGGCGGCCGCACTCGACCCGACCTCCCCGCGGCCGCTCGAAGGCCTCGGCAACGTCCGCTACCAGATGCAGCGCTACGCGCTCGCCGCGGACGCCTACGAGAGCGCGCTGGCACTCGACGATCGCACGGCCCGGCTCGCTTACAAGCTCGCCCTGTCGCACTACCGCGCCGGCGAGCTCGAGGCGGCCATCGCTGCCGCGCAGAGGACCACGCAATTGAGCGACAGCCCGGCAGAGGCCTACTACCTGCTCGGCGTCTGTCTTCGCGACCGCAGGAAGACCGAGGAGGCGCAGCACGCGTTCGAGCGCGCCGTCTCGTTGTCGCCGGGCTTCATCGCCGCCCGTGAGGAATTGTCGGACCTCTACGCCGGCCAGAGCCGCCGATCGGACGAACTCGACCAGCTGCAAATCATGGCGGGCCTCGACCGCGAGCACGTCGAGCGGCAGATCGCGGTTGGCCTGGCACAGGCGCGCGCCGGTCACCCGGAGCCGGCCGTCCTCGCGCTCGGCACGGCGCTCGAACGCACGCCCGACCAGCCGCTCGTCTACGAGGCCCTCGGCCGCGTGTGGCTGGACGACGCCGAAGCCCGCGACGATCGGACGGCGCTCAACAAGGCGCTCGAAGCGCTCGAGCGCGCCTGTTCGAATCCGGGCTCGACCAGCACGGCACTGACCCTGTACGGCCGGGCGCTGCTGCGCGACGGCCAGCTCCAACGTGCCGAGCAGACCCTGCTGCAGGCGACGACCCGGTTTCCGGTCGAGCCGGCGGCGTTCCTCTTCTACGCGACGGCAGCCGAGCGGCAGAACCACCTGGAGGCTGCCCGCCGCGCCCTGGTCGACTACAGCTCGCTCGCCCCAGACGATGCCCAGCTCGTGGCGCGGGCGGAGCGAATCGCATCATTGTCCCAGCGCCTTGACGACCCCGCCACAGCAGCCCGGTGGCTCGGACGGGCGGTGGAAGCCAGCCCGTCAGACGTCCGTCTTCTCGCATTGCTCGGCGAGGCGCAGCTCAAGTCAGGCGACCGCGACGGCGCGCGTGCGACGGCCGATCGCGGCCTGGCGATCGACCCCGAACACCCTGCCCTCCGGGCCCTGGCCCGCCGCGTCAGCTAGCCGGGCGCAGCTGTTTCTTCGGATCGACCATATCGCGCAGGCCGTCGCCGAGAAAATTGAATCCGAGCACGAGCACCGCCATCGCGATGCCGGGAAAGAGGGTCAGGTGCGGCGCGTCGAGCAGATGCGCACGCCCCCCGCTGAGCATCGTTCCCCAACTGGGCGTGGGCGGCTGCACGCCGAGGCCGAGAAAACTCAGGGCCGCTTCGCCGATTACCGCGCCCGCCATCCCGAGCGTCGCCTGCACGACGACGGCGGGAAGGGCCGCGGGCGCGACGTGTCGGAACAACACACGCGGTGTCGCGGCTCCCAGGGCCCTCGCCGCCTGCACGTAGTCGAGTTCGCGCGCGCGGAGGACCTGCCCCCGTACGAGGCGGGCGTATCCGACCCACCCGATGATCGTCAGAGCGAACAGCACGTTGACCAGACTTGGTCCCAGCACGGCAACGAGCGCAATCGCCAGCAGGAGTCCCGGAAAGGCCATGAGCGTATCGATGATCCGGCTGATGAAATCGTCGATCAGTCCGCCGAAGTACCCCGCCACCGCTCCCATCAGCGTACCGATGGCGGTCGATACCGCCACGACAGTCACGCCGACCAGGAACGAAATCCGCGCGCCGGCCAGCACGCGCGCGAGGACGTCGCGTCCCAGCTCGTCGAGGCCGAACAGATGGCCACCGCCCGGACCCGCGAGCCGGAGCGGCAGATCCTGCGCTGCGGGATCGAACGGCGTCACCATTGGGCCCAGGATTGCCGCGAGCGCCGCGACCAGCACGATGCCGGCGCCGATCTTCAGGCGCATGCGCATCCCACGTCAGTCGTCTCCCACGCGGATGCGCGGGTCAAGATACGCGTACGCCACGTCTGTCAGCAGGTTCACCGACACGTAGGTCATCGCGATGAACAGCACGCAGCCCTGCACGACCGGGTAATCGCGAAACCCGATTGACTGAATGAGCAGGCGGCCCACGCCAGGCCACGCGAAGATCGTCTCCGTGATCACGGCCCCGGTCAGCACCCCGCCGACCTGGAGCCCCAGCACGGTGACGATCGGGATCAGGCTGTTGCGGAACGCGTGCTTCATCACGACACGCCCGGGCGGCAGTCCGCGGGCGCGTGCCGCCGTGATATAGAGCTCGCGCAGTTCGTCGATCAGGCTCGCGCGAGTCATGCGCGCGAGCACGGCGGCCAGCGGCGCCCCGAGGGTGATCGCCGGCAGGACCAGGTGCCCCAGGGTTCCGCGACCCGACACGGGAAACCATCCCAGCCCCACGGAGAAGACAATGGCGAGCAGCGGGCCCAGCCAGAAGTTCGGCATCGAGATGCCCACGAGCGCGAATGTCGTCGCCACATGATCGACGCCGCTGTCGGGGTTGACGGCCGCCACCACGCCTGTCGGAATCGCAATGACCAGCGCCACGAGGATCGCGGCAAGCGCAAGCTCGACGGTCGCGGGCAACCTCGCCGCGATTGCCGCCGTCACGCGTTCGTTCGTCCGCAGCGACACGCCCAGATCGCCGCGCGCGGCGCCCGCGACAAAGGCCGCGTATTGAAGAGGCAGGGGCCGGTCGAGGCCGAGCCGGCCCCGCAGTTCGGCGACGCTTTGAGGCGACGCGGCATCGCCGAGCATCGCCTGCACCGGGTCACCAGGAACGAGATGGAGAAGCGCGAAGACCAGTGTCGCGACGCCAAGCAGTACCGGAATCGCGAGCAGCAGCCGGCGAGCGAGAAACCGCAACACGACCGCTCATGATAGCCCGCCATCGCTCACGTGCCTGTCGGGATTCCCAGCCGCAGCATCAGCTTCCCGAGTCCCTGCCGCGAGATCCCCAGTTCGACCGCCGCCTGCGCTCGAAGACCGCCGGTTCGCACCAGCGCGGCCCGGACGAACCGTTCGTCGAATGCGCGCCGCGCGGCATCCAGCCGGCAGGTTGCACCAGATGCCACCGACAGGAAGTGCGGCGGCAACGCCGCCGGTCCGACCACTCCCCGGCGCCCGCTACGTACGGCGAGGGCGGCCAGGACGTTCTGCAACTCGCGGATGTTGCCCGGCCAGTCGTAGCGCGCGAGCACCGATACGGTCGCCGGCCCGAGTGTGGCGCGGCTCGAGACGCGGTCCGTGGCCTCGCGCCAGAAATGCTCGACGAGCAGCGGGATGTCCTCGCGGCGCTCGCGAAGCGGCGGCACGGCGATCCGCACGACGTCGAGCCGATACAACAGGTCGAGGCGGAACCGGCCCGCCGCCGTCTCGGCGCGGAGATCCCTGTTGGTCGCGGCGACGATCCGCACATCGATCCGGCGCGAGAGGTTCTCTCCTATCCGGCGCAGTTCGCCTTCCTGAATCACGCGCAGCAACTTCGCCTGCGCCCGCGGCGACAGCTCGCCGACTTCGTCGAGGAGCAACGTCCCCGTGTGCGCTTCCTCGAATACGCCGACGCGTTCGGCCACAGCGCCGGTGAAGGCCCCGCGCGCGTGACCGAAGAGTTCCGATTCCACGAGATCGTCGGGCAGCGCCGCGCAGTTGAGTGTCCTGAACGGGCGATCGCGGCGCGCGCCGCCGCGATGAACCGCCCGGGCCACCAGTTCTTTGCCGCTGCCGCTTTCGCCTTCAATCAGCACCGCAAACGGCGCCGCCGCCGCGCGTTCCGCGGCACGCCGGATGTCGTTCATGGCGGCGCTGACGCCGAGCAGTCCGTGCGAGGCTGGCACGGCCGCCCGGACTCTTGCCGCCAGCCTCGACTGCACCAGCGGCGCGGCCGCCGTCGCGGCCATTGTCAGGACCGACACGGCGCGCGAGCTGTCGGGAAACCGGCCGATCGTCCACCGGGCCGCGAGCGCGCCGACGACAAGACCGCCGCAGCGGATCGGCACCGCGCACTCGATGCGATCGTCCGTCCGGTGCGGCGAGATCGGGATGCCTGCCACCGACGCCCGCTCCGCCACGACAGCATCGAGTTTCGAGCCATGACCGGCAAGACGCACGGGCAGGCGGCCGTCGATCCCGAAGAACGCCACGGCAGCAGCCTCGAGACGCCGTTGCGCGTGTTCGCACACCCGGCCGAGCGCGGCCTCTTCGTCTTCCTCGCTGGCGCCCTGACACTCGCCCAGCATCGCGACGGCGTCTTCGACGACCCCGCTCAACACCAGACCGGACCCGGCACGAGGAGCGAACAACGTCAGAGCCGCCAGCCCGGAAGCTGTCGCATGGCGGGCCGCAACGACCTGTGCGGCCTCGGGGGATGTCATCGTCTCGACGACCATGTCGTAGTGGCGTCGCAGGATGGGCGGCAGACGCGTCACCGCAAAACGGTTGAGAACTCGCAGAACCGCCTGCGCCTCTGGACGCTGGCCCGCGCGCCGGAGCTGCTCGGTCAGCAGGAGCCGGGCCCGAAACGCGCGAAGCGGATCGCGCGCGGCCGCGGCGGCCGCGATGCACGCATCGGCGTCGCGCCTCAACGACGCCACGTCGTCCACCGCGAGGTGCGCAAAACCGGCCGCCCATCTCGCATCGGCGACGAGCGCCACGTTGCCGGCCGTTTCGGCGGTCCTGACGCCTTCGGCCGCCGCCGACATCGCGCGGCTGAAATCCAGGCGTCCGACGGCAATCCGCGCCCGCAGGGCGTGCAGCCGCACCACCGTCGGGGGATCGAAACCGGCGCCTGGCAGGCCTTCGAGGGCGGAATCGGCCTCGTGAAACCGCCCTCGCCAGAAACGGCATCGTGCAAGCGCCAGCGCGATTCGCGCCGCGGCCCCCTCCCCTGGCGGGACGGCGGCCGCCGCTGCGGATAGTACGCGTTCCGCTTCGTCGAGGCGTCCCAGATCCGTCCACGCCACACCCGCAAGGGTGGCCAATGCCGTCGACGGACCGTCGTCCGATGCACGATGGCAGGACGTCCGCGATGCGTCGAGCACCGCCTTCGCTTCGCGCGGGCGGCCCCGCCTGAGCATTGAGGCCGCGAGTGCCAGCGCGGCGTCGCTTGCGGCCGCCCAGTCGCCGCGCCGAGCCAGGCCCGCCATCGCCCGGCGGAGCTCTCGATCGCCCGACGCATGCCGGCCGGCTGCGAGCAGCGTCGCGCCCGCCACCGCCCGGTCGCGCAGCCTCACCAGCTCTTCGCGATCCGGCCAGCTCGCCGGCGTGACTGCAGACACCGGAGCGGACGGCTCGATTTCGCCCACCCCGTAAGAGGGAGCCCGTTCGGCAGCGGTCAGTGCTGTCCATGCGCGACGACCATCTACGTGATAACCGGAGTTCAGGAGATGTCGCGCGAACCGTCCCGGCAGGCCGTCAGCGTGCTCGGCCGCCCGGCGCACGCGGCTATCGAAGGCGAGGTGTGCGGGCCGGACAGCCGCCGCCAATGTGGCTGCGTCCAGCCGGCCCAACCCAGCGCCCGCGGTGCCTGGCGCATCTTCGGACGCCGTGAACACAACCACGTGCGCGTGTGGAGAACCGATCGCCGCTTCGAGCAGCCCGCGGCGCCACGACGTGCCGTCGTCGTCGATGAGGAACACGGCGCGCCCCGAACAGGCTGAGCCAAGGGGCGATCCGATGAGCCGCGCGCTGATCGGGACGAAGCCGTTCCGGCGCGCGATCCTCGCCAATTCGAGTAGCGCGGTCGTCTTGCCGGAGCTGCCCGGTCCCCACAGGCAGAGGACCTGGGGCTGCAACGGCACTGCGCCGTAGACTTCGAAGAGCTCCGCGGCGGCCGCAACCGCCCGACGCTCGACGCAGACGATTCCGCTGTTGTCGAGCGGGAACCCGCCGTCCAGCAGCACCGGGGCCTCGCAGGGATAGCCGTCACCGTCGCCGGGAATCGCGACGAGGCGCATCGCGCCGCCCCTTCCGGTGGGAACAGTGCCAACGCCCATCGCCTCGCCGTCTTCCGGCGCCGTCAGCCCACATGCCCGCAGAAAAGCGGCCGCGCTGTAAGTCGTGCGGCCGGCCTCCTTCGACCGCGTGCCGGACTGCGACCCGCAACACTGCCAGGCCTCGAAGCGCCGCGAATCGCCGATCAAACCGTAGTCGAGCAGACGCGCGAGCGACGGCTGAAACAGCTGCTGAAACCAGTCGCACCGGGTAGCCCACCGCAGTTGGTCGGCCGGTCCGCCAGCCGATGATGTCATCAGCAGGACGTCCGATCCCGTTGACAGATCGATGATGCGCCCACCGGGCATTTCGACGAAGCGATCGGCAACCACCGTCATCGGCACAAGGCGCACGCCTCACACATGACGAGGTCCTGTGCAAGATCACCGCCCGGCGGCGTTCCGAGCAAGATCGCGTGAGTTGTTCAGCAACTGCCGCTGCTGCGACCAGGCCGCGTCGCCGGGCCTCGCAATTTTTTCGGATAGAATGACGCTTCGATGCTGCGATTTCTCACCGCCGGCGAGTCGCACGGCAAAGCGCTCGTGGCCATCCTCGACGGCATGCCCGCCGGCCTGGCGCTCGATTTCGATGCGGTCACCGCGGAGCTGCGGCGCCGGCAGGGCGGCTACGGCCGCGGCCGGCGTATGGCCATCGAGTCAGACAGGGCCGAAGCCCTGAGCGGCGTCCGCCACGGCGTGACCACTGGTGCGCCCATCGCGCTGATGATCCTCAACAAGGACTGGGAGAACTGGCAGAAGACGATGCACGTCGAGCCCGCGCAGCCGGCGGGTGCGACGGGCGCGGAGCGGCCGGCCGTCACGCGGCCCCGGCCCGGCCACGCCGACCTGGCGGGCGTCGTGAAATACGGGCACGACGACATCCGCAACGTGCTCGAACGCGCCAGCGCGCGCGAGACGGCTGCGCGCGTGGCCGTCGGCTCGCTCGCCCGGCAATTGCTGGCGGCCGTCGGCGCTCGCATCGTCAGCCATGTGTTCGCGATTGGCCCCGTCTCGCTCGCCGATCCCTTGAGCGTCACGTTCGAACAGGCGCGCGACATCGGCCCGGACGCGCCGCTCCACTGCGCAGATTCCGCGCTCGAACTCGAGATGATCGCGGCTATCGATCGCGCCCGTGAGGCCGGAGATACGATGGGCGGAAGCTTCGAAGTCATCGCGCGCGGCGTGCCGCCGGGGCTCGGCAGCTACGTCCAGTGGGACCGCAAGCTCGACGGCCGGCTCGCGCAAGCCCTGATGTCGATTCCGGCCATCAAGGCCGTCGGGATTGGCCGCGGCCCGACCGCCGCCGCCCTGCCCGGTTCACGTGTGCACGACGAGATCCTCCCGCACGCTGGAGCCCCGCCGGCCGGCGGGGTCAACGTAACCCGGCCGACCAACAACGCCGGCGGGCTCGAAGGAGGCGTCACCAACGGCGAGGATCTCCGGGTTTCGATCTACATGAAGCCCATCGCGACGTTGATGAAGCCGCTTCGCTCGGTCGATCTCACGACGATGGCCGAGAGCCCGGCGGCGATCGAACGGAGCGACGTGTGCGCCGTCCCGGCCGCGGCCGTCGTGGCGGAGGCCATGGTCGCCTTCGTGCTGGCGGACGCGCTGCTCGAGAAATTCGGCGGCGACTCGATCGACGAACTGCGAGCCAACTGGCAGGCCACACAGAATCGCACGGCGGCCAGATTCGCCAAGCCGATCACGACATAAAACACAGAGCACACAGAGCACGCAGAGTGAAGAATCTGCAATCCGCAGAGGCCGAACGCTCCTTCTTCTTCCGGAAACGCGCATCCCTCATGGTTGCCCCGGGAATTGCATGGCGAATTTCCCGTGCAGCATCCCCTGAATGCCCTGACCCAAACGATAATCGGCGCCGCAATCGAGGTGCATCGGGAACTGGGGCCGGGAATGCTGGAGAATGCGTACGAAACATGTCTGACGTTCGAGCTATTGCGCCGCGACCTGATGATCGAGCGCCAGAAGCTGCTGCCGCTCACGTACAAGGGTCAGCTGATGGACTGCGGCTATCGATTGGACCTTCTTGTCGAAGGCTCGGTCATCGTCGAGATCAAGGCAATCGAGAAGCTGGATCGCGTTCATTTCGCCCAGTTGCACTCGTATCTGCGCTTCGCCAAATGCCCGGTCGGCCTGCTCTTCAACTTCAACGTCGCCTGGCTTTCGCGAGACGGGATCAGGCGCATCGCTCATGACATCGTGGTTAGTTGACCTCTGCGTGCTCTGAGTGCTCTGTGTTGTACGTCGTGATCCCGCTCTGACACCGTGATCCTCCCCATCCTCAAGTATGGCGACAGCGTGCTCCTCGAGCCGGCCCGGCGGGTCGAGGCGATTACCTCCGACATCGAACGCCTCATCGACGACATGATCGAAACGATGTACGCCGCGCCGGGCGTCGGCCTGGCGGCCCCGCAGGTCGGCGTCCCGCTCCGCATCTTCGTCGTCGACCCGTCGATGGGGCGCGACCCGGCGGCGCTCATCGCCATGGTGAACCCGGAATTCGTGTCGCGTGAGGGAATGCAACTCGAGGAAGAGGGCTGCCTGAGCGTGCCGGGCTTCAACGCAACGGTCGTCCGGCCGATGCACGTGGTAATCAAGGGCCTGAATCGCAGCGGCGCCGAAGAGGTACGGGAAGGCCGCGAACTGCTGGCCCGAGCCTTCCAGCACGAGATGGATCACCTCGACGGCCGGCTGTTCATCGATCACTTGCGCGGGATCAAGCGCGACATGATCCTCCGCCGGATTCGCAAACTGACACGCGCGGGCAAATGGTAGATCGCGCTTCTCTACGGATCGTCTTTTTCGGGACGCCCGCGTTCGCTGTGCCGACGCTCGAGGCCCTCATCGCCTCGCGACACGACGTCGTCGGCGTCGTCACCCAGCCGGACCGCCCGCGAGGACGCGGGCAGAAGACGACCTACGCGCCCGTCAAGGCGTCGGCCACGGCCGCCGGCGTGGTGGTCCTGCAGCCGGACGCGATGAAGGATCCCGGCTTCGTCGCGGCGTTGTCGGCCATGAACGCCGACCTGGGCGTCGTGGCGGCGTACGGCAAGATCCTCACCGATGCCGTTCTGGCCGTGCCGCGCCTCGGCATGGTGAACGTCCACGCGTCGCTGCTGCCGCGTTACCGGGGCG
>Ga0070665_100006954_pt1 | contig 11500 bp, 9 predicted proteins | sample KBSS13metaG_FD_65862 | JGI IMG/M metagenome (GOLD analysis project Ga0070665, IMG submission 65862) | Switchgrass rhizosphere microbial communities from Kellogg Biological Station, Michigan, USA - KBS S1-3 metaG | ecosystem: Host-associated > Plants > Roots > Rhizosphere > Soil ...
TTCTGAGGGGTCTGTTTTCTCTTGCGACTCGTCATTTGCTAATTTTGCGTGAGGAATTGCGGCTGGAGCTTTTTCCGGGGTCGCGGAGGCCTGGTGCTTTTTCCCCGATTTATCCCTGGACGCTTTTGCTACCGGGCTCGGAGATTTTTTTGGTTTCGGAGACGGCGAAGAATGCGCCTCGCTCCGGTCGGGCTCCTCCTGTCTGCTTTTTTCTTCGGCATGGACTTGCGGATAGAGGAGACTCCCAAGGATCAGGCCAGAAACGAACGCAGTTGTGAGCCAAAGACGAAAGGGCACCACTGCGACGGAGCGTAACAGAGCGCGCGACACGATCAACCAGATCGTTAAAAAAGTTACAAGTTACAAGGTCAACGCGGCGTTCCTTTTTAACTCTTAGCTTTTAATTCATTAACTCGCCGCCGCAGGCTCTGGCGTCGCAGGCGCAGCCGTACGCATTTTTTCGCCTTCACGCCGAAGAATGGCATTTAACTTACCACCCAGTAGTAGCAACAGACAGGTCAGATACATCCACGTAAGCAATACAACGATGGAGGCCAGAGCCAGATACGTCGGGTTGTAGCGATCATACCGCGCCACATAGAGCTGAAAAAGTTTCGTGGCGATGATCCAGCCGACCGAAAAGAAAATCGCACCGGGCAATGCCTGACGGACGGTCAAATAATTTTCAGGCGTCAGGAGATAAAGCGCGAGCGCGAGAATGACCAGTGCCACAAAGGTAAAGGGTAGATTGAGCGTCGTGATCCATGCTTGCAGCGGAAAGGCCAGTTGAAAATTGACTTCCGCAAGGCCGGCCAGCCGTTCGCCAAAGACGATTGCGTTGAAGCAGAACACGATGATGATCCCAAACCAAAACAGCATGAAAAATGAGATGATATACTTCGACCACCAATGCGGATCTTCCCGCATTCCATGCGTATGGCTGAGAGCGCGCGAGGTCGTCGCGACGAAGACTGTCCCGAAATAAATTCCGAGAATGATGCCCGCGTTCGCGAGCAGACCGCTCGAGCCTGTGACCACTACATTCGCCATCGTAGAATCGAGAATGTCCTGTACTTTCGGGTCCGGCGGCATGAAGCTTTTCAAAAGAAGAAACATCCGGTGCAATTTGGTCGGATCGGTCCCAAACAAACCCAGCAGATGCCAGAGAAACAGCGATCCGGGGGCCAGTGCAAAGAGAAGGAGATAGGCCATCTGTGCGGCCAGTCCGGTTGTCGTATCGGTCGCTATTTCCCAAACCAGACGGCGCAGTACCCGCCAGATGAAGGCAAGATATTTCATCTTCACGGAGAGTTTACTTTGCCGGATATAAATATCCATTAAACTCCGAATGCTTCGGTAAACACCTCCTTTCTCTTTACCTCGTGAGGCGACTTTCCCAACGGGCGTTACGATGTCCTGACAAACTGTGAAAAAACGAATATTGATCCTCACGGCCAGCTTTGGGGAAGGTCACAACAGCGCTGCGCGTGGAATTCGCGATGCTCTTGGCCGCGTGGCCCCGGAAGGGACAGAGGTAGAATTACACGATTTGTTTGCCGAAGCCTATGGGCCGGTGAACGAGCTCGTGCGAAAAAGCTATTTGGCGGTAGTCAATTTCGCGCCTCGCGCATGGGGTGCCGTTTATCGTTGGCTCGATGGCAAGAAAGATTTCGATGTACAATTCGCGCGTTTTTCGCGGCTCGAGGATCACTTCGCCGCATTGCTCGAGCGTTTTCAGCCAGACGTGATGATTTGCACGTTCCCGGCTTATCCGAGCGTAGTCCAAAGAATTCGGGAACGAAACTCCCATTGCTCACTGGCTTGCAAAATTGTCGTTGTAGTCACGGATTCAATTACGATCAACGCGGTCTGGTATCGGTGTGCCGCCGATTATTTCCTCGTTGCGAACGAGCAAAGTGCCTCGGTCTTGCGAACAGCCGGAGTTGCCCTGGAAAAAATCAAGGTGTTTGGTTTTCCTGTAAGTCCAAAATTTGCCGATTCTGCACGGTCAAATTGCGTTTTACCTTCGCACAATTCCGAGCGCCGTGTTTTATACATGATACACGCGGCCACTCGCGGCGCACCGGAACTGGCGCACCGCCTCGCCGAGCTGGGTGTCGATCTCACGGTGACCATTGGCCGTGCGGATACGCTCTTGCCCGACATCGAAGCCGCGACTGGAAACAAGGCAAAGGTCATTGGCTGGACTGATGAACTTCCCCGCATGCTTCATGAGAGCCATTTGCTCATCGGAAAAGCCGGAGGCGCGACGGTGCAGGAAACGATTGCCGCCGCCTGTCCGATGATTATCAATTACGTCGTCGCCGGGCAGGAGGAAGGGAACGCCCGGCTAATCGTCGAAACGAATTCGGGTGTGATCGCAGATTCGCCGCGAGAAGTCGTCGCACAGGTACAGCGCGCGTTTGCTGACGACGCGAAACGATGGCGCGAATGGTCCGCAAATATCAGCGAGCTTAGCCGACCGCGCGCGGCGCTCGATATCGCCGGGTTTTTGCTGTCGCTGTAGTTTTTTAAACCACTGACGCCAATACTTGGTGCGCTGAAAACCCGGATTAAAGAGAGAAAACTTCCTGACCGCCACTGAATGTTCGCAGCACTTCCAATTCTGGCGAGAGAACAACCAAATCCGCGTCTGTATCCACTTTCAGAGAGCCTTTGGCTTCAAAGCCGACAGCACGCGCAGGATTTTCCGTGGCCATCATGACGGCTTCGTGCAGCGGAACGTTTACTTTCATCACCATCGTGCGCACAAGATCGATCATACGCGAGGCGCTGCCCGCGAGTGCCGAGTGGTCCGCAAGTAAACAGACGTTATCCTCCACGACGCAATCCCTTCCAAAAAGCGAGAACTGCGATTTATCCGGCAATCCAGCGCCCGCAGTTGCATCGGTTACGAGGCAAATTCCAAGCGGTCCTTTTGCGCGGTACAACATTTTCATCAACGTTTCGGAAACGTGATGACCGTCGGCGATTAGTTCACAACTGATCCGTGGTTCGCTCAACGCAAACTCGAGTAAACCACCGACGCGATAAATGCCGCGGCGACGCGCGCTCGACATGCAGTTGAATGTATGTGTCACGCTACGCATGCCGCGTGCAAAACCTTCTCGCGCCTCCTCGTCCCACGCATTGCTGTGGCCTCCGCTAACACTGATCCCGTGTCTGTGAAAATTCGCGATCGCCTCAAACGCGTCCGGCAGCTCGGGCGCGATCGTGATTCGTTTGATCACGTCAGCGTTGTCGAGCAATTGCCGGACTGAGGCGCGCGATGGATCTTCAATGAACTCGGCGCGCTGTGCCCCGCATTTGGCTTTTGAAATGAACGGGCCTTCTACATGAACACCGGCGATTTGTTTAATCGAACAACAACACTCACGGATGGCACTTAAAACATCGACAATGCTATCGAGTGGTGCCGTTGTCGTTGCCAGCAAAAGCGAAGTTGTGCCGCCGCTGGCATGATAATCGCAGACGGCTTGAAATCCTTCCGCAGAGGCTTCCATGGCGTCGCGGCCGAGTGCGCCATGGACGTGAAGATCGATGAAGCCCGGCGCCAGATAATTTCCGTGAAGATCAAGAACGGAGCCGGGAGGAAAGCCATCAACCTGTTTCGCGCGGGCATGGGTATCCTCGGCGATTGCGGCGATTTTTCCTTTATCAACGACGACCTCAAGACCATCGCGAATGCCGTCAGGAAAAATCAGACGCGCGTTCTGGAAAATCATATGGACTGTCGCCAAGATTCAACCTCACGAAGAAATGATGAAAGAGAGGTTCGCGAATCACGCAGATACACGCGAAAAACATTCCTGAGAATGAGACAATCATTCGCGTTAAATCGCATCATTCGCTGGGAAAGGTGCTTTTCTTGCTACGGGTTCAGCAACCGTGCGTACCAATTTAGAAAAACTTGCCCAAAGAACATCCAGCTCAGCGCACCGAACGCCAGATAAGGTCCAAAGGGCAGCTTTGCCGACCAGACCCGTTTTCCGACCACCAGCGTGATCAGGCCAACAATCGAACCGAGAAGCGATCCCGCGAAAAGACTAAACAACACCGCGCGCCAACCCAGAAATGCGCCAATCGCAGCGAGAAATTTCAGGTCGCCGCGGCCCATCGCCTCGCGCGGAATCACTAGTTCGCGCGCGACGCCCGAAATCTGCGTCACATCATCGAGCATGAACACTTGGCCTTCAGGGGAGACGCGATCATAGCGAAAGTCCAGCGTTACATTTCCGTATGTGTGGTGGTCGATCCTGGCCTCTTCGCACTCAAGCAATAATCGATCTTTTTCACGGGCAAAATAGTCACTCCACAAACTTTCCTCGGTGCCGACGACAAGATCGGCGTCGTCTCCGCGTTTCGTCCAAGTGAATGGTGTCGGGGCGTCGAATTGAATTCGTTTTCTTCCAAAAGCGATTTTGCCCGCTTCGAGAACAATCAACAAGATTACGTAGCCCAACGTGGCGGCCAGAAGAGAACGAACGCATGCGGCAAGCCGCGAATCCGTCGCCATCAAGGCTGGCACTGCCGCACTGCAAACAACGCCTGCAACAACGCCGCCAATCGTTACGCGGTCTGGAATGATGAAATGTTCCAGATCGATAAATGTTCCAACGAGCAGAAGCGAAGCGAACATCCAGTATATGATCGCCATCTGCCACGGAAAGCTTTGCCAGATCGCGAGGAACAACAACGCCGTGATCAGCTCCACCGCAAAATAGCGAAACGCTATTTTTGCACCGCAATTTGCACAACGGCCCCGTAGAAAAATCCAACTGACCAACGGCAGATTCTGATGCCAGGGGATCGGCTGCCTGCAGGCCGGGCAAAAGGAACGGCGAGGCTTGTTGATCGAAAGATCGGCAGGCCAGCGATAGATGCAGACGTTCAAAAACGAGCCGACTACCGCGCCGAGAACAAACGCAAACGCAGGCAACAGAAACTCGTAAACAGAATGATCCACGCAACTAATTGGTGATCGACCTGGAACTGCGGCGTTCCATTAGCCATGCAATCCAGATGCAGCTTTCATAAAGCAGGCACATCGGGAGGGCCATCGCAACCAAGGTCAGAATGTCTGGTGTCGGCGTAATGATCGTCGCCAGAATAAAGATCAGCACGACAGCGTAAGGTCGGGTGCGCGCCATGAATCTGTAAGTGATCAAACCAAATCGAACCAGAGCCAGCACTACCACTGGCAATTCGAAAGCCAACCCGAAACCGATGGTAAATCGCGTCACAAAGGAATAATATTGTTGCACCGTCCAGGTCGGTGCCCAGCCGAGCGACTCGGTGTCGCGAAAGAAAAAAAGAATCGTCTTCGGTAGCAACCAAAAATAACAAACGCACACACCGAGAAGGAAAAGCCCGAAGCTTGCTAAAATGGCCGGAAGCAAAAAGCGCCTTTCAACGACGGTCAGTGCCGGGAGCACAAATTCCGCAATAAAATAAAGCAGCAGCGGGAAGGAGAGAACAATGCCCGCGTAAAACGCCAGGTGAAACGAGATCACGATCGAATCGGTGATGCCGAGAGCTTTGAGCGTTCCGATTTGTGAACCGACGTCCCGCAACGGCGCCTGCAGTACCCGCACAAGCGTCGAGCGGAAGGCGAAGCAAACGATCATCGCTGCAACCAGCGTGATCGCCATCTTTACGATCGTCCAGCGCAAGTCTTCCAAGTGCTCCAGAAACGGCTTGGAAGCTTCGCTCTCCGGTAGCTCTCGAAATTTGAAAATGTTTCTCAGGGCCATTGGATCAAAATACGAACTCCGAATATCGAAATCCGAAACAATCGCCAATAATTAAATCCAGAGCGGTCAGCACTCTTTACCAGGAAGCAGATCCCGGGCCCAGAGCCGCGTCCAAATGCTTAGCGTGTTGGCATCGCGAATCTCGTTCTCGGCGATCATTCGCCGAATTGCCTCTACGCTAAATTCGCGGCAATCGAGAATCGATTCTCCCTCCTCCCCGGCTGCTCTCTCTTTACACTTCTGTACGGGGTGTGCCAAAAAGAAGTAGCCGCGTTCATCGGTGAAGCCAGGTGAGGTAAAGTACTGGCCCAGCGCGATGAGCTCACCATTCTTGCCAAGCTCATAGCCCGCTTCCTCGCGAAGTTCGCGCAGCGCAACTTGCTCAGGAGTTTCCTGGGCGGGTCCGTCGATCTGACCCGAGGGCATTTCCCAAATTGAGGTGTGAATCGGAATACGCTCCTGGTGAATGAGAATGATTTTGCCGTCCCGCGTCATTGGCGCAATGATCACGGCTGCTTTACGGTGCACAACTGTCCACGCTCGTGGGAGCGAACGCGCGGGTGTTCGCACGTGGTCGGTCACGACTTCGAGATGTGCATTGGCGAAATGCCGCTCACTCGACACGGTTTCCCACCTGTTTTGCATAACGGGTGAAGTGTAGTGGCCGCTGTCCTCAGCGGCAAACTGTTGGATTATGCAGTTACATTGCAGAGGCAACCGTGTCGGCTACGAGTCCTCCAGCGATGTAGACGGCACGCCTGCGACTAAGATTACGCCAGCAATTTGCGCCAGCGCTTGATTCGTGCGGCGATGTTCTCCGGTGACGGCGCGCCGATCGCGCGCCGCTGCGCAAGAGAATACCGAAGATCGAAAATCTTCGCCACGTCATCTTCGAAGTGTGGCGAAAACTTTTTCATTTCAGCGATGCCTATTTGATCCAGTGGAATGCTTTTCGCAAAGGAGCGCACAACAAGCTCTCCGACGATTTGGTGCGCCTCGCGAAAAGGTGTTCCCTTTTTCACGAGGTAGTCAGCCAAATCGGTCGCGAGAAGATTTGGGTCACCCGCTGCGGTCTCCATGCGTTCACGGTTGATTTTCAATTCTGGCAACATCGCAGCAAAAACGTCCAACGCGCTTTTGATTGTATCGACGGAATCGAACAGCGCTCTCTTGTCTTCCTGGATGTCGCGATTGTAAGAAGAAGGAAGCGCTTTCATCGTGGTTAAGATCGACATCAAATTTCCGTAAAGGCGGCCTGTCTTGCCGCGCGTCAGCTCTGCCATGTCCGGGTTCTTCTTTTGCGGCATGAGGCTCGAGTGCGTTGAAAATGAATCGCTAAATTCCAGAAAACCGAATTCGGTCGTGTTCCAGATGATTAAATCTTCGCTCAAGCGAGAGAGGTGCAGACCGATCATGGCGAGGCAAAAGAGAAATTCGCACACAAAATCGCGGTCGCCGACGGCATCGACGCTATTTTGACTCACGCTGGAAAAACCGAGGTCGCGTGCAATTCTCTCGCGATCGAGAACGATGGTCGATCCGGCGAGCGCTCCAGATCCAAGCGGAAGAACGTCTGTTCGTACCAAGCAGTCACGAAGCCGATTCGCGTCGCGCTCCAAAGCCTCCATCTGTCCAAGCAAATAATGCGAAAAAGTGATCGGTTGCGCGCGTTGCAAATGCGTGTAGCCGGGCATCACGACATCAATGTGTCGCCCCGCAACGTCGAGCAGGGCGGTTTGCAAACTTCGCAAGCGACCTAACACTTCCGCGATCTCTGCTTTTACGTAGAGCCGCAGATCGAGCGCGATCTGGTCGTTTCGGCTGCGTGCTGTGTGAAGCTTCGCGCCCGCAGCTCCGATTCGCTTCGTCAACGCCGCTTCGATGTTCATGTGCACGTCCTCAAGTGAGGCGTCCCATTTGAACCTGCCAGATTCGATCTCCTTCTCGATCCCCTGCAATTTGCTTTCGATTTGCCGCCGCTCATTTGCGGTTATGATTCGCGCGCGAGCGAGAGCGGCCGCATGTGCGATCGAACCAGCTACATCGTGTCGGTAAAGTCGCCAATCGAAGGAGACGGATTCGCTGTATCGCTGCGCGAGTTCTGCAGCGGGTTGGTTCAGTCTTCCTTTTCGCATGGTTCCGTTGCGGGGCGGGAATCACCGCTCCGGGCTACCGGTTCGCATTGTGGATGGGTTTCAGGCGACGGACGCAGTTCGCGTTACAGTTACCGATACGTGCTTGGCGTCGTCCAAAGGAAATTTTCGCAGCTCGACCGTGACCTTTTGGATGCGGAAAGTTTTCACCAAATGCGTCGCCAATCGGTCGGCAAGTGTCTCGATCAGATTTGTCGATTGATCGCGAACAAAATTCTTCGTTTCCTCGGCAACAATCGAATAATTGACGGTGTTGTCGATCTCGTCGGCCATGTCGCGCTGGTCGTAATATGGCCAGAAAGAGATGCTGACGGTCAATCGCTGCGGGGTAGCGCGCTCTTTTTCCGGAACTCCAATGCGCGTGGAAATCTCTAGCTGCTCGATGTGAATTTGATCGGAAAGCGGATTGGGTTCGTTGGGCATTTGGCAAGATTACCCGGTTGCTGACCAGAGCAACATTCGTTTCGTCGCCAACTATCGCTTACTTCGGCGCGAGCGAGGCGACAATCTTGTCGAAGCGCGGATCTCCGCGCAGTGGATCCCAGCGCGGAAGAAGACGCAGTTTGCCATAGCTCAAATAACTTGGCAGCTTCACCGCCTCATCTAATTGGCTAAGTGCCCGGTCCTTCTCGCCCGTCCACGCGTAAACGAGGGCCAAATATTCGATCAACAAGGGACCCTGTATGGCATCTTTAGCGACTGGCAAGAGCTCGACTGCGCGGCGACCTTCACGGACTGCTTCCTCTTTGTTGCCAAGAGCCGCCTCGGCCATCCCGAGCACACAGTGCGCCGCTGCGTAGTCGGGTTGATCCGCAATCAACTTGGCCGCGTCGTTACGCGCGGCGACAAAGGCAGCACGGGCGCCCGCTTTATCGCCCTTGGTCTGCGCAACTATGCCTTCGCACCAGGTTCGCGGAAATGGAATCCAGTCATCGGAACATCCATCGATCGGTAGCGCAGCCAAGGCGCGGCTCGCGCCGTCGAAATCGCGCTCGCAAAGAGATACCTCCAGCCATAGTTGCGCTATGTTTTTGGCTTCGCGCGGATCTTCGGCAACGATCGCCCCGATCGTGGAGCTCAACGGACGCGAATCAGCATGCCACTCGAGCTCGATCGACGCACGAAACGCTCGCATGTTTGAGTCTTTGGGATCCAGCTTGATTGCGCGATCCAAAACGCTCTCGGCATCAGCATACTGGCGCAGGCATAGATAACTATTAGCGAGTTGTTGGAGGAAGAAACGGTTTTGGGGATCGAGGTCGATAGCGCGCTCGAGATTTTTGGTCGATTCAGCCCAGCGCCCTTGCCGTCGATCGATATAGCCGGTGAGCAGAAACACCCACGGTTCGTTAGGCAAACTTTTCTGTGCCATTTCAAGTTCCTGGCGAGCCTGGGCGTAATCGAGGTAGCCCCAGTACAAATGCTTGGCGACGGCCAGATGCGCTTCGCCTGAATCTGGGCGTAGGCGAGTGAGCGATCGGATCGCGGCATCCGCCATCTCCAACCGCGCAGGAGTATGATCAGAGCCGCTAAAATAGAGCTGATCATGCGCCTGGGCGAGTTGGTAATATGCAAGTGCAAAGGCGGGATCGCGTTCGATTGCCTGGTTCAGCAATCGAACGGCCTCGACCAGGCTTTCGCGCAAAGGCGTACTAAAAATAGCAGTCGCGACAAGTGTTTTGGCCTGTATATACAGGTCGTGAGCGATAAGATCAGCCGTTGATTTTTCCTCGATGGCCGCCTTCTCCTGGGGCGAAAGCTTGGACTTGAGTTGCGAGACGATTTGTTCTGCGATCTCACTTTGAATCGCGAACACGTCCGCAAGATCGCGATCATAGGTCTCCCCCCATAACTGGCGAGACGTGCGCGAATCGACCAATTGAGCGTTGACGCGCACGCGATTGCCGGAGCGCTGAACAGTTCCTTCCAGAACGTTCGCCACCCCGAGATCATGACCGATCTTGCGAAGATCGCGCACGATCCCGCTCTTGTATTGCATCACAGAGGTGCGGCTGATCACCTTCAAATCGGCAACCCTGGTTAGATTCGTTAGAATTTCGTCTTGTACGCCATCCGCGAAGTATAGGTTATTCGGGTCACGGCTGAGGTTGTCGAAGGGCAGAACCGCGATGGATTTCGCTGGCGACGCTCGGAGGAAAAACGTCGAAAGAGTGAGAGCCAGTCCGACTGCCAATCCGATTGCCACGAGTGACAGCACAGGTTTTGACCAACGGCGCGCCCTGATTGGAGGGGTGCTAACAGCTGAAGTGGCTTTTCTTCGTCCTCGCCGGAGTTTCTCGGGAATTTGCGGATTGCCGAGGCCATTTTTATAAAGGTTAAACAAGTGTAGGCGCAGCCCATACTTCACCTCGCACTCGCCCAAGTCGTGCAAGTGCGCTCGCCAGTGGCGATACTCGGTTAAATCCTCGGCCACGTGCTTAGACAGAAGAATGTGCCCGGCATCACCGCAATCCATCACTCGCTGCGCTATATTGATGCCCGCTCCGGCGATGTTTGTCCTGTCATTGACATCGGTAATTCGACCGACGGGCCCGCTATGAACGCCCATCCTGAGTTGGATCTGCGGATGGTCTCGCAAGGTTCTGCTAATCTCCAGCGCACATCGCACCGGTTCTTCTGGACTGTGGAAAAAGAGAAGCGCCATGCCATCGCCGGTAGGCACCCGGATGAGTTCGCCCCTTGTTTCTGCAGCCTGAAAGCTTTTGGTGCTCCGCACGATTTCTTTCAACCGTTGCAGCAATTCGATCTGCTCGTTCACGAGCAGTTTTGAATAACCGACCACATCGATTAATAACAGATGTGCGATTTCCAGCTGGAGATCGGGCGTCGGTTCCGCGGGCGTGTCTTGCGGGTTCACCCTTTGGTACTACGGATTCTAACAGTCGTGGTTACTGGCGCTCGAGAGAAAATGGGAATTTGCACAAACTCAAACGCGCCAAAATTAATGCGTTCCTCGCTAATTGACGAGCGCCTTTCCTAAAGCCCTAGGTTGATACGTTCGCACTTTCGTGCGGATAAGATCAGGACCGAACGCCGCCACGTTGAGAATAATCATCACAAGGGAAAAAAGGTACATTCCCATCGCGAGTCCGATCACGAGGTGCATCCCGCAGATACAAATCAACCAGGTACTGCGCGTTTTGTTGTTCCAAATAAAGAATGGATATCCAGTTTCGAGCAGACAAATAAGAACTCCTACAAGTGGAAAAACTAACTGCCCTCGAACAAGTATCTCGGGATCAATGATGTTAAACGGCGGACGTATTAGCGCTCGCCATATACTCGAACCATTCCACCATCCGCTTCCGAGGCATTTTGTTAGGCCGCTAAAAAAATAGATGACACACAGATGCACCTGTAACACGCGCCGAAAAAAACCGAGTAACTGTCGATCCTTGGGTCGCCGTTTCCGCCATTGCCAATCGAGCGAATAACGATCAGGCAGCGGCGATAACATCAAATAAAAGAGACTGATGGTCATGAAGTTATCCATGCCATATGACACGAGCCCCCCGCTCTGGGCCGCGCATAGATGTAAAAACCACGCCACCA
>Ga0070665_100006956_pt1 | contig 11499 bp, 10 predicted proteins | sample KBSS13metaG_FD_65862 | JGI IMG/M metagenome (GOLD analysis project Ga0070665, IMG submission 65862) | Switchgrass rhizosphere microbial communities from Kellogg Biological Station, Michigan, USA - KBS S1-3 metaG | ecosystem: Host-associated > Plants > Roots > Rhizosphere > Soil ...
TCCTGCCGATCAGCTTCTCGCGCGACGTGCTCGAGCGTTCGACCGGCCGGCTCGCGGCGATGGAGCTCGACGGCGTCGAATGGAGCGACTGGGGCAAGCCCGAGCGCGTCGAGACCACGATCGCGATGCTGCGCAACCGCGAAGCGCTGCGGCCGACCTGACGGCTACTTCGACTTCGCCTCGTGCGCGCCGTGCGGCAGCACCGGGTCGTACTGGCCGTTGCCGTCGACGTCGAGGAAGATCGGGTTGGTGACGGCGAACGGGAACACGGTGACGTCCTTGCCGCCGCCTACGACTGGCGATAGCGAGCCGTCGCCTTCGACGCGCACCACGACGTACGTGTCATTGGGCACGGTGAACGCCCAGCTCTGATGAAAGCGCTCGACCGGCGTGATCGCTGCGAGCGGGCCGCGCGTCGGTAGCTTCGGCAGCTCGAACCGGCGCACCGGCTTGCCGGCGACGTAGATGATCACGCGCGAGACGCTGACCCACGGCGCGGCGCGCACGTGAACGTCGATGGTCGCCTTGCCGCCGGGCGCGGGCGCGAGGTCGCCCATGCCCGCGCTGCCGACGTGCACGTCGACGATCGGGCCGGTCGTGAAGAAGCTGTGGTGCGCCTTGACCGCCGCGGCGATCGCTTTCGGATCGAGCGTCGCGAGGTCGTCGTTGTCGACGGCGACGTAGTTCCGCGGATAGCCGCCGATGTTGTAGTCGAGGTGGTGCGTGTCGGAGTTGCCGGTCGCGGTGACGAGGTGGCCGCGATCGAGCAGCGCGAACCAGTCGCGCATCACGCGGTCGATCGTCCGCCGGTTCGTGTCCTGGTAGCCGTTGAGCACCTCGATCGCATCGAAGTCGTACGAGAAGCCGGGCCGGCTCGCTTCGTCGCGCGTGTCGTCGAAGCCGCCGAGGTAGAAGTAGCCGATCTGCTTCTCGAGCCGCGGGTGATGGACGTCGATCAGCGCATCGGGCGCGGTCTTGCGCACCGCCGCGAAGATGTCGGTCGGCGCGAGCCCCTCGACGGGAATCGCGCCGTGACCGGTCGCCGCCATCTCGGACGGCAGCGGAAACGCGCCGAAGTGGCCCCAGTCGCTGGTCGTGATCTCGTCGCCGGTCGCGGATGCGAGCAGGTGCTCGACGTGCATGTCGGCGATCACCGGCTTGTAGTCGGCGACGACGTTGTGGTCGGTCGACACGATGAGATCGACGCCGTCGGAGATGAACTCGTAGACGCGATCGCGCATCGGCACGCGCGAGTCGGGCGAGCTCGCGGCATGGACGTGGAAGTCTCCCGAGACCCAGTGCGGCGTGTCGACGACGTGCGACAGCTTCGCGTGCAGCTCGGCGCCGGCCGCACGCACGGTGATCTTCTGCTGCTCGATCGTCCACTCGGGACCGCGGCTCACCGTGATGCGATACGTGCCGAACGGCAGCGCGATCACGCCGACGCCCGACACCGAGAACACGCGGTTGTACGCCTCGAGCCCGGCCTCGTTCTCGACGCCGATGTCCTTCGAGAACTTCGGGTCTTTGGTGCTGCCGACGCCGCTGATCGTCACTTTGCCCGGCATGCGTCGATCGTTCGCCGCGTCGAGGATCTCGAACGACAGGCCGCCGAGCGGTGCGAGGTGCGGAAGCCGGCCGGGCGGGGTGAGGGGTACGGTGACGTCGGATCCGAACGACACGTGCACGCTCGGCGTCGGCGGCTCGTCGGACCCGGTGTTGGCCGGCGGCGACACGACGACGGCCTCCGGGCCGGGTTCCTCGGGGGCATCTGCGGGGACTTCGCGGTCGTGCGCCTGACAGGCCGCCAGTGCTAGCACCCAAACCCAGCATCGCATCGCGGCATTGTATGCTGCGGCGATGCCCGTCGTGACCATCAGGAGCGGTGATGCACCGTCTCTGGTGGTCGAGGTTGCCGCCGGTACGACGCTGTTCGAGGCGGGCGCCAAGCTCGCGGCCGGGATCGACACCGCGTGCGTCGGCAAGGGCACGTGCGGACTGTGCCGCGTGCGGATCGTCGCGGGCGCCGAGAGCCTCACGCCGTACACCGACGAGGAGACCAAGCACCTCGGCAACGTCTATCACATCACCAAGGTCCGGCTCGCGTGCCGCACGAAGCTCGCCGGCGATGTCACGATCGAGCTCGTGAGAAAGAAGAAGCGATGAACCGCTGCCTCGTCGTTGCCGCGATCGCGATGCTGGGAGGCTGCCACAAGCGCTCCGCCAGCGAGTATTTCGGCACGCGCGTCGAGCCGCCGGGCATCCTCGCGAAGGTCCGGCTCGGCATGACCGTCGACGAGCTCAAGGCCGTCGTGCCCGGCGCCGCCGAAGACGACGGTCACGGCTATTTGCTCGACAAGCCGGCGAAGAACATCAAGCTGTACGCGGTCGCCGTCGACAACGTGGTCGTCGAGGCCTACGCCGATTACGCCGGCAGCGACGCGCGCGACGTGCTCACCGCCGCGTGGGGACCGCCGGATGCCGAGCCGGATCGCGCCGAGCACGAGCAGCTCGCGTGGCGCAACGTGACGACCGGCTGGCGCGCGCGGCTGTTTTGCGGCCGCGGCACCGACGAGACGCCGCTGCCGCCGTTCTGCACGATCGCGTTCCACCCGCACAAGCCGCTCGAGGCGATGTTCGGCAAGGCCATCGCGCCGCCCGGCGAGCTCGCGAAGCTCGCGATCGGCATGCCGCTCGATGCGGTGCGCGCCGCCACCAAGCGCTCGCTCGCGGTGGCGAACGCGACCGACGTCGACTACGACGGTGCCGTCGAGCATCTCGACTTCGTCGACAACAAGCTCTACGAGGTCTCCTACGCGCTGCCGCCGCAGGCGCTGCCGATCATCGCGAAGGCGTGGGGGCCGGGCACGAAGACCGGCGACAAGACCGCCTGGTACGACGCGCAGAGCGGCTGGTGCGCACAGCTCGTGACGAACGACCGCGGCCCGTGGCTCCAGTTCACCGGCTACATGCCGTTCGACAAGGAGATCGATCTGCTCGATGCGATGGCCGCGGCGAAGAGCTACGACGACGCGAAGAAGCTGCATCCCGAGCTCGCCTGGGACGACGACGGCGACAAGCACACGCTGATGCTGCCGTACAACGAGGTGATGCACCCCGACGCGTTCGTGGCGGGGCGCATGCTCGTCGGCGTGTTCGACTCGAACGAGCTCCACTTCGTGGTCTCGATGCTCGACCCGGCGAAGGCCGACGACATCATCGCGGCGTTCACCAAGCGCTGGGGCCAGCCGAAGACGACGAGCGAGAACTCGAACGACAAGCTGCTCGCGTCGACGACGTATCACTGGGCGGGGCACGCGATGCTGATGCGCTCGACCGACGGCAAGGATCTCGGCCTCACGATCGGAGCTCGCGAGTAATCGCTAGCCGGGCCGCTTCGTCGAGCACTTGTGGGTCTCGCCGTCGGAGACCTCGCACGTCACGTTCCACTCGATCGGCGGCTTGTGGCCGGTGTTGATCAGGTGCAGCGTCTGCGTGCCGACCGGCAGCCGCAGATGCGACGCGTGCGTGACCGTCGTCGTGCCGATCTTGGCGCCCTTGAAGTAGACGTCGCCCCAGCCGTTGGTCACCGACAGATCGATCCAGCCGTAGCGTTGTGCGGGCTTGAGCGTCTCGTCGAGCTCGGTCGTCTGGCCGATCGTGAGATCGATCGTGTGGCGCGCGGTGTCGTAACCGGCGAGCGTGATCGCGATCTCGGCGCCGGTCGCGGCGTCGAGGTCGTCGCGCAAGAGCGGAGTCGCGCCGAGCAGCTTCTTGTCGACCGAGACCTGCGCGCCAGGCGGCGTGGTCACCACGTGCAGCGTCGCGTGTGCCTTCTCGAGCCGCGGCGCGATCACCATCGTCTCGCCGGGCTGCACGGTGCGATCCTGGTCGTCGGGCAGGTAGCCGGGCAGCTCGAGGTGGATATGCAGCTTCTCGTTCGCCGACACCTTGAACGGCGTGACCTGCGCGTGCGAGGTCGGACCGAACTTGTGCGGGATGCCGTCGCGGCCGGTGATCGTGCCGAGCGCGCCGTCCGGAATCGGATCGATCTTGAGCACGCCGAACTGCTCGGGGACCGCGGCGTCGGCAGGTGCCGGCGCGACCACGACCGGGGCGTGCTCGCGCGTCGCGAAGAAGTAGGTGGCAGCCGCGCCGCCGACCACGACGATGCCGGCCGCGGCCAGCCACGTGCTCGTGCGCGAGCCGCCGGTGAACGTGGTGTGCGAGCGCGAGACGTCGGGCGCCAGCGGCTCGGTCTTCGGCACCGCGCCGGTCGGCGGTGCGCCGGGCTCGGTGCGGCGATCGGGATCGAGCTTCGACAGCATGCGATGCAGGCCGGTATCCGCGCCGATGACCTCGCCCTCGCGCTTGACCTCGGTCGGATCGATCTCCTCGAGCCGCGACACGCCGTCGTCGCCGATCTTGCGGAACAGGCCCGTCGAGTGCTCGCCGCGCTCGCCAGCCTCGCCGGCTGAGGCGGTAGAACGCTCGCGCGCGGCGAAGTCGCGCTCGAGCGTCTCGGTGCTCGCCGGTTTGCCGTCGGTGACCGCAGTGCGCCGCGCGACGCTCTTCTCGGCCTGGCCGAGCTGCTTGCGGATCACGTCGTCGAGCTGCTGGCCGGCGCCGGAGATCCGCTTGGCGGGCAGCACCGACGCGACGGCCTCGGCGACGTCGAGCGCGGTCGCCATGATGCTCGACTCGTACGACAGCTCGATCAGCGAGCGCAGCACCACCGTCGGGCGGTTCGGGCGATCGTTCGGCTTGCGCGCGAGTGGACCGGCGAGGATCTCGTCGAGCCGCGACGGCAAACCCGAGCGGATCGAGCTCGCTCGCGGGATCGGCATCGTCTCGATGTTCTTGATGATGTCCTCGGCCTCGTCGCCGGGGAACAGCTTGGCGCCGGTGAACAGCTCGAACAGCACGCTCGCGGCCGAGAACAGATCGCTGCGCGTGTCGAGCGTGTCGCCGCGCGCCTGCTCGGGCGACATGTAGCGCCACTTGCCCATGATCTTGCGCTTGCCCGGGGCGCTGGCCTTGTGCGGCGAGGCGGCGACCGCGATCCCGAAGTCGCCGATCTTCACCTCGCCCGCGCGCGAGATCAGGATGTTCGACGGCGAGATGTCGCGGTGCACGACGTTGTGCTGGTGCGCGAAGTCGAGCGCGCGAATGATCTCGATCGCGATGTGGAACGCCGCCGGCAGCGGCACGAGCCGGCCCTCGTCCTTGAACTTGCGGAGCAGCGCCGCGAGGTCGAGCCCGTCGACGTACTCCATCGCGATGAACAGCGACTCGCCGATGCGGCCGAAGTCGAAGACCTGGACCACGTTGGCGTGCGACAGCTTGACGGCCACTTTTGCCTCGGCGATGAACCGGGCCTCGAACTCGGGGTCGCGGGCGAGGTCGGGCAAGATCCGCTTGATCGCGATGGTCTTCTCGAAGCCGTGGGCGCCGTAGGCCTTGGCCAGAAATACCTCGGCCATCCCGCCGACCGCGATGCGGTCGAGGACGTCGTAGCGTTCGAGGGATTTCTGCAGTGGCTCGTCCATACGGCGGTCGGAAAGCCCCTTCCCCAAAAGGTGGCCTATAGTAAGGGAATGAGGCCCCGTGTGCCGGCTTCGGTGGCGATCTGTGCCGTCTTGATGATGGCCCGGGTCGGTTTCGCCGAGGATCAGCCCCGGCGCCAGGTTGCCGTCATCGACCTCTCCGAGGACACGGCCGTCGAGGACCTGTCGGCGAGCATCTACCGGACGCTCAACCGCAGCAACGTGCTCCGCCGGCTCGATCGCCGCGAGCTCGAGGTCTACCTGACCGGGACCCTCCTCGACGAGGACCACGACCGGATCGAGAGCGCCCGCAACCACCGCGCGCTCGCCGACCGCCAGCTGTTCGTGAGCTACGACGCCAAGGCCGCGGAGATGGAAGCCGGCTACGGCGAGCTCGAGCTCCAGGCGGTCACGCCGACCGACGAAGTCCGCGCCCTGTACGCCGAGCTGACGCTGCTCGAAGGCCTCGCGCTGCTCGAGCACGACGCGGCCGGCGCCGAACGCGCGTTCGCGCTCACCCACCGGCTCGATCCGACGACGACGCTCGATCCGGCGCGCTATCCGCCCGACATCATCGACGCGTTCAACCACGCCACCACCGACGCGCCGAAGTCCGAGAAGCTGACCATCCACGGCACCGGGCGGGCGTGGATCGATGGTCAGGACGTCGGCGATGCCCCCAGCACGTTCGACGTCGCGCCCGGCGACCACTACATCGTGCTGTCCGGCGTCGATCGCGTGACGACCGGTATCGCGGTGCGCGTGGCGGGCAAGGCGCAGGTCGAGATCCCCGACGCGCCGGCCACGCCCGCGCTGCAAGTCCAGCGCACGCGGCTCGCGCTGTCGCGGGCCGTGACCAAGGGCGACGACGCCGCACGCGCGGGCGCGATCCAGCAGCTCGCGTCGCTGCTCGGCGTCGGCGACGTCGTGATGATCTCGAAGCGCCCCGACGGCAAGCTCCAGTGGGAGACCTGGCGCGATCGCGCGCCCGGGTTCTCGCCGCCTCAGCTCTACACGGATCAGAAGCCGGAGACGATGCTCGAAGGGCTCGCGCCGGCGCCGCCACCCAAGGTAGCGCCCGAGTCGGGGGCACCGTCGATCTCGATCGGCAAGCCGATGCCGACGCCCGAGGAGCCGTGGTACTCGCGGCGCTGGGTGCAAGCGTCGGCGGCCGTGGGACTTGCGGCCGTGATCGTCGGCGTGATCCTGTACGCGCGCCGCGATCAGAGCGTGACGATCAATCCCGACATCATGAGCGGCATGTGAAACGCGCCGCGATCCTCTTGGTCGCCCTCGGCGCGTGCAGCCAGCCGCCGCTGACGCTCACGTTCGGCGTGACCGACGGGCCCGAGGACGCGTGCTTCGCGAGCCCGACGATGAAGGCCGCGTCGTGCAGTGACGTCGCGCTGCCGTGCCTCTCGGCCGTCAGCATCCGCGTCTACAGCCCCGACGACGCCGGGTCACCGTACATCTCGGAGTGCAAGGAGCTGATGGGCCAGCCCAACCTGTGCGCGATCGCCGGCGTCGATCTGACCGACCCGATCCAGTCGATTCCGGATGAAACGCTCGAGGTCGACATCGTCGTGTTCCCGCTCTCGGCGACGACGGTCGACCCGATGACCGGCAAGCTCCAGTGCCCGACGGGCGTCGAGTTCGATGCCGCCGGCTTCCCGATCGGCGCCGACGAGCCGTGCACGCAGTCGTCGGCCACCGAATGCCCGCCCGACCCGGCGATCGGCGGCCGCGCGTTCTATCACCCGGGCGATCCCGACACGTTCGTCGCGCTCGGCTGCGTCGACATCTCGCAGGTCGACAACGCGAGCTGCTCGGGCGGCCCGATCATCGACGTGTCGGCCACCGTCGACGACTTCGATACCGACGTCACGGTGCCGCCGACACTCGGCGACGAGCTGACGGTCTCGGTCGGTCAACCCAAGGCGACCACGGTCGGCACCCAGACCGAGTACGTGCTCGATTCGGCCGAGGCATTTCCGCTCGCGCGCACGGTCGTGGGCCCGGTGCCCGCCTGGAGCGCCGACATCGCGACGACGTTGACCTCGCCGTGCCTCGAGGTTCTCGAGGACGGCGCGCAGACCACGGCCACGCTGTCGTGCATCGCGCCCGCGAATCCGACGCCGACGACGTTCGCGCTCGACGGCTGGCGGCTCGCGAAGTCGACGCTCGATCAGATCCTGACCGCGCTCGGCGAGCCCGAGTTCCCCGACGCCGGGCTCGTGGTCGGCATCGTGCTCGATCCGCTCGGCAACCCGATCGCGAACCAGACGGTCGCGCCGACCTCGGGCACGATCCGGTACCTGTCGGCCGATCGCACCGCGTTCACGGCGGGCGGCTCGACGACGGCGTCGGGCATCTTCGTGTCGACCGACGCGCAGTTCGGCACCGCGTTCTCGGTCGCGAGCGGCGTGCAGACGGCGTACGGCTACGGCGGGCTCGTCGAGGGCAAGGTCACGATCGTGGTGCTCCAGTACCAGAACCCGGTGCAGGACTAGCGTCGCGACAGCGATGTCGCGGTCGGCGTGCTCGCCGTCGATCGCGCCGGCGCTAACTCGCTGATCGCAGGGTCGGTGCCGCGGCACCGGCGTTGCTGAGCACGCCGGCATGCGCTCGGTTTTCATCCTGTGCGTGCTCGCGAGCGCGGCCCACGCCGACGGCGCCTACTTCACCGATAGCGGCGGGCCGGTCGCGGGCGGCGGTGCGCAGAGCGAGCTCCACGTCGGCGTGCGCCTCGGCGACTGGGGACTCGAGCTCCAGTACATCGTCGACGGGCTCGAGAGCTCGGCCAACAGCTTCACCGCTCTCGCGCTCGGCGTGCGCTACGTCCAGCCGGTGTCGCAGCACTTCTCGATGTACCTGCGCGGTCGCGCGATGCGCGGCGTGGGCGACGGCTTCGCCGGCAACGGGCTCGGCGGCGGCGCGGGCCTCCAGCTCGCGGGCCACACCCATCTCGGGCACTGCCCGATCGTCGGCGCGCTGTTCGTCGAGGCCGACGAGGATTTCTATCGGTTCCAGGGCGCGTACGACACCGTCGACACCACGATCTCCGCGCTCGCGTTCGGCATCGCGCTCGGGACTGATTTCTGAGGTACAACATCTGACGAGTGGCAACCCGCAGCTGGCACCGAGTCGCGCTCGCGCTGCCGACCGGCGCACCGCAGGTCGCGCTCGCGTCGGGCGAGCACACCGGGCAAGCGATCGCCGAAGCGCAGCACGCGTATCCCCACAGCGAGCCGATCGCGGTCGATCCGGCCACCGCCGACGAGATCCCGCTCGGCGAGTCCGTGGGCAAAGGTCATGTCGTGCGGCTCGGCGACGCGCCGCCGCTCGCCGCGTTCAAGTTCCCGCTCGGCGTGTTGCCCGCGATCCAGGGCAACGCCGGGGTCGCGCGCGCTGGCGCCGGCTGGATCGAGCACACCAGCGAGGAGCTCTACGTCGTCGAGGCCCAGGTCGATCGCGATCACCTGGTCGATCTGTTCATGGGCATGCTCGAGCGCGCGCCGGCCGCCGACAACCTCGAGGTTCGCGTGCTCGATCACTTCGAGAACGCGCCGACCACCGACGTGTGGCTGACGTCGCGCACCAACGTGAAGAAGATCCTGCGCTTCCTCGACGACCACGACGACGAGCTGATCCACAACGGGCACGTCGAGCTGTCGATCTACCTGCGCGCGCAAAAGGCCACGCTGCGGCTCACGCAGCACAAGACCGTCGTGTGGCTCGCCAACGATCGCGCGATGGCGCCGGATATCGAGCGGTGGCTGAAAGAGCTCGGCGTACCGCGCGTCACCGAGCTCGTCACCGTCGAGGCCGGCCCGCACGTGCACTACCGGCTCGCGAAGAGCTCCGGTCGCAAGCGGCTCGGCGAGGTCCTGTATCGCGAGCGGCTGCGCCGCGTCGACGCGCTCAAGGCCGCGGCGACCGACTGACGCTGGCGTGGCCCGGCCACCAGAACCGGAGCTTGCGCTTGGCCCACGTGCCGGCGTAGTCGACGCCGATCCGCGGTCCGGTCGCGATCCTCGGCGGCGTGACATGCGCCGCGACATACAGCGCGCCATTCGCGAGGTCGCGGCGATCGTGCCGGCGATCGATCGCGAGCGCGCGCGTGACCTTGCCCGGCCCGCGACCGACGGTGGGATCGTCGGGAAGGCCCGCGATCGGCGCGATCGCGCGCACGAGCACCGCCTGGCCGTGCCCGTCGGGCCCGGTGACGATGTTGAACAGCTCGTGGATGCCGTAGCACAGGTACACGTAGCTGCGGCCGGCCGGTCCGAACATCACCGACGTTCGCGCCGTCGGCCCGAACCGCGCGTGGCATGCGCGATCTTCGGGCCCGATGTACGCCTCGGTCTCGACGATCATGCCCATGCGCTTGCCGTGGACGAGCGCGCAGCCGATGAGCGAGTGCGCGACCTCGGCCGCCTCGCGCGCGAAAAACGATTGCTTGAGTCTCATCCGACGAGGTGCGCGCGATCCGTGGTCGCGAGCACCGACGACACCCTAGCATCCGCGGCGAGCGCGTCGAGGAGCGCGCCGGCGCTCGCGCGATAGCGATCCGGCGTGAGCGCGCCCTGGAGCAGGCGAAACCGCAGGAGCAGCAGCGCGGTCTGCGCGACGTCGGACAGGCAGTAGCGATCGATCGCGCCCTGATCGCCGGCCTGGTACAGCCCCGCGACCTGCGAGCCGTCGACGCCGACCTTGCCGGGCAAGCCGATCAGCTTCGCGAGCGCATCGAGGCTGCCCGCGCGGGACGCGCCGTGATCGGCGAGCCAGTCGCACAGGTCGAGGTGGCCGTCGTCGGTGTAGCGCGCGCGAACGTTGCGCTCGCGGTAGTACCAGCCGAGCGGCACGCCGTGACACAGCGCGCGCAGCGCGATCACCGGCAGATCGAACGCGCGCCCGTTGTACGTCACCAGCGTCGGCCGGCGCTCGGCGACCAGCTGCGAGAACGCTTCGAGCAGCGCGCGCTCGCGCGCATCCGCGGAGTCGCCAGCCGCGGCGACGATGCCGAAGCGCTTGAGGCGATAGCCGTGATCGAGCCACAGGTAGCCGATCGTGACGATGCGATGCGCCCAGCTGGGCGGGAACGCGGACGGTGCGGTCGTCGGATCCGGTGGCGTCCAGCGCGCGGTGTCGGGAACGGTCTCGATGTCGAGGACCAGGTACTCGGCGCTGGGCGAACGGGCCACGCCGGGACCCTAGCGAGCCCGTCTGACACAACCCCGAGCCCGAGCCCGACTCCGATGGGCGGATGCGCGACTGGTCGCGCACGATCTTCAGGAACCAGATGGCGCTGCTCGGGCTCGGGCTCCGGCCTTCGGCCTGGGCTCGGGCTCGATTCGAGCTACGACGCGATTCCGCGCCCGATGCCGAGGAGCGCGACCTCGTCGAGGATGCGCTTGATTGCACCGGCTTCTTCAGCACGACGAGCCCGCGCGGCGCGTGCGACGGATCGGCCGTCGAGACCAGCACCGGAATTCGCGACAGCTTCGGGTTCTCCTGCATCTTGCGATACAGGCCGTTGCCGTCGAGATCGGCATGATCAGATCGAAGATCACGACGTCGGGCGGCGGCTGCGCCGAGTCCAGCACGGCGAGCGCTTCCTGGCCGTTGGCCGCCGTCGAGCATGCCGGCCTCGATCTTCGAGAGATCGAGGATGTCGTTGATGAGCGTGAGCAGGTCGTTGCCCGCCGAGTAGATTCGTCTCGGCGAACTGGACCTGCTCGGTGTTGAGGTTGCCGTCGCGATTGTCGGCGAGCAGCCGCGCGAGGATCAGCGAGCTGTTGAGCGGTGTCCGCAGCTCGTGCGACATGTTCGAGAGGAACTGCGACTTGTACTCGTTCGAGCGCTGGAGCTCGTCGCCGGTGCGCGCCGAGCTCGTCGCGCTGCTCGCCGAGCGACTGCGCCTGCTCCTCGAGCTGCGCGTTGATCTGCTCGA
>Ga0070665_100006959_pt1 | contig 11497 bp, 6 predicted proteins | sample KBSS13metaG_FD_65862 | JGI IMG/M metagenome (GOLD analysis project Ga0070665, IMG submission 65862) | Switchgrass rhizosphere microbial communities from Kellogg Biological Station, Michigan, USA - KBS S1-3 metaG | ecosystem: Host-associated > Plants > Roots > Rhizosphere > Soil ...
TCGAACCGCGTCGCGCCCTTCGGGAGCACGAACAGGTGCTTCACCGTGCGGACGAAGAGCCGGCCCGCGCGATCGGTCTGGACCTCGTCGATCGTCTCGTCGCTCGGGAGAGCGCGCGCCCGGCCGAACTCCGTCACGCGTCCGGACTCCCTGCGGAACAGGCGTCCGCCTCTCGCGAAGTAGAGGATCCCGGAGGCGTCGACGTGAACGCCGCCCACGGGACCGTCGCCGACGCCGTTCGCCTCGCCGTCGGGGGCGAAACGATCCTCGCGGCCGACGAAGAGCCCGCGCTCCGTCCCGACGTATAGAGTCCCGTGCGAGTCCGCCGCTACGCCCTGGTGGCTGATCGCCGCCGCACCGATCGGAGCGCCGACGACCACGAAGTGCTGGCCGTTGAACCGCGCGAGGCCGGCGCCCGTCGCCACGTACAGCCCGCCCGAGGGAGTCTCGTAGAGCTGGTAGACGCGCGTCCGCGGGAGGCCCTGCTCGCGGCTGAAACGCTGGAAGCGGCGGCCGTCGAAGCGGAAGAGGCCGTCGTCCGTGCCGGCCCAGATGAAGCCGGTCCGGTCCTGCAGGACGCACTCGACGGAGGCGTCGAGCAGGCCCTGCTCCTCCCCGTAGGAGTGGAAGACGAAGCGGCCGAGGAAGGGTGCGGCCGCCGGCGCGCTCTGTGCAGCCGCGACCGCCGCGAGCGCCAGCGCCGCGAACACGAGCAGGGACTTCGTTCGCAGGACTCTGCAGAGCGCGGCCAGAGCGCCTCCCCGACGTATGAGATTCACGGGTGCTGCACGCGATTATAGGGACATTCGAAGCGGTCGACAGCGCTCGCGGGACGACGGAGACTCGAAACGCGGCCGAGGACGGGCCGCGCTTCAGGGATCGCTGCGCCCGGCTTCGGTTTCGCGGGTCTCCTCCGCCGGCGGCGGGGCGTCCCCGCCCAGGAACCGGCCCGTCAAACTCCGCGGATTGCGCCGCAGGTCGTCCGGCGTTCCCTCCGCGACGAGGTGACCTCCTCCCTCTCCTCCCTCCGGCCCGAGCTCGATCACCCAGTCGGAGGAATCGATGAACTCGAGGTGATGCTCGACGGCGAGGACGGAGTGGCCGCGCGAGATGAGGCGACGGAGGGTGCCGAGGAGCCGCTCGACGTCGCTCGCGTGCAGGCCGGTCGTCGGCTCGTCGAAGAGGAAGAGCGCGCCTCGAGAGGCGGCCGGACGGATCCCGAGGAACGCCGCGAGCCTCAGCCGCTGCGCCTCTCCGCCGGAGAGCGTCGCGGTCGGCTGACCGAGGCGCATGTAACCGAGCCCCGCCTCGCGGAGCGGCTCGAGGCGGCGGACGATCTTCTCCTCGGAGAAGAAGAACGCCGTCGCCTGGTCGATCGTCATGTCGAGCACGTCGTCGATGTTCTTGCCGCGCACGCGCACGGAGAGGACGCGGGGCTGAAACCTCCGGCCGTCGCACACGTCGCAGCGCACCGTGACGTCGGCGAGGAACTGCATGTCGATCGTCTGCCAGCCGGTGCCGCGGCACGTCTCGCATCGTCCGCCGGGCGCGTTGAACGAGAAGTCGCCCGCCGAAACGCCCTTCGCGACGGCTCGCGCCGACCGCGCGAAGAGAGTGCGCACCTCGTCCCACGCCTTGGTGTAGGTGACGGGGTTCGAGCGGGCCGAGCGGCCGAGGGGGCTCTGGTCCACGAGGAGCAGGTCCGAGATCGAATCGAAGCCCTCGATCCGGTCGTGCGCGCCCACGTCGAACGCGGCGGTTCCCTTCACGCGCCGCGCGTAGGTGTTGTGCAGGATGTCGCGCACGAGCGTGGACTTGCCCGAGCCGGACACGCCGGCGACCGTGACGAGCCGGCCGAGCGGAATCCGCACCGTCAGGTTCTTGAGGTTGTGCTCGCGCGCGCCGACGATGGTGACCGAGCCCTCCGCTCGGCGAAACGGGACGACGCGGCGCGAGGGGCGCTCGGGCTCCCGGGGCTCACTGGCGGGGCGCGACGCCACGCGTCCGCGCCGGCGCAGGAGCGCGCCGGTGGCGGAGTCCTTCACCCGCGCGAGCGACCGCGGCGCACCCTGGAAGAGGAGCCGTCCACCCTCGCGGCCCGCGCCGGGACCGAGGTCGACGAGGTGGTCCGCGGCCTCGATGATCTCCGGGTCGTGCTCGACGACGACCACGGTATTGCCGCGGTCCGCGAGGCGGCGCAGGATGCCGAGCAGCCGCCGCGTGTCCGCCGCGTGGAGACCGATCGTGGGCTCGTCGAGGACGTAGAGCGTGCCGGTCAGCGAACCGCCCAGCGCCGACGCCAGCCCGATCCGCTGCGCCTCGCCTCCGGAGAGCGTCCGGGCGGCTCGCGAGAGCGTCAGGTAGCCGAGCCCGACGTCGTTCATGTATCTGACCCGCGAGGAGAGCTCGGCGACGACGGACCCGAGGCGCTCCTGCTCCGACGGCGTGAGCTCGAGGGCTTCGACGAAACGCTTCAGCTCGGAGAGCGGCAGGTTCGACAGCTCGGTGATCGTGCGGCCGCGCCAGCGGACCCAGAGGGCGGGCGGCGCGACGCGCGCGCCCCGGCACGCCTCGCAGAGCGTGTACGCGCGGTAGCGCGCCAGCAGCACGCGGACGTGGATCTTGTAGCGCTTCGTCTCGAGCCAGTCGAAGAAGCCTCGCACGCCGTAGAAGTCGCCGCGCCCGGCGATCAGGACCTCGCGCTCGTGCGCCGAGAGCCGCGAGATCGGAACGTCGGTGCGCACGGAGTAGCGCCGGCACGCGCGGAACAGGTCCGCGTACGCGGACTCATAGGCGGGCGTGTTCCACGGAGCGACCGGCCGGTCGGACAGCGAGAGGCTCGGGTCGGGGATCACCTTCTCGAGGTCGACGCCGATGACGCGCCCGAACCCCTGGCAGGCCGGGCAGGCGCCGAGGGGCGAGTTGAACGCGAAGAGCGCCGGAGTCGGATCCCGGAACTCCCGCGCGCAGTCGGGACAGTGCAGGCCGCGTCGAAACACCCGAACGCGGCCGTCGAAGCGCGCCTCGAGCGTGCCGGCGAGCGAGAACGCCGTCTCGGCCGCCGAAGCGATCTCGGGCCGCGACGCTTCGCCGACCACGAACCGACCGACAACCATGCGAAGCGTGCCCGAAGGATCGAGCAGGCTCGCCGCGTCGTCCGCGATCTCGACGGTCTCCCCGGTCGGCGCGACGGCGCGGAAGAAGCCCGCCCGGCGGTACTCGGCCAGGCGCGCCGCGTCGTTCTTGCCGCGCTTGCGCCGGGGAGACCGGCCCTCCACCGACTCCTTCCACTCGATCGGCGCGACGAGCGTCGCCCGCGCTCCCGCCTCCGAGGCGCACAGCTCCTCGACGGCGCGGTCGACGCCGCCCGGAATCGCGGGCCGGCCGCAGTCCGGGCAGAGCGTCTCTCCGCCATGCGCGAAGAGCAGTCGCAGGGCGTCGTGGATCTCGGTCTGCGTGCCGACCGTCGAGCGGGCGTTGCGGACGCCGTTCTTCTGCTCGAGCGCGATGGCCGGCGGCACGGGCTCGATGGAATCGACGTCGGGACGATCGAGCCTCTCGAGGAACTGACGGGCGTACGTCGAGAGCGACTCCGCGTACCGCCTCTGCCCCTCCGCGTAGAGCGTGTCGAATGCCAGGGACGATTTGCCCGATCCGGAGACGCCGGTGACCACGGTGAGCCGGCCCAGCGGAATGTCGACGGAGACGTTCTGGAGGTTGTGCGTCCGCGCGCCGCGGATGCGAATGGGAGGATTACGGGACGAAGGGGGCTTGGGGCTCAAACGGAGGACACTAACAAATCGCCGAGTGGGTCGATTCCCCTTCCCCTTGCTCTCTCCATCACTCGCTCTGCCCTCCCCCGTGGACGTAGCACGAGGTCGCCGGCGCGGTCCCCTCGATGAAGACCTCGGTGATCCGCCGCGGGCACGCGGGCGTCGCGAGGAAGCCCGTGTCCGGGTCGATCTCCGCGGTGACGATGTCCGACGGCACGGGAAAGGTGTCCGCGAAATACTGCGCCGGCACGGACCGGGAGAAATCCGCGAAGATCGGGACGGCGGCCTGCGAGCCCGACAGGTTGAGTCCGCGATTGTCGTCGTATCCGACCCACACGACGGCCAGGAAACGGGGCGAGTACCCGACGAACCAGGCGTCGCGGCCGTCGTTCGTCGTGCCGGTCTTGCCCGCGAGGACCCCGGTCAGGCCCTTCGAGCGCGCGGCGGCGCCCGTCCCCCGATCCACGGCTCCGCGCAGGATCGAGTTCACGAGGAAGACGGCGTCCGCGGGAAGCGCCGGCTCGAGCGCGGCCATCTTCCGGTCGAGGACCCTGCCGTCTCCCGTCGTCACTCCGACGATCGCGTTCGGCGCGACGCGGACGCCGCTGTTCGCGAACGCGCCGTATGCGCCGGCGATCTCCATCGGCGAGATCTCGAAGGCGCCGAGCGCAACCGACGGAAAACCGCGCAGCCGCGACGCGATCCCCGCGTCGCGCGCCGCCGCGAGCACGAAGGGGATTCCGGCGCGGAGCGAGACGCGGACGGTCGGGATGTTGATCGACTTCTCCAGCGCCTCGCGCGCCGTCATCGGCCCGCGGTAGTCGTTGTCGTAGTTGCGCGGCGTCCAGCGCTCCTCCTCGGTGAGCTGGCCCCACTCGACGGTGATCGGGGAGTCGATGAGGATCGTGGACGGGGTGAGAGGCGGGTTGAGGTCGCGCCGCGCGAACGCGGCGAGGTACACGAACGGCTTGAACAGGCTCCCCGGCTGGCGGTGCGCCTGCGTCACGCGGTTGAACTGCGAGGCGCTGTAGTCGCGGCCGCCGACGAGCGCGCGGACGCTGCCGGTCTGGGGCTCGACCACGATCAGCGCGCCCTGCAGCGGCGCCTCGCGCGAGGCGGAGGCGAGGCGCTTGTACGTCTTCTCGAGCCCCTCCAGCCCGCGCGTGATCGAGCGCTGTGCCGCCTGCTGCAGGTCGACGTCGAGCGTCGTGTAGACCTGCAGGCCCTCCGTCTGGAGCTGGCGGCCGTACTGCTCGGCGAGCTCCGCCTTCACGAAGTCGAGGAAGTGGGGCGCGCGCGTACGCTCCTCGATCCGCGTGCTCGGCGTGACGGGCTCGGCCGTGGCGGAACGAAGGGCGGCCGCGTCGATCACTCCTTCCTCCCGCATCAGCCGCAGGACGAGGTCGCGCCGCTGGCGGGTCCGCTCCCGGCTGCGGAAGGGCGAGTACGCGTTCGGCGCGCGGATCATCCCGGCGAGCGTCGCCGACTCCGCGAGGTCGAGATCCGGTACCTCCTTGCCGAAGTAGTAACGCGCCGCTTCTCCGACGCCCGTGATCGCGATGCCGCCACGCTGCCCGAGGTAGATCTCGTTGAGGTACGCCTCGAGGATGTCGTCCTTCGAGTACCGCGCGTCGAGGACCGTTGCCATGACGGCCTCGACCGCCTTGCGGCGTACGGTGCGCTCCGGCGAGAGATACAGGTTCTTGACGAGCTGCTGAGTCAGGGTCGAGCCGCCCTGCTTCATGCCGCCGCGCATCGTCGCGACCAGGGCGCCGTACGCGCGCCTCACGGAGACGCCGCTGTGCCGGTAGAAGTCCCGGTCCTCGGTGACCAGCACCGCGTCGATGAGGGATTGCGGGGCCTCGCTCAGCCGGATCACGGTGCGGTCCTCGAGCTCGGCCGAGAACACCGATCCCAGGCGCTCGGGCTCGAGGATCAGGGCGGGAACGGTCTGGCCCGAGCCGTCCAGAAGCGTCCGCGCCTTCCCCTTCTCGAACGCGACGCGCACGCGCACCGACGGGAAGTACCTCCCGGGATAGCGGAAGGGCCGAGTGTGCACCTCGATCGCGTCCTTGAAGCGTCGAAACCGGCCGGGGCGCTCCGGCGCCGCGTCGTCCTCGCGGTAATACAGCCGGGAGAGCTTGGCGGCGAGCGCTTCGACGCTTCCCGTCTCGCCGGGCAGGAGCACGTAGATGTCGGAGTAGATCCGCGACGGGAGGCTCCAGCGCCGCCCGTCGAAACGCGACGAGACCCGCGAAATGAAGTGACCGGCGACCACCACGACGGCGAGAAGGAGGGCGCCGAGCGACGCGAGGATCGCGAGCCGGTGTCGATAGACCCAGAGCGGAAGGGAGACCAGTCGGGAACGCGGACTCACCGCGGCCGAGCATACCGTCATAACATCCGCGGCGCGTGGCGAAGAAGAGGCGCCCGGTCCGGCCGGTGCGGAGGAAGGCGGAGCCGGGTCCCGCGCGAGACGGAAGCGCCGTCGTCGCGGCGATCTGCCTCGCCGCCGTGCTCGCCGCGACGGCGCTCGCCGTCGACACCTCGGCGGCCGCGTCCTTCGACGCTCCCAAACGCCTCGCGGCGCTCCTCGGCGCCGCCGTCGCCGCGGCCGTGGCGTTCCTCTGGCCCTTCCGGGCGGTGGGAGCGGACGCGCCGCGCGAGATCCTCGGACGCGGCGCGCGGCGCGCGGCGGCGATCCTGGCGGCCGCCGCCCTCGGCGCCTCGCTCGTCTCGGCTCTCGCCTCTCCCCGCCGCGGCATCGCGCTCGACGCGCTGCGCGCCGAGGCGCTGCTCGCGCTGTTTCTCGTTCTCGGAGCGTCCCGCGTCGGCCGCTTTCGGGCGCTGCTCGCCGGCTCGTTCCTCGCGGCCTCCGCGATCAACGCGGCCGTCGCCGTGCTCGAGAGCCGCGACCTCTTCCATCCCTTCCAGCTCGAGACCTTCGGGAGCCGCCAGGACACGGGGGCGTTCGCCGGCAACGTGGGCTACCTCGCCATCACTCTCGCCTTCGCCAGCGTGCTCGCCCTCGGCGTCGCGCTCGAACATCCCGTTCGCCGGACGCGACTCCTCGCGGGGGCGTGCCTGCCCCTCTTCGCGGCGGCGCTGGTCGTCAACCAGAACCTGACCGCGCTCACGGCTCTCCTCGTGGGAGCGGCGGTGCTCCTCGCGCTGCGCTTCCGCTCGCGGGCCATCCTGCCGATGGTGGCGGCCGCGGTGCTCGTCGCCGGCGCCGTCGCGGCGTACCAGCCGCTGCGCGCCCGCGCCGCCGAGCTCGGCCGCGCGGCGCGTGCCGGGGACTGGGACACCGTTCTCTCGTTTCGCGGCGGTCCCTGGGCGGCGGCGATCGAGATGGCGCGCGAGCGGCCGCTGGTCGGATACGGCCCCGGTACGTTCGCGGCGGAGTACGTGCCGCACCGCCTCGCCGCCGAGATCCGCGCGAAGCGGCGATTCCTGACGCCGCTTCTGACCAGCTCCTACGCGGAGGCGCACAGCGACTACCTGCAGCTCTTCAGCGACGTCGGCGCTCCGGGAGCGCTCTGCGCGATCGGCGCGGCCGCCGCCCTCCTCTTCGCGATCGGGCGGCGGGCGGCGCGCGAGCGTCTTCCGGAGGCGGTCGTGCTGACGGCGCTGCTGGCGACGGGAGCGGCCGCGGCGCTGACCTGGTTTCCGCTCCAGCGCCCGGTCACCGCGGTGCCGCTCCTTCTCGCCGCCGGACGGGCATGGCGAGTCGCCGGGGACGGCGACGACCCCGCCGGGAGCCGCGGCCCGGAGACCGAGTCGTGAGGCGGCTCGCCCTGCTCGCGGCGGCCGTGGTCCTCGCCGTGCTCGTGCGGCCCGAGTTCCCCCGCTACGCGGCCGAGCGTCAACTCGGGTTGACGACGGGCGCGTTCCGAGCGCTGCTCGACCGCGCCTCGGAACCGGAGACCGGCCACAACCTCCTCGTGGTCGGCGAGGCGGCGCTCGCCGTCGCGCCGTCCCTGCCCGGCGATCCCCGCCCCTGGATCCTCGGAGGCTCGTCGTACCTCGTGACGAGCCAGCCGCAACCGGCCCTCGAAACGTACCGGGAGGCGTTCGCGACCGGAGAGCGCGCGGAGATCGACCTGAACCTGGGACGCGCATACGCGATGCTCGGGCGCCGCGAGAATGCAGAGCGGGCGTTCGTCCGGGCCGGATGGATCAGCCCGGAGATCCTCTCGTCGTTGCCGGACGAGCCGCGCGAAAAGGCGGCCGCGGAGATCCAGCGCCGGACGCGCGAGCTCTATGGGGGAAGGATGACGGAGCCGCCGCCGCTGCCGTCGGACGAGAGGCGGTGAGGCGAGGAAGGCCGGGCGGCTAGCTCCGGCCGCGGAAGATCCGGCTCGACCAGATCCCCCATGCGTGCAGCTTGTACAGCAGCATCGTCTTGAGGATCGCCAGCCCGTAGCGCACCGACGGACCGAACGCGATCTGCGAGGCCTCGTCGAAGTAGCGGGTCTCGATCGGAATCTCGACGATGCGAAGTCCCTTCGCCATCCCCTGCGCGATGATCTCGGTGTCGAAGACGAAGCCGTCCGAGTTCGCGTCGAAGTCGACGGTCTCGAGGTAACGGCGCGTGTACGCGCGGAATCCGCTGTGGTACTCGGTCAGGTAGATCAGGAAGGTCGCGTTCTCGATAGCAGTCAGCAGGATGTTGCCGAGATACTTCCACTTCGGCATGCCGCCCTGGATCGGCCGCCCGCCGAGCATCCGGCTTCCGAACGCGGCGTCCGAGCCGGACCTCTCGATCGCGTCGAGGAGATGCGGAATGACCGTGGGGTCGTACTGGTGGTCCGGGTGGACCATGACGACGATGTCGGCGCCCCGCTCGAGGGCCGTCCGGTAGCAGGTCTTCTGGTTCCCGCCGTAGCCGCGGTTCTTCGGGTGGACGACGACGTGGAGCCCGAGGCGCTGCGCGATCTCGACGGTCCGGTCCCGGGACCGGTCGTCCACGAGGATGACGTCGTCGACCACGTCCTTCGGGACGTCGGCGTAGGTGCGCTCGAGCGTGAGCTCGGCGTTGTAGGCGGGCATGACGACCGCGACCCGCGGGCGTCTCCGGGCCGCGTCAGATTCCACGGCGCGTGAGGATGACCGGGAGGGTCCGAAGCAGGATCGAGAGGTCGAGACCGAAGGACCAGTTGTTCAAGTAGGCGAGATCGTAGCGCAACTTGATCTCGGGCTCGCTCGAGTACTCGCCCGAGATCTGCGCCAGTCCGGTCAGGCCCGGGCGGCCGGCGTGCCGAAGCGAATACCCGGACACGTTCTTCGCGAACCCCAGCGCGAACTCGGGCCGCTCGGGCCGAGGTCCCACGAGGCTCATCTCGCCTTTGAGCACGTTCCAGAGCTGCGGGATCTCGTCCACTCGGGCGGCGCGCAGGGCGCGGCCGATCGCCGTCACGCGCGGGTCGTCGGGGACGGCGAGGACCGCTCCCGTCTCGATCTCCGCTCCCCGCCGCATCGTGCGAAGCTTCCACAGCTCGAACAACGAGCCGTCGCGGCCGACCCGGGTCTGCCGGTAGAAGACGCCGCCCGGCGAGGTCGCCGCGACGAGCAACGCGGCGACCGCGAGCAGCGGCGCGAGAGCGACGAGCAGCGCGGCGGAAACGGCGGTGTCGAACGCGCGCTTGATGAACGCCGACGCGCCGGCGAGCGGCCGCACCCGCGCCTCGAGCAGCGGGAGGTCTCCCACGATCCGGAATCGCAGGCGCCCGATCATCGTCTCGAAGGGCGACGGCCAGACGAGCAGGTCCGCGCGCCAGCCGGGCGGAATCCTCTCCGAGATCTCGTCGCGCCACCACGAGGCCTCGGGAGTCAGGATGACCTCGTCGATCTCGCGGTCCTCGACGATCGCGAGGAGGTCGTCGACGGGGCCGAGCGACGCGACGTCCGCCGGCCCGCCGTCTCCCTCGCCGACGATGCCCACGAGCTCGACGCCGGTCCACGGGTGCCGGCGGATCGTGTCGGCGATCAGGGCCGCGGCCGGTCCCGCCCCCACCACGACGGCGCGGCGCCGCGGGCTCGGGAACAGGCGGTCGAGCGCCGTCCTCCACAGCGCGAGCAGCACGGCGTTGCCGAGCACGAACAGGACGAGGACGGAGCGCGGAAAGGAATAGGGCTGTGCGAGGAAGTAGATCGACGCGAGCGTCGCGAGCTCGGCGAGGAGCGCGGGAAGAAGCCGCCGCACGAGAGGCTCACGGAAGCGCTCGTGCTCGCGGTACAGGCCAAACGACCAGAGGGCGAAGAGCTGGACGGCGGCGACGATGACGATGTTGACGGCGTCGAATCGGACGCTGCCGGGCGGCAACAGGGCGATGGTTCCGGGGATCGCGATATGCGTCCGCGCCTCGAACGCGGTCCACAGCACGAGGACCGCGATGGCCGCGTCGCCGGCGGCCGCGACGTTGCGAAAGGCGGTGACGCTGCGGCGGGCCATGCGTCAGCGGACGGCCGAGGAGGCGCAATGGAGCGGCATCTCGGCGGCAGCGGCGCCCCGGAACCGTGTGACCCGCCTCGACGAGACGCTCAGTGTCTCTCCGTGCGGGTCCAGGCGGCGCGCCGGGCGCCGCAGAGGCCGGCGGCGACGCCCGCGGCGAGCGCGAGGTTGAGCACGGCGAAATAATAGAGCCTGCCCGCTGGACCGCCGGCCCGGCGCGCCAGCGGGACGGAAACGGCCAGAATCGCCGCGAGCGCGAGCGCCGCCGCTCCCGCCGCGCGGAACGGCGTCGCGAGCGCCGCCGCCGCCGCGAGCAGTCCGAGCAGCGGGGCCACCCACCGCGCCGCCTTGCGCGACGCGAACGCGAGCGTCAGCAGCGGGTGCGATCCGGGCCAGAGAAGCCACGTCTCGCGCCGCAGCACCTGGCCCGCGCCGATGCCGATCCGCACTCGCCGCCGCGCCTCGGCGGCGACGGTGCGCGCCGCATCCTCGCGGGCGACGGCGTCTCCGGCGAAGACCACGCGCGCGCCGGTCCGCGCGGCCCCGACCGGGATCAGGAAGTCGTCCATAGAGGTCGTGTCCGGCGCAAGTGCCCGTACCAGGGAGCGCCTCGCGGCGTAGATCGCGCCGTTGGCTCCGACGCAGACGCCGAGCTCGCCCTCCGCCTCCTTCGTGCGGGTCTCGCGGTTCCAGAGCTCGGCCTCCGGCGTCCCTCCGCCCGGGGCCTCGAGGATCAGCCTCCCGCACACCGCTCCCACGCGAGGATCCGCGAACCGCGCCAGGAGAGCGCGCAGGGCGCCCGGCTCGAAGCGCGTGTTCGCGTCCGTGAAGACGAGGATCTCCGCGTCGGAGGCCGCGACGAGGTCGTTCAGCACCGACGCCTTGCCGCGCCGCTCCGGGAACTCCACCACCCGCACGCGCGAGCCTCCCGCGGCCCGCGCCGCCTCGGCCGTCCGATCGCGGCACCCGTCGCAGCCGACGACGACGAGCCGCGTCTCGGCCTGCTCGAGCAGGTTCTGCACCCGCGCGCCGATGACGGCTTCCTCGTCCGCCGCCGCGACGAGGACCTCCACATGAGACGGCGCATGAGCCGGCGCTTGAGCCGGAGCCGGCGCGCCGGCTGCTCCGGCGACGCTTTGTCCGCGCCGGCGGGCGAGCCGGGAGATCACGACGGGATACGCGCCGTAGGACCAGAGAAAGAGCGCCAGCGAGACGGCGGCGAGCGACGCCGCGAATACGGTCATGCGCGGCTCGCCGCCGCAGCCACAGT
>Ga0070665_100006960_pt1 | contig 11497 bp, 11 predicted proteins | sample KBSS13metaG_FD_65862 | JGI IMG/M metagenome (GOLD analysis project Ga0070665, IMG submission 65862) | Switchgrass rhizosphere microbial communities from Kellogg Biological Station, Michigan, USA - KBS S1-3 metaG | ecosystem: Host-associated > Plants > Roots > Rhizosphere > Soil ...
AAGCGCACACCGGCTTCCGACAGGATGACTCGCGTCGGCTTCGAGAGGTTATTCCCGCCGTTGGTCTCGTTACCATTGGCATGCCGCGCATAGACCGAAAAGTAATCCGTTATGGTGTAGTTGGCGCCGATGGTGTACGAGGTTGGCAGGAAGGTTTTTTCCGTCCGCGTCACCGTCCCATCGAACGAGGTGCCCGCGTCCCGGGCCAGACCGCCGATGTTGGCCGGAATCGGTGGATTGACCGTTGCCGGATTTCCCGTGTACAGGATGTTGTTGACATCCTCCCGGCGGGCGCCGAAGTCGATGTGCAGCTTCTTGTCGAGCAGCGCCGCCTCGTCGTTGAAGTACACGGACAAGGAGCTCAGACTGTTCGACCAGGTCCCGGCACCCCAGTTGCCATAGCTGATCATGCCGTTGTTGGTCAGGGTGCCAATGATACTGCCGGCGCCGTTCAAGGCCACCACGTCATAGATCGACGAGGCGTTCGCGACATCGTTGATCAGGGTCGAGACGGCCGACTGATCGTTGTACTGGCGTACGTGGTAATACATCCCGCCGACCGTGAGCGAGTTGCTCCAACCGGAGCCCGATACCTCGTACCGGCCGCCGAAGTTGCTGCCGAAATCGCGCGTCGCCAGGTACTGGCGATTGAGCACGGTCTGTTGCAACAGCCCGTTGCCGTTCAAGGCATTGAGGAGGGCGACATCTGCGGCACCGTAGACCTGGCCCGTCGTGAGGTTCTTCACTCCGAACTGAGCGGTGCCCGGGAAGGCCGCCAGCCCCTGGGTCAACAGCGAGTCGATGGGCGAATTCCCACCGGGGGTCAGGTAGTCCTCCGCCGAGGCCAGACCGGAGTTGCCCGAGCCACTGCCGGCGAATATGCCGTTGAAGTTCCAGTTCGACTGGAGAAAGCGGCCCTTGAAGAAAGCGCTCCATTCATCATTGAACGGTACGTCGATATCGATGCGGTACTGGTTGCCGGTACCGTGGATGCCCTCGGAAGAACTGAATCTGCGCAGACAGTCGGGCTTCGCCACGAAGCACGAATCCGGCATGGCGATGGAGGCGAAGCCCGGGCCGACGAGGTTGCCGTACTGGGGGTTGAGTCCCGGCACACCATGGATATCCCCATTCGCATAGGCGTACGGCTGGTCCGCGTAATACGGATCGTGCTCGTCCCAGCGCTTGTAGGTAAATTTGACCGACGCACCACTCTCGAAGCGCTTCTCGATCGCGGTCTTCAGGTGATAGGTCTGGTAAGTGAACGGCGAGCTGCGCACGCCGTGCGTGGAATCGAAGTAGCCTCCCACGCTGAAGGCGACACCGGGGCCCAGAACCTTCAGCGGCGCCGTGTAGTAAAGATCCGCGCGCTGATCATTGTAAGTTGCGCCCGTGAGCTGTCCGACGCCTTCCGCCTCGTCGAAGTTCATCGGCTTGGAGATGAAATTGATGGTGGCGCCCGCTCCATTCACTGACAGGATGCCTGACGTACCGCCTTCGACGGACTCGACACGATCGATGGTGATGTCGTGCTGGAAGTATTCATCGGCACCGCCGCCACCGTAGATGACCGGCAGGCCATCTTCCTGCAGCATGATGAAATTCTGGCCACCACCGGGCAGGCCGCGCACCGAATAGTTGTTGGAAACCGGGCCGGCCGTACCTTCGACAAAGATTCCCGGTACCAGCTCCAGCACGTCAGCAGTGGACCGGGGAGCCTTTTCGGAGAGGTCGGTCGGCGTTGCGATATTGACGTCGACCGATGCATTCAGCAGCGTTCTTTTCGAAGTGGAGCCGGTGACCACAACAGTTTGTAACGTGGTCTCCTCCCCGGAGCCGGCCCGGGTCGTACCTGGTGCAGGCTCGGCTGTCGACGTGTCGGTCGATGGCGCAGATTGCGTAGCTGCAGACTGTGCCAATGCTTGGGAAACCGGGGCGATGTACAACGCCGCCAGCACGCTCAGATGTAGCTTGTAATTGATTCCTGTCGCCACAGGATTGTCCTCCCCTCTCCATCGGCGGCATGCGGGCGTCCCCCAAGCAATTTATGTTCCGACTAATCCTCCGCGCGCTCCGCGCCCTCGCGCCAATCGACCGCGCCGAAGCGGCTGTGTCCCAACAAGGTGTAGCCGAGGCTGATGGTCCGAACCACCTGGTGCGAATCCGGCAGCCCCACGTACCGCCCGTCACGAGTGGTCTTGGTGAAGCGGACGGTGATACCGTGCAAATCGAATACTCGCACCGTGAGCGCGACATCGAATCTGTCGATGGTTTCGCTGCCCGTGCTTTCCGATGCGGCGAGTCGGCTGATGTAGTAACCGCGGGCAGTAGTATCGAGTGCCGCGCGGTCGCCGAACAAGAACCGCAGCGCTACGATCGACTCCGGCGCGATGCCGTAGTGATAGTTGCGTAGCCCCTCGCCGTTCGGGCCGGGCCGCGTAACACCGGCACCATGGATGATACCCCCGCCCGCGTAACCAACACCGAGCAGCGCCGTCCCTTGCATCGCAACATCCCGGGACAGCCACCACTGGGACGTGGTGCCGAACGCGCCCGCCGTGTTGGATACCCGGAAGATATTCGGGGCGCTGTAGTCGTAGATTCCATAAACGCCCCAGACACCGCGATAGTTGGGGCCCGCGTCATAGTCCGCTCCATATAACAGGCCGCGGCTGAACACGGATTCGACTCCATTCGCGCTGTCGAGGGCCAGCTCGAAATTGAAGTAATCGAACGGCCGCTCGTAGGTGTAGCCGGGCTTGCCCGGCAGGCCGTACCCGATGGCGAAGGTCGCTAAGCCGCTGCCCCGATTCAAAGTCTGTGGCACTGCCGGCGCGCTCGGGTCGGCGTTGACATTCACATCGGACGTGTAGTGCGTGCTGAGGTTGCCACTGAGATCCACACGTGTGAAGACGGCCGGGTTGAAACTACGGAACACCGGATCGAAGCGCTTACCGTAGATCAGCCGGTTGATCCCGGTCGGCGGCGAGAGAATGGCCGCACCCAGCTCACGCCACCACCCGGGGCTGCCACCGCCCCCGCTTTCCAACAGCAGGCTGGCCATGCGGAAGAGCGGCTCGCCGAGGAAGTTACCGCCAATGCCGGTGGCGATCTGGTCATTGATGGACGGCTTCGTGTTCTCGCCGGACTCCTCCCACACCAGGCTGCCCGCGAACGTGTAGGCGGAGGCCTGCCAGAAGTCGAGACCCGCCGAGCGCGCGAATCCCTGGTAGGTCGAGCCCTGGTAGGGATGCAGAAACTGGTTGGTGGAGAACTTGTCGTTATCGATGACCCAAGAGCGATGCAGGTTCGTGTGGAGGTTCGTCCACGGCGCCGGGTAGGACGCGGAATCCAGCACGTAGTGATCGAAGCGATTCAGCAGGAGCTGGAATGTCGGGATTTCCCAGGCCGGCACCCAGAAGCTGCGTGCATCGCCGCTCCCCCACTCCGGAACGGGTGTCGGCTCCGCAGCATTGAATGCCGTCGGCGCCTCTTTGTGCGCCGGGTCGTCTGCCTGCCAATAGCTCGTTAAGCCGAGCAACGCGACGAGGGTTGATACCACAGTGGAATCGCCCCTCGCATATTCCGTGCCGCTGTTGGGGCGGCACGTCAATCAGACTACTTTATTGGACCGTCGCTTCGGATACCGTCTGCGTCGTGCGAAGCTTGGCTGACACCCGCTCCGCCGCGGCCATCACACGCAACACGTTCTCACCCGCGACTTTCGCAATATCGGCATCGCTCCAACCCCGGCGCATGAGCTCCACGAGCAGCGCCGGATACTTGTCGACAGCATCCAGATCGCGTGGACCCTCGGGAATGCCATCGAAGTCCGAACCAAGGCCGACATGATCCACACCCGCCACCTGGCGAATGTGCTCGATGTGGTCGGCGACCTGCGCCAGGGTCGTGACCGGTTTGGGGTGCTCACTTTCCCAGCGCTCGAGAGCCGCCTTGGCACGGTCGGGTTGCCCGATATAGAGACCGCCATACGGCGGGCTGCTGTAGCGGGAGAGCTCACCCGCCCGATCCGCATCCCACAGGTTGCGCACCGCCGACACGTAGCCCGGGTTGAAATTCACCATGACCACGCCGCCGTTTTTTGCAACCAGCGCCAGGATGTCGTCCGCCACATCGCGTGGATGATCGACGATGGCACGTGCCGAGGAGTGCGAAAAGATCACCGGCGCCCGGGAGGCATCCAGGGCCGTACGCATCGTTTCCGGCGACACGTGGCTGAGATCGACCAGCATCCCGAGGCGATTCATTTCGTGCACGACTTCAACACCAAACGGCGTCAACCCGTGATGCGCCGGCGCGTCCGTGGCCGAGTCGGCCCAATCGATATCGAGGACGTGCGTCAGAGTCATGTAGCGCACGCCCAGCTCGTACATCTGGCGCAACACGGCGAGCGAGTTGTTGATCTGGTGCCCGCCTTCCATGCCCATGAGACAGGCGATTTTTCCGGAGCGATGGATGCTGCGGACGTCGGCCGCGGTCGTGGCCATCGCGAAATCGGCTGGATAGCGCGCGGCCATCCGCTTGACCAGGTCGATCTGCTCGAGAGTGGTTTGCACCGCTTCGGGGCCTTTGATGTTGACCGGTACCCAGACGGACCAGAACTGACCGCCGACGTGGCCGGCGCGCAAGCGCGGAATATCCGTCATCAGGGGAGCCGAGTCCGGTGGCGGCGGCAGCCGGGACGTGTCGGACTTCAGATCGATCGCCGACAGGTGATCCTTGGTGCGCTCGCGAATTTCCCACGGCAGATCGTTATGCCCGTCGATCAGCGGTGTTTGCTTGAGCACGCGCTCCACCCGCGCCTCGTAGTCGTTGGGCGCCGCCAGCACGGGTGACGCACCGAGACAAAGCATCGCGGCGCAGGCAATGCCCCGTACGCCACACACGAGCATCGTCATGAGTTCAGACTCCCGCGGAAAAGACGCTTCCGCAGGATAGCCTGAAAGGGTCCGCTAGTGTGGCGGGGCCGCCTGTGGCTGCTGGCCTTTGCCGGCCGGATCGTTGAGCAGCCGCAGTCGCGTGCCGCCGGTTTCGGGATCCTTGTACTCCCGGTTCGAGTCACACACGTATTCGAGCATCTTGTAGTGCGGCAGGCGCTTGTACGCGTACGAGAAGGTCCAGGGCCCGGTCAGGTAGACCGGATCCTCCACCGTGATCTGATCTTCGAAGAAGTCCGGCGAGGCCATGTGGATGCGCTCGTGGATCCGCATCTGGTCGCTGTGCGGGACACCGCGGAAGCGCACGTTCTCCTTGATGCCAACCGTGTCGACCAGCAGCGTGTCGCCCTGCCAGTGACCGACCGAGTGCCCCCAGTACCCGGGCTCCGCATCCTCGATGGGGATCTGTTTCTCATTCAGGTAGATCCGGCGGACCTGGTTGTAGGCCTCCTGCACGATCGTGACCTGGCCCGGGGTCTGCAGGACCTCCATCGGAAACATGGCCAACATCATCGTGGGCATGCCGTCGGGCAGACATTTCACGTAGTCGGTGTAGAGCGGCTGGCCGCGGGCCTCCGCGTCCTTGACGGCTTTCTGTTCCGTCTGCCAGGGGCCGAAGTACTGCGTCTTCAAAGGCGGATCCCCGACCGGTGGCGGGGGCGGCGGCAGCTTCGGGTCCGGCTTCTCATCGATCTGCGGATAACGATTCCAGGTCCCGGTGAGGCCGTGATCGGGCGGGGTACTGGCGTGTGCGGCTACCGCGTTGGCCGACGACCCCATGAATACTACGGCCAGGCAGGCTCCAAGAGCCTGCGCCACAGCGTTGGCTCGCCGCGTTGCGTCACGCATCGGGTGCTCCTACTGAATGTTGGGCTTGCCCGCCGGGCCGCCGTTTAAGAAGACGCGGCCGTCGGCAAGCGTGATCTGCTTGAGCAGTCCGCCCGGCTCGCCGGTCTTCAACGGCGCAATGATCACCGTGATCTTGTCGCCCGGTTTGATCATGTTGAACTTCCAGCCGACCCGGTTGAGGATGCCAGGGCTGGCGCACTCCACCGTGTAGCCCTTGGTCTCCCCATGCTCGTCGCTGGCGGCCAGCGCGATATAAACGTGTGGATTATTCCACTCGAAGCCCGTGACCGTGCCCGCCACCTTGACCTGGTGGTCACTGTCGAACATGGAAAACGAGTGGTGCGCGAGCACCGTATCCGCCCCGACGAGGGCAGCGGCCGCGCAGAAAAAAAGTCTGACACCCCCTGACATGCGTCTACCCCCTTTTGTTGACGCACTGAAAGCCCGCCTACGATGCCACGTTCGCGGCCGGACAGTGATCGGGAAGGGCTTTTGTCCTAACCGTGGACGCTTGGCCCCCCGCTCGTCCGGAACGGCCTCGCCGGGTTGGCGCCCCAAGCTCGCCGCCGCATCGATGACGAAGCCGGGGGGCACAAGAACGCCGAGATCGGCCAACAATCCGAGTTGCCAGCCCTTACCGCCGGCACGCTGCGGCCCCGCACCGCGCGCCGCAGCCCAGTCGAGAATGAGTGTCGTCATCTGGCAGCGGCCCCGTGCAAAAACAGATCGAGCGTGGCCGCGAAACTGCGCGCCAGGTCCAACTCCGGATGGTCGAGCCAGACCATGACGGCCCCTACCAACATGAACTCGAAACTCGCCGCCAGTTGTTTCGATGTCAGATCGCTGCGGATTTCACCCGTCTTCTGCACCTCGCGGAACAGCGCCTCGAGAATGCGGAACGTGCCGCTACTGTGCTCGGCCGACGTGTCGCTCCATCTGAAACGCAGGTAGTGGGGCATATATTCCCGGCGGCTTTTGTTCCACTCGGCCGAGGCGCGCAAGAGATGAGCCATGCGAGCGGCAAACGTGGGCTGACGGCGCAATGCGTCACCGAGCTCCGCCATGCCGGTAGCGATTTCCACGCGGAACTGGTGTGCGACGAGGGCTTCCTTGACCGGAAAGTAGTTATAGAGAGTGCCCTTGGAGACATCCGCCTCACTGGCGATGTGCTCCATGGTGACGGCGTCATACCCCTGCGCCTCGAAGAGGCGGAAGGCCGTGGCGGCGATGTGATTCGCGGTCTGCTGGCGCTTGCGCTCGCGCCGACCGCTCTCAGGGGTGGACATCGGGTCAGCTAGATTTTATACGGCGTATAAAATTGTACGTCGTATATTTTAGGGACGCAATCTGGGAAGAGCGCTCACGCGAGCGCGTGCGAGCTGTTGAACACCTTTTGTCGGCGCTCACGGCCACAATCCGTCCTTGGGCTAGGGACCGCTCATATGAGGAATCACATGCTGTATTCGATCCTGATTTTTGGAGATGAGGGCCAAGTGGCGAAGTGGACGCCGGAGGAGGAGAAGGAGGTCATGGATCGGCACGCCAAGCTGTACCGGGAACTGGCTGCCGCGGGCCGCCTGGGGCCTGTCATGCGCTTGAGCCCCGAGGGCAGCAAGGTCGTCCGGCGCTACAAGGACCGGCAGCAGGTCACCGATGGCCCCTACGCCGAAACGAAGGAGCAGCTCATGGGGATTTACGTGCTCGACTGCCCGTCCCTTGCAGACGCCATCGCGGCTACGGAGCAGCTCAGGTTCGATACGGGCTCGTTCGAGATCCGCCCGCTGGTCTCCCTGGGCACCGGGGTCCTCGCAGCAAGAATGGAAGGCAGCGCTCCCGGGTGCCGCCCGGAATACTTTGCCCCAGGCGGCTGAGCTAAGAAGCCTGTCTGGTTGATGCTCGCTACTGCGGCCGCCACCCAGCGGCGCCTACGCGCCCTGCGATCCGTCGAGCGAAATCTGCAGCCGCCCGAGGGCGCTGTCCGCGAATCTCGCGACCAACGTGGGAGCGAAGCGAGCCAGGGTTTCGCGGGATTCTGGGTTGGCGGTCACGGCATGCAGCTGCCAGCCCTCCTCCGTGCGCTTCAAGGAAAGGGTGGTGCTCGGCAGCACGGTATCGGACATCTCCAGATGGATCTCACCGCCCGAGTCGTCCGACGCATCTGCGGAAACCAACGCGCGGCGGATGTGCTTCACCATCAACTCGGCGAACGTCGGATCGGGGGCCGCCGCGGCAGCCGGACTGCCCTGGAGTTGGGTCCCTACTTCGAGCAGCCGTTGCGCCAGGAGCTGCGCGGCGATATCCACCTCGCCTCGATGCAGGCCGTCACCGAGACCGCCCCCGAAGGGACCGTTCCCGTCATCCTCCTGCTCCTGCCGAGCCGGAACCAGGCCACCGCGGACCAGTAATTCGGGCCGACGATCCGCCGGATCGGGCGCGGACATCAAACCGCGGAACAACTTACCCTGCTGGAGCACGAAAGCATCCGGCTGACCCTCATCGGCATCCGCGGGCTGATCGGCGCTCGTAGCTGCCTTGGTGTCTGCGCTACTCGACACGCTCGAAGTACTCGAATCGCTCATACCCGGCTCCGATTGGTTTGTAAGTCCTCCGCCGCGGCTTCGTCTGCACGGAGGGTCTGTGCAGCCCATGCCTTGGATTGCTTTGCCACCAAGGTCACGAGAGCCTCGTGCCGGGTGTGCGCACGCAGATAGTCCTGCCGCGCGCGTGCCGCCGCTGCCTCCGCATTGATCAACGCCGTCTGTGCAGCCTCGAGGGCGACGAGGCATTCATCCACCCGGGCACGCCACCAGTCACAACGGGCCGCGGCAAGCGCCAGGCCGCCGGAAGAAAGGTCCTGGCGCAGATGGCTTGCAATCTGGTCAACCGAGGCCTGTTGCTGCTTGCGCCAAGCGCGACCGGCCTCCATCCACCTCTCCCGCGCGGCATCGCGCGCGGACGCCTTCTCGCGGACCACGCGATTGCAGGCCTCAACGTACTGCAGCGCCTGCGTTACGCGTCGGCTACGCAGCGCGAGCAAGGGCTGCAATCGCGACCGAGTCCTCATCGCATCAACTCCGCAAGTGCGCGAGTGCTCTCCTCGAAGCTGCACAGATCGTGCGGCGGCTGCTGCAAGAATTGCCGGATGTTGCCGATGTTACGGATCGCGGCATCGGCTTCCGCATCGCTGCCCGCTTTGTACTCGCCGATCTGCAGCAACAGCTCCATTTCCTGGTATTTGGCCAGCTGTTTGCGCAACGCCCCAGCCGTCCGCTGATGTTGGGCGGTAACGACCCGCGACATGACACGACTCGCGCTCGCGAGCACGTCGATAGCCGGAAAGTGATTGGCCGCCGCCAGCTTACGCGCGAGATGAATGTGACCGTCGAGAATCGAGCGGACCTCGTCCCCGATGGGATCGCCTTCCTCGTCCTCCAACAGCACCGTGTAGAACGCGGTAATGGAGCCCCGATCGTTGTTGCCACTGCGCTCGAAGAGGCCGGGCAGGGAAGAAAACACCGAAGGCGGGAACCCGCGACGCGCGGGTGGCTCACCCACCGCCAGGCCAACATCACGCAACGCGCGTGCGAAGCGCGTCACCGAGTCGAGCAACAGCAGTACTTTGCGACCCTGATCCCTGAAATACTCGGCGATGGCCGTCCCAACATACGCGGCCCGACTCCGCTCGAGGGCCGGACGGTCCGACGTCGCGACGACGACGACGCTCTTGCGCAATCCCTCCGGACCCAGATTGTCTTCAATGAACTCCCGAACCTCGCGGCCGCGCTCACCGACCAGTACGATGACATTCACGTCCGCGGACGCCCGGGCGAGCATCCCCAACAGGGTACTCTTGCCACCCCCGGCAGCCGCGAAAATGCCAACACGCTGGCCCTCGCCTACTGTCAGAAGCGCATCGATGGCGCGCACTCCGCTGGGAAAAGCCTTGGCGATCGGCTCGCGGGTGAGCGCGTTGGGTGCCTCCCTGTGCACGGGGACCTGTGTGAGGCCGTTAGGCGGGGGACCGTCGTCGATCACCTCCCCGAGTGCGTTCAGGACGCGCCCTAAAAGGCCGGTACCGGCACCTATAGTCGCCTGCTGCCCACGGGATACGACCTCGGTAGCGGCCGACAAGCCGGTCAACGGCCCGAGCGGAGTGAGCAGAGTCAGACCGCGGCCGATACCCACGACTTCCGCCATCAGTTTCTGGCCACTCAGCGGATTGCGTAGCTCGCACACCTCGCCGATGCTGGCGCCCACACCGGTCGCCCGGATCAACGTCCCATAAGCCTCGGCGACACGCCCCACCCGCTTCAGCGGATCAACGCTGCGAAGCTCGGCGAACAAGGGGTCGGCGGGCGCCGGCTTCACCGCCGCGACTCCGTTCTAGCTGCAACGACACTGAGCCTGTCACGCACGGCTTCCAACTGTGCCGGCAAGCCGGCCTCGATGCGACCGAGCTCGGACTCCACGACACACGTAAAGGGCTCGAGGTGAGGATCGACACTCACCTGCGCCGTCTCCACCTGGGGATGCTCGTCACGCCACCGATCCAGCATCGCCTGCGTAGCAGGGGCAGCAGCCTCGCTGACGCGGATCCGGATGTACTTCTCCGCCTGCACCGCGCCTAACGCCTCTTCAGCGAGGGCCGCAACGACGTGCGCCTCACCGAGCGCAGGCGCAATCCGCTCGACAATCGCAACGGCCAACGCGACGATGCGTTGTTGCGAGGCGTCCAGAAACTCGCGGGACTGTCTTTGCGCATCCAACAGATGCCGCGCCATTTGCGACTGCGCCTGTGACACGCCTTCCGCATATCCCCGGGCGCGCGCTTCCTCTATGACGGAGCTAGCCTGCTGCTCTGCGGCTCTGACGATGTCGCCGGCCTCGGACAGCAGCCGTGACATCTCCCTCGTATCGGCCCAGGCGCGACTCGGGATGCGCCTTCCCGCTACTGCGGTGAGCACTGCTTCGCGGTCCGTGAGCGCTATCCGAGTCATGCATCCGTACCCGTCAAAACAACTTCATAAAGCGTGTCCGACGGTCGCAACGACGTCTCGACGGACGTGGAGGTCAAGGTCGCTTGCGAGATGACGCTCCACCACTGCCGATCGAAGCTCAACCTGACACTTTCGCCGCAGGCTGGGTGGGCGCGATCGGCATAGCCCGCCAACTCCATGGCACCTTTGCGGGTCACGTAATCCGCAATCTCCGCCACCGAGCCGCGCGTCCAGGTGGGATGCTCGGCAGCTGCCGGAGCGGCCTGAGATTGCAGTACCCGGTCGTAGCGGGACACACCGAGCGCCAGCTTCAATTTCATGACGTCGTCGCGCATCACGACCGTGCGGAGTGCACCGGCGAGCGCGACCCCACCCAATTCCAGCGCGCAGTCCACTGGATCCCCTAGCGGCTGTGCCAACCAGGCCACCGCGCGCAAGCGCTCGGCTGCCTCGGACCGCCACACCGTCAGCGAAAACAGCGACGGACTGATACCGGCCAGGTGATTGGCCAGCCAGCGCCGCCCGAGACGATTGCGCCGCGCCGCCAGGATCAGCTTCGGCTCGATGTGACGGAACCAACTCGGGTGGACGCGATCGAGCGTCGCACTCTGCAAGTCAAACCACGGCTTCAGGTCATCGTTCGCCGACACTGCCGTCGACCTGCTGCGCGCTGCTCACGAGGGCGCGGAAAGA
>Ga0070665_100006962_pt1 | contig 11495 bp, 8 predicted proteins | sample KBSS13metaG_FD_65862 | JGI IMG/M metagenome (GOLD analysis project Ga0070665, IMG submission 65862) | Switchgrass rhizosphere microbial communities from Kellogg Biological Station, Michigan, USA - KBS S1-3 metaG | ecosystem: Host-associated > Plants > Roots > Rhizosphere > Soil ...
CCGCATAATTGTGTGTCACGGAGTTGATCATGGGTCGTCCCTTTGTTGTTGCATCCCCTTACCAGCCAGCCGGCGATCAGCCGACCGCAATTCGCGAGCTGGTCGAAGGCATTCGCGCCGGCTTAATGGCGCAAACGCTGCTCGGCGTGACCGGCTCGGGCAAGACTTTCACCATTGCGAATGTCGTGCAGGAAATTCAACGGCCGACCATCGTAATGGCGCCGAATAAGACATTGGCGGCGCAGCTGTATGGCGAGTTCAAGGAGTTTTTTCCGAACAACGCGATCGAGTATTTCGTCTCGTATTACGACTATTACCAGCCCGAAGCGTACGTGCCGTCGTCCGATACCTATATCGAGAAGGATGCGTCGATCAACGAGCACATCGAGCAGATGCGCTTGTCGGCGACCAAGGCGCTGATGGAGCGCGAGGATGCGTTGATCGTCGCCACCGTTTCTGCGATCTACGGTTTGGGCGATCCCGATCAGTATTTCAAAATGGTGCTGCATATCGATCGCGGTCAGCCGGTTGAGCAGCGCGCCATTCTGCGTCGTCTCGCGGAAATGCAATACACGCGCAACGATCAGGCGTTTGCGCGCGGCACCTATCGCGTGCGCGGCGATATTATCGATATTTTCCCGGCCGAATCCGAACGCGATGCGGTGCGTGTCGAATTGTTCGACGATGTGATCGAAAATATTTCGACATTCGATCCGCTCACCGGCGAAATACTCGGAAAACTGCCGCGCTATGTGGTGTTTCCGAAATCGCACTATGTGACACCGCGCGAAACCCTGTTACAGGCAGTCGATCACATCGAAGAAGAATTGAAAGAACGCCTGAGCTATTTACGCGAACATAACAAACTGGTCGAACTGCAGCGGCTGGAGCAGCGCACCCGTTTCGATCTGGAAATGATTCGCGAGCTGGGTTATTGCAACGGCATCGAAAATTATTCGCGGTATTTATCCGGTCGCGCGCCGGGTGAAGCGCCGCCGACATTATTCGATTATTTGCCGCCGAATGCGCTGGTCGTGGTCGATGAATCGCACGTGTCCGTTCCGCAAATCGGTGCGATGTACAAGGGCGATCGTTCGCGTAAAGAAACGCTGGTCGAATACGGGTTTCGTTTGCCGTCAGCGCTCGATAACCGACCGTTGCGCTTCGATGAATGGGAGCGCCTGGTGCCGCAAATGATTTTTGTATCGGCAACACCGGGGCCGTACGAACAGCAACATGCCGGTCGCGTGGTCGAACAGGTGGTGCGTCCCACCGGTCTGGTCGATCCACAAATCGAAGTGCGTCCGGCGCGCACGCAGGTTGACGATCTACTGTCCGAAATTAAAAAGCGAGTCGCGCTCGAAGAGCGCGTGCTTGTTACCACGTTGACCAAACGCATGTCGGAAGATTTAACCGAATATCTGGGCGAGCATGGCGTGCGTGTGCGCTATTTGCATTCGGATATCGAAACCGTTGAACGAGTCGAAATTATTCGCGATTTGCGCCTCGGCATATTCGATGTGTTGGTCGGCATCAACCTATTGCGCGAAGGTCTCGATATGCCGGAGGTATCGCTCGTCGCGATTCTTGATGCGGATAAAGAAGGATTTCTGCGTTCGGAGCGTTCGCTGATTCAAACGATCGGTCGCGCCGCCCGCAATCTCAATGGCCGAGCGATTTTGTATGCCGACAAAATGACGGGGTCAATGGAGCGCGCGATTGGCGAGACCGATCGCCGCCGCGACAAACAGATCGAATTCAATTTAAAAAACAACATCACACCGATCGGCGTTAAAAAAAGCGTTACCGATATTATGGAAGGTGCGCATGCGCCGGGTGCGCGCGGCAAGCGCGGTGCGGCTAAAGGACGCAAAGTCGCCGAACCCACCGCGCGTTACGGTAAATCGATTGCGGACATGTCGCCGCAGGAGCGTGACAAAGAAATTAAACGGCTCGAACAAAAAATGCATGAACACGCGAAGAATTTAGAGTTCGAAGAAGCCGCACAAGTGCGCGATGAGCTGGCGGCGTTGAAGTACGAGGCACTGTCTTAATATTTTGCGGAAGTCTTTGGTTAGCGGTTTTCGCCGCTATCCTGGCGGGAGAGGGGCTTAATCAGATGCCATCAAGTTCCGCAAAACGTTTTGTGAACAATCTGCTCCGGTCGCGGCGGCGTCGCATAGTGCGCTAATTCCGGTTTATAGCAATACGGGTCTGCGAGCACATCGACGAGTTGATGGAAGGGCGCGAAATTATTTTTATTCGCGGCGTCGATCGCTTCCTCTACCAAACGATTTCTCGGAATGAATACCGGGTTGGTCGCAAACATTAAGCGTTGACGTGCAGCGGGATCGATAGGCTCCTGCGACATTTGTTGTTGCCAGCGTTCGATCCAGTCGGAAAAACTCGCAGGTAATTCGAATATTTCGCTAATGCTGTGCTCTGGTTTCGAATCTGGATTCGCATGCTCTGCCAGGCGGCGAAATGTCAGCGTGTAATCGGATGCTGCTTCGCTCATGCATTTAAATAGATCTTCGAGCAACGCGATGTTTTCCGGCGTTACATGCGCGAGACCGATTTTCTTCAACATGCCCGTGGCGTACTCATGCTGAAATTGTTCGGAGAAATCCGTTATCGCGGCTTGCGCGAGTGGCAGTGCCGTTTCTTCACTATCGGCAATCAATGGCAGTAGCGCTTGCGCCAGCCATGACAGATTCCACTGCGCAATCGGCGGCTGATTACGAAATGCATAGCGCCCTTGTCGATCGATCGAGCTGTACACCTGATTCGCGTTGAACCCATCCATAAATGCACACGGACCGTAATCGATCGTTTCGCCGCATACCAACATATTGTCAGTATTCATCACGCCGTGAATAAAACCGAGCTGCTGCCACTGCGCAATCAATTGCGCCTGTCGCTCGATGACGTTTTGCAGCAATGCCAAATATGGATTTTCCGCATTCGCGAGGTGAGGGTAGTGCCGCGCGATCACATAATCGGCCAGCGTGCGCACTGCGTCGACATCGTTGCGCCCAGAAAAATATTGAAACGTACCGATGCGAATATGACTGCTCGCCACGCGTGTTAATACCGCACCTGGCAATAATTCATCGCGCATAACAGTCTCACCGCTGGCAACCGCTGCGAGGCTGCGCGTCGTCGGCACCCCAAACGCCGCCATCGCCTCGCTGACAATATATTCACGCAACACCGGCCCCAACGGCGAACGCCCATCGCCACCGCGCGAATATCGCGTTTTACCGCCGCCCTTGAGTTGAATGTCATAACGCTGCCGGTCGATTCCGATGACTTCTCCGAGCAATATCGCGCGCCCATCGCCCAGCTGCGGATTCCAGCCGCCGAATTGATGCCCCGCGTAAACCGTTGCGATCGGCTCTGCGCCGGCGGGCATTTGATTGCCTGCGAAAGCGAGCAATGCTTCATCGCTATCGAGCCAGGCCGGATCGATATTCAGCTGCTTGGCTAATGTTTTGTTCGAGCGGATGAGGGAGGGGGCTGATACAGGCGTTGGCAATTGCCGTGCGAGAAAACGCTCGGGTAAACGCGCGTAAGTGTTATCGAATGGAATGCTGAATGATGGATTCATGATGCTGGACTGCGACGGCTGATAACAGCGTCATCGTGCCGGGGTTGAAGGGATAGGGCAACAGCTTGCGCGATGGCAAGATGTATTGTTGGCGGGAGGGGATGAAAATTGGCAAGACCGCCCCGAACATTTAAAATACTACATCGCTAGATATATCACTGATGACTCTATTCGGCAGGTGTAGGGCTATTGTGAAAAAACATAAGCCTGCACTATTTAAAAAAATGAGCCCTAGCCACGCATCGCACGTAATGGATGTTTGATGAAAAGGATGCATTCATGCAATCAGGTTGCCGCGTTAAATCAATTCATATCGGATTGTTTCTCTTAGTTCTTAGCGCTTGTGGCGGTGGCGGTAGTGGTAGTAGTGCTAGTGGCAACACGCCGCCAGCGACTTCTCCTGTCAGCCAAACCATTGCATTCACCAATCCTGGGCCTGTTTCCTTGCTAATCGGCTCTACGCTAACTAATACAGCCAGCGGTCCCGGCAGTGGCGCGGTGTCATACAGTTCCAGTAATCCCGCAGCTGTCTCTGTGGATACCGCCGGCGTAGCCGCGGTTGTTGGCCGTGGCAGTGCAGTGATTACAGCTACGAAAGCTGCTGATGCGCATTATTTGGCTGCCAATGCCAGCTACACGATTAATAGCGTGACAACGGTGGCATTCGCCGCTTGGGTTGGTAGTACGAATACTCAAGTGAATTTTTCGACCATTGCGGATGGCATGGCTTTTTATCGCAGCAGTGAGGCTAATTGCGATATGCCTAACTATGGAAGTTGTGTCGATGGACAGCTCGATATTTTGAGCGGCGTTCCGATTATCGATAGTGCCTCAACGTTGGCCAAAGTCGGCTATTACGTCTTAGCGAAAGACAGTCATCAAGCTGCTCTTACGGTAAGTACGGAGCATTTTTCTGGCCGCACAGGCCATTCCTTGGTGACATATCACAACCAGCTGTGGCTAATCGGCGGTACCGACAGCGCTGGGCAGAAAAACGATGTTTGGTCATCGAGCGATGGAGTCAGTTGGACACTACAGACTGGCGCAGCAGCTTTTTCAGCGCGCTCGGGTCAACAAGTAGTGGAGTACAACAATCAGCTATGGCTGATTGGCGGTGGCTTTAAAAATGATGTTTGGGTTTCTAGCGATGGCATTACATGGGTTCAAAAAACAATCGCCGCTCCATTTTCGGCACGCACTGATCACCAAGTTGTCACTCATAGCAATCAAATGTGGTTAATCGGTGGTAATGATGATGGCGTTGGCTACAACGCTAGAAATGACGTTTGGTCGTCGAGTGATGGCGTTACCTGGACTCAGCGAACCCCAGCTGCTGCTTTTTCGCCACGCTCCGGCCACAAAGTAGTGGCTTATAACAATCATCTCTGGCTTATTGGCGGCGCTGACTACAGCACGTTGTATAACGATGTATGGTCGTCGAGTGATGGTATTACTTGGACGCAGCAGACCGCAGCGGCGGCTTTTTCGGCGCGCAATGGCCATCAAGTAGCGGTGCATAAAAACCAGTTGTGGTTGATTGGTGGCTATAGCTACGACTTGGGGTTCAGTTACCAAAATGATGTGTGGTCGTCGAGCGATGGTATTACTTGGACTCAGCAGACTGCGGCTGCAGCATTTTCTGCGCGTGCGGGTCACCAAGTGGCGGTGTCTCATAATCAGTTATGGTTAATCGGTGGCCTTGGCTTTACCTACCAAAAAGATGTGTGGTCGTCGAGCGACGGCATTGCTTGGACAGAGCAAACTCCCACTGCCGCCGCATTCTCAGCACGTAGTTCCCACCAGGTGGTTGCTTATAAGAATCAGTTTTGGCTGATCGGGGGTAACGACACCGGCAATCTCGGTTATAAAAACGATGTGTGGTCGTCCAGCGATGGCATCAACTGGACGCAACAAACCGCTGCGGCCGCTTTTCCTTCGCGATCGGGCCATAAGGTGGTGGTCTTCAACGACCTGCTGTGGGTGATCGGAGGTTACAGTAGCAATACTGGATATCTGAATGATGTCTGGTCGTCCAGCGACGGCATCAATTGGACTCAGGTAACCTCGGGGGCAATGTTTTCATTTTCGCCGCGCTCCGAGCATCAGGTAGCGGTGTATAACAATCAACTCTGGTTGATCGGTGGCCGCGACAGCCTCGGCTATCAAAGTGGAGTTTGGTCGTCGGGTGATGGTCACACTTGGGGACTTCATACCCCTACCCCATCCTTCACAGCACGAATCGGCCATCAGCTAGTCGTATATGCAAATCAGTTATGGTTGATCGGTGGTGAAGATGATCCTTTTGGCTTCAGTCAAAGAAACGATATATGGTCATCGAGTGACGGCATTAACTGGACACAGAGGACTGCCGCAGCGGCCTTTTCGGTGCGCACTGGTCACCATGTTGTGGTGAATGACAACCAAATGTGGTTGATCGGTGGTGCAGTTTCCAACGATATATGGTCGTCAAGTGATGGCATTAACTGGACGCAACGCATCGTAGCCGCAGCGTTTTCGGCGCGTACGGGTTTTCAAGTAGTCGTGCACGACAATCAGTGGTGGCTGATCGGAGGCGATGAAGGCAGCACTAGTACAAATAGCGGTCTCAAGAACGATGTATGGTGGTCGAATGATGGGCTGGATTGGCGCCTCGGCTTCAGGGGAACCTTTAACTTCCTTGACTAGAATGCAAAGAAAATTTTGCGACGCAATTATGTTTCTACAGTTGAACCAAGGAGCTCTTTGGGTTCTTTTGTCTTGAACTTTTCTCAGAAATGAGACAGCCAGAAATAAACGAAATTTGACAAATAAAAATGCCGGCAAAAGCCGGCATTTTTTGCGATTAACTAACCAATCAACCCACTTTCTTGGCCTTCATTTCCATCGCGATTTCTTCGATCAAATCTTCCTGACCGCCGACGGTTCTACGCGCTGCCATTTCAAGCAGAATTTCATGCGCGGGTACGCCGTATTTCTTGCCGGCGCGTTTTGCGAACAGCAGGAACGAGGAGTACGCGCCGGCATAACCGAGCACGAGCGCTTCGCGGCTGATGCGTACCGGGTGTTCCATCATCGGTACGACGCGGTCTTCGGCGACATCGATCAGTTTGAAAATATTCACGCCTTGCATGTCCGCGCCCATGCGTTCGAGCACGGCGGCGAAAACTTCGAGCGGTGTGTTGCCCGCACCGGCACCGAGACCTGCAACCGAGCCATCGATGCGCACGGCGCCGGCTTCAACCGCGGCCAGCGAATTCGCAACGCCCATCGCCATATTGTGATGGCCGTGAAAACCGATTTCGGTTTCCGGTTTCAATTCCGCGCGCAACAAACCGATGCGCGCGGTGACATCGTCGGGCAGCATGTAGCCGGCGGAGTCGGTCGCGTAAATGCAATTCGCACCGTACGATTCCATCAGCTTCGCCTGCGCGAGAATTTCTTCCGGCGTGATCATGTGCGCCATCATCAGGAAGCCGACCGTGTCGAGGCCGAGTTTGCGCGACAGTGCAATGTGCTGTTCGGAAACGTCGGCTTCGGTGCAATGCGTGGCGACACGAATACATTTCACGCCGCAATCCGCCGCCATGCGCAGATGATCGACAGTGCCGATACCGGGCAGCAACAGTGCGGAAATTTTCGCGTGTTTGATGTGCTTGGTAACTGCAGTCAGATATTCCTGGTCGGTGTGCGCGGGAAAGCCGTAGTTCACCGACGCGCCGCCAAGGCCGTCGCCGTGCGTGACTTCGATCAGCGGTACGCCGGCTTCATCGAGACCGCTGGCGATATTGATCATTTGTTCGATGCTGATTTGATGCTGCTTCGGGTGCATGCCATCGCGCAGACACATATCGTGCAGTAAAACTTTTTTACCTTTCAGATTCATGATTCGTTACCTATTTGATTCGTCGATGGATCACGCAGCGTCTTTCTGCATCAGTTCGGCATACAGCTCCGCGGTGCGCAACGCAGCGGCGGTCATGATGTCGAGGTTGCCGGAATATTTCGGCAGGAAATCGCCAAGGCCTTCGACCTCCATCGACACGGTGACGCGGTTGCCATCGAATATCGGGCCGGTTTTCAGACGATAGCCCGGCACGTATTTCTGCACTTCCTTGATCATCGCGTGAATCGATTCGGTGATCTTGTCCTGCTGCGGTTCGCTTTCGGTCAGACAGTGGATCGTGTCGCGCATGATCAACGGCGGTTCGGCCGGGTTGATGATGATGATGGCTTTACCTTGTTTCGCGCCGCCGACTTGTTCGATTGCGCCCGCGGTGGTGCGGGTGAATTCGTCGATATTCTTGCGGGTGCCGGGGCCGGCGGATTTCGATGCCACGGTCGCGACGATTTCAGCGTATTTGACCGGCTGCACGCGCGATACTGCAGCGACCATCGGAATGGTCGCCTGGCCGCCACAGGTGACCATGTTGACGTTGGATTTCATGCCTTCGGCGAGCAGCGCTTGCAGGTTGACCGGCGGAATGCAGAACGGGCCGATCGCGGCGGGGGTGAGATCGATCATCATCACGCCGAGCTCGGTGACCTTGCGCGAGTTTTCCGCGTGTACATAGGCGGAGGTTGCATCGAACGCGATTTGAATATTGTCGGCCTTGATGTGCGGCACCAGACCATCGACGCCGTCGGTGGTGACTTTCATGCCGAAACCGCGCGCGCGTTGAATACCGGGCGAGTCCTCTACGCCGACCATCCATATCGGTTCGATCCATTCGCTGCGCATCGCTTTCATCAGCAAATCGGTGCCGATGTTGCCGGGGCCGATGATGGCCGCGCGTAATTTTTTGCTCATAACGAAAACCCTTTACGTCGAATCAATTGGTGAAGGAGCAAGTCGCGGAGCCGAGTTTAACGCCGCGCGCGTCTTTTAGGTCGAGATGCATTGTATCGCCGGCCTTGACCGGTTCGAGCGGCACCAGCGAGCCCGAGAGAATAATTTCGCCGGCCAGGAACGGAATGCCGAATTTGCCGAGCGTGTTTGCCAACCAGGCCACCGCGGTGAGCGGATTGCCTTGCACCGCGGAGCCTTTGCCGCTGCTGATTTTGGTGCCGTTCTTGAATACATCGATTTCCAGATTCGGCAAATCGAAATCGCGCGGGTCGAGCTCTACATCGCCGAGTACGTACACGCCACACGATGCATTATCCGCAACCGTATCCTGAATTTTGATTTTCCAATCGTTGATGCGCGAATCGACAATTTCAAAGCACGGAATGATGCATTCGGTTGCATCGAGCACTTGCTCGGCAGTAACGCCCGGCCCGCGCAGATCTTTCTTCAAGCGAAACGCAATTTCGCCTTCGGCGCGCGGCTGAATCAATTGCCCCGGCACTTTAATTTTCGCGTTATTGCCGAACGCCATCGCATCGGTGAGAAAACCAAAATCGGGCTGATAAACACCGAGCATTTTCTGCACTGCGTCTGAGGTCACGCCGATTTTTTTACCGACAATTTTTTCGCCGTCGCGATCGAGGCGCAATTGCACCATGTGTTTCGAGATATGGTACGAATCGGTGATTTCGATACTGAGAGGGCGATCGGTGAACGGAGTCAGCGTGCGACATTCGCGCAGCGCTGTATAAAGTTCGAGGCCGAGCGCCTCGATTTGAGTGTTAGATAACGCCATGAATTAATGTCCGCTCTTGTCTTTCAAAAAATTGATGCAGGTGCGATTGAACAATTCCGGGTGTTCGATCATGTACCAGTGGCCGCATTTTGAAATGACGCTCATTTCAAAATCCTTCAGGCCTTTCGCCAATTTCATCACACCGGTTTCGGGCATCAGCTTATCGTCGATGCCCCACAGCACCAATGTCGGCGCTTTGATTTCGCCGAGACGTTCCGTCATGTTCGGGATCTGCATCGTTTTGATGACCTGATCGTTTTGCAATTGGAATATTTCCCAGCGCTGATCGATCAGTTCGTCGGTGGCCGAGGCAGGATCATACACCAGGCCTTTTTTGATGAAGTCCGCCAGCGTGTCGCGTGTTTTTTCGGCGCTGAGGAACACTTCTTTCATGATCGCCATGCCCGGCATCTTGAAATAATCCGGCGTGTCTTCAATGCCGCCGGGCGACATCAGAATCAGTTGCGACACTTTTTGCGGATATTTCAGCGTGAAGCCGATTGCGATCGCGCCGCCGAGTGAATTACCGAGCGGAACGATTTTCGTCACGCCGATTTTTTCGAGAAATTCATTCACGTATTCGACGAAATAGTCGAGGGTGTAAATCGCATCGGTCGGCTTGCTGGTATAGCCGTAACCGGGCAGGTCGATCACCAGCGCGCGATAACCGGCTTCGACAAACGCGGGAATGTTGAACTGAAAATTCGACCAGCCGCTCGCGCCGCTGCCACTGCCTTGCAGAAACAGCATCGGAGTGCCGCTGCCGAGGTCGTGGTAATGCATGCGCATACCATTGCTCAGATCGATGTACTTTCCTTCTGGAAGAAGCTTGCTCATAGCGGTTTCCTTGAATGGTCGAGCGGATGTCCGAATTATTCGACGACCGCTGCGCTCCAGTTGATCGGATCGCCGAGCATCGATCGATGCGACGGCGGTTGCGAGCCATTAATGTCAGTAATGCCGTAATGCAGCGCTTCTTCAGCGCCGACGAGCGTCTGACCGGATTTCTCCAGCAGCTTTGGATCGCGATACAGCGCATCGATGACAAGGCCGGTCAACTGCGGCGATTCCATCATCTTTGCGAGTTCGGCGTATTTCTCGGGCTCCGCGCCGATCACGCGCTCGGTGCGTTCGGTGCGTAGCATGCCCATCCAGATCGACACGGCAGCGATATTGAACGGTTTGAAATCGTGCGCCATGTCATGCGCCATTTTGTCGTGACCGGCCTTTTGCGCGCCATACGCAGCGCCGTGCATGTAGCAGCGCGCGCCGAACGACGATGTATTCACCACCAGTCCACGACCGTTTTTTACCAGCAGTGGTGCGGCGTAAAAACTCGCCAGATAACTCGACCGCAAACCGACATCGAGGATATCGACCAGCTTGGCGGATTTCTGCCAGAACGGCCCCGGCTTGATCAGGTCGTCGTGAATCGATGCGGCGTTATTGACGAGCACATCGAGCCGCCCGTGATCGCGTTCAATCTGTGCGAATAGTGCGGCAATCTGATGTTCATCGCTGCAGTCACAGGCGACTGCAATGCCTTTACCGCCGAGGCAGGTGACTTCGGCGGCGGTGCTGTCGATGGTGCCCGGCAAATCGGCGTCGCCTTCGTTGCGCGTGCGGCCAGTAACGTAGACCACATAACCCTTGCTGCCGAGCGCGAGCGCAATGCCCTTGCCGGCGCCGCGACTGGCGCCGGTGACCACTGCGATCGGCGCCGAGCTAACAGAAGCCTGATTCAAAGGAATATGTCCGTGCTGTCGAGGCCGAGTTGCACGCCGCCGTAGTTCTTGCCGAACGTGTACGGATTATTCGCCACATGCGCGCGACCGGCGAGGATATCGAGCACGAAACGTTGCAATGGCGCATCGATGAAAATCGCGCGACCGCCGCACATTTTTTGCAATTCGAGCGCGGCATTCAGGCATTCTTCCGGCACCGCTGCGGATTCGTAGCGGTACTGAATGCGCACGTTGATATCGGTGGTTTCGCCGCGCCTTGCATCGGCCATCAAGCGCTCGAAATTCGCGGACAGCTTCAGATACAACTTGTCGACTACAGCCTGCGCGTGGGCCACGGCCATCTGCGCATGCGGATCTTCGGCGGTTTTCGAGCCGCTGTTGCTGCCGATGCGTTTCGAGGCGATATCGTGATAGGCGTGAATAGCGCCCTGCAATGCACCAATAGCGCCAGCCGATACTGCACGCGGGAAAATTTGGCCGAACGGAATCTGGTACAGC
>Ga0070665_100006963_pt1 | contig 11495 bp, 9 predicted proteins | sample KBSS13metaG_FD_65862 | JGI IMG/M metagenome (GOLD analysis project Ga0070665, IMG submission 65862) | Switchgrass rhizosphere microbial communities from Kellogg Biological Station, Michigan, USA - KBS S1-3 metaG | ecosystem: Host-associated > Plants > Roots > Rhizosphere > Soil ...
GGAATGTTGTTGCCCCAGATGCCGATGCCCTTGACCACCAGGTAGGTGAGCGAGACGAGCAGCAGGCCGGTGAACAGCAGCGCGGTGCCGAAGCCGGCGTACCAGCCGACCGGCGTCTTCCGCGTCAGGACGATCGCGCTGATCTTGTCGGTGACGGTGCCGAAGGTGTGACCCGGCGCGATCACCGGCGGACGGCCGGCGCCGACGACGGCCTGGTTCGGATCCTCGATGGGCTGAAGGCTTTCGGCCACCTTATTCACCCAGTTCGGGGTTCACGTTCCGAACCGCCGCGAGATAGGTTGTACGCGGTCGCGTGTTGAGCTCGGCGAGCAGCGCGTAGTTGCGCGTCTCGGCCTGAAGCTTTGCGACGCGGCTCTCGGGATCGTTCAGGTTGCCGAACACGATCGCGTCGGCGGGGCACGCCTGCTCGCACGCGGTCTTGATCTCGCCGTCCCGTACTTTACGATCCGCCTTTTCCGAATCGATCTTGGCCGCGTTGATCCGCTGCACGCAGTAGGTGCATTTCTCCATCACGCCGCGGCTGCGGACGGTGACGTCAGGGTTGCGGCCAAGCTTCAGCGCCGGCGTGTCGAAGTCCTGGTAGAGGAGGAAATTGAAGCGCCGGACCTTGTACGGGCAGTTGTCGGAGCAATAGCGCGTGCCGACACAGCGGTTGTACACCATGTCGTTGAGGCCTTCGCTGCTGTGCGCGGTCGCGCCGACCGGGCAGACGACCTCGCACGGCGCGTTCTCGCACTGCATGCACGGCACCGGCTGGAAGTACGTCTCCGGGTTTTCCGCCTGGCCCCGATAGTAGGTGTCGACCCGCAGCCAGTGCATCTCGCGGCCGCGCAGCACCTGCTCTTTTCCGATCACCGGGATGTTGTTCTCCGACTGACAACCGACGACGCAGGCGTTGCAGCCGATGCAGGCGTTGACGTCGATCGCCATGCCCCACTTGTAGCCGTCGTACTTCACCTCGGGATACAGCGTGAGCGTCTTCGGCGGCGGCGGCTCCATGCCGGGCCCTTCGTGCACAGACTTCGGATCGCGCAAATATTCCTCGCGCGTGGCCGCGCGCACGAGACCGCGGCCCTCCATCAGATGGTGGTATTGCGTGCACGCGAGCGAGAACGTGTCGCCAGTCTTGGTGAGCTCTACGCCGCTCCCGAATGAGAGCGCCGAGGACGTGCGGATGGCGTTCGCGTTGAAACCAGCCCCCGCCGCGACGCGGCCGCCGCGCGATCGGCCGTAGCCCAGATGCACGGTGACGCAGTCGTCGGGGTGACCGACCACCGCGAACATGGCGCCGCGTACGGATCGTCCCTGCAGCTTCAGCTCGACGACGTCCGCGATGATCTGCCCGTGCTCGCCGCCCTGAAATGCGGGGTATTCCGATCCCTTGAGCCTGGCCGCTGTCGCCGGACTCGTGATCACGGCGTTGTCCCAGGTGAGGCGCGTAATCGGCTTCGGCAGCTCCTGGAGCCAGCCGTTGTTCGCGAAGCGGCCGTCCAGCACGGACGGGTCGTTGCGGAACGAAATCTCGAGTGCTCCGGCCGGCGTCGCCGGGCTCATCGGGCCTGAACCGACTGCAGCGGCGTTTGCAGTGACGTTTGCGGGGGCGTACGCGGTGTTCGGCATCACCCCGTCGTGGAGCCATCGCCTCCACGCGGTGTCGTCCTTGTCGATCTTCCAGTGATCGCGGACGAGATCGTGTCCCGATCGCTCGGGTCGATCGCTCATCGCCGCGAGCACTTCGTGGGCCGATTTGCCGCCGTAGAGCGGGGCGATCAACGGCTGAACGATCGAAGTCGTACCGTCGAATGCCCGCGCGTCGCTCCAGGCTTCGAGGAAGTGCGCTTCCGGAATCTGCCACTGGCACAGCGCAGACGTCTCATCGTCGTACAGGCTGAGGTGCGACCGCAGTTGGACTTTGTTGAGCGCGTCCGCGAACTTCAGATCCGCCGGCGCGGTGTAGACCGGGTTGCCGCCGATGATCACGAGGAGATCGACCTTGCCGGCGTTCATGTCGGCGACCAGATCGCGAATCGATTCCAGCTGGTTCACCGGCTCGGCTTCGGCCGTCTTGGTGTAGACGACCGTCTTGCCGGCGTTACCCAGCGCCTGGTTCATCGCGTGGGCGATCGCGTGAACGGCCGGCGGCTGGCTCTCGCCGGCGATCACGAGGCTGCGTCCGCGGTGTCCGAGCAGATCCTTCGCGACCGCCGCAATCCACTTCTGCTCTTTGTCTTGAGCCGCTCCGGCGGGCCGCGCACCGGCAACGCCGGCAGCTGCGGCGATTGCCCGCGCGGCGCCTTCGATGGCGCTTGGCTTCATCGGCAGCCGATGATCGGCCCGGGCGCCTGTCGATGTCGGCATCGATTCGATCGCATAGAGCCGGTTCATGTGCTCGGCGTCTTCAGGACGGCGGCGTTTGGAGAAGTCGCGCGCGTATCGCAGCCCACCAGGTCCTGCGCCGAGGAAATCGGCATCCAGCGAGAGGATGACGTCGGCCTGATCGAAGTGGTACTGAGCGTCGACGTACTCGCCGAACGCCAGCTTTGCGCCGGCGCGGGCGTTGTCGCGGCTCGCCGGATCCCATTGATGCCACTTCGCAGACGGGAACCTCGAGAGCAGATCGCGGATTTGCGCGGCAAGCGTCGGTGAGTTCACCGATTCGGTGAGGATGCGAAGGCCGGCGCCTTTGAGCGGTTTCTGCGCGGTCAGCGCGGCGTTGATCGCGCCGAGATAAGCAGACCACGGCCGGATCTCGCCGAGATTGCGCAGTGTCTGCGAGCGATCGGGATCGTAGAGCCCGAGGATCGCCGCCTGCGCGAAAACGTCGGTCGCGCCGAGGCTTCCGGGATGCAGCGGATTGCCCTCGATCTTGGTCGGACGTCCCTCGTGGTTCTCGACCAGGAGACCGGTGGCCACGCCGCCGACCGCCATCGACGTGGCGTAGAACAGCGGCCTGCCCGGAATGAGCTCCTCGGGCTGGCGCACGTACGGGACGATCTTCTCGGGCGGTTGTTTCGTGCAGGCGGTCACGCCCGCGAGGGCGAGCGACGCCCCCATCAGCTTCAGGAACGTGCGGCGCGCCACCGGATCGGTGATCGCTTCAATCTCTGACGGAAACTCGTTGTACAGACGCTCCTGAAACGCGGGATCGCCTGCTCGCTCCTCCAGGGTCCTCCAAAACTCTGACCCCTTCAGGGCTGAGGGCTGAGCGCTGAGGGCTGATGCTTGACCGGTCTGGCGGGTCTCCGCCGAGCCCTGAGCCCTAAGCCCTAAGCCCTGTTCGTTCTTATTCATCGGTGGCACGTCGAACAGCTCGTGAGTTTCTGAATCTGGTATTCCGCGACCAGCCGCTTGCCGAGCTCGTCCTGGTCAGCCGGCGGCACATAGTCCACGCGGAACACCGCCTCGCGCGGGCGGACGTAGCGCTCGGGATTGCGATGGCAGTTCAGGCACCATTCCATCTGCAGCGACTGCTCCTGCCACATCAGCGGCATCCGATCGACCTGTCCGTGACAGGTGGTGCAGCCGACGCCCTTGTTCACGTGGATGCTGTGGTTGAAATAGACGAAGTCGGGCAGATCGTGAACGCGCGTCCATTCAATCGAGCGCCCGGTGCGGAAGCTCTCGCGGACCGGCTCGAGGAACGGACTGTTCGAAAAGATCTGCGAGTGACAGTTCATGCAGGTCTTGGTCGGCGGGATGCCGGCAAACGACGAGTCCTCGACGGAGGTATGGCAGTAGCGGCAGTCGATGCCGTTGCCCGCGACGTGCCGCTCGTGGCTGAACTGAATGGGCTGCTCGCGCGCGACGCGGGCATCGGTGACCCACGGCGAGCGATTGACCTGGGCGAAGAGTCCCAGCAGGCCGGCGATGAAAAAAACGGCGCCGAAGATGCTGACCCGAGCAATCGTGTTGGCGCTACGATGAAAGATCTGCGACATCGATCGATACGCGACGAGGGCGAACGTGCGAGGAAGTTAGAGCAGCTTACTGCTTTCCTTTTCCGTCGTGGCGGTTTCTATTTTGTGAAATATTTCACTTGGCGTCAAATGGACAGCCTACGGCTGAGTTTTCGAGCTATGGCGAGGGGGTTTTCTCCCAGACGTAGCTGCGGTGGTTCGCGTACTTCTCGAACCACTCCAGCTCGGTGTTGGCCTTGCGCAGGAGGTGCACCAGCGCGCCCCACTGGTGCTGTTCGTTCGGCGCGATCAGCAGCTGCGTCGGAACGCCCAGGCTCTTCAGCGCGCGATACATCTCGACCGATTGCTCCTTCGGCACGCGGGTGTCGGCTTCGCCGGCGAAGAAGAGCGTCGGCGTCTTCACCTTCGACACGTCCCGGATCGGCGAGTTGTTCCAGAAGAGGTCGAACGGCGCGTCCGTGCGCCACGGCGTTCCGCCGAACCACGTTCGCCGGAAGGACGTGTTGTCCGTCTGGCCGTAGAGCGAGATCCAGTTCGAGATGCCGGCCCCGGACGAGGCGACCTTGAAGCGATCGGTCATTGTCAGGAGTTTGTCGACGAGCGTGCCGCCCGCGCTCCATCCCATCAGCACGAGCCGATCCTGATCCACCAGTCCGCGGGCGATCAGCGAGTCGACGCCGAGCATGACGTCGGGCGCCATCTGATGGAAATAGCCGTCGACGACATCTCGGACGAACGCGGCGCCGTACCCGAGGCTGCCGCGATAATTCGGCCTCAGGACGAAGTAGCCCTTTCCCGTCAGGACCGGCACGTAGTGAAGCGTGGAGCCCGCGCCGATGCCGAACTTGTCGGATTCCATGGGGCCGCCGTGCAGCTGAACGACGAGCGGATAACGCTGTCCACCCCGGTAATCCGCGGGGTAGAAGAGGACACCCTCGACCGTCACCCCGTCGGCGCCCTTCCATTCGGCTTTCTCCTGCCGCGGGATCGCGAAGTCGCGCTCGAGCGTGTCGAACCGGCTCGTCACGCGGGTTGGCGTGACCGTGGTCCCGGTGATTGGAATGGTCCACACATCACCAAAGCGGGTCGGCTCGTCGATCTGAAACACGATCTTCCCGGCGCTCGGTACCGCGGTCCATGTCGGCGGGATGAAATGCGTGCCGTCCGTCAACTGGTGCGCGCGACCGGCGTCGACGTCAATCCGGAAGAATTCGGCGTGGACGCCCATGTTCACGCTGGCGACAATCGATCGCCCATCGGGCGCCCACACCGCCTGATCGAAGGCGTACGTGAAATTCGGCACGACCAGGCGCGGCGATCCGCCTGCAGTGCTCACGACGAACAGGTTGGTCGGGTAGTTGGGCTCGAACCGCTCGTTCATGTCGGCAAGGAAGAGGACCTGCGAGCCGTCGGGCGACAGCTCTGGCGTCTTTTCCTCGATCGAATTGTTCGTGAGGACGCGCGCGTTCTCGCCGTTGGAATCCATCACCCACAATTCGCCGCGGTAGGCGTCGCCGTCTCCCGGGGCCGGGGCGCGTTGAAGCGCGATCCGCTTGCCGTCCGCCGACACGACGTATTCGCGGACCGTCGAATCACCGGTCGTGATCTGCGTCTCGACACCGGTCGCGACCACGATCTTCCACAGCTGCCGTTGCCTGAACGTCTCGTCCCACAGAAACACATCGTCGCGCACGCGACTGCGTTCGCGTTCGTCGGCCGTTGCCGGATCGCCGGCGATGAAATACACGGTGCCGCCGTCGGGAGACCACGCCGGCGACGAGACGCCCGTGGCGTGCTTCGTCAGCGGGCGCGACTCGCCGCCGTCGAGCGGGAAGAGCACGAGCTGTCCGTCGCGCAGGAAGAGCAGGGTCTTTCCGTCGGGCGACCACCGGAGGGCGCCTGGTTGGACGCCGCCGTCGCTGAAGGTGAGCTGTGTCGGGGCGCCGCCGATTTCCTGGCGCCACAGCTGAAAGATCAGCCGTCCCGCTTTCCAGTCGGTCCGGGTCAACAGGTAGGCGAGCGTCTTCCCGTCAGGTGAGAGTTGCGGCGATGCTCCCGCGATTCGGGGCAGCTCCGCCAGGTCGATGAGCGACATCGGCTTTCGCGCCGGCGGTTCCTGCGCGCGGATGCCTCCGCCCCCGACAAAGGCGATGGCCAACACGGCCGACAAGATCGCGGTCAGCGCCGCTCGAACACTCCGCACTACCTGAGAGGATAGCAACTCTATCGTCGATTACTGCTGGTGATCCGTCGTCGGCTTCGGCTCTTTCTTCTCGTCGCCAGGCGCCCGCTCCGGCGTGAACGGCTGATGCGTGGCGTACTTCTCGAACCAGTCGATTTCGGCATTCAGCTTCGAGAGCTGATGCCGAAGCTCGCCCCACCCGTGCGGCTCGCGCGGCGCGACGTACAGATGCGTCGGGACGCCGTTGCTCTTCAGAGCGCGATACATCTCGAGCGACTGCGGCATCGGCACCCGAGGATCCTTCTCCCCGACGAAAAACAACGTCGGCGTCTTCACCTTCGCGACGTCCTTCAGCGGCGAGTTGTTCCAGTACGCTTCGATCGGTGCGTCCTTCTGCCACGGCGTGCCGCCGAACCAGGGCGTGCGATAGGAGCGGATGTCACTCTGCGCGTACATCGACATCCACTGCGCGACGCCCGCTCCGGCCGCCGCGGCTTTGAAGCGATCCGTCACCGTGATCACCTTGTTCGTCATGTGACCACCGGCGCTCCATCCCATCTTGACCATCCGATCGGGATCGGCCACGCCTCGTCGAATCAACTCGTCGACGCCCGCGAGGACATCGAGATGCGCGTTCTGAAAGTAGTGCCCGACCATGTCCCGCAGGAACGCATCGCCGTATCCCGTGCTGCCGCGATAGTTCGGCTGCAGGCACACGTAACCTCGTCCCGCGAGCACTTGAATCTCGTAGGCCATCGATCCGACGCTGTACTTGTCCGCGGCCTGCGGGCCGCCGTGTGTCATCACTGCGAGCGGATATTTTCGGCCGGCGACGTAGTCCACCGGGTAGGTCACGATGCCTTCGACCGTGACGCCATCGGCGCCCTTCCATTGAATCGCTTCCTGTTGTCCAAGCTTGATGTCGCGTCCGAGGTAGTCGAAGACGTGCGTGACCTGCTTCGGGCTCGTCTCGGTCGCCGCCATCGTCCACACCTCGCCGGCGCTATGAGAGTTGGCGGCGATGAACGTGAAGCTGTCGGGGCTCGTCGAGACCGACAGACCGCTCAGGCTGTGTTTTCCGGTTGTGATCTGGCGTGGCTTCCCACCGGCCGCCGGCACGACGAAGATCTCTTCGTGGACCCCGAGGTTCGCGAGGAAATAAATCGACTGGCCGTCTTTCGACCAGATCGCGCGGTTCACGTCGAGCGGGTCGTTCTCGCCGACGATCACTCTCGCGGGGCCGCCTGCGGCTGGAGCGACGAAGAGCCGGCCGTTGTAGTAGGACTCGAATTTCGCGTTCGATCCTGACACGAACAGCACGGTGGCGTTGTCGGGCGAGATCGCCGGGCCGGTCTCCTGCACCGTGTTCCGCGTCACCTGCACCGCGTTCGTGCCGTCGGCGCTCGACACCCACACTTCGCTCTTGTCCCCGTCGCCGAGCAACGGCGTCGGGGCGCGCAGGTAGGTCATCTTCCGGCCATCGTGCGAGAGCTCGTAGTTCGTCACGGAAAAATCGCCGTCCGTGATCCGGCTCTCCGCCTTTGATGCGATTGCCACTCTCCAGACGTGCGTCTGCTTGTAGTTCTCGTCGTACAGATACACGTCGTCCCGCGCTTTCTCACGGGCCTTTTCGTCCGCCGTTTTTGCGTCGGGCGCCTTGAAGAAGAGTGACGATCCATCCGGCGCCCAGGTGAGCTCGGAGACGGCACTCGGATGCGTCGTCAGCTGACGGGCCTCACCGCCGTCGGCCGGCAGCAGGAAAATCTGCGCGAACTCGTTGTCGCCGCGCTTCGCGGTGAACGCGATGGTCTTGCCGTCAGGCGACCAGCGCGGCCCGGTTTCGCCTTCGCCGTCGGAGCCGCTGGTCAGCTGCACCGGCTGGCCGCCGTCGATCGGCGCGCGCCAGATATGCGAGATGTGGCGCCCGCTCTTCCAGTCGGCGTCGGCCCGTGTGTACAGGACCTGTTTGCCGTCAGGTGACCGCTGCGGGTCGCTGAGCCGGGGAATGTCGAGGAGATCGACGATGCCCATGGGACGGGGTGTCTGCGTCTGGCCCCCGGCCGTCGCTCCAAGAACGACGATGGCTGCCGCGAGCGTCAGGCGCCAGCTGGAAGTTGTCATGTGAGATATTAGAACCGAATCAAGGAGCGTCCGAATGAAGGTTTTTATCCTGTCGGCGGTCGCCGCCCTCGCGTCGCTCATCGTCGTTGCGCCAGTCCGCGCGGCCGAGTTCCCGCCCGCGGTCGAGGCAGATTTTGTCGCCCGCAATTTCACGTTCGGCACCGGCGAGACGCTGCCGACCCTCACCCTGCACTATCGGACGATTGGGACACCGCAGAAGGACTCCTCGGGCGTCGTCCGGAACGCCGTGATGATCCTGCACGGCACCGGCGGCACCGGTGCGGCGTTTCTGTCGCAGACGTTCGGTGGCGAGTTGTTCGGCGCGGGACAGGTCCTCGACGCGACGAAATACTTCATCATCCTGCCGGACGGCATCGGCCACGGAAAGTCGAGCAAGCCGAGCGATGGTCTCCACGCGCGATTTCCGAAATACACCTACGACGACATGGTCCGGGCGCAGCACGCGATGCTGGTCGACGGGTTGAAGGTCAACCACCTGCGGCTCGTGCTCGGCACGTCGATGGGCGCGATGCACTGCTGGGTGTGGGGCGAGATGTACCCCGACTTCGTCGACGGCCTCGTGCCGCTCGCCAGCGCCCCGACACAGATTGCGGGACGGAACCGCGTCATGCGAACCATGATCATGGACAGCATCACGCGCGATCCGGCGTACAAGAACGGCGACTACACCGAACAGCCGCATGCCGGGATGGTCGGCGCCGTCAACATCCTGATGATGATGACCAGCAGCCCGATCGGCTGGCACAAATCGGGGCCGACGAGAGATGCCGCCGACGCGTGGTACGAGCAGCAGCTGAAGTCCCGCATTGCCGCCAACGACGCGAACGACATGCTCTATCAGTTCAACTCGTCCCGCGACTACGATCCGTCGCCGAATCTGGAGAAGATCACCGCCAGCCTGCTCGCCATCAATTCGGCCGACGATGTGGTGAACCCGCCGGAATTGGGAATCATGGAGAGGCTGATGCCGCGCGTGAAGCACGGGCGCTACATCCTGCTGCCGGTCACCGAACTGACCCGCGGACATGGCACGCACTCGCTGCCGGCGATCTGGGGCAAGCACCTCGCCGAGTTCATGCGGGATCTGACGCCGTCGATGTCACAATGATCGCGCGCTTGGTCATCAGCAGCGACCGTAGCGCGAAGGCTTCAGCCGAGCGAAAAGATACATGAGCGATCGCAAGTACAGGCAGCGCGGTTATCAGGACGAGGACAAACCTCGCGGGCCGAAAGGACCGGCGGGACCGCGGCCGCCGAAGCAGGATCGCGCCCCTGGGCGTCAGCTGCAGGACGCCGCGGGGCCGAAGACGCCGAACCTGATGGCGGCGCACGAGGTCTGCCGCTGCGCGCGGTGCGGGAACCTGCTGTCGCTCCCGATTGCGGACGACAGCCGCTGTGCGAAATGCGGCGTCGATCTCCACAGCTGCGTCCAATGCGAGTCGTTCGACACGAGCGCGCGCTGGGAGTGCAGTCAGAGTGACAAACTGCAGGCGCGTGTCGCCCCGAAGGACGCGCGCAACACCTGCCAGCTGTACGCGCCGCGCACGACCGTCGAGCGGCAGACGAGCACGCCTGCCAGCCGCGACAGCGGTCCGTCGGGTGGCGGTGGAGCGACCAGCAGCGCCCGTCGCGCCTTTGACGACTTGTTTAAATAGGGGCCAGGGAACAGGGGCTAGGGCTTGGGGGCTACCGGCCGGGTCCTCTTATCGATGGGTAGCAAGTGCCCGACGTGTCTCACCTTTACCCGTGACCGTTCTTGTCTCGCGCTGGCTTTTGTCAAAACACGCGCGTTTCGTGACGGCATCGCTTGTGCCTTTCGATGTTGCATGCCGACGCTGCGCACCTATAAGGATCTCGACGCCTGGAAACAGGCGATGGATCTCGTTGAACAGTGCTACAGGATATCGAAAGGCTTTCCGCGCGATGAGCGTTTCGGTCTCACGAGTCAATTGCGGAGAGCGGCGGTTTCCATCCCTTCGAACGTTGCCGAGGGACACTGTCGGCGAAAAACGCGCGTCTATGCGCACCACGTCAGCATTGCGCTCGGGTCCCACGGTGAACTCGAAACGCTGATCGAAGTTTCAACACGCCTGGGTTTCATCAGTCCGCAAGAGCGACGCGGACTCCAGGAGCGGACGGATTCCGTCGGACGTCTGCTCAGCGGGTTGTTTCGATCGCTCGAGCACAAACTTGCGCGTGGCGAAGCACGCTACCAGCCCTAGCCTCTATCCCCAAGCCCCAAGCCCCAAGCCCCAAGCCCCAAGCCCCAAGCCCTGAGCCCTGAGCCCTGAGCATTGAGCCCTAAGCCCCAAGCCCCAAGCCCTGAACCTGAAGGCCCAGCCCTGTCATAATCAGTGGATGTCGCTACTCTCGCCCGCCGACCAGGACAAGCTGCGCGAATCCTTCGACGAGATGACAGGTCCCGTGAGGATCCTGTTTTTTACCCAGACGCTCGACTGCGAGCCCTGTTTGCAGGCTCGGCAGATTCTCGATGAGCTGCCACCGCTCTCGGACAAGATCTCCATTGAAGAGGTGAACTTCATCCTCGAGAAAGAGAAGGCCGCGCAGTACGGGATCGATCGCGTGCCCGCGCTCGCGCTGCTCGGTCAGGACGCGAACGGTCAGCCTCGTGACACACGCATCCGCTTCCTGGGTTCCCCGTCCGGCTACGAATTCGTGTCCCTTGTGCAGGCGGTGCTGCTGGTCGGAGGCCACGACTCGCAACTCACGCCGGACAACCGTGCGCTGATCGCAGCGGTCACGACGCCGACGACGATTCAGGTGTTTTCGACACCCACTTGACCGCACTGTCCGCGGGCGGTCAGCCTCGCGCATGAGATGGCGTTTGCCAACGAGCACATCACCGCGTATGCGGTGGAAGCCACCGAGTTCCCGGACCTCGCCCGGAAATACCGCATCACGGGCGTTCCGAAAACCGTCGTCAACGATCAGATTGAGATTCTCGGCGGGATCCCGCAGGACGAGTTCGTGCGGCAGGCGCTTGCGACGTCTTAGTACGAAGAATCAACACGAAGGACGAAGACGAAACCGCCGAGGTCGCAAAGGCCGCAGAGTAAAAGCGCTTTGTTCTGGGCGGTCTTCGCGGTCTCCGCGGTAAAACAACACCGCTCAGGTTTGCCGAGGTCGGAGCAGCCAAAATAAGAGGCCTGCGGCTGACCAGGCGGCGAAGGCGATCCACTCGGCGCGGGTGAAGCTGCCGGGGACGGTCGGGA
>Ga0070665_100006966_pt1 | contig 11493 bp, 7 predicted proteins | sample KBSS13metaG_FD_65862 | JGI IMG/M metagenome (GOLD analysis project Ga0070665, IMG submission 65862) | Switchgrass rhizosphere microbial communities from Kellogg Biological Station, Michigan, USA - KBS S1-3 metaG | ecosystem: Host-associated > Plants > Roots > Rhizosphere > Soil ...
CCCGCTCCGGATTCTTTTCAGCGTCGATGATGGGGCAGCCGGCTGCGGTCAGGGCTGCTTCCTGGATTTGCAGATCCTGATCAATGGGAGATGACCCGAGCGTATCCATAAGTTGCCATGTAGTGTCTCGTTAGGTTCTGGACCTTCATGGCATAGCGTCTCGGAATTCAAACATCAGCCCACAAGAGAGGACCTTCGCGTCTCAACGTGAGTGTTTTGCAAGGTATCTCAAACAGACAAAAATAGGTTTCTATTTCTTCTGCGGTACGCGGGCGCCACCCTAGATACACAGCGCCACAAAATATAGTCGAACACTAAATTATCACTGCATTTGTCTACAATTATTAAAAATACGATATTGATTGTTTTTCCCGGGCTCTAAGCTTTTGTGGATGCTTATCATTTATGGACATCACACATGGAATGCTTGACGCAAGCTTCATATCTCAAATATCGATGAATATCTTTAGAAAAACATCCATGACTAGACGAGCATCTTTATCCAACATCCAGCTACGGCCATTTATGCCGCGCAAGAAAGTCAAGTGACCCAAAAACAGCAGTGCATCCATAGAGGTAAATCGAAGGAAACTGCGCCGGACGCGACATCGGCAAATTCGTATGGTTCCACAGGACCTTCCGTAGCTCTTCTGAACTTAAGGAACTGTCCTTGACGGCTCCGCTCTTCAAGGTTGCGCAGGCTGAAGGCTGCATCGGCATTTTGACTGACGCCGCCGACATCAATGCACGCTTCTACCGATCCGTCTGTCGTTCAATTCGAATGGTGAGGCTGGGGATCACTGTTTTTCAACACCCATGGGAGGGGATAATGTTCAGGAGAATGCTCATTCAGTTCTGTAGCGGGCTTATCGGTTCGCTTGCGCTATCGATGGCAGCCAATGCTGCCGAGGCAATCCACCCTGCCGGACCGATCGGAGGGACCGACATCCGTCAGGCGTTCCTTCCGCCACCAGGACTTTACGGTGCTGGGGTCGGTGTCGGTCTGAATTTGCCGAGCTACTACACAGGCGAGGATACTTTAGGTGCGAATGGCGGTTCGGGCATCGTTGGCGGAGGCCTGATGTATGTTTACGACACCCAGCTATTCGGTGGATCTCTCGCCTCCACCGTCTTTGGCAGTTACGAGAGAACATGCTTCGGTATTACGCCATTTCCTGAATCCTGTTCGAGCGGAATTGGTGATGTCTATTCAGACGTTCTGATGTGGTCGCGTTTCTTTCCCAGTGAACGTTTCGCTTCCCAGCCCAAGGAGGGATTTCCCATTCCATACGGCTTGCAGGTGCTGGCCGGGCTTGGCGTGACCTTCCCGACGGGAAACTACGACTCCCAGCGAATGATCAACAACGGCTTGAATATCTTCGACTTCGCCCCGAACGTGGCGCTGACCTACACGACGCCGAGCATCTTCGGTGACCAGCCGGGGCAGGCGACCGAGTTCAGCGCTCGCATCTTTCTCAATAACTACACGAAGAACGATGACACCGACTACCAGACAGGGCGAATTGCCAGCATGGATTTCGCGGTGACCCAACGTGTCAATCAGTGGCAATTCGGTCTTGCGGGCACCGGCTACCTACAGTTGGAAGATGACGAGATCGCTGGCATACGTCACCCTAATGACGGAAATCGCGCAATGTCCTTATCGATTGGCCCGTTGGTTTCCTACGACTTTTTCTGGGAGGATCGCCCATGGACCGTCACATTGAAGACCCTCTTCGGCGTAACAGGGGAAAACTCGGCTCGTGCTAACGGGTTCGTACTGCGACTAGGGACGAAGCTGTTCTAAAAGTATCTTGCGCAAATATTTGAACCGATGTCGCGATAGCAACATCGGTTCAAAACAACCGCCTGAAGCGCAGATAGCAACCTGGAAGATCGTGATACGCCTCGGGTCACTCGGTGCTCACGGTAAGTGCCGAGCCGCGAGCGACATGACATAGGACGCTCTGTTGGGAGCTGCCAAATTGATCGCGCACAGCCTCTAGAGGTGGAAGCCTCATGGCCTAACCTCCTCGAAGCGTTCAAAATCCGACGGAACGCCCCTGCCTCTCTGCAAATCAGATCGTTCAGCGATGGGCCTATCTGCGCCAACTGTGAGTGCTGAACTCGCCGATTTGGGGAACTCGGGAGTCGTCGAAGAGGTGACCGGTCGAAAACGTGGCTGACCCGCTCGGCCGAAAACCGGCGGGTCGCTGAGCGTTCGGGCAGTGAGGCCAGACGCGGGTCGTGTCGCAGGACCTTAGGCGGAGAGCGTGAAGCGCTGTCTCAGGCTGCGACTGTCCGTGGTCCGTTCGTCGGATGTCCGGAATTGACTGATGAGACGGGCAAGCTCTTCGGCTTCGTGCGACAGATTGTGGCTTGAGGCGGTGGCTTGTTCAACCATGGCGGCGTTCTGCTGGGTGAACTGGTCCATCTGGTTGATCGCGGTGTTCACTTCATTGATGCCGGTGGCCTGCTCCTGCGCCGAGGCTGCGATCTCGGAGACGATCGCGTTGATCTCGGCGACGCGGCCGACAATGCGGTTGAGCGCTGTTCCGGTTTGCGAGACCAGATGGACACCCTGTTCGACCTGATGTTCCGAGGCCGTGATCAAAGCCTTGATCTCCTTTGCCGCACCGGCCGATCGTTGCGCAAGTTCGCGGACTTCCTGGGCGACAACCGCAAAGCCCTTGCCTGCCTCGCCCGCACGCGCGGCTTCAACACCGGCATTCAACGCCAGCAGATTGGTCTGGAAGGCGATCTCGTCAATGACACCAATGATCTGGCTAATTTGCTGGGATGAACCCTGGATGGCGCTCATCGCCGCCTCGGCCTGGCGCATGATGCCACCGGACTGTTCGGCGTCCTCCTTGGCATTGAAGACGACCTGGCGAGCCTTTCCTGCCGAATCGGACGTACTTTTGACCGTCGTCGTGATCTGATTCAAGGCTGCCGCAGTCTCTTCGAGATTCGCGGCCTGATGTTCTGTTCGGCGAGACAGGTCGTCGGAGGATGCGGAAATTTCTGCACTGCTGGCCCGAATCGCGCTGGTGCTGGACGAGACGTGGGTCATCGTATCCTGCAGCTTTGCAAGCGATGCATTGAAGTTGTGTTTGATCACCTCGCTCTTGGCCGGAACATCGCCGGTGATGCGATAGGTCAGGTTGCCCTCGGCCAGCGCCTCAAGCGCTTTTGCGAGAACCGACACCACGGCCGCATCCTCTTGAGCAACCCTTTCGCGCTCCGCTTCTGCCTTGGCGCGCTCCTGTTCAGCAGCCTTGTTCAGCAGGTCGAAGTAATTGTACATGACGACGCTGACTTCGGAAAAGACCGACTTCATCAGGCTGAGGATCAGCACATCCCGCTGCTGTTTGCTGCTCCAGCGGCTTTCCTGGATAAGCGCGGAGACTAGGCCCGCCGCAGAGGGCGCGTAGCCGGCCATGAGATAGTCCACGAAGTCTGCTTGGCGGGAGACATCGGCGATAATCTTGGCCTGTTGATCGAAATAATCCTGCGAAAAGTCGCCATGCGCGGTGCAGTCGAATTTTCTACGCTCGGCAACCAGCACCTCATGGGGAACCGAGGTCGTGGTCGGATCGAGGGTTTGGTATGCCTTGAGGAGAATGTCATCGAGGTGCTTGACAACGCGCTTGTAAACGATGTCGCCGATGGCCCGCTGTTCGGCTTGCCAGGGGCTGATCTTATCGGTGATGGCGAACATGGAAGACCTCGGCTGGAGTTTGGCGTTTAAGGATCTTGGCACGAATTTTGGGGCGTCTCTCCCGCCGCAGACGCATGAGACCGAGGCCATCGCCTGCGTGAGTGAGCAAGCGCACGCAGTGTGACAGAGGTTCAGGGCGGTATCGGGAGAAAGGCCGCTAATCAGATCTGAGTCATGCCGTCATGGCAACAGGTCTAATAGCCTTGGTCGTTTCGGGAGGGAAACCACAAACAATCCTGTCTTTCTCCCCTGCAGCTCGCTCTCACCTTAACGATTGACGGGGAACATATCACCGGATGATTAACAAAGGCTTTCGTATTAACGGTGCTCTGATGAGCGTTCTTTCAGCGGATAGGCGGCGGCTTAAGGTTATCTCGGATGGGTAGCGACACCTTGACTGTTCAGTTGGCATCGATTTTATATTCATGTTATCTTATATTTGGGATTTCATACCCGAAGCCGCGCATGTCTACTTCGGCCCGCATTGCTTTATCTCCGAGATCATTGCCCATTCCCCATGGATCTACTATCCAAGCCGCCCAGCTTCCGCGACGGGCTCTGTCGCGAAAATCCGGTTGGTTGCGAAGAAGCCTTTTTACGCCATGGCCATGCGGGTCCTAGAGTCGAGCTTCTGCGCAAGCATTGCCACCACCTCGGTGAGAGCGCTGGGACCAATTCCGAAAGCTCCTCAACGATGCCTGCTTCACCACGAATGTCGTAGGTCGGATTGAAAATTGACGCTTGACCCTTGCGCAGAGCCCGCATAACCTCGAAGCCCTGATCGTCGTATAGGCCATTTCAAGGTGTTGAAACCTCGGGCGCGCTTGATCCGTTGTTTCAGCTTGCCATGATCCGCCTCGACCAAATTGTTCAGATACTTGGCCTGCCGGTGCACAAGCTCTTTTGAGCATTCTCCATCAGCTTTCAGTTCCGAAATCGCGATGCAGTAGGTCGGCGCCTTGGCGGTGTTGATGACCGCTGGCTTCTCCCCAACCTTCAAGCGTTTCAGCGCTTTGCCTAGGAATCGCTTGGCTGCCTTGGCATTGCGGGTCGGAGACAGGTAAAATCAATTGTATTGCCGAACTTGTTGAGAGCTCGGCATTAATATGGAATAGCCCGGTCACACTCGACGTTGTGATAAGCGTCGTGCAGTCTCAGGCCGGATAGGTTCATAGGACACGACGACGCCGCGCCCGAGAAGCATTTCCTACATCAGCCGAAGGCTTGGTGGTACTGAACGACAGCTAACTTGTATGGGCGCTGATCTGCGGCGGGAAGCGATGCTTCTTATAGCCGATAGTTGACCGCGTTCGGTGGAGCACCGCTCGTTAAGCCGCCAACAACCTGACTACCCCCATACGTTTAGGCCTGAGGCTGTACAGAACTTAGCGCTTGGCAAAGCGCTCCGGACGGAAGGTTGCAAGCATGGGATGCTCGCTGCCCGTCGCAATCTCGTAGGCGAGCAGTTCTCCTACGATCAAGCCAAGCGTTGCGCCGCTGTGGCTGAAGACAACATAGTAACCGGGGATCGCCTTGAGTGCACCGATCACCGGCTCTCCATCCCCAGGGATCGGTTTACCGCCGACGCCGATGGAGGCGATCTCGAGTTTTGGGTTGCCCTCCATCACCTTTTCCGCCTCTGCAAGAAGAGCGGCAACGACGCTATCGTCGATATCGTATCCACCATCCGCGCGCGGCGTCACGCCTTCCTCGGCCGCCCAGTCGGCGTCCAGCGAAAAGGTGCCACCCGGCGCCGGCCGAACGGCCACACGCGGCGTGTTTAAAACGGCGCGCAGGGGATGATCGAGCGGCTTCGTCTGCACCAGAAGGGCGACCGGCGTTCCATCGCCAATGGTCTCGCCGCTCTCTGCGACCATCTTCGGCACTGCGGGCCCTGTGGCGACCACCACGGCATCGGCATTAAACTGATCGCCGTCCGCGGTCTGCGCGCCGATGGCACGGCCGTTTTCCACAATGACCAGCGCAGCCCCTTTATCTGTCACCAGCACGCCGCCCAGAGCGGACAACTCCTCCAGAAGCAGGCTGATCAGCGCCGCCAGGTCCACCCATCCCTCGCCTGGGTTGAAGATCGCTCCTTGGCGTGTGATGGCGCGAACATCAAGGCCCGGCGTCACGCCCGCCACCTCGCCGGCGACCACATGCTTCGCATCATAAGCCAGGGAAACCTCGTGGCGATAGGCGGCGGCGATCTCGTTGCCCGCACCGTCGGCATCCCAGGTAAGACCGCCGTCGAAACGCAACCAGTCGGCCTGGGAATGCTGCGTAAATAGCGTGCGGTATCTGTCGATCCCGGCCATGCGCAGGCGGTGATAGGCGTCGGAGCGCATGCGCGACGAGTTCAGCCAGGAAAGTGAACGGCCAGAGGCGCCGTTGGCGGGAGGGCCGTCATTCAGGATAGTGACCTGGATACCGCGCCGCGCCAGCTGCACGCCAGTGGAAACGCCAAAGATGCCGGCGCCGATGATAACAGCTGAGGAGATGGTCTTGTCTGTCATGGTCTGTCTTTCGGTCAGTTTGTCATGTTTAATCGAGTGTGGCAGCGGCTAGGCATGTCAGGGCTCCTCCCAGCAGCCGCTTTCGGCAGAGCGGAAGAGCGCGTCGATCGCCTTCATGTTGGCGATCGCGTCCTCCAGGCCCGTTGTAAGTGGCTTGCCGAAGAGCACCGCCTCGCAGAAGGCATCGGCCTGTTCGCGATACTGATCGACCGCTTCCACCGCGATTTCCTCGCGCCCTCCGCCAACGAGATCGCGGCCGTCATCGAACAAGAGCACAGTTGGCTGGTCGGCTGGGGCGTTGAAGGGGATCGGAATTTCTAGCCGACCACGTGTTCCGAGCACCGTGACCTTCTGTGTGAGCGCAAGCTGGGTCGAGCAGGTAAGCGCGAGCTGGCGGCCTTCTGGAAATACCAGCAGTCCGCTCGTCAGCCGGTCCGTACCAAACGCCGGATCCCGCTCCATAAGAGCGATTGCCCGAACTGGTTCGGTGTCGAAAAGAAAGCGCGCCATGGCGACGGCATAGCAGCCGACGTCAAGCATGCCTCCGCCACCGATATCCGCCTGGTTGCGCACATTCGCAGGATCGTCGAGATGGCAGGAGAAGATCGTTTGGATGGCCCTGACCTCCCCGAGTGCGCCTTCGGCGACCAGTGCACGCGCTTTCTTCCATTGGGGATGATGGCGCACCATGAAAGCTTCGGCGACCGGCAAGCCAGCGGCCTTCTGCGCTGCCGCGAGCTCCATCGCCTGAGTTGCATCAAGCGCGATCGGCTTCTCGCACAGCACCGGTTTGCCGTGCTCCAGAGCTCTGATCGTCAGAGGCACATGCAGGTGATTGGGAAGCGGATTGTAGATTGCATCGACCTCCGGATCTCCCAGCAACTCCTCATAGGAACCATAAGCCTTGGTGATGCTAAAGCGGTCCGCCATCGCCTGTGCCTTAGCCGGATCGCGCGAAGCCATGGCGGTAACACGGCCAAGCCGGCTGGACTGAATAGCGGGAATGACCGCCTTGGCGGCAATATCCGCACAGCCAAGCACGCCCCATCGTATCTTTCGTGTCATGCGTTCTCCTCCCGACGCTCAGAGTACTTCGGCAAGAAAGCGCTGAAGACGCGGGCTCTTCGGGTTGTCGAATATCGCCTCTGGCGTCCCGGCTTCCACCACGCGCCCCTCGTCCATGAAGACGACCTGATTGGCGACCCGACGGGCGAAACCCATTTCATGCGTGACGACGACCATGGTCATGCCGCGCTTGCCAAGGTCGGCCATCAGGTTGAGCACACCCTTGACCAGTTCCGGGTCGAGCGCGCTTGTTACCTCGTCGAAGAGAATGACCTCCGGCTCCATGGCGAGCGCTCGCGCAATAGCGACACGCTGCTGCTGGCCACCTGAGAGGCCACCGGGTAGATGATGCTGACGGCTCGCAAGTCCAACATCGGCAAGCCGCGCCTTGGCGATGCGCTCGGCCTCGGCTTCCGGCATGCCTTTGATCTTCGTCAGCGAGAGCATGACGTTTTCCAGTGCCGTGTGGTCGGGGAAGAGATTGAAGTGCTGGAACACCATGCCGACCCTCCGGCGGAGAATCTCCGGCTTCATGCCGAGGATGCTCTCGCCGTCGATGAGGATGTCGCCACTCTTCGGCTCGACGAGGCGATTGAGCCCGCGTAGCAGCGTCGACTTACCAGAGCCGGACGGGCCGATGATGCAGGTGACGCTGCCCGGCTTCACCGAAAGATCAACGCCCTTCAGCACGTCAAGATCGCCGTAAGCCATTCCGAGATTGCGCACATCGAGGCTACCACCCTTGAAGGCAGATCCGGAGGCGCGGCCGGCGCCGTCCAGTTCGCTGACTTCCTCGAGCCCGCTGGTGATCACCGCCGGGCGCTGCTTGCCAATGCGCAGGCGATTGTCGATGGCATTGACGACGTGGGTGAGCGGTACGGTTACGACGAGATAGAAGATGCCCGCCAGAAGTAGCGGCGAAAGGTTGCCCGTCACGACGGCCTGGTCCTGTCCTACGCGAAAAATCTCTCGCTCAGAGGCAAGCAGCCCAAGGAAATAGACGAGGCTCGAATCCTTGACGTTGCCGATGAACTGGTTGACGAGGGCCGGCAGCACGCGGCGCACGCCCTGCGGCACGACGATGAGTCGCATACCCTGCCCGTAGCTCATCGACAACGCCCGGCAGGCTTCCATCTGGCCGCGATCGACGCTCTGGATGCCCGAGCGGAAGATCTCGCCGATGTAGGCGCCAGCAATCAGGCTGAGCGCCAGGATACCGAGTGGATAGGGGGACGGGCCGAATAATTCGCGGCCGATGCGAGCAAAGCCCTGGCCGATCAGCAATATCGTGACGATGGCCGGAAGGCCGCGAAAGATGTCCGTATAGAGACGGGCGGGGATGCGCAGCCACGGCGAACGGGAAATACCCATGATGGCGAGCACCATACCGATAACGACGCCGAGCACCGTCGAGGCCGCAGCAAGGATCAGCGTATTCTTCAGGCCGACCGTGATCATGGTCGGCAGCACTTCCGCCATCGCGTTCCAGTCAAGGAAGCTGCGGCGCAGGTTTTCAAGCCAGTTCATCAGGAAATCCCTTAAAGGAAAGGCCGATCCGGCCGCGCAAGGCCGGATCGGAAGGCGGCATCACGGCTTGGGGAGATAGGCCGCCGGCATCGGAGTACCTGGGAACCACTTTTCATGCAGCTTCTTCCAGGTGCCATCCTGCATGGCTTCGCGCAGGCCCCTGTTCAGCGCCTCGCGCAGCGCATCATTGCCCTTGCGAATCACGAAGCCGGCCGGCGCGTCAAAGCTCGGGATGTTGATCGCCACCTTCAGGGCGGGATAGCGGCCGGCGTAATCCTTAGCTGCCTCGTAATCAAGGAAATGAGCGTCGATGGTGCCGTTGTTGAGAGCGGAAACGGCAGAATTGTTGTCCGGGAACTTGACCAGATCGGCGCCGGTGAAGTTCTTCTCCGCATAGATTTCCTGAAGCGTGCCCTGCACGACCCCGAGGCGCTTGCCCTTTAGCCCAGCTGCGTCGCTGACGCCGGCCTCCGGCGTCAGGACGGTGAGGAAACCAGCCAGATACCCGTCCGAGAAATCGATGGTCTGCTTGCGCTTTTCCGTGGTTCCGATGGCGGCGGCTGCCACGTCAAAGCGGCCATTGGCGACCGAAGGCATCAGAGCGGAGAACTCCTGACCGGTGAAGATCACCTGCTCCTTCTTGAAGCCCAGGCGTTCAGCGACGTTGAGGAAAAGTTCGATGTCGAAGCCGGTGAAGGTGCCGTCGGCGGTGGTGAAGGCATAGGGCTTGGAATCTCCCATCGTGCCAACGCTGATGACAGCGGGATCGATGAGGCCAAGCGGATTATCCTTGGCATGGCTGGCCGGTGCGGTGCCTGCCAACATGCCAAGGACCAGTATAACGGCTGCGGTCCGGAAACGGACGAAGGGGGCGGTGAAGGTTTTTATGCGCATTGCTGTCGTCTCCTCTGGTGGTTTTCTTGAACTGCATTCGACGTACATCGGCACAGGTCCAGCTGGCGGCGGGAGCCGCAGAATGGATTACGGGATGCGCGCGCCAGATTGCGCCTCTTGTACTGAGACCGGTCTCTTAACATATTGAGACCGGTCTCTTTGAGCTTTGTCAAGCGGTAACTTCCTGTTTGCGAATCCTAGGGATCTCTAGTAAGGCTACCGCCTATGGCGCCTCCTCCGCTCCGGAACACTTCCATCACAGTGGCCGATGTCGCACGCATGGCGGGCGTCTCGAAGGCCACGGCTGCGCGCGTCTTGGGCGGCTACGGGACAGTCAGCGACCGTGCGCGTGACGCCGTGAACCTTGCGGCGCGCAGCCTGAACTACCGGCCGAATGAGCTCGCCCGCTCAATGACGACGGGTCGCTCTGGCACGATTGGGGTGGTGGTTGGCGACATCGAAAACCCGTTCTTCAGCCTAGCGGTCAGAGGCATCACCGATATGGCCCGGCAGGCGGGCTTCACCGTCATCCTCACGAATTCCGGAGAGAACACCGAGACGGAGAAAGCCACAATCCGCACGCTGCTCGCCAAGCGCGTGGACGGGCTGATCGTCTCACCCGCGACGGAAGGCGATGTCGATCATCTGAAGGAGGCGATCCGCTCCGGTTGCCCGATGGTGCTGCTCGATCGCGGCAGCAGGACGCTGGGCGTCGATACGGTCGTGGCTGACGACGGGCACGCGGCCGAAAGTATCACGCGCAGACTCATCGCCGGCGGCCATCGTCGTATTGCCTATCTTACGGCCTGTGACACGCCGGATCACCGTTTCCGTACGCCGTCCGACATCAACACGGGCTCGGTGCGTCGACGCATCGAGGGCTTTCTGCGCGCCTGTCGCGAGGCAGATCTCTCGGGGATGGAAGAGTGGGTGCGGCTCGGCGCCCTGGCACCGGACGAAACGGAGCGGATTGTTACCGCCATGCTCACTGCCAAACATGCCCCGACGGCGATCATCGCCTCTGACAGCGTGATCGGCCTCGATGTTTTCAAAGTCTGCCGCAACCTCGGCCTCGACATTCCCCGGGATCTGTCGCTCGTCTCGTTTCATGACGCAGACTGGACATCGGTGACGACCCCGCCAGTTACCGTTGTGCGCCAGCCGGTCTATCAGCTCGGCGAAACTGCTGCGAAACTGCTGGTTGAACGGTTGAATGGCGCCGGCCGCCCGGCAAGCCGCGTCGTGCTGCGTACTGAATTCGTTGAACGTGCTTCCGTGGCCGACATCTCAACGGAGAAGATGCCTGCGGCGCCGGTATCGCCTGCCTGACGTTCTATCGGTCTAAGGAGGCGCTTGAGGAAGCTTGCTTTTCCAGCGAAGGCGAGTAGTGCGGTTCGGAATTCGTCTCTGGGGACGCGGTTGGGATATTCTGGCCGAAGCCGGATGCACGAACTGTCGTTCAACCACAGTCGCCCGCGCTTCGGTTGCTTGTGAGGCACTTTCAGCCCCCTCCCGTTGCCAGATGCGCTCCACCCGCTGACGTTCACGATCCGGCCAGCCTGATGCAGCATCGCCGTGATGCGGCGATAGCCGTAGCGGTCACACTGGAGAGCAGGCGCCGTGATGTCTGCGGTCAACCCCGCCTCATCATCCGGGGTCTTGGCGATCTTGCGCTATGTGGAACGATGCTGACCGAGAACCCGGCATGCTCGTCTCTCCGACACACCCAGTTCCTCTGTGACATGCTCCACGCAGGCGCGGCGACGGGCG
>Ga0070665_100006967_pt1 | contig 11492 bp, 8 predicted proteins | sample KBSS13metaG_FD_65862 | JGI IMG/M metagenome (GOLD analysis project Ga0070665, IMG submission 65862) | Switchgrass rhizosphere microbial communities from Kellogg Biological Station, Michigan, USA - KBS S1-3 metaG | ecosystem: Host-associated > Plants > Roots > Rhizosphere > Soil ...
CGATTCGTGACAACCACCGAGGTCTATCTGGACGGCCCCACGGCAAACCCCGCTCAATGCAACGAGGCCCAGGTCGCAGCAGTCAACGCGGCGATCGACCATCTGAGGCAAGCTTCGTCATGAAGCGCGGCGGGACCCGAAACAATGCTTCTGCGGACGCCCCGCGTCCGCGCCTTACTGGATGACCTTGTCGGCTCTGGCCAGCACGGATTGCGGGATCGAATAGCCGATTCGCTTCGCGGTCTTCAGGTTGACCACCAACTCGAACTGCGTCGGTTGCTCGATCGGCAGATCGGCCGGTTTCGCGCCGTTCAGTATCTTGTGGACGAAGCGTGCGCCGTCGCGGCCTTCGATGCTGTAGCCGGGCCCGTAGGCCATCAGGCAGCCATTGTCCGCGTAGTCTCCACGCGCGCAGATCGATGGAAGTCGATTGTCGACGGCGGAGTCGGCAATCAGCTTCTGGTTGGAGTTCGCCAGCGGATTCAGCGTGACCCACACGGCACCGCTGCCGGCCTTGACCGCTTTCCTGAATGCGGCCGCGTAGTCGCCGGAGTTGCTGACTTCCATCGAATACAGGCTGAGGTCGAGTTTCTCCGCGGGCTTCGAACTCGCTTCCCACTGCGGCTTGGAACCGGGCGCCTGCGGATCCCAAAGCACGGCGACGCGAGTGGCCCCAGGGATTGCAAGCTTGAGAAGCTCGAGGCGCTTGCCTGTCAGGATCGCTGCCACGTTGGTGATTCCGGTGCAGTTGCCGCCTGGTCGCGCCAGGCTTTCGGCCAAGCCCGCCGAGATCGGGTCGGTGACCCCCATGAAGATCACCGGCGTCGATTTCGAAGCCTTCTTCGCGGCCAAGGCGGCGTTTGTCGTCACCGCGACCAACACGTCTATGTCTTGGTTGATCAACTCGGCCGCAAGTCCGGGGAGGCGCTCGAAGTCGGAGCTCTCATGGCGGTACTCGATCAGGATGTTCTGTCCCTCGACATAACCGAGTTCACGGAGCCCTTGTCGGAAGGCCTCCAGGCGGGGCGCGTCAGCGCTGGCCGAAATGGCGGCGAGATACCCTACGCGAGGCAACTTTTTCGGCTGTTGTGCAGTTGCGAAAGCGCCGAGAGCAAGCACCAACGCGCACAAGAATGCGCGTCTCAACACCGCGCTCATTCGACGCATCCCATGACGGGGAACGTCGCAATGAAACCCAAGGGTGCAACCAAGCCATGGGCAGCTTTGAGGCGGGTCATGTTTCTCTCCATACTGAGGGCCTCGCAGCCGCTTGCAGATTGCAGGGGTGGCGCGCGGGGCGACTACAGACGAATCTAGAAGCGTCCGGCTCCAAACGAAGCATGCGTCGAGCGCCGTTTTGTTTCGTTTGTTTCCACGGCGGCTTGCCCATCCGGGTCAGAAGGTCGATCCACGCTGCGCAACATCGATGGCAGCATCGCTGGCAATGTTCGCCACATCCAAGGAGCAAACAATGGAGTTTCGCAATCTGGGCGGCTCGGGTCTCAAGATCCCGGCTCTGACCTTCGGCACCGCCACCTTCGGCGGCGGCAACGAGTTCTTCAAGAAATGGGGTGAGACCGACGTGAAGGAGGCCACGTCGTTGCTCGATGCGGCGCTGGACATGGGCTGCAACTTCTTCGACACAGCCGATGCCTACTCGGGAGGTCTGTCGGAGACGATACTCGGCAAGGCGGTCGGGGGTCGTCGCGACAAGGTGCTGCTCGCGACCAAGACAGGCATGGCGATGGGCGATGGCCCGAACGACATGGGCACCTCGCGTGACAAGATCGTTCGCTCGTGCGAAGCGAGCCTGAAGCGCCTGGGCACGGACTACATCGATCTCTACCAGCTGCATTCGTTCGATGCGCTGACGCCGGTCGAAGAGATGCTGCACGCCCTTGCCGAGCTGACGCGCGCCGGCAAGATTCGCTACTTCGGCGTGTCCAACTATTCTGGATGGCACCTGATGAAGATGCTCGCGCTCGCCGAGAAGCATTCGCTGCCGCGCCCGGTGACCCATCAGGTGTATTACACGCTGACCGATCGCGACTTCGAATGGGAGCTGATGCCGCTCGGCCTCGATCAGAACGTCGGCACCCTCGTGTGGAGCCCTCTGGCGGGCGCGAAGCTGAGCGGCAAGGTGGGGCGCAACAAGCCAGCGCCTGCAGACAGTCGTTCCGCCACGGATGCGAGCTGGGAGGTGCCGCAGGAGCGGCTGTTCGCGGTGACGGATGCTTTGGAAGCTGTCTCCGCCGAAGTCGGTCACTCGATTCCTCGCGTGGCGCTCGCCTGGCTGTTGGGCCGGCCGACGATCTCGTCGGTCGTGATCGGCGCGCGCAATGTCGCGCAGCTGCAGGACAATTTGGCCGCCACCGAGCTCAAGCTCACCGCGGGGCAAGTCGCCAGACTCGATGCCGCGAGCGCGGTACGGGCGCCATATCCGTATTGGCATCAGCGGCAGACATTCCTGAAGCGCAATCCTCCAGCCGCTTGATCCAATCGGCTGGACGGTGATCACTCGGACCCGAGCTCCTCGGCGAGCCCGATGAGCAGTCCTTCCGGGCCACGGATGTCGCCGAGGCGATACGTGTCGATATCCCGTGACGCGCGCGGCCCACTCTCCTTCGATCACGGCGCGGAATGTTCGACGCAGAACGCATGGATGGGCTCGACGCGTCCGCGCAGCGCCAGCGCGCCGAGGTCGTGGGTACGGATGTCGGGCGGCGGACCAAGGGAGGCGAGCGCTTGCGCCGATGCGATGAAGAGGCATCCGACTTCGCGGGTCGCCTGCTCGAGGCGCCCGGTCGTGTTCATCACGTCGCCATGGAAGACGATCGCACGGCGCACCTGGCCGACCTCGCCGGCGATGACCTCGCCCAGATGCAGGGCCGCACGCAGCTCCGGTTGCACGCCAAAGCGTTGCACAAACCGGTTCGCGTCCGCGGCGAGCGCCGCGCGCATGGCGAAGAAGCAGCGCAACGCCCGCGCACCGAGCACGCCGTCGGCCTCGACCCAGGTGATGACGATCTCGTCACCGACGTATTGGTAGATTTCGCCGCGGCACAGCTCGATCGGTTCGGCGACTGCCGAGAACACCGCGGCAAGGAAGCGATGTGCCTCCAGCGCCCCGAGCCGCTCGGCGATCGCGGTCGAGCCCACCACGTCGACGAAGAGGAAGAAGCGTCGCTCCGCGTAGGGCCGCCGATACTTTCCAAGCAGTAGGGCCATGAAGGTGCGGTAGCCGACGAGGCCCGCGGCCTGAAACATCATCACCACGACGGCAACGGGCACGAGCGAGAGGCAAACCGCAATCAGTCCGGTGCGCGCGCTGTAGACGGTGACGACGCCCAACAAGCGCTCTCCCGGCTGTCCGGCGAGGACCGCCCCTGAGATCGCGCCGTAGACAAGCGTCTTCAGGATGAACACCGCAGCGAACGGCAACGCGTCGAGCCATCGCATCGACGCGCGAGGCAGCAGGAAGAACTCGATGCCGGCGATCGATGCCGCCATGAGCAGGGCGTGGATGACGCCGATCGGCACGGAGATCAGCAGGGAAGCGAGCAGCGAGCGTGTGCCCGGTCCGGCCATCGCACCGGCGTAGATTGCACCGACGCCCGCACCGATGACCGCGGCCATGCGCATGATGCGCATGAAGCGCCGCAGTCGGTCGCGCGTGACGGCGGAAAGTGGGGCGATCATCTGCCCTCGACTCTAAGGGCACCACCGCGTGCGCCTGCAATGGCAGGTGTCCAAGGCTCGAAGCCTCGGTTTGGGCTTCCCTTGCGCCTCCCGCACAATGCCTGCCGCATGAAGATCCTCGTCACCGGCAGCGCCGGCCACCTGGGCGAGGCGCTGATGCGCACGCTGCGCGCCGAAGGCGCCGCGGTGCTCGGCATCGACCGCCTGCCCTCGCCCTACACCGACCTCGTGGGCGACATCGCCGAACCCGCGTTCGTGCGCGGCGTGATGTCCGGCGTCACGCAGGTCCTGCACACCGCCACGCTGCACAAGCCGCACGTCGAGACCCACACCCGCCAGGCCTTCGTCGACACCAACGTCGTCGGCACGCTGAATCTGCTGGAAGGTGCAGCCGCCGTCGGCGTGGCTGCGTTCGTGTTCACAAGCACCACGAGCGCCTTCGGCGCGGCGCTGCGGCCGCCGCCGGGCGCGCCCGCGGTGTGGGTGGATGAAACGCTCGCACCCGTGGTGCGCAACATCTACGGCGTGACCAAGACTGCCGCGGAAGACCTGTGCGAGCTGATGCACCGGCAGACCAAGCTGCCGGTGGTCGTGCTGCGCACCAGCCGCTTCTTCCCCGAGGACGACGACGACCCGTCCGCCCGCACCCTGCGCTCGCAGGAGAACATTCAGGCCAACGAGTTCCTGTACCGCCGCGTCGATATCGAGGATGTGGTCGACGCCCATCGCGTCGCGCTGCGCGAGGCGGCTCGCATCGGCTTCGGACGCTTCATCGTCAGCGCGACGACACCCTTCACGCGCGAGGACTGTCCCGCGTTGGGCCGCGATGCCGCCGCGGTGCTGCGCCACCGCGTGAGGGGCTGGGAAGCCTTGTATGCGCGCCACGGCTGGACGCCGCCCGAGACGCTGGACCGCGTGTACGACAACCGCGCCGCGCGCGAGGTGCTGGGCTGGCAGCCGAAGATCGACTTCGCCGCCGCGCTGGCCCGCCTGAATGCCACCGGCGACCTTCGCAGCCCGCTGGCTCAGGTCATCGGCAAGAAGGGCTACCACCGGAAAGCGCAGACGATCAAACGATAGAGCGCCAGCCGACGCCGCTGTCCAGCAGTCGGTCATTCAGGGCCTCTGACAAAATCGAGCCCGAACCGACGCGCGATGAAACCCGACCCTCCCGCCCCCCAACCCCTGCGCGACACCCTGCTGCGCGACATCGCCGCCAAAGGTGGCGTCAAGCGCTTCCCCGCGCACACCGTGCTGATGTACGAAGGGGACGCCGCCGACAGCCTGTTCATCATCCTCAGCGGCCGGGTGAAGGTCTACGCGTCCAACGCGAGCGGCAAGGAAGTGACGCTCGGCACGCAGGGCGCGGGCGAGTACGTCGGCGAGCTCGCGCTCGATGGCGGCGAGCGCAGCGCCTCGGTCGTCACGCTCGAACCCACCACCTGTGCCGTCGTCACGGGCGCTCAGCTGCGCGAGTTCATCGTCGAGCATCCCGACTTCGCGATCCACCTGATCCATCGCCTGATCCGGCGCGTGCGCACCCTGACCGACAGCGTGAAGAGCCTCGCACTGGACGATGTCTACAGCCGCGTGATCGGCCTGCTGGCCCAGCTGGCGCCGCCGACGGAAGACGGCGCCCCGCGCGTCGTGGTGGACCGGCTCACGCAGCAGGACATCGCCGAGCGCGTCGGTTCATCGCGCGAAATGGTCAGCCGCATCTTCAAGGAGCTGACCATCGGCGGCTACATCGAGGTGGCGGGCGGGCGGATCACGGTGCTGAAGACGCCGCCGGCGGCCTGGTAGGCGCCACCCGGCGGCAGGCTCGCGCCGACAGCCCCTTGCAAGAACGCGGCGGACCCGACATGCTCGCGCGCGGTTCCGCGAACGAACAACAAAGGAGCTAGCCAGGATGCACAGGGACGGACCGGTTCGGGTGGCCGTGATCGGCGGTGGTTGTGCCTCGATCACCGCGGCGTTCGAGTTGACGCGCCCGATCCACCAGGGCAAGTATCAGGTCACCGTCTATCAGCAGGGCTGGCGGCTGGGCGGCAAGGGAGCGTCGGGGCGTGGGCCGGCCGGGCGCATCGAGGAGCACGGCCTGCACGTCTGGCTCGGCTTCTACGAGAACGCGTTCCGCCTGCTGCGCGAGTGCTACGCCGAGTTGGGACGCGATCCGGCCACGTGCCGAATGGCGACGTGGCGCGATGCGTTCTTTCCCGATTCGCACGTGGCGGTCGCCGAGCCCGCCGGCAATGGCGAGTGGCTGAACTGGACGGCGTTCTTCCCGCCTGCCGACGGCTTGCCGGGCGATCCGCTGACCGCCGACAACCCGTTCACGATCAAGAGCTACCTCGTGCACACCTCCGCGCTGTTGCGCACCTTGCTGGTGGGCTTGCGCACGCGGCACCCTCAGAGCGATGGGTGCGACACCTCGGCCGGCGCCGCCGGCGGGGGAACCGATGTGCCGCCGGTGGGCACCGTCGAATCGTTCATCGCACAGGTGGCCGACTGGCTGCGCTTCGGCGCACTCACCGCCGCCGCCGGCTTGATCGAAGCGGCCGCGCTGGTCGAGCTCGTCGTCCGGGCGCTGCCGCTGTATCCGCAGAATCTGGCGCTGCAGTGGCTCAACGCGATCGCCGGCATCGTCCGTGGGCAGCTCGAGAGCGTGATGTGCGCCGACGAAGACACGCGTTGCAAATGGGAGATCATCGACCTCGTCCTCGCGATCCTCGTGGGCGCAGTGCGCTTCCGGCTGCTGCTCGACCCGCGCGGGCTGGATGCGATCAACCAGTACGAATGCCGCGAGTGGCTGCGGATGAACGGCGCGTCGGAGCGCTCGCTGAACTCCGCGTTCGTGCGCAGCCTGTACGACCTCGCGCTCGCCTACGAAGGCGGCGATCCGCAGCGGCCGGGCCTGGCGGCCGGGCAGGCAGTGCGCGGCTCGCTGCGCATGTTCTTCACGTACCGCGGCGCGCTCTTCTGGAAGATGCGCGCAGGGATGGGTGACGTGGTGTTCGCGCCGTTCTACGAAGTGCTGAAGAAGCGCGGCGTACGCTTCGAGTTCTTTCATCGGCTCGAGAACGTCCAGCTTGCGCCAGCCGACACGCTCGCCCCGGGCGAGCGGCCGTACGTGCAGGCGCTCGAGTTCGACGTGCAGGCCCGCATCGAGGGCGGCGGCGAGTACCAGCCGCTCTTCGACGTGAACGGGCTGCCGTGCTGGCCCGCCGCGCCGAACCACGCCCAGCTCGTCGACGGCGCGCGCCTGCAGCAGGAGGGTCGGCAGTTCGAATCTCACTGGGATCGGCGCCGCGTCGACACGACCACCTTGCAGGTCGGCCGCGATTTCGATTTCGTCGTGCTCGGCGTCAGCATCGGCGTGATCCCGCAGGTCTGCCGCGAGATCCTGGCCCGCGACGCACGCTGGCGCGCGATGGTCGCCAACGTCAAGACGGTCGCCACACAGGCGTTGCAGCTCTGGCTGCGCGAGGACATGCGCCAGCTCGGCTGGAACGCGCCCGCGGTCACGCTGTCGGGCTTCGTGAAGCCCTTCGACAGCTGGTCGGACATGACGCACCTGATCCCCGAGGAAGACTGGGGCGACGACGCGCCACCGAAGGCCGTGGCGTACTTCTGCAGCGTGCTGCCCGATCCGCCCGCACCGCCGCCCGACGGCGACGCGGCCTACCCTGCCGCGCGGCGCGACGAGGTGTACGCGAACGCAGTGCACTTCCTGAACCACCACATCCGCGACCTGTGGCCGCGCGCAGCCGGCGCCGACGGCTTTCGCTGGGAGCTGCTCGCGGATCCCGCCGCGCCACGATCGACACAAGCCGACGCCGCAAGCACCGACGGCGCGTACGCGCTGCAATCGCAATACTGGGCCGCCAACGTGAACCCGAGCGACCGCTACGTCCTCGCGTTACCCGGCAGCTTGCAATACCGGATCTCTCCGCTGGACAACACCTATGACAACCTCACGATCGCCGGCGACTGGACCGATTGCGGATTCAACGAAGGCTGTGTCGAAGCCGCCGTCATGTCCGGCCGGCTCGCAGCGCATGCGCTCGCACGATGGCCACGGCTCGAAGACATCATCGGCTACGATCACCCTTGAGCATCACACGCGCGGCGTGGCAAGACGCATCACGGAGACTCTGCATGGGAACGAGTGAGCGGCTTCATCGAACCGATCCCGAGCGCACCGGCCCCATCCGCGACGCCGCGACCTACCTGCGCGACGCACCTTCTGGCGATCCCGGGCCGGCTTCCTCCGACGCCGCCGATACGCCGGAGAGCGCAGTGGCCCACGGCGTGCGGCTGGGCTACAAGGTGATCGAGGAGCAGATCCTGCAGGGCCAGCAGCTCGCGCAACGACTCGGCAAGGCGACCGGCAAGCTCGGCGCGACGGGCGCCGCCGAAGCCACCGTCCTGATCGAGCGCGTGCTCCATCTCTACAAGGACGTCGGTGCGCTGTGCATGGACGCCGTGGAGGCCGTGGCCCGCAGCTCGGCGGTTCGCGCCGGGCTGGCCCGCGCGTCCGACGCGATCAAGGCGCCCCACGGATCGGCCGAGCCGCCGCCTGCTGCGCCGACCCCGATCGCGGGCGCGCGCTATTCGGTGGAGGTGGCGTCGCGACGCCGCCTCCAGGTGACGCTCGACCTCGGCATGCGCGCCGGGCAGTACGTCCCGCGCGTCCTTCCGCTGCATGCCGCCGATGCGGCGATCCCCGCGTTGACCGCCGTGTCCTTCGATCTCGACCCGGCCCTGTCGGAGCCCCGGTTGCGCATCGACGTGCCCGACACCCAGCCCGCGGGCACCTACACCGGCGTGGTCGTCGACAGCGCGAGCAACGAGCCGCGCGGCGTCGTCTCGGTTCGCCTGCTGCCCTGAGCGCCGCCTCATGCCAGGGCCCGCGGTCGTCGTCGAAGAGGCCTGCACACCGAGCCTGGTCCGCGAGACGCTCGCCGAGTACGGGGCGATCACGCGCGAGGCGATGCGCGGCTACCTGCCCTCGGGCGCCCCGCGCGAGCACCTCTACGACCTGATCGCCGACTACCCGCAGCGCGGCGGCAAGATGATGCGCTCCAGCCTGTGCATCGCCACCGCGCGCGCGTTCGGCGCGAGTCTGGACGACGCCATCGGCACCGCCGCGGCGATCGAGCTGCTGCACAACGCCTTGCTGATCCACGACGACATCGAGGACCACAGCGAGCAGCGGCGCGGGCGGCCCACGCTGCACAAGCTGCACGGCATCCCGCTCGCGCTCAACGCCGGCGACGCCCTCAGTCTGCTGAGCATGCGCCCGCTGATCGAGAACATCGCCAGGATCGGCGCGCGGCGAGCGGCCCGGGTGCTGGAGGAAAGCGAGCGCATGGCGTGGGAGTCGGCCGAGGGCCAGGCGATGGAGCTGGGCTGGCGGCGCGACAACTGCAACGGCCTGAGCGACGCCGACTACCTGACGATGGTGCTGAAGAAGACCTGCTGGCTGGCGACGATCCACCCGTGCCGCGTCGGCGCGTTGATCGCCACGCACGACACGGTCGATCTCGAGCCGTTCATCCGCTTCGGCTTCTTCCTCGGCGTGAGCTTCCAGATCCAGGACGACCTGCTCAATTTCGTCGCCGACGAACGCTACGGCAAGGAGCTGCACGGCGACATCGTCGAAGGCAAGCGCACGCTGATGCTCAACCACGCCTATCGCCAGGCCACGCCGGCGCAGCGCAGCCGGCTGGCCGAGATCCTCGATCCCGCCTATGGCGCGCGCGCCGCGGCGGATGTCGACTGGGTCCGCGATCTGATGGGCACCTGCGGTTCGGTCGAATACGCCCGTTCCATCGCGCACGGCATGGCCGGGGCAGCGTTGCACGAGTTCGAGATCGCGTTCGGCGGCGTCCCCGCCTCCCGCGACAAGGACTTCATCCGCGGTCTCGTGACCTGGGTGTTCGAGCGCACCTGACAGCCGGGAGGACACCCATGGCCTATCCACCGCAGAAGCCGCCGTACATCGACCCGTGCGGCGATCCGCGCAAGGGCGCATTGCCGGTCAGGCCGCCGTTCCTGATGAACGGCGTCACCTCGCGCGTGTTCCCGCTCAAGGCGAACATGGCGCGGCTGACGCAGTTCTGCGATCAGTACGTGAACATGGACATCCCGCAGGATGTCGTCCACTTTCGCCCCGCGGTGCCGTTCGTCTACCTGATGGTGCTGGACTACGGCAGCATGTCGCCCGCGTCGGTGCAGGCGCAGAACGTCGGCTGGGTCGCGCAGCACGAGGTCGCCTTCGCGGTGCCGCTGGAGCGCTGGCGCGAGGAAAAGGGCAAGCTGGTGTTCAAGGGCTGGGCCTGCGTGTGCCCGTTCATCTTCGTCGACGACGAGATGTCGCTCACGACCGGGCGCGAGGTCTACGGCTGGCCCAAGGTGATCGGCCGCGTCGATGCCGAGACGCCGCTGTGGGCCAGTCACCCGCTCGCGCCGACGCGGATGTTCACGTTCAGCACGCACGTCTTTCCCAAGGTCTACGCGGGCGAGGCGGAGTCGTCGAGGGTTTTGCTGCAGATTGATAGCGCGCCCGCGCCGAGCTACTCGCGCGTGCCGCCCGATCCGTCGAACCCGTGGACCCCGCTGTCGGCGGCGGCGACGGCGGTCCGCTCGTCGGTCTCGCTGGCGGGCGCGGCGGCCGACATGCTGCTCGGGCTGCGCGTGCGCGGCTTCCGCACCAACCGCGACGTGGCCTCGCTGCGCGCGATGGGCAGCCAGGCGCTCGGCTACTTCCAGCAACTGCTGCCGATGTTCGGAGCGCGCAAGATGCTCGCGGCCCCCACCGCAGGCGAGCCTTCGCTGGCATTCGAGAACATCACCGTCAAGCAGTTCCGCGATGCGCAGGAGCCCGATCGCGCCTGCTACAAGGCGCTGGTCAGCTCGACGATGGGCGTCGACCGGTTGAACCAGAGCGGGCTGCTCGGCGACCTGAACCTGCTGCGCGGCGATGTCTCGGGCGGCTACACACTGCGCATCCATCGCTATGCGTCGCAGCCGATCATCGAGTCCCTCGGGCTCGAGATCGCCGCCACCGAGACGCGCGCCGATGGCGGCTCGATCGCGGTCCTGAAGCCGACCTTCCCGTTCTGGACCGACGTCGACCTGTTCTACGGCGACGGTCGCGTGATCTGCTCGCGCCTGCACGGCCAGGGCGACGAAGGCCAGGATTGCTGGCTCGACGAACAGCCCGACCCCGCGCCGCTGCCGACCGGCAAAGGCCCGCCGTCGGGCGAGACCGAGCACAGCGACTACAACACCGCGCTAGGCGCTGCGACGCAGCCGGTGTCCGGCCCGTTCGAGTTTCCCGACGTCACGCTGCAGGTCTATCCGTTGCTCGCCGACCGGGCGAAGCTGGAGGCCTGCATCGAGCACTACCTGAGCAAGCCGCTGGCCGACACGGGCCTGCGCTTCGAGACCTTCGGCTCGTATGCCTACATGCTCGTCAACGTCACCGGCGACCAGCTCGGCACGATGTGGTCGAGCGAGAACAACATCGGCTGGTGGGCCGAGCGCGAGGTGTCGTTCTGCATTCCGGTCAAGTGGTACCGGGACGGCAAGCTGATCAGCGTGGCGATGGTCGCGCCCTTCGTCTACGCGAACAACGGCCGCGCGGTGATCACGGACCGCGAGGTCAACGGCCGCCCGACGGCGCACGCCACGATCGAGAGCCCGCACGATGCCTGGCTCGCCAGCTCGGGGCCGAACCAGGGGCGTCGCTTCCTGCACATGGACACCGAGGCGTTCCCGGCGCTGCA
>Ga0070665_100006971_pt1 | contig 11488 bp, 11 predicted proteins | sample KBSS13metaG_FD_65862 | JGI IMG/M metagenome (GOLD analysis project Ga0070665, IMG submission 65862) | Switchgrass rhizosphere microbial communities from Kellogg Biological Station, Michigan, USA - KBS S1-3 metaG | ecosystem: Host-associated > Plants > Roots > Rhizosphere > Soil ...
AGGGTCTTTCGATCTGCGCTGGTTCACACCGACTTCTGAGGTTGATCTCTGCGGTCACGCCACGCTTGCCAGCGCCTATGTGATTTTCCGCTTTCTCGATCCGTCCTTGAAGGAAGCTCGCTTCCAGACCCGCTCAGGTGAATTGGTCGTGCGCCGGGGGCCGGACGGACGCAACGGCATGACCATGCCCTCGGCATCTGCCGCGCCGTTCCAAGCTCAGCAAGGCTTTGTCGCAGCGCTGACCAAGGCAATGGGCGGAATTGCGCCCGACGAACTGCACTACGCGGAAAAAGGTGGCGCAGGTACTGGCGCACTTATCGGCGTGTGGTCCACGCCCGAGGCGATTAAGACGCTCAAGCCTGGATCGGAACTGGAGGCGCTTCTTCTGACGGTCAAGGCGGGCTCGCTGATTGCCACGGCGCCCGGCGGCGGCAATCCCTATGATATGGTCTCGCGCTTTTTTGCACCCCATTTCGGTGTGCCGGAAGACCCGGTCACCGGTTCTGCCCACACCGCCCTGACACCTTTCTGGGCCAAGCGGCTGAACAAAAACAAGTTGCTGGCGCGCCAGGCCTCGGCACGCGGCGGCGATCTTCTGTGCACCCATGATGGGAGCCATGTGATCCTGGAAGGCGTCTGTGCGCTCTATCTGGCAGGAGAAATCGAGACCGGCGCCGGTTGAGCACCGCACGCATCAGGTTTCCGTTCATCACTCGTCTGGCCAACCGCCTGTACCGATCAGGCGGACAAAATGCACCGCGCCCAAATCGCTTTCCTTGAAATGGCGACCATGGCGGGTGATACGCAGCAGGCGCTGTTGATCGGCGGTCCCGACCGGAATGACCAGGCGACCGTCTTGGGCCAATTGGTTCCGCAGGGCGTGCGGCACCCGCGGCGCGCCTGCGGAAACTATAATGGCGTCGAACGGCGCCCGCTCAAGCCAGCCCTGGCTGCCATCGCCGGTCTTCAGATCTATCTTGGGATAGCCCAGGACCTGCAGCCTTTCCCTCATGGCTTCGGCCAAGTCAGGCTGCCGTTCGATGGCGAAGACCCGGTCCACGATGCGGCTGATGATGGCGGCGGCATAGCCGCTGCCGGCGCCGACCTCCAGCACCCGGTCCGCTGATTTCAGTCCCGCGGCCTCCAGCATGACAGCCACAATATAGGGCTGGGAAATGGTCTGATCTTCCGCGATCGGCAATGCCATGTCTTCGTAGGCGGCCTTTTCGAAGCCTGCGCCAACGAATGCTTCGCGGGGAACTTCCCGCATGGCATCCAGAAGCGCCGGATCGCGCACGCCGCGCCGGGCGATCTGGCTTTCGACCATGTGTTGGCGGGCGGCAGCGAAATCCATGCCGGTACAACGTAGACGCCACCGCGCGGGTTCTCGGAAATCGTCGACCATCAACGGATCAAGACAAGGACGGCAGCTTTTTGTAGTATCCGGCCTTATGTGAATGGGAGCCGGTCATGCGCCTTGACGATCTTCGCCCGACGGAAAATGTCGATGACAGGCGCGGGGCGGGATTTGGTGGTTCCAGGCTGGCCATCGGCGGCGGCGGTCTTGGTTTGGTGGCGGTCGTTGTGCTGTCTCTGGTCTTCGGCGTGGACCCGACACAGCTGCTGGACACCCTGAATGGCGGTGCGCCATATCAACAAGCGCCTCAAGCGAACGCCGGCGGTCCGCGCGCCGACGATGCGGCCTACCAGTTTTCCAGGCGGATTGTCGGCTCGGCGGAAGATGTGTGGTCGCCGATCCTGCGGGCGGAAGGCGTGACCTTCAGTCCCGCCACGCTCACGACATACGATATCGCCACCCCCACCGGTTGCGGAACCGGGCAATCGTCTGCCGGACCATTTTATTGTCCGGCCGACGATCACATCTATCTGGATCTTGCCTTTTTCGACGAGTTGGGAAGCCGCTTCGGTGCGCCCGGAGAATTCGCGCGCGCTTATGTTGTCGCTCATGAATATGGCCATCATGTTCAGAATCTTCTGGGCGTCATGGCGCGCCATCGGGCGGGCAGCCGGGGAGCCGATAGCGACTCCGTCCGGACTGAGTTGCAGGCTGATTGCTTTGCGGGGGTGTGGGCCTATCACGCAAACCAGCAATTCCGCATTCTGGAAACTGGCGATGTGGAGCAGGGGCTGCGAGCGGCATCCGCGGTCGGCGACGACACACTGGAAAAAGAAAGTCAGGGTTATGTGGTGCCGGACTCGTTTACCCATGGCACCAGTGCGCAGCGCATCCGTTGGTTTGAGCGCGGATTGCAGAATGGCGACCTGCGGGCTTGCGATACGTTTTCGGCCAGATCGCTCTAACGCGGTTGCAGCGAACACGTCAGCCGACCTACGTGCATCGTTGCAACCCGCAAAATTGCACCATTTCGAGCCAGTTGCCCTGTATTGACCGGCCGGAAGGTTCGCAACCTTAAAAGGACATTAACTCGGCGGCCCTATTTTGTCGCTTTGCACGCCTTTGCGAGCGTTCGGGAGGGGTTGATGCTCTTCGTCAAGAATATGCGGATTTCGGCCAAGATCTTTTTCGGGATTGGTTGTCTTATTGTCCTGGGCGCGACCGTCACGGCATTCGCCGCCTATAATCTGTATGTCCTCACCAACAGCATCCAGCATTTCGCACGTCACACGGCCACTGCCGTCGAACTGAGCGTTGCTGCCGAACAGCGCATGTCCCGAATTCACCGTTTCTCCTATTATCTGTCGGATTCCAACCGGGCGGTCGCGGAACGCAGCCGCACGCAGATTGGAAAAGAGGGCGCCGATCTGGCGCGTGATCTGATCGATTTGAAGCCGATGCTCGAGGCCGAAGACCAGGGCCTTTACAGAAAAGTCGTTGTCGGCGTGGATCAGTATCAGGATATGCTGGAACGGCTGCGCACTTTTGCGGCTGCCGGCCAGATCAAGCAATTCAACGATCTGTGGGAAGCGGACGCAATACGCACGTTCCAGAGCGTGGAGAATGCCTTTTACGGCCTGGTTCGAAACAATCAGCGCCGGATGACGGCCGAGGCCGATGCTGCCAGAAATCAGGCGCAATCCGGTCTGACCTTTGTGATCCTGGGCTCAGCTCTGGGTTCGCTTCTCATCCTCCTTGCCGCATACCTTCTGATCCAGCGCGAAATCGTCAGTCCGTTGGTCGCTATAACCAGGGCGATGAAGCGTCTCGCTGACGGCGACCTGAGTGCCACAGCCGACACGACCAGCCGCGAAGACGAAGTCGGCGATCTGACCCGCGCGTTCCAGTCGTTCCGGCAAGCCGTGGTAGACCGGGCTGCGGCCGAGGCCGATATCGAGTTCCAGCGCCAAGCAACGGAATTGCAAAGACAGGAACATGAAAGAGTCCTGTTGCTCAGGACCGAGGAGCAGGGACGCACTGTCGAGGCGATCGGTACGGCGCTCTCGCGGCTGGCCAAGGGTGATCTGGGTTTTCAGCTCACCGAGCCGTTCAGTCCGGCTTATGAGCGTCTGCGGGCCGACTTCAATACGGCCATTGTTCAACTTCAGGATGCGATGAAGTTGATCAAGGAAAGTGCCGACGGCATCCGGGCAGGTGCCGATGAAGTGTCGCAATCGGCGGAAAGTCTGTCGAAGCGGACCGAGCAACAGGCCGCCAGCCTGGAAGAAACCGCGGCCGCAATGGATCAGATCACGGCGAGCGTGAGAAAGACCGCTGACGGTACCGCGGATGTGAGTAAGGTTGTCGCCGGCGCGAAGGCCGACGCGGAGCGCAGCGGCGGCATCGTGCATCAGGCAATTGATGCGATGGGGCAGATTGAGCAGTCCGCCAGACAGATTACCCAAATCATTGGGGTGATCGATGAAATCGCGTTCCAGACCAACCTGCTGGCTCTGAATGCAGGCGTGGAAGCCGCGCGCGCCGGTGAAGCCGGCAAGGGTTTCGCCGTCGTGGCCAACGAAGTGCGGGCTTTGGCACAGCGCACTGCGGCGTCGGCCAAGGAGATCAAGATTTTGATATCCAGTTCGACGACCCAGGTTTCAACCGGTAGTCAGCTTGTCGGTCAAACCGGATCAGCGCTCGACAGAATTCTGACGAACATGTCGCAAATTAACACGCTGGTTGCGGAGATGGCTGTTTCCGCAAGTGATCAGGCAGCCGGGCTGAATGAAATAAACAGTACGGTCGAGCAGATGGATCAGGTCACCCAGCAGAACGCATCCATGGTGGAAGAAAGTTCAGCCGCCAGCTTCTCGCTCGCCTCCGAATCCCAGCAGCTCACGGAGCTGATCAACAAATTCAACGTCGGGACGGAAGAGCGGAATGTTCTGCGCGTGCGGCGACCACTCAGGCGGTATGCCCAGAATTTGCGGCCGGTGATGGAAAAGGGAGATGGCGGCCGAAGCAATATCGCGTCCGTGCGAAAATGGCAGAAGCCGGAACTGGATGAGTGGGAGGAGTTCTAGACTTGGCTGATGCTACTTCATCGCTCGCACTGCCGGCGAAGCTGGATGCCGATGCAGCGCATCGGCTGAAAGCCTCGCTGTTGGAGCGTCAGGGGCAATCTCTGTCGATCGACGCTTCGGACGTGCAGCAGATGGGCACGCTTTGTCTGCAGGTTCTTCTGGCCGCAAAAAAAAGTTGGCGGAGTGAGGGACATGACCTTGTCATGAAAAATCCGTCTCCCGCCTTTCGAGATAGTGTTGCTTTGCTCGGGGCTGAGACGTTTCTTTTGTAGGTTCGGATGAACAGCAAGACAATCCTGGCCGTCGATGACTCCGCCACGATGCGGGAGATGATCTTTCGCTCTTTGAGCGACATAGGCTACCGGGTCGTCCTCGCGGTTGATGGTATCGACGCTCTCGACAAACTTCGGACCGATGCGTCGCCGGCGGTTATCATAACCGACATCAACATGCCGAGGATGAACGGCATTGCGTTGATCGACCGGGTTCGCCGCGAAGGACCCAATCGCACAACGCCGATCCTTGTGCTTTCGACGGAAACCGATGCCAGCTGGAAGGCGCGGGCGCGGGAGGTGGGCGCGACGGGATGGATCACCAAGCCGTTCAATCCCGAGCGGATTGCAGAAGCCATCCGCAAGGTATCGATGTGACATGTTCAATCAGTCGCTGCCGCCGGAAGTGCTCGGGCCTATAAAGGTCATTTTCTTCCAGGAATGTGACGAGCTGCTGGCTTCCTTGGATTCCGGCCTGGAAGCCCTGAAGCAGGGAAGCGCCGATCCCGACACCATCAACATGGTGTTTAGGGCGGTGCATTCCATAAAAGGTGGAGCGGCCAATTTTGAATATGTCCGGCTGACGCAGTTTTCCCATTCTTTTGAGGCGGTGCTTTCCGATCTGCGGGCAGGAAGGATCGCTGCTTCTGGGGTTCTGCTCGAAGATCTGTTGCGGGCCTCGGATGCGCTGGCGGAACTTGTCGAAGAGGCGCGTGGCGGCAAGGTGCAGGATCTCGGCAAGACCGAGGCGGCGCTCAAAGCCCTGGCGGGCTATATTCGAAAAGATGATGAGATCATCCTGGCGCGGGCCGGTGGCGATGCCAGTCCGGTTCCTGCTCCTGAGAAAGATTGGAAGGAGGACGGAGATTTACGTTCTTGGCGGATCGCTTTTCGGCCTGCCGCGTCTCTCTATCGGCGTGCAAATGACCCTCTGCTTCTTTTCCGTGAATTGAAACGTCTGGGTGAACTTCGGCTTGAGCTGGACCACCATGACCTACCGAATCTGGCTGACCTGGAGCCGGATCGCGCCTATTTGAGTTGGACCGGCACCCTGCGATCCCTTCAACCCGAGCAGGCAATTTGGGACGTATTCGAATTTGCCGGCGGGGACTGTTATTTGGAGATTGTCCCCTGCGCCGTGGAAGCGGCGAAAGGGCCGCCGGAACGGTTGCCACAGGCCGCAAATGAAGCGGTATCATCGCATTCGAGCGATCCGCAGCCCAATCGCGTGATCCGCGTTGACCTCGATCGCGTGGACAAATTGTTCAATCTGGTCGAGGAACTGCTCGTACAACAGACAACGTTCAATCACGTCGCGGGCAAACGGCTCGCACCGGAAATCCAGCCGGTCTATGCGGAATTCCACCGTCTTTCGAAGGAGATACAGGAAGGCCTGTTGGCGATTAGATCTCAACCCCTCAAGCCGGTATTCCAAAGAATGGCGCGGTTGGTCCGCCAACTCGAGCAGGCGACGGGAAAGTCGGTAAACTTTGCAGCCACCGGAGGAGAGGCCGAAGTCGACAGAAGCGTGCTGGAACGGTTGGCGGAACCTCTTACCCATCTGATCCGGAATGCGGTCGACCATGGCTTGGAAAGCTCTGACGAGAGAGTGCAGTTGGGCAAACCACTCTCGGGAGCGATTGAGCTCCGCGCCTATCAGCGCTTCGGAAGAATCGTGCTTGAGGTCTCTGACGATGGCAAGGGAATCGACCGGGACCGGGTTCTTTCCACCGCGATTTCCCGTGGTCTTATAGATCCGAACGAACATCTTTCGGGCCCGGATGTCGATTCTTTGATTTTCCGCCCGGGCTTCTCCACCGCGGAGAATGTATCTGAAATATCGGGTCGCGGCGTCGGCATGGATGTCGTGAACAAATGTGTGCGGGCACTGGGAGGAAGAATCTCGATGAGCTCGCAAAAAGGCGCTGGAACGACGTTTCTTCTGAGCTTGCCTCTCACGCTCGCGCTTTTGGAAGGCATTGTTGTGGGTTCGGGAATTGGCCGCTTCATCGTGCCGATTGCATCCCTTCTCGAGACCCTTCAGCTCCGGCCGGAGGAAATCAAATTCATCGGAGACGTGAAGGTCATCCGTTATCGCGGCCAGTATATTCCCTTGGTCGGGTTGGCTGCCATTCTGGGTTACTCGCAGACAAATGGTGTCCACGGTTCCATAGGAATTGTCGTCGAGGACGATCTTGGAACGCGCATTGCCATTGCTGTCGATGAGGTATTTGAGCAGCAGCAGATCGTGGTGAAGGAAATACAGGGCGCCTATCAGGCCAACCACGGGGTTTCCGCGGCGACAATTCTGGGCGATGGCCAGGTTGCGTTGATTTTGGACGTCAACGGCATTGTCGAGCGCCAGAAGCAGAATGCCGAACGCGCACAAAACTATGATGAAGAGAGCGATGAAAGGATTTCGCGGTGGTCGATCAGGTGAGTGCCGGCGACTTTCTGGTGTTCAGAATCCAGGGTCAGGAATTCTGCCTGGAGATCGGAGCGGTGCGTGAAATACGCAGCGCGACCAAGACCGTTCCCCTTCCGAATTCCCCGGTGGAATTCAAGGGTCTGATAAATTTGCGGGGAATAGTGCTTCCGATCGTCGACATGACGAGCCGGCTGGGCTTGGTCGTCGTCTCTCCGGCTGCCAATCCCGTCATCATTGTTGCCGAATCCGGCGACCGCATTGTGGGGTTGGAGGTGGATATCGTGGATGACATCATCTCCGTGAGCGACGCAGAGATACAGTCCATTCCGACCATACCCACCGGCGGGATTCAGGAATTCGTGCGCGGAATAGTCAACATATCGAACAGGCTGATTTGCCTGCTTGCCATCGACCGGTTGTTGCCGGCCGAGAAGGCTGCTGCTGAATGATCCATTCCGGCAATGAAGGGGAAGTCGAGGCCAAAGGCGACCCCTTTGAGGGCCGTGAATTTCCTTTTACCTACCGGGATTTCGCGCAAATCGCGGAAATCGTTCAGAGGGATGCCGGGATCGCCTTGTCGGATGTCAAGGCGCCGCTCGTATATTCACGTCTTGTGCGAAGGCTGAGAGTCCTCGGCATGGAGAGCTTCCGTCAATATTGCGGCCTGGTCGCGCACAATGAGGACGGCGAGCGCGAAGAGATGATCGCGGCTCTCACCACAAACGTCACCCGGTTTTTTCGGGAGAATCATCATTTCGAGCATTTCAAGAATCGCGTCTTGCCGGACCTTATTCCGAAAGCGCGCAAAGGCGCGCGTATACGGTTTTGGTCTGCAGGCTGTTCCAGCGGCGAGGAACCTTATTCCTTAGCCTTGAGCATATTGGCGTTGGCCCCCGAAGCGGCCAGCTTCGATATCAAAATTCTTGCGACCGATATAAACAGAAATATTCTGGAGACGGCAAAGGCCGGCTTATACGGGGCGGCGGCCGTTGCGCCATTAGAGCCTGAGGCCCGTGACCGGTTCTTCATTCCGTCGGGAGGGCGTGACAGCGCAACAATGTGGCGCGTTGGCCCGGAATTGCGCTCCATGGTTTCTTTCCGGGAGTTGAACCTCATTGCCGATTGGCCGATGCGTCAACGCTATCAGGCAATATTCTGCCGCAACGTCGCGATCTATTTTGAGAGCAGCATTCGAGCGGCCTTTTGGGATCGCTTTGCCTCGCTGCTGGCGCCAAACGGTGTCCTTTACATCGGTCATTCGGAACGGATTACCAGCTCGCGGCATCGGTTCAAGGCGGAGGGAAATACCACCTACCGATTGGTTCAGGCGGGGTGAGATTGGTCTGCAGATTTTTCACAGCGGCATGAAAGCATGGGATTATTGACAGTGTCCAAGGAAGCCAGAAACCTGCGAATTCTTATCGTGGATGACCAGAAAGCGATGCGAATGCTGGTTCGCAGCACGCTCGCGGCCCTTGGCTGCATCAATATTGTCGAGTGCTGCGACGGCAAGGAGGCGATCGCTCATCTTGCTCACCATCAAGTTGATCTCATCATTTCCGACCTGACCATGCCGAACACGGATGGGTTCGGCCTTTTGCGAGCGGTGCGGGCGCAAGAGAGCACCGCAAAAACTCCCTTTATCATGATAACCAGCCATAGCGATCTGGCGATGGTGAAGGACGCGGTTGCGCTGGGCGTCAACAATTACATTCTCAAGCCGTTCAACATGGCCACCGTAAAGTCGAAAATCGAGGCGCTCCTGGGGCCCCTTGCATGAGTCCTAATCCCGATCCAGGCCCGAGCCATCGCGTGAATCTGATTCAAGGGGAATGCCGGGTGTCTTCGGAAGGATCCCTGCTGTTCACCACCGTCTTGGGCTCCTGTGTTTCCGCCTGCATACATGATCCGACGATCCGGGCCGGCGGAATGAATCACTTTCTGTTGCCCGACGGTGGTTCGGGCGAGGTGGCATCATTGCGGTACGGCGCATACGCAATGGAACTACTGATCAATGGACTGCTGAGTTTGGGAGCGAGGCGGGAGACATTGCGTGCGAAGCTCTTTGGCGGCGCGCGCTTGAACTCAGGCCTGATCGATGTCGGGGCGAACAATGCGACATTCGCGCGCGATTATCTGCGGCGGGAGGGAATTCGTTACTTCGGCGGCAGCACCGGCGGCACCTATGCCCGGAAAATCCAGTTCTGGCCCGGCTCTGGACGGGCCCGGCAAGCCTTCCTGCCGCGTGCAGCCGAACCCGCCCGCCCGCCTGTCCGTATCGACTATGGCGGCGATCTCGAGCTTTTCTGACCATCAAGCCGGGCGGATCGGCTAATCCGCCGCGGCGCGCTGCGGGGCCGGTTCTTCCGGCCGCTGGAATGCGCTGAGAGGCCGCTTGTTCACCTCGTCGATGATGCGTGCGAACGCGCGCGTTGACGCTTCCAGCCCTGTCCATGGCACCATCTCAGGCGTTTCCCAATCGGTGTGGAAATAGCTGTGATATTCGCTGGCACTGACCGCAGGCAGGAAGCGGAAGAAGGCGCCGGCGTCGCCGGCTGGTGGGGTGGGGCTGGCGTCGAATTCCGCCGACACGCCGAACTTGCGGAAGGCATCCCATGTGATCTTCTGCAGCTCGGGGCGGCTTTTGCCGCCAGCATACCATTCCAGCGGCATATAGGTGTTGGCCCATGCGATCTCGTCGCCTGGATAATAGCGCGGCCGCGGTTGCGTAACGATCGTCGAAGGGTGTTCGACATTGATGAACAAGGCGGTTTTCGGGAAAAGCGTGGCCTTGTTCGCCACCATCCAGCGGCGTCCGACGCCGCCGTCCGGGCCGTTATGATGTCCGTCCAGGCCTACAAAAACGAGGGTGCGCTTGCGCTTGGCCTTGGGAATTTTCGCGTAATATTCCGCAAGCCCCAGCATGGATGCGACACCGCCGCCATTGTCGCTGGCGCCGTCGAACCAGCCGTCCTTGTGTGCCGCGATATAGATGGTCTCATCGGTCGCCCCGGGCAGGGTGCCCCAGATCAGCGCCGTCTGCTTGTTCGGGACCTTCTCGACGTCCAGAGACACTTTGATTTTCGGCGCGGCACCGTTCTTTGCCGCTTCGATCATCTGGCGAACCGCGGTCCCGTCATCGTTGCCAACTGTGAAAGATGGAACCTTGGCGCCTGACGGATAGGCCTGATAGCGCATATTCCCAGGTAGCATAGAAACTTCGAAAACCACGGCGGCGCCTTTTTCGCTCGCACGCCGAACGCCGCCTTGATCGGCCAACCCCAGCATGCTGTAAACGAACACAGCCTTGCCCCGGACATCCTTGCCGGTGAAATCCGCTTCGGTGCCGAGGCCTGCATAGACTGCGTCCACCTCAACGCCGCCGGCGGGCAGGCCGTTATCGCCATAGTCCGGTTGCGCGGACTCGACATGGATCGTCTGTCCGCCGCTGGTCATGGTCACGTCCCAACTCTTTGGCATCCATTGGGGTGGCAGGTCGATAGGTTGCGTGCGGACGTCCATGAGGCCGATCGCCTTGAATTTCGCTGCCAGCCATTCATTGGTTTCCACATCGCTCGAAGTGCCCATGATTCGGCCCCAGAATTTGGGATGGCCCGCGTCGCGATAGCGGCGTGAAATATCGGCCAGCTCGACGACATATTTGTGCATCTTCTTGCCGTTGATCGACGCATAGGCCTGCGAGTCTTTTGGAAGCGGAAACGGGATCACACCATCCTGGACCCGGGAAAGAGGCAGGGCAGGCGCGGTGAGCGATTGCGCGATCGTGGACCGGGCTTTGGGCGCCGGTTGCGCGAAGCCCGGCTGAGCTGTGGCGACCAACCCCGTCAACAGTGTCGCGGCGGCAAAGGTATGGGCGATGGATTTGTTCACGACGCTCTCTCCATTTTTTATTTTATCGAAATCGGGATCAGGCCAAGCCGCCTGATCCCGGTGTCAATGTATCACTCGTCGAAGTCGGGATGATTGCTGGTATCGTCCGGCCGCTTGAAGGTGCTGAGCGGCAGCTTGTTCACTTCGTCGATCACTTTGGCATAAGCGCGCGTCGCCGCTTGCAGGCCGGTCCATGGAACGGTTTCCGGCGTTTCCCAGTCGGTATGGAAATAGTTGTGATACTCGCTGGCGTCGATGGCCGGCGTGAAGCGGTAGAAATAGGACGCATCGCTGGCCGGCGGCGTGGGGCTGGGATCCAGCTCCAGCGGCACACCGAATTTCTTGAAGGAATCCCACACGATCTTGCGCAGCTCGGGGCGGTCCTTGCCGCCGGCATACCATTGCATGGGCATGTAGGTATTGCCCCAGGCAAGCTCGTCGCCCGGATAATAGC
>Ga0070665_100006972_pt1 | contig 11488 bp, 11 predicted proteins | sample KBSS13metaG_FD_65862 | JGI IMG/M metagenome (GOLD analysis project Ga0070665, IMG submission 65862) | Switchgrass rhizosphere microbial communities from Kellogg Biological Station, Michigan, USA - KBS S1-3 metaG | ecosystem: Host-associated > Plants > Roots > Rhizosphere > Soil ...
ATGCTCTCCGGATGGAATTGCACGCCGTGGATCGGCAGGCTTCGGTGGCGCAGGCCCTGGATGGTGCCGTCCGGCGCCCGCGCAGTGACGATCAGCTCGTCCGGCAGGGTGTCCGGAGCCAAGGTCAGGCTGTGGTAGCGGGTCGCCTCGAACGGGGAGGGCAGACCGGTGAAGACGCCGCTGCCGTCATGGTCGATCGCCGACACCTTGCCGTGCATGGGCACCGACGCACGCACGATCCGCGCGCCGTAATGCTGCCCGATCGCCTGATGGCCGAGGCAGACGCCGAGCAAGGGCAGGCGCGCCTCCGCGCAGGCGGCGACCAGCCCAAGCGAGATACCGGCTCCATCGGGCGTGCCGGGCCCCGGCGAAATCAGGACCGCACTGGCGCCGCACGCAAGCGCGTCCGTCGCGGTCAGCGCGTCGTTGCGCTCCACCCGGACCTCGCTCCCCAGCTCGCGCAGATATTGGACGAGGTTCCAGGTGAAGCTGTCATAATTGTCGACGACCAGGATCAAGCCGGCCGCCGTCTTTACTGCGCCGTGGCTGTCATCGTCCCGGTCAAGCGCTGCCGCTCGGCCCGGATGGCGGCCGCGTTACGCTGGACGCCGACCCGTTCCTCCATCGCCTTGAGCAGCTGCCACTGCGCCTCGCCGGATATGGCCTGGGCCAGCTGAGCCCGGGCCTGCGCGGTGAGCTGCGGCGACGCCGTGGTGCCCCGCGTGCTCTGCTGCGGCACCGCGATCATATAGCCGCCCTCATTGGGCGCCGGCGCCATGCCCGCAGTCCCGGGGCGAAGCCGGAAGAACAGGTTGAGTGCCTCGGGCGCCTGCCCGCTCATGATATTTTGGCGCCGGGCCGTGATCGGCTGCGGCGGCGGCAAGGGCAGGCCGGCCTGGGCGAAGGCCTGGGCGGGGGCCATGCCGCCGTTGATCCGCGCCACGATCGCCTGCGCGATCCGGAAGGACTGGACCACCGCCGTGCGCCGGATGAGCTGACTGCGCACGCGGTCGCGAATCTCGGCCAGCGGCGCCGGCGCTTCGGGCTCGGTCCGGTCGACGCCGACCAAAGCGTAACGGCTATTCTCCTGGATTGTAGCGATCGTGGGCTCGGAATCGTCCGCATCCAGGTCAAACGCCGCCGGCAGCAGCGCGCGCAAATCCGCCGAAAGGTTCGGCATGGGCTGGCCGTTGGCGAGCCGCCCCTGCGCCGTGATCGCCGGCGACGTCACCACCGTCAGGCGCGAGCCACGGGCGGCATCCTCGAAGCTCATCCCGTCCTCGATCTGCTGCTCGATCTGCGTCGCGAGCGCGGCGATGGCCTGCGCGCGCTTGCGGCGCTCCAGCTCGCGGACGATGTCAGCGCGCACCGTTTCGAGCGCGCGGCCGCCGCCGGCATTCTCGACGCGGACGACGAGCCAGCCGGTCGCGGAGCGGACCGGGCCGATGATCGCGCCCTGCTGCGCGCTGAACGCCTGCGCGGCCACTTCTCGGGCCACGAGGGTTGCGAATTGCTGCTGGGTCCGGTTGGCGCTGCGGACATAGGCCTCGCCGCGTCCCGCCGCCTGGGCAGCCTGTTGGAAGGAGGTGCCGCCGCGGACCCGCTGGGCGAAGGTGTTGGCGTCGTTTTCGGCGCTCGCGCTGCTGCCGAAATTGAGCGATTCTAGCGTCCGGATCTGGCCGGCCTGGTAGCGCGGCGTGTTGTTGTAGACCGTCTGGATCTCCGCCTCGGTCGGGGCGGTGATCGTCACCTGCTCCGGGCCGATCAGTGCATATTTGACCACGCGTCGCTCAGGCACGGCGAAATGGCTACGATATTGCTGGTAATAAGTGGCGATCTGGGCGTCGGTCGGGTTGAGCCCGCGCTCGATCCCGCCGACCGGGACCACACCGATCAGGCCGGTCCGCTGCTCCAGCGGCGCGGTCGCATAGGCCTGGGCGACGCCCATCGGCATGGAGAAGCCCCTGCCCAGCGGGTCCAGCATCTGCTGCTGGAGCAGCTGCCGGCGATATTCCGCGCGGACCTGCTCGACCGAGATGCCCGCGCCCTGCAGTGCCCGCTGGAAGATGCCGTTGTCGAAATTGTTGCCGATCCGCGCGAACTGGAATTCCTGAGCGTTGCTGATCGCATTGTCGATCATCTGCCGGGTCACCGCGATCCCGCGCGCCTGCGCGAACTGGTTGAGCGCCTCAAGCGCGACCAGCCGGTCGACCGAGCCCTCATAGCCGCCCTGGTTGATATATTCGGCGAGCTGCAGATTGGGCAGCTGCCGCTGGAGCTGCTGGAAGGATTCGGTGAACTGGTTATTCGCCTGGTCGGAAGTGATCCGCGTGCTGCCGACCTTCGCCAATTCCGTGCCCGTGGACGGGCCGCCGCCGCCAATGTCGCCGAGGCCGCCTCCGCCGGTGCCGAAGCCGGTGATCACGATCGCGACCAGCGACAGGAACAGAATTGCGCCGACGGTGAAGTTACGAAATCTCTTGCGGGCCATGGGGGTCCTGACGAAGTGGGTTTGCGCGGGTCATAGAAGCGCGCTAGGCGCCCGGCAACTCCACAGATCGTGAAAGCGCGTCTCATGCACCTCCGCCGCAAGCTCGTCGCCGGCAACTGGAAAATGAACGGCAGCCTCGTCGCCCTCGCCGAGCTGGGCCCGATCGCCGAGGCCGCCCGGGACGCTGGCGGCGTCGACGTCGCCCTCTGCCCGCCTTTCACCCTGATCGCCCCGGCCGTGACCCGCGCCGGCGGCGCGGTCACGATCGGCGCCCAGGATTGCCACGCTCATGACAGCGGCGCCCATACCGGCTGCGTCTCGGTCGGCATGCTGAAGGAAGCGGGGGCGAAGATCGCCATCGTCGGCCATAGCGAACGCCGCGCCGACCAGCACGAGACGGACGCCGAGATCCGCGCCAAGGCCGAGACCGTCTTGCGGCAGGGCTTGGCCGCCATCGTCTGCGTCGGCGAGACCGATGCCCAGCGGAGCGCCGGAGATCATGTGGAGGTCGTCACCGCGATGCTTGCCGGCTCGCTGCCCGACGATTGGGAGGAAGGCGAACTGGTCGTCGCCTATGAGCCGGTCTGGGCGATCGGCACGGGCAATGTCGCCACGCCGGCGGACGTCGCCGAAATGCATGCGGCGATTCGCGGCCATCTGACCGGGCGCTTCGGCGACCGCGGCAACCGCATCCGCATCCTCTATGGCGGCTCGGTCAAGGCCGACAATGCCAGGGAGCTGTTCGCCGTCCCCGACGTCGACGGCGCCCTGGTCGGCGGCGCCAGCCTGACCGCCGCCGCCTTCGTCCCCATCGTCGAGGCCGCCTCGGCCAGTTGAACCTGCGGCCTCTATCGACTAGATCGCCACCAAACGTCATCCCGGCGAAGGCCGGGACCTCAGCGAGACGGGGGCAGGGGCGCCTCCACGAGACCCCGGCCTTCGCCGGGGCGACGCAAGAATTCGAAAGCTCAAGATGTCCGGTTTCTTCACCTTCGTGCTCATCATCCAGACCCTCGTCGCGGTCGGCCTCATCTCGCTCATCCTGATGCAGCGGTCGGAGGGCGGCGGGCTTGCCGGCGGCGGCAGCCCGGCGGGCATGATGAGCGCGCGCGGCGCGTCAGACTTCCTGACCCGCGGCACGTCCATCTTGGCCACGATTTTCATCTGCCTTTCGATCCTGCTCGCCGGCCTCGCCGCCGGCCAGCGCACGACCGGCGACATCCAGGCCACCAACCGTTCCGCCCCGGCCCGCCCGGCCAGCGGTCCGGCCCCGGCCCAGAAGGCGGCGCCCGCGCCGGCCGCGCCAGCCCCGGCCAGCAACACCAGCATTCCGGGCCAATAAGCCACGCCGCGCCGGGCCTGAATCGCCCGGCCTGAGCCTCTTCCGAAAATAAAGGTGATTCGACGGCTTGCCGGACCCGGCAGGTGCCGTCTAACCGGTGATTCCCATGGCGCGGTTCATTTTCATCACCGGCGGCGTGGTCTCATCGCTTGGCAAAGGACTCATGGCTGCCTCTCTGGCGGCCCTCCTCCAGGCGCGCGGCTACAAGGTCCGCCTTCGCAAGCTCGATCCCTATTTGAACGTCGATCCCGGGACGATGTCGCCCTACCAGCATGGTGAGGTCTACGTCACTGACGATGGCGCTGAGACCGATCTCGACCTCGGTCATTATGAGCGCTTCACCGGCGTTCCGGCCCGGCAGAGCGACAACGTCACCTCCGGCCGCATTTACCAAGGCATCATCCAGCGCGAGCGGCGCGGCGACTATCTCGGCGCCACCGTCCAAGTGATCCCGCACGTCACCAACGCGATCAAGGAGTTCATCCGCGGCGATATCGAGGAAGACCTCGATTTCATGCTTTGCGAGGTGGGGGGCACGGTCGGCGACATCGAGAGCCTGCCGTTCATCGAGGCGATCCGCCAGTTCCGGAATGAATGCCCGCGCGGCCAGTGTCTCTCCATCCACACCACGCTCGTGCCTTACATCGCCGCCGCTGGCGAGCTGAAGACCAAGCCGACCCAGCACAGCGTCCGCGAGCTGACCAGCCTCGGCATCCAGCCCGAGATCATCGTCTGCCGCTGCGACCGCGAGCTGCCGGACAGCGAGCGCGCCAAGATCTCCAACTTTTGCAATGTGCGGAAGGAGGCGGTCATCCCCGCGCTCGACGCCCGCAGCATATACGAGGTCCCCGCCCAATATCATGAGGCCGGGCTCGACGCCGAAGTCCTGCTCGCCTTCGGCATCGACGATGCGTCCGAGCCGAACATGGCCCGCTGGGACGACGTCACCGACCGTTTGTTCAATCCGGAAGGCGAGGTGACGATCGGCGTCGTCGGCAAATATGTCGTCCTCCAGGACGCCTATAAGTCGCTGACCGAGGCTTTGGTCCATGGCGGCCTCGCCAACCGCGTGAAGGTCAACATCCGCTGGCTGGACGCGGAATTGTTCGAGCATCCGGACGGCGAGATCGCCGCCACGCTCGAGCCGTTGCACGCCATCCTCGTCCCCGGCGGCTTCGGCGAGCGCGGCACCGAGGGCAAGATCGCCTCCGTCCAGTTCGCCCGCGAGCGCAAAGTGCCCTTCTTCGGCATCTGCCTCGGCATGCAGATGGCCTGCATCGAGGCGGCGCGGCACCAGGCCGGCATGTCCGGGGCGGGGAGCACCGAGTTCGGCGACGTCAGCGAGCCGGTCGTCGGCCTGATCACCGAATGGATGAGCCCCGAAGGCTTGCAGAAGCGCGAGGCCAGCGGCGATCTCGGCGGCACGATGCGCCTCGGCGCGTTCGACGCCAGCCTCGCCGGCAACAGCGTCGTCCGCAGCATCTACGGCAGCGATACGATCAGCGAGCGCCACCGCCATCGCTACGAGGTCAATGTCCATTACAAGGACGCGCTGGAGGCCGGCGGCCTGGTTTTCTCCGGCATGAGTCCCGACGGCGAGCTGCCCGAGATCGTCGAGCGGCCCGACCACCCCTGGTTCATCGGCGTGCAGTTCCATCCGGAGCTCAAGAGCAAGCCTTTCGACCCCCACCCCCTGTTCGCATCCTTCATCGAGGCTGCGGTCAAGCAGAGCCGGCTCGTCTGACATCATCATCTCCAAATTAGCAGGGTGAGGGTCGCCGCCGCCGGTGGCCGGCCCCGACGCGCAAAGGACACTCGGCGCCATGCCAGCCTCCGCTTTCCTCTCCTTCCTGCTCCTCGCCCAGGCGCCCGCCGCCCAAGGGCCCGAGCATTTCTTTGTCGGCCGCACCGAGAGCACGGGCACGGCGAATATTCTCATGAACGGCACCCGCGCCGTGCGCGACCGTGGCGTCGGGAGGATCGAGCGCGGCAATGTCCTCGTCCTTCAGCAGATCGTCGAAGAGGAGGGCAACCCGCCGCGCGCCCGGACCTGGCGCCTGCTCCGCAGACCCGACAACCGCATCATCGGCACGATCACCGGCGTGCAGGGCCCGGTGAGCGGCTATGCGCGCGGCAATCTCATCCATCTGACCTATCAGAGCAGTGAAGGCCCGTCCGTGGAGCAGTGGATCACGCTGGATCCGGGCCGGCGGACGGCGCGGAACCGGATGGTGTACACCCGGCTGGGCGTGACCGTGGCGACGGTGGAGACACTCATCCGGAAGTTGGACTGACGCGCCGTTGCCGCCAGGCGGGAAGGGTGCGATCAACCCTCAGTGACCCTCAGCGCTACCGACGATGAGCCCCTGGCCGAGTTCGCTTTCGAGGGGGAGATCGTCTCGTGGCGCGGCCCGGCGCCTTATCTCTTCGTGCCGATCCCCGCCGAGCATATCGCCGAAATAAGCTACGCAGCCCGCCTCGCCAGCTATGGCTGGGGCTGCGTGCCGGTAGAGGCGCGGATCGGCGGGACGGACTTCACCTCCTCGCTCTTCCCGCGTGACGGCGGCTATTTCCTGCCGGTCAAGGTTGCCGTGCAGCGCGCCGAAAGCGTGGGCCTCGGCGACCGCGTCGCGGTCGTGATGCGGATCGTCGCCCGCTGAGCCGTGGCCGGGTCGCTGGCGCCAGCAGGTGATCCCGTCTAGGCTCCTCGCCAGGGGGCACTTCATCCATGAATATTTCCATCCTGCTCGGCCTTCTTCTCGCCCAGGCGCCCGTCGCGCCGGGGCCAGAGCATTTCTTCGTCGGCCGCACGGAGAGCACGGGCACGGTCAGCATCATCCTCAGCGGTCGCCACACCGTCCGCGACCGCAGCATCGGCAGGATCGAGCGGGGCAACACTCTCATCCTCGACCAGATTGTCGAAGAGGAGGGCAAGCCGGTGCGCCGGCGGAGCTGGCGCCTGGTCCGCACGGCGGACAATCGCATCACCGGCACGATCAGCGACGCGCGCGGCCCGGTGACCGGCGAGGTGAGAGGCAATGTCATCCGCCTGCGTTATCAAAGCGTGGAAGGCCCGAGCGTCGAGCAGCGGATCACGCTTGATTCGGCAGGGCGGCTGGCGTTGAACCACATGACGTTCAGGCGCCTCGGCATCATCCTTGCCACGGTGGATTCGCTCATTCGAAAAGTGGATTAGGTTCCGGGCTTTGCGGCGAGCCGACTCATAAGCGGGACAAAAGGCCGTTTCTCACAAACCACGCTGGTAACAATCTGTAATCTTTTCAGTCATCATCGCCTGATGCGGTTGCTTTCATTTCTTTCATTCCTGCTTGCTCTGGTCGCCCAGCCGGCCGCCGCGCAAGTTGCGCCCGATCTCCGTCCGCTCGAGCAAAGGCTCGCGGCGCTCGCGACGGAGAATCCCGGGGAATACGGATTCGGCGCGCTGGATCTCGAGACTGGCGCCGTGGTTGCCGTCAACGGCGACCGGCCCTTTCCGATGGCGAGCACGATGAAGATCGCCGTCGCGGCGGCATATCTCGCCGAAGTGGATGCCGGCCGCCGCAGCCTCGACGAGACGATCGCCGGGACCGCCGCTCTGACTTTGATCGAGCAGATGCTCATCCACAGCAACAACCGCTCCACCGACATTCTCATCGCCACCCTCGGCGGCCCGTCCGCAGTGGACAATTGGCTCCGCGCCCATCGCCTCACCGGGATCCGGGTCGACCGTAACATCGCCCGCTTGCTCGCGGACCGGCGCGACCTGCACGACGTCAGGGATTCCAGCACGCCCATGGCCATGCTGCAGTTGCTGCGCCTGATCGATTCCGGCCCGGCGCTGCGCCCGCAGAGCCGCACTTTGCTGCTCGACATCATGCGGCGTTGCGCGACGGGCCGGAACCGCATTCGCGGGCTGATGCCGGCCGAAGCCATGGTCCAGCACAAGACCGGCACGCTCAACGGCTATACCGGGGATGTCGGCTATCTCACCCGGCCCGACGGGCGGCGGATCGCCGTGGTCTTCTTCGCCCGCGGCGGCGACAACCGGCCCGCGGTTATCTCCACAGCCGCCCGGGCCATTTATGACGGCTTTGGCGGCGTGGGGGTGGGGCTCGCGGCGCCGCTCGGCGGCCGCGTCTCCCAGGCTTCGACCTGGCAGCAGGTCAGCCCTGACGCCCGCCGGCGCCGGCCCGATACCAATGCCGCTCCGGCCTGCACCTTGCGGGGGAGCGTGTTCGAGGGGCTTTGCTGACCGGCTTCGGCGCCGGCTTCCCCAATAGAGTCAAATCGTTTCCCGCGGCACCAAAATATCCTGTCGGCGTTCGGCAACGCAGGTTAATATCGCCGGCATGTCTTCTCCTGCCGGCACGCACATCACAGGGACTTTCGTATGCTTCGCGTAGCCAATGGGCTTTCGCGCGCGCTTGCGCTCGGCCTCTTCATTCTCGCCGCCCCCGCTGCTGTCCACGCGCAGGTGACGGTCTCCATGGAGACCGGGCGCCTACTTGCCAATGACGGCCTCCGTCCCGGCCAGTTTCGCTGGCATGCGGACGCCGCGCCGGGCGAAGGGCCAGTGACCATCATCGTCAGCCTGCCGCTGCAGCGCGCCTGGGTGTTCCGCGGCGAGACCCTGCTCGGCGTCTCCACCATCTCCAGTGGTCAGCCCGGCTACGACACGCCGGTCGGGCGCTTTACCATTTTGCAGAAGCGGGTTGATCACCGCTCGAGCCTGTATGACGATGCGCCCATGCCCTTCATGCAGCGGCTCACCTGGGACGGGGTCGCGCTGCATGCCGGCCATGTTCCTGCCGAGCCCGCCTCGCACGGCTGCATCCGCCTGCCGCGCAACTTCGCCCGCCAGCTTTACGGCATCACCGCGCTTGGCACGGTCGTGGTGGTCAGCGACCAGGCGCCGGGCGCGCCCGAAGAGGCGCTGGCGCTTGCCGAGCCGGTATCCGCTCCGGCCTAGCCGCCGGCCTTCATCGCCTCACGTACCCTGTCGATATCCGCGGCATGGTGCCGCTCGGGCACGCGCTGTGCTTCGGGCAGGGACATGGCGTTGACCAGCCGGCCGCGCTGCACCGGCTCGCGGGCGGTGATCGCGTCCACCCAGCGCGCGACATGGCGATAGTCCCGCACCGAGAGGAACTCCGCCGCCTCATAGCCGCCGCGCATAAGCGCCCCGAACCAGGGGTAAGCGGCGATGTCGGCGATCGTATAATCGCCGCCGGCCAGATAGTCGCTCTCCGCCAGACGCGTGTCGAGCACATGGAGCAGCCGCTTCGTCTCCATCGCATAGCGGTCGATGGCATATTCGATGCGGAAGGGCGCATAATGGTAGAAATGGCCGAAGCCGCCGCCGATGAAGGGGGCCGAGCCCATTTGCCACATCAGCCAGTTGAAGGTCTCGGCCCGCGCCCTTGTCTCGGTGGGCAGGAAGGCGCCGAACTTCTCGGCCAGATAGACGAGGATCGAGCCGCTCTCGAACAGGTGGACGGGCGGCGCCAGGCTATGGTCGGCCATGGCCGGGATCTTGCTGTTCGGGTTGATCTCCACGAAGCCCGAGCCGAACTGGTCGCCCTCACCGATGCGGATCAGCCAGGCGTCGTATTCCGCGCCTGCATGTCCCGCAGCGAGCAGCTCCTCGAGCATGATCGTGACCTTTATCCCGTTGGGCGTGCCCAGCGAATAAAGCTGCAACGGGTGCTTGCCGACCGGCAGCGCCTTGTCGTGGGTCGCGCCGGAGACCGGGCGGTTGATATTGGCGAACTGGCCGCCGCTCGCTTTTTCCCAGGTCCAGACTTTGGGCGGGACATAGCCGGGGGGCTGGTTGTCGGCGGGGGCGGTGATGTCGGCCATGATGCTCTCCGGAAATTCCTGTGTGTCACAAAGCCTATTTGGGGAGTCTGATCTCCGCGCGCCACCCGTCCGCCACCGGCCCGGTTTCGAGCGAGGCCTGGTCCCCATAACGGATGGCGAGGCGCTGGCGGATATTGGCGAGGCCGATGCCGGTGCCCGGCTGGGTCTCCACGCTGCTGCCGGTCTCGCGCGTGTTGACCACGGCAAGCACCAGCGTGTCCCCCGTCCCCGTCGCGGAGACGGTCAGTGACGCCGGTCCGCGGGCCGCCGCGACGCCATGCTTCACCGCATTCTCGACCAGCGGCTGCAGGATGAAATTGGGTACCTTCGCCTCGCTCAGGCCCGGTGCGACCTCGATCTCGATCGCCAGCCGGTCCCCGAAGCGGACGCTTTCGATCGCGAGATAGCCGTCGACCGTCTCGATCTCCTCGGCGAGGCTGACGTCCGCCATCGGATCGGCATGGAGCGAGGCGCGCAGGAAATCGCCGAGCGACTGGATCATCGTCTCGGCACGCTCTTTCCGCCCCAAAGTGACCAGGCTGGAAATGGAGTTGAGCGTGTTGAACAGGAAATGCGGGTTGAGCTGCAGGCGCAGCGCCGCCGCCTCTGCACGTACCGCATCGGCCTCGGCCCGGGCCGCTTCGGCCTCCGCTTTCTCCGCCCTTGCCTCGGTCGCCTCGGCGCGCCGGCTCAGCCCCGCCGCCCAGATCACGGTCAGCGCGAGGCAGAAAGTCCAGAGATAGAGGACCATGGTGGTGAGAAAACGCTGTGGCGTGATCTGGTCCGCCCAGCCGACCCAGTTCGGAAAAAACATATGCGCCAGCCAGCTGAACCATTGCAGGTCGAGCCGGGCCTGCGCCGCCGCTGCGGCGAGAACCGCGATGATCAGCCCGCCCCAGCGCAGGGCCGGGAAATTGTCCTGCACCCGCAGATGCAAGGCGTGAAGCAGCAAGGTCAAGCCGATGCCGGAGATGAGGAAGGGCAGGGTGAAGAGGAACTGCACGCCCGGCGGCGTCCGCCCCATCAGGAAGGCGAAGATATCGACCAGCGCGTAGCCGAAGGCCCAGATGACCGTGATCGGTCCAAGCGCGGTTTGCCTGAAGCGCCGCGTGAGCCGCCCGAACATGCAAAGTCTCCCGCCCGAAGCGGCGCTCATAGGCGCGGCGGGGCAGGGGAGAAAGTGGTTTCGATCGTGGAGGGAAAGGAGGTCAGGCGGCCTTGCCGCCGCTGCCGCGGCGCCCGGTGATCACCCTTTTGGCGACCTTTGAGTCGCCGGCCACGACCGGCTCGTTGTTCCGGATCGCGGCCAGGCGGCCCAGCGCGACCATCGCCTCGATCCGGTCGGCCGGCAGGGCCTTGGCGAAGAGATAGCCCTGCAAGTGGGTGCAGCCGACCTTCTGCATGGCCTGCATTTCCTGCTCGGTCTCGATGCCCTCGGCGACCACGTCCTTGCCGAGGATGCGGCCGAAATTGGCCACTGCCTCGATGATCGCCAGCGCGCGCTCGCTGTTTTTCAGGCCGTGCACGAAGCTGCGGTCGATCTTGAGCCGGTCGAACGGGAAGTCGCGGATATAGGCGAGCGACGAATAGCCGGTGCCGAAATCGTCGAGCGCCAGGGCGAAGCCGCAATCCTTGAGCGTCTGCAGCATCCGGCTGGTATGGCCGTCATTGGAGAGCAGGACGGATTCGGTGATCTCGATCGTGATCCGCTCCGGGCTCACCCCATGCTTCTCGGTCGGCGCGATCAGATCCTCGAGCACCGAGACGGCGCGGAGCTGGGCGGCGGAGACGTTGAT